>Ga0157375_10000010_pt1 | contig 361011 bp, 318 predicted proteins | sample M35metaG_FD_115311 | JGI IMG/M metagenome (GOLD analysis project Ga0157375, IMG submission 115311) | Miscanthus rhizosphere microbial communities from Kellogg Biological Station, Michigan, USA - M3-5 metaG | ecosystem: Host-associated > Plants > Roots > Rhizosphere > Soil | place: USA...
GAAGCTGCAGGACTTCCTCGAAGTCGAGATCGAGAAGATCAACATCGACAAGCGCATCAACTCCAAGGTCAAGAAGCAGATGGAGCGCGCGCAGAAGGAGTACTACCTCAACGAGAAGATCAAGGCGATCCACCACGAGCTGGGCCGCAAAGACGATCGCTCCGACGAGGTCGAAGAGCTCCGCCAGAAGATCGAAGAAGCAGGCATGCCGAAGGAGACGAAGGAAAAGGCTCTGCAGGAGCTGAAGCGTCTCGAAGCGATGCCGGGCGTCTCCGCGGAAGCAACCGTCTCGCGCAACTACATCGAGTGGCTCGTCTCCGTTCCCTGGAAGAAGACCACCAAGGAGATCAAGGACATCGATCTCGCCGAGCAGATCCTGAACGAGGATCACTACGGTCTCGACAAGATCAAGGAGCGCATCCTCGAGTTCCTGGCCGTGCGTCAGCTGGTCAAGGGACCGAAGGGAACGATCCTCTGCTTCGTCGGCCCTCCCGGCGTCGGCAAGACGTCGCTCGCGAAGTCGATCGCCCGCGCCACCGGCCGCAAGTTCGTCCGCCTCTCACTCGGCGGCGTGCGCGATGAGGCCGAGATCCGCGGACATCGCCGGACGTACATCGGCGCCTTCCCCGGCCAGATCATCCAGCGGATGAAGAAAGCCGGCACGATCAATCCGGTCTTCCTCCTCGACGAAGTCGACAAGATGTCGATGGATTTCCGCGGCGATCCCTCGGCCGCGCTGCTCGAAGTGCTCGATCCCGAGCAGAACAACGCCTTCACCGATCACTATCTCGACGTCGAGTACGACCTCTCGAAAGTGATGTTCATCGCCACCGCCAACGTGACCCACACCATTCCGGCGCCGCTCAAGGACCGGATGGAGATCATCTCCCTCTCCGGCTACACCCACCTCGAGAAGCTCGCCATCGGCAAGCAGTTCCTGGTGCCGAAGCAGAAGGGCGAACAGGGCATCGAGGAGAGTCAGGTCGACTTTCTCGACTCAGCGATCGAAGAGCTGATCGACTCGTACACCCGCGAAGCCGGCGTCCGCAGCCTGGAGCGCGAAGTCGGTTCGGTGCTTCGCAAGGTCGCCCGCCAAGTGGTGAAGCAGGGTCCGGACATGAAGACGGTCATGGACCGCGCCAAAGTCCGTGAGCTCCTCGGCAAGGCCAAGTTCCGCTCGCAGCAGATTCACGACAAGAGCGAGATCGGCCTGGCTACCGGTCTGGCCTGGACCGAAGTCGGCGGCGAGATTCTGTCGACGGAAGTTGCCATCTCACGCGGCAAGGGCAACCTGATCCTCACCGGCAAGCTCGGCGATGTGATGCAGGAGTCCGCCCGCGCCGCGCTTTCCTACGTCCGTTCCCGCGCGGAGCTGTTCGGCCTCGACGCCGACTTCCACGCCAACATGGACATTCACATTCACGTCCCCGAGGGCGCCATCCCGAAAGACGGCCCCTCGGCCGGTATCACCATGGCCACGGCACTTCTTTCGGCCGTCACCCGCATCCCCGTCCATCGCGACATCGCCATGACCGGCGAGATCACGCTGCGCGGCAAAGTGCTGCCGGTCGGCGGCGTAAAGGACAAGATCCTGGCCGCGGCCCGCGCCGGCATCACCCGCATCATTCTCCCGTTGGAAAACGAGCGCGATCTCGACGACATCCCGGCCGACGTCCGCGAAAAGATGGAGTTCAATCTCGTCGAGTCGATGGACCAGGTCGTCATCCACGCCCTCGACGGAACGATCGTCCCGCTGGCCAAGAAGCTGCCGGAAGCGGAAAGCGTCATCGGATCGGAACCGCCCATTCACTGAACGATTGCAGCAGGGCCGCCGGCCACGGCGGCCCTGCGTAAATGGCACGGATGTTCCATTCTTGCGGACATGCTTCGTGACCATCCCTTGACCGGCGGCGGAGAATACCTGCACAATCTCCGTCGTTAATCTCCCAAACCACTCGCAAGTACCTCTTCGCAGCACCTCTGCTTTTGCTTTTCCCAACAAGACATCCAGTGGACATCCGAACAGTCGAGTTCCACCGCGCGGCGTACAAGGCCGAGGACTTTCCGACTGACCGCAGACCGCAATTCGCAATGGTCGGCCGTTCCAACGTCGGTAAGTCGAGCCTCATCAACGCCGTTCTCAAACGCAAAGCGGTCGCGCGCGTGAGCCAGACGCCCGGAAAAACGCAGGCCATCCAGTTCTATCTCATCAACGAACGCTTCTACATCGTCGACTTCCCCGGCTACGGTTACGCCAAGGTTCCGAAGGACATCGCCCGCTCGTGGGGCCAGCTCGTACGCGGCTACCTCGAGAGCGCCGACGCGCTGCGGCTGATCTTCATCCTGCTGGACGTGCGCCGAACCCCGAGCCCGGAAGACCGTCAAATGCATGACTGGACCACCGCTTCCGGAATCGACGAACGCATCCTCCTGACCAAGAGCGACAAGCTGTCGAACAACCAGCTCGTCAAGAGCAAGACCGAGATTGCAAAAGAGCTGGAGATCACCGAGGACCAGCTCATCGCCTGCTCCACCGTTAGCAAGACAGGAATCGAAACCGTGCGACGCGAGATCGCATCGCGCCTTTGAACGCCTTTGAACAGGGGCCTATCAACCAACGAGGTTTACACCATGTCCGAAACTGAATTCGAAAACGAATCGAGCGTCGCCATCGCAGAGCCGCCGGCCGAAAAGCCCGAGAAGCCGGTGCGCAAGACCACGCGCAAGCCGAAGGCGGAGAAAGCCGCGGCGCCTGTTGCCGTCGAGGAAGAAACGCCGGCGGCAGTGGCCGAAGTCGCTGATGTTGCGCCCGAGGAGCCTGTCGTTCCCATCGTCCCCATCGTCGACGTCGAGAACGACGCGCCGATCGCGGAATCGCCATCTTCCGCGCCGCCGCAGCTGAACAAGCGCGGCGAACAGACCCAGGCCGCCGAGACGCTCGACATCCGCGTGCTCAAGGAGATGAAGCTCCCCGATCTCACCAAGATCGCCAAAGAGCACGGCATCGAGAACGCCACCGGCATGCGCAAGCAGGACCTGATCTTCTCGGTTCTCCAGGCGCAGACCGAAAAGTCAGGCCTGATCTTCTCGGAAGGCGTCCTCGAATGCCTGCCCGACGGTTTCGGCTTCCTGCGTGCCCCCGAATACAACTACCTGCCAGGCCCCGACGACATCTACGTTTCGCCGTCGCAGATCCGCCGTTTCGACCTGCACACGGGCGACACCGTCTCCGGCCAGGTCCGCCCGCCGAAGGAAGGGGAGCGCTACTTCGCCCTCATCAAAGTCGAAGCGGTCAACTTCGAGCATCCCGACGTGGCGCGCGAGAAGATTCTCTTCGACAACCTCACGCCGCTCTATCCCGAGCACCGCATCAAGCTCGAAGTGCCGCAGAACATGTCCTCGCGCGTGCTCGACCTCATCGCCCCGGTCGGCAAAGGGCAGCGCGGTCTGATCGTCGCTCCGCCGCGCACCGGCAAGACCATGATCCTGCAGGCCATCGCCAACTCCATCACCAGCAATCATCCCGAGGTCACATTGATCGTGCTGCTGATCGACGAGCGGCCGGAAGAAGTCACCGACATGCAGCGCAGCGTGAAGGGCGAAGTCATCTCCTCGACCTTCGATGAGCCCGCCTCGCGCCACGTGCAGGTCGCCGAGATGGTCATCGAGAAAGCGAAGCGCCTGGTCGAGCATCGCCGGGACGTGGTCATCCTGCTCGACTCCATCACCCGGCTGGCCCGCGCCTACAACACCGTCGTGCCGCCCTCGGGGAAGGTTCTCTCCGGTGGCGTCGACTCCAACGCCCTGCAGCGGCCGAAGCGCTTCTTCGGCTCGGCGCGTAACGTCGAGGAAGGTGGCTCGCTGACCATCATCGCCACGGCCCTGATCGACACCGGCTCGCGCATGGACGACGTGATCTTCGAAGAGTTCAAAGGCACCGGCAACATGGAAGTGCACCTCGACCGCAAGCTCTCCGACAAGCGCGTCTTCCCGGCCATCGACATCAACAAGTCCGGCACGCGGAAAGAGGAGCTGCTGCTGGAGCGCAACGAGCTCAATCGCATCTGGGTCCTGCGCAAAGTCTTCTCGCCGCTGTCGACCGTGGAGTCGATGGAGTTGCTGGTGGAGAAGCTGGAAAAGACCCGCACGAACTCGGAGTTCCTGAACTCGATGTCCTCGATGTGAGATCGCTTCGCCTCGTCCTCGCCCTGCTGCTCCTCGCCGCGCCCGCCTTCGCGCGCGGCCGCGACGTCTCCGGCCACTACGAGCGGAACGGCGAGAACGACCAAGCCTCGCTCGACGTGACCACCCTCTCCGGCGACCGCATCAAAGTCACCGGCATCGCCCTCTGGAACACGAAAAACGAAAAGTACGGCCCGAACATCGGCGAGCTGGATTTCGAGGCCACGCTGAAAAACGACGCCGCCACCTGGAGCGATCGCGACGGCTACACGATCACCATCCGCTTCTCCCGCAAGGCGCTCGATGTCACCGAGCACTCCGCCGATGGGCACTTCGGGATGAATGTGACGTTCGCGGGGCACTATGGGAGGACGGGAGCGAAAGCGGCGGACTAATAGCTTCGGTCATCGGCTGGTCAAGAGGAGCACGACACGCATCGGAGGCTGAGCCGGCAACGCGGCAGGAGTAGAATCGCTGCGATGTCCGCCCACATTCAACTCGATCCGGAGTACGTTGCTGAATTCTGTAAGCGAAACCACATTCGCAAGCTGGCTCTTTTTGGCTCGGTCCTGACCGACCGTTTTCGGGATGAAAGTGATATCGATGTTCTCGTCGAGTTCGAGGAGGAAGCGCGTGTGGGACTGTTCGATCTCGCCAGAATGGAGATCGAGTTGACCGAGAAGCTCGGCCGCAAAGTCGATCTCAGGACGCCCAAGGAGCTTAGTCGTTACTTCCGCGACGAAGTGGTCCGTGGTGCGGAGGTTCAATATTCAGGAGAGTGACGCGATCCGCCTCCGTCACATCCTTGATGCTGCTGACGCGGTCGAACGTTTCCTTGCGGACCGGTCACGTGAAGATTTTGAGCGCGACGATCTTTTTTTCTGGGGCATCGTCAAGTTGATCGAGAACGCGGGCGAGGCCGCCGTAAAGCTTTCCGCAGCGGCGCGCGACGAGTTGGCGGATGTACCGTGGCCCGTTATCGTCGCGACGCGGAATCGGTTAGTCCACGCGTACTTTGATCTCGATCGTGATCTCGTGTGGGAAGCTGCGTCGACAAGCATGCCGCAGCTTGCGCGTGTGCTGCGTCAGTACCTAGGCGTGGCATGAGCGCATTCTTGAGGCTGCAGCGCAGCCTCCTGTTCTGGGCTTCGCGCTAGAATCCCTTCGCTCACAATTTCAACGCAGAGCTGCACGTTTGTTCCGCCTCGTAAGTGATGCATTCTTTGATCGTGAAGCAAGAGGAGAGTGAGCAATGACAACCCTCATCAAAAACGGCCGCATCGTCACCGCGGTCGATGATTACAACGCTGACATCCTCATCGACGGAGGCACGATCGTGACGATCGGGAAGTCGATCGAGACGAATGCCGACAAGGTCATCGACGCCAAGGGACGGCTGGTGATCCCCGGCGGCATCGATCCCCATACACACATGGAACTGCCGTTCGGCGGCACGTCGGCCTCCGATACCTTCGAGACCGGCACTATCGCCGCGGCGCACGGCGGCACGACCACCATCATCGACTTCGCCGTGCAGTCGAAGGGGCAGTCGCTCAAGCAGGCGGTCGATGCGTGGCATGCCAAGGCCGATGGCAAGACCTCCATCGACTATGGCTTTCATCTCATCTGCACCGATCTGCCGGACGAGCGGTTGCCGGAGATGAGGTCGATGATCGATGAGGGGGTGTCGAGCTTCAAGTTGTTCATGGCGTATCCCGGAGTGTTCCTCGTCGATGACGCCACGATCTTCAAGGCCATGGGGATGGCGGGGGAGAACGGCGGGTTGATCTGCATGCACGCGGAGAACGGCGTGGTCATCGACGCCATCGTCAAGAAGGCGCTGGCGGACGGCAAGACCGCGCCGAAGTATCACGCGCTGACACGGCCGACCAAAGCCGAGGCCGAGGGGGTGCATCGGGCCATTGCGCTGGCGGAGATGGCCGGATCGTCGGTGTACATCGTCCACCTCAGCTGCGACGACTCGCTGCAGGAAGTCACGCGTGCGCGCGACATGGGCATCAACGCCTACGCCGAGACCTGTCCGCAGTATCTCTTCCTCGACTACAGCGTCTACGAGCAGCCCGGGTTCGAAGGGGCCAAGTACGTGATGACGCCGCCCATCCGCGAGAAGTGGAACCAGGAGAAGCTGTGGCGCGGGCTGAAGTTCAACGACCTGCAGGTGGTTTCGACCGATCACTGTCCGTTCTGCATGAAGGAGCAGAAGGAGCTCGGCAAGAACGACTTTTCGAAGATTCCGAACGGTGGACCGGGAGTCGAAGAACGGATGTCGCTCATCTTCAACGGCGGTGTCGCCCAAGGGCGCATCTCACTCAATCGTTTCGTCGAGATCACGTCGACGGCAGCGGCGAAGATCTTCGGACTCTTCCCGAGGAAGGGGACGATCGCGGTAGGGAGCGATGCCGACATCGTCATCTTCGATCCGAACGAAGAGAGAACGATCAGCGCAAAGACGCACCACATGAACGTGGACTACTCCTGCTACGAAGGGATGACGGTAAAGGGTGTGACGAAAACCGTGTTGTCGCGGGGCGATCTCGTAATCGAAGAAGGCCGGTATGTCGGCAAGCCGGGCAAAGGTCAGTTCTTGAAACGGGGTCAGGCCTTCAGCCCGCGGTAGTTCCTGGGACCGCAGGCGTCTCGCCTGCCGCTGAGTAGGATGTTGCCAAGTACGGCGGACGGGACGTCCGCGCTCCCAGGAGATTACTTGAACTTCCCCGCTTCGACATCCTTGATGAAGCCAACCACTGCCCGAAAGTACGCCTCCTGGTCGTCGTACATCTCCAAGTGGCTGCCCTCGGTGAGCACCACGCGCGAATGCGGGATCAGCTTGCCCATGCGGCGGATGTCGTCGGGGCTCATCGTGCCGTGGCGGCCGGCGATGATCAGGGTTGGGACTTTGATCTTGGGCAGGTCGGCCCAGCGATCCCAATCCTTGAAGTTGCCGCTGATGACGAACTCGTTGGGGCCCTGCATCACGTTGTAGATCTTTTGATTGAACTTCGCGAACGCGCGCGCCGCAGGCTCCGGCCACGGGTCCATGCGCAGCAGGTGGGCCGCATAGACCTTGCCCATCATGATCTGCTGGTACTCCGGCGCGTCGTACTGCCCGGCAGCCTCGTACTTCGCCAGCGTCTTGCGATCCTCCTCCGACAATTCGGCGAGCAGCGTGGCCGCGTATTTCTCGTACGCCGGAATGCCTGCCGTCATGTCCGAGATGATCAGCGCCTTCAGATGATCCTGATGCTCGAGGGCGTACTCGATGGCCAGCATGCCGCCCCAGGAGTGGCCGTAGAGGTAGTAGTGATCAAGCCCGAGGCCCTTGCGGACCTGTTCCACTTCGCCGCGGTAGCGGGCGACCGTCCATAGCGACGCGTCATCCGGCTGATCGGAGTTCCCGACGCCGAGCTGGTCGTAGTAGTAGAACTGGATGCCGTGCTGCGGGAGAAAATCCTCGAAGCATTCGAAGTAATCGTGCGGAAAGCCGGGGCCGCCGTGCAGCGTCAGCATCTTCACCGGACCGTGCCCGACGCGCTTGGTCCAGACGTGGTACTTACCGTCGACCTCGATCATCTTCGAGCCTCCGGTTTTCACTTCGGCAGAGTAGCTGGTGGCGGCGATCAGGATGAGAGCGGACGTCATCAAGAGCTTTCGCATGACCGATTCTACGCATGAGGCTGCGTTCCGGATCGCTGTGGCACAATGGCGCACCCCTCATTTTGGGAATCGGTAGCGGAGGCAATCCATGACGGACGCGGTCATCCAGCACGAAGACGGACGTGTCGAGCTTCGCTCCGAGGAGGGGATTCGGACAAGTCCGCTGTACAACCACGACCTCGCGCCGGTGCCGGTCTCGGAGCGGAACTGGACCACCTACAACTACGCCGCGCTCTGGATCGCCATGGCGCACTGCATCCCGACCTACATGATGTCGTCGGGCCTCATCGGCGCGGGGATGAACTGGTGGCAGGCGCTGCTGACCATCCTGGTTGGCAACACCATCGTCCTCGTCCCGATCCTGCTCAACTCGCACGCGGGAACCAAGTACGGCATCCCCTTCCCCGTCTTCGCGCGCGCGAGCTACGGAACATACGGCTCCAACGTGCCGGCGCTGATGCGGGCCATTGTCGCCTGCGGCTGGTTCGGGATTCAGGCCTGGATCGGCGGTGAAGCGCTGCACACGTTCTTTACCTCGATCCTCTCGTCATGGCCGTCGCTCCTCGGCAACTTCGCCGGGCATCCGACGACCGAGTGGATCTCCTTCCTGCTCTTCTGGGCATTGAACATCCTGATCATCTACCGCGGCATGGACCTGTTGCGCCGCTTCGAAAACTGGGCGGCGCCGTTCGTCCTGGTGATGACCGCGCTCCTTCTCGGATGGGCGGTCTGGCGCGCGCACGGCCTCGGCTATCTGCTGCACGAGAAAGGGAAGTTCGAGACGTGGGCGGCGTTCCGGCCGATTTTCATCCCTTCGCTGACGGCGATGATCGGCTTCTGGGCCACGCTCTCGCTGAACATGCCCGACTTCACCCGCTTCGGCCGCAGCCAGCGCGAGCAGGCCATCGGCCAGACCGTGGCGCTGCCGACGACGATGACCGTCTTTGCGGCGATGGGCGTGATCATCACGTCGGCCGCGGTGGTCATCTATCCGTCGATGAGCATCAACGAGCTGTGGGACCCGCTGAAGCTCGTCGCCCAGTTCAAGCAGCCGCTGGTGGTAGCCATCTCGATGTTCACCGTGGTCGTGGCCACGCTCTCGGTCAACATCGCCGCGAACGTCGTCTCGCCGGCGAACGACTTCGCCAACGCTTTCCCGAAGTGGATCTCGTTCCGCACCGGCGGCCTGATCACCGGATTGCTGGCGATTGCGATGCAGCCGTGGCGTCTGCTGGCCGACCCCTCCGGCTACATCTTCACCTGGCTCCTCGGCTACTCCGGCGGCCTCGGCTCGATCGGCGGCGTGATGATCGTCGACTACTGGATCGTGCGGAAGAAGATGCTGGTCCTCGGCGACCTCTATCGCACCGAGGGCGTGTACCGGTACGCCGGCGGCTGGAACTGGCGCGCCATCGTTGCCACGGTTTTCGGCTGTGCGGCCGCATGGATCGGACTCGTCGTCCCTGCGTTGAGGCCGCTTTACGACTACGCCTGGTTCGTCGGCTTCGGCGTCGCCGCGCTCACGCATCTGGTGTTGATGAAGGTCTCTCCTCCCAGTCCTGCGTGATAGTCTTCGCGGCTCGCGACGGTGACGCTCTCCAACTTCTTCCGCAAGCTGTTTGGCTTTTTCCGGCCGGCAGCGAAACCTGCCCCGCCACAGACGGTGATCGAAGTGGCGGGCGTCGAAATGGCGGTGCCTGCGCCGCCGCCGGCAGATCCCGAGCCGTTGCTGGATGCCGATCCGGAACCGGTTCCGATCACGGAACCGGAGCCGATGCCGCAGCCGGAACCGCCGCCACCTCCACCCGAGCCGCCTCAGCCGACGATCATCGTCGCCAGCCGTATAATCCGCGAACCCAAATCGGAGAAAAAACGCATGTCCCGAATCGTCAAAGGTGGTTTGATCCAGACCTCTCTTGCTTGCGACACCAGCGAATCGCTCGACACGATCCGCGAGGCGCAGACCGAGCGCACGCTCAAGTACATCGACCAGGCCGGCGCCGAAGGCGTTCAGGTGCTGTGCATGCAGGAGATCTTCACCGGGCCGTACTTCTGCGCCGAGCAGACCACGCGCTGGTACGACTCCACCGAGAAGATCCCCGACGGTCCGACCACCAAGCTGATGCAGGAGTACGCGAAGAAGTACAGCATGGTCATCGTCGTGCCGCTGTACGAAGTGGAAGAGACCGGCGTGTACTACAACACCGCCGCCGTGATCGATGCCGACGGCAAGTACCTCGGCAAGTACCGCAAGAACCACATCCCGCACGTCGCTCCCGGTTTCTGGGAGAAGTTCTACTTCCGCCCTGGCAACCTCGGCTACCCGGTTTTCGAGACCGCGTACGCAAAGGTTGGTGTCTACATCTGCTACGACCGCCACTTCCCTGAGGGCGCACGAGAGTTGGGATTGGCGGGAGCGGAAATCGTCATGAACCCCTCGGCCACCGTGGCCGGGCTCTCCGAATACCTCTGGAAGCTCGAGCAGCCCGCGCATGCGGTCGCCAACGGCTACTTCGTCGGCGCCATCAATCGCGTCGGCTTCGAAGCGCCCTGGAACATCGGCGAGTTCTACGGCCAGAGCTACTTCTGCGATCCCCGCGGCCAGATGCTCGCCGTCGGCCCTCGCGATGCGGACGCGCTCGTGACAGCGGACCTGGACATGGACAAGATCCGCGAGGTCCGCAACACCTGGCAGTTCTATCGCGACCGCCGTCCGGAGACGTACAACGGGATTGTTCGGTTATAACCGCCACGTGCGCGACTACATCCTCATCCACATCAACGGCCGCGAACATCGCATCGCCGATGACGTTGCGTTCCAGACGCTGGCCAACTACCTGCGCCAGGACGTCGCGGCGCCCGGGACGAAGATCGTCTGCGAAGAAGGCGACTGCGGCGCCTGCACCGTGCTCACGCGGCGTTCGGCGGATGCGGACTATCGTCCCGTCAACTCCTGCATCCTGAACCTAGCGCAGCTCGATGGCTCCTCGATCGTGACGGTTGAAGGACTGCGCGAAAAAACTCTCCATCCCGTTCAAACCGCAATGGTGCAATGCCACGGCGCCCAATGCGGCTACTGCACGCCCGGATTCGTCATGGCCATGGCCGGCATGTTCGAGGTGTGTAGTCAACTGAATGACAAGCAAATCCGCGACGGCCTGACCGGAAACCTCTGCCGCTGTACCGGCTACGAGCCGATCATCAAGGCCGCGCTGGCGGTGGAAGGCAGCGCGTCGCCGAAGATGCGCGACCGTTATCCCGACCTGCCGGATGCGAGCGACTCGGTCACTGTCCAAAACTTCTGCGCGCCGGCCACCCTCGATGAAGCGATTCGCTTCAAACGCGACCATCCCGGCTGCACCATCGTCCAAGGCGGTACCGACGTCGGCGTCTGGGTCAACAAGAGGAACTACGCCGCGCCGGCGATGCTTTCGCTGGCGAAGATCGATTCGCTGAACGAGCTGCGCGAAGAAGATGGCGCGGTCGTCGCCGGCGCGAACACCACCCTCGCCGATTTCGAGGCCTTCATCGCCGATCGCATCCCCGAACTGGCCGGCATTCTGGCCATCTTCGGCTCGCCGCAGATCAAGAACGCCGGGACGCTGATCGGCAACATCGCCAACGGCTCGCCGATCGGCGATACGCTGCCCTACCTCTTCGTCGCCGGTACCGTGCTGGAGCTGAACAACGGCACCCGCTCCGTTCCCATCGACCGTTTCTACCTCGGATACCGCAAGTTCGATCTGCAGCCGGACGAGATCATCACCCGCGTCCGCATCGGCATCGTCCGCGACACGCTGAAACTCTACAAAGTCTCCCGCCGCAAGGACCTCGACATCTCCGCCTTCACCGCCGCCATTCGCCTGGCCATGACCGGCGACCGCATCGACCGCGCCGGCATCGCCTACGGCGGCGTCGCCCCGACCGTGATCCGCCTCCCGCGCACCGAGGCGTTTCTGGCGGGGAAGACAGCCACGCTCGATACCTTCGAACACGCCGGCCGCATCGCCCGGGACGAGATCAAGCCGATCAGCGACGTCCGCGGCTCCGCCGGCTACCGCCTGCAGCTCGCCGAAAACATCATGGCCAAGTTCTGGTACGAGACGTTCGGCGAAACGACCGCGCGCCGCTTCGCGCACGCGTAGGGATACTTCGTGCAGGAATCGCTGCTCGGCCTTATTCGCGCGATTGCAAACCTCGACGTCGAGAGGGCCTCGGCCATCCTCAACCAGGATGAGTCGCTCGCCTCGGCCGCCCTGATAACCGGCGCGACCAGGACCAATGCAGAATCGTTCTACTTCAAGCGGATCGCTCATTACGCCTATGCCGGCGACACAGCTCTCCACATAGCCTCGGCCGCCTATCTTCCAGTCATGGTCACGCGGCTGCACGCATGCGGCGCGAACGTATCGGCCGCAAACCGCCGCGGCGCGCAGCCGATTCACTACGCGAGTGATGGCGGCCCGACAGCCGGCCGATCGAATGAACAGGATCAGGCCGACGTGATCCGTGCCCTTATCCAGGCTGGCGCTGATCCGAATGCGCCCGACAAAAACGGAGTCGCCCCCATCCACCGAGCCGTCCGCTGCCGATGCTCCGCCGCCGTCGAAGCACTCCTGGACAATGGTGCCGATCCGCGATTGAGAAACGGCTCCGGCTCGACCCCCTTACATCTCGCGGTGCTCGACACCGGCCGCGGCGGATCGGGGTTGCCTGAGAGCCGCAATGCCCAGATCCAAATCATCCAGATGCTCCTCACACACGGGGCACGCGTCGATGATCGTGACTCGCGAGGGAAGACGGTATCCGAAATCAGTGATCCGCGACTTCTTTCGAGCTAGGAGAGCGCACTGATCGTGACGTAATACCCATCCGGATCCCGGAGCGAGAACTCCTGGGTTCCGGTATTCGGGTTTGTGCCCGGCTCTTCTTCGAACCGAGGCACGAGAGCGCGAGCCCGGGTCAGGGCGTTGTCGAAATCGTCGACGCGAAAGAACAACAGCAGCCCGTTGCCGGGAGTGGCATGGTCCGGGCTCGTCAGCGACGGATGATCGTGCGAGCCCCACTGGTGGAGGCAGAGCAGGACGGTTCCATCCAAATCGAGAATCTGCCCCCAATACGAATGGGCCGGTTGTGTCTCAGGCTGGCCGAAGAGCGATTGATACCACTTGAAACTGGCAGCCACATTACTTACGCCGACGATTGTCCACGTGCGTTTCATGACAATTCTCCGCGCCCATTCTTCAATTGCCTCAATACCGCGTTGCTTGGGTCCCCGAGCGGGGTCAGGTCTAAAGTCTAAAGTGTCCAAGGTGGCGGCACTTTAGACTTTAGACCTGACCCCTCGGGACTCTGACCCCCCGGGACTCAGAGGGTCATCTGGTCGCGTCGGTTTGGCAGTGAACCCGCGAAGCGTGATCGTTCGCTGCCTTCCAGGTTCCCGCGCTCTGTGCGGGCGAACCATCGCCTGCAAGAACGATGTTGACCTGGTAGATCCCGTAGGGCTTGCGCTCGGCGTATTGCAGGTATCCGGGCGCAGAGACTTGCAACTCCAGCTCGCGTACATGAGTGACACCATGGAATTCGGCGCAGCCAGACTGATCGGTGTTTGTGGTTTGGCCGAGCAGTCCTACGCGGGCACCACGAACCGGAGCTCCCGAGGAATCGGTGACGATGGCTGTGACGGCGATGGCCTTGTCGCAAGGTGCAAACCAGCAGCCGATGTTGCAGCCGTCCAGGATGAGCGAGACCGCGATTACCGCGAAGAGAGTGGCGATGCTTCGGACTCGTCGGTCTGATCTCTCAGCCACTGCTCTTCACCGAGTTCCCTCCACCTGCTCCGAGCGTCCTGCCCGATAGAGCAGCGCGCAGATGGCGATGACGATGGCGATGCCAACGACGATCGCAACCGCGCCGGTGAGATGCGTGAAGTCTTTCGCGGCGAAGTGCATGCTCGTCAGCGCACTTCCGATGGATGGGAACTTTCCTGAGGAGCCGATCAGGAACGCGATCAGCACGCCGACCAGTCCTTCGCCAGCGATCATCCCCGAGGCGGCGAGGACGCCCGGATCGCTATCGCCCGGTTTCCCGGCTCGCTTTGCATCGACCATGCGGCGGACGATGCCGCCGAGGAAGACCGGGGCGAGGGTGCCGAGGGGGAGGTAGATGCCGACAGCGAAAGAGAGACCGGGCAGGCCGGCGATGATGGCGCAGATCGAGAGGGCGGAGCCGGTGCCGACGAGAGCCCATGGCAGCGAGCCGGAGAGGACGCCTTCGATCACGGTTTTCATCAACGTCGCCTGCGGGGCGGGGAGCTCGGGCGAGCCGAAGGTGAAGGCTTTGCCGAGGAGGAGCACCGTTCCGGCGATGGCCCAGCAGGCGCAGGCGGCGCCGAGGAACTGGCCGAACTGCTGCTTCGCCGGCGTAGCTCCGACGAGGTAGCCGGTCTTCAGATCCTGCGAGATGTCGCCGGCCTTCGAAGCGGCGATGCAGACAACAGTGCCAACGGTGAGGATCGCGGCACGCGCGGAGGGATCGGTCCAGCCGCAGAGGACGAAAACTACCGATGCGCCGAGCAGCGTCACCAGCGTCATCGCCGAGGTCGGATTCGAGGAAACGCCAATCAGGCCGACGATGCGCGACGAGACCACCACGAAGCAGACGCCGAAGACGGCCACGCCGAGCGCAGCAACGAGTCTGGGCCCGAAGGCCATGTTGCCGGCCAGCAATCCCGGAACGGCCACGAGCGTGATCACCACCGCCATCGGCACAACTACCACGATCCACGACGGCACATCGCGATCGGTGCGCGGAACAGCGGAGCCGTCGGCCATTGACACGCCGCCCTTGCGCAGCCCACGCATGACCGCGGCGAACGAGCTGGCCATCGTCGGAAGGGCCTTGATCACCGCCACGATTCCGGCGGCCGCCACCGCGCCCGCGCCGATGTAGCGCACATAGCGCGACCAGATCTGCGCCGCCGTCATCGCGCCGATGGTCAGTTTCATCTCCGGAAACATCGGCGCCGACAAACCAGCTCCGAACGTGGCGATGAGCGGCGTCAGCACGATCGCGGAGATCAGGCTGCCGGAGACCATGATCGCCGACTGCTTGTAGCCGAGGATGTAGCCGACGGCGAGCAGCGCGGGAGCGATCTCCAGCGCCAGCTCCGCTTTGGCCAGCACCGGCAGATGCATCGACAAACCCGAGGGAATCAGCACGAATGCGCCGACGGCCAGTTTGATGATCGCGCCGGCAGCGAGTCCGATGAAGATCCACTTGCCGCCTGACGTTCCCGTCGTCGTCGCTCGCAGCACCTCGGCGCACGCGGTTCCTTCGGGATACGGCAGTTCATCGGCCGAATTGACGATCAGCAGACGCCGCAACGGCACCATCGCCGCGATGCCGAGAAAGCCGCCGAGCAGCGCCAGAATGGCCACCTGCCAGAACGGCGGCGCCATTCCCCACAGAAACAGCGCCGGGATGGTGAAGATCGTCCCGGTGGCCAGCGACGAGCTGGCCGAGCCGATGGTCTGCGAGATGTTCGCTTCGAGGATGACGCCTTCGCGCCGCCCCGGCATCAGCCGGAACAGCGCCACCGTCAGCACGGCGATCGGAATCGACGTCGAAACCGTCAGTCCGACTTTCAGGCCGAGGTACGCATTCGCCGCGCCGAAGATCATGCCGAAGAGAACGCCGGCGATGACGGCGCGCGTGGTGAGCTCGATGACCGATTCGTCCCGCTCCGCTGCAATGCTCATGAGGCGCGATCGTGGCGTGCCCGGCCGTACATGTCAACGTGGCGACCGCTATACTTTCCGTTCCATGTCCTCGGTCGGCAAGAACATCCCCCACGATTCGGCAATCGGTCACGTCAGCGGCGAGTCGGTTTACATCGACGACATGGCGCCGTTGCGCGGGGAGCTGCTCGTCGATTTCGTCTGGTCGCCGGTGGCGCATGGGCGGATTCGCGCGATCGATTTCGGAGACGCGGCGTCGTTCGCGCACCTCTTCACGTATCGCGATCTGCATCACAATCTCTTCGGCGCCATCATCCAGGACGAATTTCTGCTGGCCGAGGAGATCGTGTCGTTCATCGGGCATCCGATGGTGGTCGTGGCCGCGGAGTCGCGCGCGGCCATCCGCAAGGCCAAGGCGGCCATCAAGGTCGACATCGAAGAGCTGGAGCCGGTGTTCACCATCGATGAGTGCAAGCGGCGCGGGCGGTTCATCGGCAAGACCATGACCATCAAGCGCGGCGACGTCGATGCCGCCTTCTCCTCGGCCGCAAACATCCTCGAAGGGACGTTCATCAACGGCGGGCAGGATCATTTCTATCTCGAGTCGCAAGCGGCGCTGGCGGTGCCGGGCGAGTTCGATCAGCTGACCGTTCACTCATCGACGCAGAACCCGTCCGAGGTGCAGGACGTGATCGCGCATCTGCTCGGATTGCCGATCAACAAGGTCACCGTCGTCACCAAACGCATGGGCGGCGGATTCGGCGGCAAGGAGTGTCAGGCCACGCATCCCGCCGCAATCGCCGCGCTGGTGGCGCACAAACTCAAACGGCCGGCGCGCATCGCCTACACCAAGGATGACGACATGTGCGTCACCGGCGGGCGGCATCCATTCCAGAACGACTACAAGGTGGCCTTCGATGACGACGGCGTCATCACCGCGGCGCAGATCGATTTCTTCTCCGACGGCGGCGCCTTCGCCGATCTCTCGACGTCCGTTCTGGGACGAGCGCTCACGCACGCCAACAACGCCTACTACCTGCCGAACGCGCTGATCCGCGGCACGGTCTGCCGGACCAACTATCCGCCGAACACCGCCTTCCGCGGCTTCGGCGGGCCGCAGGGGATCGCCACGATCGAGAACATCCTCGAGGAGATCGCCGTCCTGCTGAAGCTCGATCCGCTCGAAGTGCGTCGCCGCAATTGCTACGGGATCGACGACCGCAACATCACGCCGTACGGGCAGGTGGTTCGGAACAATCATCTGCCGCAGCTCTTCGATGAGATCGCGGAACGCGGCGAGTACGCCTCACGAGTCGCTGAGGTGGCGCAGTTCAATGCGAGCTCGCGCACGCACCTTCGCGGCATCGCATGTACGGCGGTGAAGTTCGGGATCTCGTTCAACACTAAGTTTCTCAATCAGGCCAACGCCCTGGTCAACGTCTACCTCGACGGCTCGGTGCAGGTTTCGACCGGTGCCACGGAGATGGGGCAGGGCGTGAACACCAAGATCCGCCAGATCGTGGCCGACGAGTTCGGGATCGATGCCGAGCGCGTGCTGCTGATGCCGACGTCGACCGAGAAGAACAACAACACCTCGGCTACCGCGGCATCGAGCGGCGCGGACCTCAACGGCAGCGCTGCCGCCGATGCCTGCCGCAAGATTCGCGCGCGCATGGCCGCAGTGGCGGCGGAGTACTTCAATCGCGCCGCGGGAGTTGAGCCGTCGGTCGATGACGTCGTCTTCGAAAATGGCGAGGTCTTCGATCGCCGCGTCGCCGAGCCGCGCGTTCCCTTCGCCGCGCTGGTGAAGATGTGCCACCTCGAGCGCGTCTCCGTCGGCGAGCGCGGTTTCTATTCGACGCAGGGCCTCGATTGGGATGCCGACAAGGGCTGCGGCGCGCCGTTCCTCTATTTCACGCAGGGTGTGGCGATCTCGGAAATCGAGATCGATCGCTTCACCGGCATGATGCGCGTGCGACGCAGCGACCTGCTGATGGACATCGGCAAGCCGATCAACCCCGGCATCGACCGCGGCCAGATCACCGGCGCCTTCATCCAGGGCATGGGCTGGCTGACGAACGAGGAACTGCGCCGCGACGCCAAGGGCAATCTCCTCTCCCACTCGCCGACGACGTACAAGATCCCCAACATCCAGGACGTGCCGACAGTTTTCAACGTCGATTGGATCTATGCCGAGAACCCGCTGAACATCCGTTCGAGTAAGGCCGTCGGCGAGCCGCCGCTGGTGCTGGCGATCTCGGTCTGGATGGCGGTCAAGAACGCGCTGTCGTTCCTCAGCGACGGCGAGATCCCGAAGCTGCACGCGCCGGCGACGGGAGAAGAGATTCTGATGCGGATGACGGGCTACCGGCGGGTTGTCCGCGGTGCCGATGCTCGCGAAGTGGCGGCGCCGCAGATGTAATCCCACTGTCATCCAGAGGCCGGCGAAACGCGGCCGAAGGATCTCCAGATAGTACGTAGTGAGTTGAATCCCTTTTCGAGTCACGCGGTTTCAGCGCAGAAACCGTAGTTTGAGATCCTTCGCTCGACGCTCAGGATGACAATTGTGGATGAGTGCTCCGCTATCATCCGCCGCGTGATTCTTCGCAGCCGCAACGTCGTCACGCCAGAAGGCATCCGGCCGGCATCGATTCACATTCGCGATGGCGTCATCGAGCGCATTGGCGACGTCGACGATGAAGCAACGGACGATTTCGGCGACCTGACGCTCATGCCGGGCATCGTCGACTCGCACGTTCACGTGAACGAGCCGGGGCGGACGGAGTGGGAGGGATTCGAGACGGCCACGCGCGCGGCAGCGGTGGGCGGGGTCACGACGATCGTCGACATGCCGTTGAACTCGATCCCTCCGACGACCTCGGTGGCGGCACTGGAAACGAAGGTTCACGCGCTTCAGGGGAAGTGCCATGTCGACGTGGCGCTCTGGGGCGGCGCGGTGCCGGGGAATGCCGGCGAGCTGCGGCCGATGCTCGCCGCCGGCGCGTGCGGGTTCAAGTGCTTTCTCGTCGAATCCGGCGTGCCGGAGTTTGGGCATCTCGATGCGCAAGGACTGGAAGAGGCGTTGATGGCATTGCACGGAACCGGCGCGTCGCTGCTGGTTCATGCGGAGTTGCCGGAGCACATTCATGCGCCGGAGGGCGACGAGCGTTCGTACGCCAGCTATCTGGCCACCCGTCCCGCCGCGGCGGAGGATGCAGCGATCGCGCTGGTTTATGCGATGGCAAAGAAGACCGCGACGCACGCGCACATCGTCCATCTCTCCTCGGCGAACGGGCTCGAAGCGCTGCGACGCTCGCGCAACGAAGGCGTTTTGCTGACCGCCGAGACCACGCCGCACTATCTCTACTTCGACGCCGAATCCGTTCCCGACGGAGCGACGGAGTTCAAGTGCGCGCCGCCGATCCGCGGGCACGCCAATCGCGAATCACTCTGGCGTGGCGTCGAGGAGGGGCTGTTCATCGCCATCGTCAGCGACCACTCGCCGTGTACGCCGGAGCTGAAGCGGATGAACGACGGCGACATCCATCGCGCCTGGGGCGGCATCGCCTCGCTGCAGTTTGGATTCTCGATCGTCTGGACCGAGGCCAAGCGGCGCGGGATTGCATTCGAGAGGATCGTCGATTTGATGACCACCGGGCCGGCGACGCTGGCGGGGTTGCAGCAGCGGAAAGGAAAGCTTGCTCCCGGGTACGACGCTGACATCGCAGTCATCGATCCTGAAGCGCGTTTCGTCGTGAGAACCGAGGACGTGCAGCACCGGCATAAGGTCACGCCGTACGCGGGAAAGACGCTCGCGGGCGTCGTTCACGCGACGTTCGTTCGCGGCCAGAAGGTGTGGCAGGATGGCGCGCACGTGGGTAATGCGGTAGGCGAATGGATTCGGAGATGAGGCGAATGTTGAATTCCTCAAACGTGTCATGAGCGACTTTCGAGACCTTCTCGACCTCGCCTCCGAACGCCTCGGCGCCTCGGTGCTCTACGCCACCGACGACTATTTCGCCGAAAAGGAAAACCTGCTCAAGCCCGGCAAGGCGGTCTGGAAAGAACACGAGTACACCGACCGCGGCAAGTGGATGGACGGCTGGGAGAGCCGGCGTAAACGCGTGCCCGGCCACGACTTCGCCATCATCCGGCTCGGCGTGCGCGGCGTGGTGCGCGGTGTGGTGGCCGACACGGCGTTCTTTCGCGGCAACTATCCGTCGCATTGTTCGATCGAAGGTGTTGCCGTCCGGCCGGAGAGCGACGTCGAGACGCTGCTGGCGGCGAACTGGATCGAGATCCTGCCGAAGTCAGAGCTCAACGGTGATAGCGAGAACCTGTTCGCCATCGACTCGCCGTATGCGTTCACGCATTTGCGGCTGCACATCTATCCCGACGGCGGCGTGGCGCGGTTGCGCGTGCACGGCGAAGTCGTCCCCGACTGGCGGCGCGAAGGCGGGTTGTCGATCGAGACCGACCTGGCGGCGGCGGAGCATGGCGCCGACGTGCTGGCGTGCAGCGACATGTTCTTCGGGCCGAAGCACAACCTGATCATGCCCGGCCGCGCGCACAACATGAGCGACGGCTGGGAGACCAAGCGCCGGCGCGGGCCGGGGCACGATTGGGTGATCGTGAAGCTCGCCGAAGAGGGATCGCTGCGGCGCATCGAGATCGATACCAATCACTTCAAGGGCAACTATCCCGATACCTGTTCGATCGAAGGGACGCGCGCATTCGAAAGTGATGAATGGTTTGACGTTCTGCCGCGCACGAAACTGCAGGCGCACACGCGGCACATCTTCGTCGACGAGCTGGTGCAGAACGGGCCGGTCACGCACCTGCGGCTCAACGTTTATCCCGATGGTGGTGTCAGCCGGCTGCGCGTGCATGGTGTGGCTACCGAGGAGGGGCGCGGCGATGCGGTGGCCACGTACGTCAACACGCTGACGGACGAGCTCGCCGCCGTCCAGCTGCGCAACTGCTGCGGCTCGAGCGAATGGGTGCGGCGGATGATGGCCGCGCGGCCGTTCCCGGCGTGGAGCGATCTCGTTCGCGAAGCGGAGGCGATCTGGCACTCTCTGACGCCAGCCGATTGGCGCGAAGCGTTTGCCGCGCATCCGCGGATCGGCGAGCGATCGGCATCGAAGTGGGCGCGGCAGGAGCAGTCGGGGACGGCGTCGGCGTCGAGCGAAAGCCTCGACGCGCTGGCTGCGGCGAACCGCGAGTACGAAGCGCGCTTCGGCCACATCTACATCGTCTGCGCCACCGGTCGCAGCGCCGAGGAGATGCTGGCGATTGCACGGCAGCGGCTGGAGAATTCTGCGGAAGATGAGTTGCGCGTGGCTGCCGAGGAGCAGATGAAGATCACGAAGTTGCGGCTGATGAAACTGGTGGGCTGATGGGCATTTCAACGCACGTCCTCGACACGGCAAAAGGCAAACCGGCTGCCGGTATCGCCATCACGCTGGAGATTCTGCGCACTGACTGGGAGCGGATCGCCAGCGGCGCCACGAACGATGATGGCCGGCTCAAGCTCATCGAAGATCCGCCGGAGCCAGCTACCTATCGCATCACCTTCGACACTGGCGCCTACGATCCGAACGGCTTTTTTCCGCGCGTCACGATCGAGTTCGCCGTGCGCACCGGAGCGCAGCACTACCACGTTCCACTACTGCTGAGCCCGTACGGATATTCAACGTATCGAGGGAGTTAGCGGACGCCCGAAGTGGCCAAGGCCTTGCACTTTTTCATCGCCGGAGGTGCAAGCATGAAAGTCCACAACGTAGTTCAGGCAGGCATCCTCACTCTCTGTCTTGCGGGTACGCCGGCCATCGCAGCGACGCATCATCATTCGCGTGACGTGCAGGTCGTAGACGTCAACGCGCACGCGTTGCCGCCGGGACCGCCGCACGCGCGGCACGTCATCGTGGTGAATAGCGCGCAGCACGCGCCTCGCCATCACGGTGTGGCCGGCATGTTCCAGCGACTGCATCAATGGCACATGCGCCAGCGCGCCAAGCTCTATCGCGCAGCGACGCCGAGGTAGTGAGTACTGTCATTCCGAGCCGCCGAAGTCCCCGGAGGGGCCGTAGGACGGTGAGGAATCCCCGGCCGATAGCCGCGAAACGTTCGTCCGCGGTAGTAGCCGGGGATTCCTCGCCGTGCTTTACCCCTTCGGGGTGCCGCCGGGCTCGGAATGACAGATCAGCCCCGCCGCCCTTTCATGATCTTCACGAAGCTCCGGCTGCGCAGTTCCTCCAGCGTGAGGCCGGTGGCCAGCGCTTCCTCCTCCGTGATTGCGCCGCAGTTGAGCGCGCGCAGGAAGTAATTGAGCAGGCCCTGTCCCGTTGCGGCATCGTCGAAGACGTCGCCGACGAGCGTGGCTTGGCCGGCCTTGGCGATGAAGTTGTTGAGCCGGTCCGTTGCCGCGCGAAGGCCTTCGAGAAAGAACGAATAGACCGCGGCGTAGCGCGTCGGCAGCTGGGCGGGATTGAGATCCCATCCCTGGTAGTAGGCATTGATCAGCGAGTGCCGGATGTGATCGACGTGCAGCTTCCACGCGCGGTGCACCACGGTCCGATTCTCCTCGGCCTGCTCCGCGGTCAGCGTTCCGCGATGCGGGGCGATGGGCATGATGTTCGTGGCGCCATCCGACAGCCAGAGGCCGGTGCCGGCGTACGCGACCTGCATCATGTGCCGGGCAAAATCGCAGGCGGGGTGGTCCATGCGCTGATGCTCCGCGGTGATGTTGCAGCTGGCGGTGTAGTCGTACGTGCCGAAGTGCGCGGCCACGGCGCGGCCGCGGGCAGCGTCGAGAAAGAGCGGCAGGTTGGAGACGCCGTTCTCGCTGAGGATGGCCTGCGTGGTCTCGATCATGAACTCGAAGCGGAGCGTCTGCTTGGCGACGCCGAGCTTCGGTTCCATCTCATCGAACAGATCGGCCAGCGCCGTCACCTGCTGCGGCAGCTGAATCTTCGGAAGCGTGACCACGAAGTTCGGCGGCAGCGCGCCGGCTTCGTCGAGCAGCGTCGACACGAAGATGTCCAGCGTGCGCATCGACCGCGGCATCAGCTCCTGGGAGAACTGCTTGATGCGGATGCCGATGAACGGCGGCAGCGTGCCGTTCTTCATCCCGGCGGCCACCTCGCGCGCGGCGGCTGCGGCGTGGCCGTCCTCTTCATCGTCGGCGCGGTTACCGTAGCCGTCTTCGAAATCGATGCGGAAGTCTTCCACCGGCTCGCGGCGCAGTTTCTCGAGGACGCGGGCGTAGACGACGTCCCAGAACCGCGGATCGGCGCCGAGGGCGCTGCCGAACGTCTCCGCGTTCGGGCCGTACTCGTCGAGCGCGCGCAGCGCCAGCACGCCGAGCTTCTGCGTGGTGTCGCTCTTGAAAAGATGCGCGCCGCCGTAGACGGTGTGCACTGGTTGCCGCGCCCCCGATTCGCCGGGAAAGCGGGACATGAACTTTGTCAGGGCGGGATCGATTTTCGCCGCCGCGATTTTGAGGTCGTTGTCGGAAAGGGTGCGTTTCAAGTGGACTCCTGCGTTGGTTTGGGGTCTCGTGGCTGCGGGGTCTCGCGGTCTCGCGGCATCCGAGTGCGGCACTACCGCGAGACCGCGCAACTCCGAGACCGCGCTACCTCGTTCGAATCACCTTCGCCACGCCCCATCCCACCAGCACCAGCACCGCCAGCACGAGCCAGTTGTATTGATTGCTGTAGGTGGCGACGGGGAAGTGGTTGCTGATCATGATGAAGACGACGGGGAGGACGATGAACGTGTTCTGTTTGGAGCGCTGCTTGGCCAGATCGGCCAGGCGCATGTCCGGTTCGGTTCCCGCTTTGACGGCGGCGATGAGCTGGCGTTGCGCGGGCAGGATGCGCACCCAGACGTTCAGCGCCATGAACGAGCCGAGCATCGCCCCGATCTGCATGTACGCCGCGCGCGATGCGAAAAGGTGCAGAACGCCGACGATCGCGGCGACGAGCAGCAGGTACGAGAGGATGGTCCCGGCGGCCTCGTGCTTCCGCAGCGGCGAGATCCAGAGGAAATCGTAAAGGAACCAGCCGGCGATGATGAGGGCCAGGCTGAGTCCTGCCGCCTGCCACGCGGTCATCCTCAGGACGTCCTCGTCCACCATGATGCCGCCGCTGTAATAGACGAGGACGAGCAGGAGAAAGCCCGACACCAGCGTGAAGAACGCTTCCCATTTGAACCAGTGCAGCGTCTGGTTCAGCAGCTCCGGCCGTTTCTGCTTGTCGACGATGTAGAAGCCGCCGCTGTGGACCATCCACACCTGCTTCTCATTTCCGAAGGTGTGATCGAGCCAGGTGAAGAAGTAGGTTTGCCCGACCCACATGATGGCCGCGAAGACATGGGTCCAGCGGACGGCGAGATTCAGCCACTCACGAACGACGTAACTCATCGTGCTCCTCGATTTGCGTTAGGGCGCGAATGTAGCAGAATCGCCGTCCATGCGAGAGATCGAACGCATTCTCGACCAGTTGAACCGCGCCTGGGGCGGCCCGTCGTGGACCGGAGTCCCGATCCGTCCGCTGCTCGACGATCTGACCGAAGAGCAGGCCCGCGCCCATCCGCTGCCCAACGCCCATTCCATCGTCGAGCTGGCCGCGCACATGAGTCTCTGGCTGGATGTCGTGGCCGATCGCCTCGCCGGCCAGGCGAAAGAGCCAACTGCCGAGGAGGATTGGCGGGATGGTTCTCAGCTGTCGTGGAGCGGGATGGTGGAAGAGCTGGAAAACGCCCACAGCCACCTCTCCGATGCCATCGCCCGGCTGACGGTCGATGATCTCGACAACATCGTCGTGGGCCGCAAGTACACGACATATGTGATGCTCCACGGCGTGATCCAGCACAACCTGTATCACGCGGGGCAGATCGCGATTTTGAAGAAGGCCCTCCTGTCATCACCATCATCGCTGTCATCCTGAGGCCGGCGTAGCGCGGCCGAAGGACCCCCGGCTGATAACCCGGTTGGGCGGTGGTTTTTCACGAGGCAAGTACGAGGGGGGGTCCTTCGACCGTCCTTCGCTGCTCCGCAGCTCCGGCGGCTCAGGATGACAGGAAAGTTTTCACCGCCGGCGTGATCAAATCGTAGTCGATCAGAAACGTGTCATGCCCGTTCGGCGATGCGATCCGTTCGTGTTGCACCGGCGTCCCGTTGGCCACCATCGCCGTCTCGACGCGCTCGACTTCGGCGACCGGAAAGAGCCAGTCGGTATCGAATGACACCAGCAGCGTGCGGCCGCGCCATCTGGCGAAGGCTGCTCGCAGGGAGCCGTGCTGCTCCTCGAGGTCCATCTCATCCATCGCCGCCTGGACGCGGATGTAGGAGTTGGCGTCGTACTGCGCGGCGAACTTGCGGCCCTGGTATTCGAAATACGAATCGATCTCGAACTGGCGCGTCGCTCCGCGGCGTCGCCGGCCGAACTTCGATTGCAGCGCTTTGGCGGAGAGATAGGTCATGTGTCCGACCATGCGCGCCACCTGCAGGCCGCGCAACGGCTCGGGGTGGTCGTAGTAATCGCCGCCGTTGAAGCGGGCGTCGCTCTCGATCATCTTCCGGCCGATGATGTGCCAGGCGATGCCCTGCACCGGCACCGCCGCGCCGGTGGCCATGGTGATGATCGAGTCCATGAACTCGGGGTAAATGGCAGCCCACATCAGAACCTGCATCCCGCCCTGAGAGCCGCCGGCGATCGCGCGCAGGTGCGGGATGCCGAGGCGGTCGAGGAGGATTTTCTGGGAATGAACCATGTCCTCGATGGCCGGCCACGGATAGCGCGAGCCGTACGGTTTGCCGGTGGCGGGGTCGATCGATTGCGGCGCGGTCGTGCCGAAACAGGAGCCGGGGATATTCGCGCAGATGACGAAGTACTTGTCGAGATCGATCCCCTTGCCGTGTCCGATCAGCCCATCCCACCAGCCGGGCTTTTCATCTTCCTCGGCGTACTTGCCGGCGGCGTGCGCGCTCGCCGAGAGCGCATGGCAGACCAGGATGGCGTTCGATTTGTCGGTATTCAGCTCGCCGAACGTCTCGTAGCGGATCGTGAACGGCGCGATGGTCTGGCCGTGGGTGAAGCGGAAGCCCTCCTCGAGAACGAGATCCTTCGGCGGCGCGGTAATGAACGAGGTCTGCATCGGGACGGCGAAGGATGTCACTCCTGCCGCTCGCGCTTCAACTGCCCCTCGTAAATGCGCCGCACTTCGTCGATGGTCGAGATCTGATCGACCGTCTTGTCGTCGCGAAGGTGAGCGATGCGCGGGAAGCGAAGGGCGTAGCCCGATTTGTGGCGCTTCGATTCCTGAATGCGATCGAAGGCAATCTCCAGGACGATGGTTGGCTCGACGGTATGCACCGGCCCGTAGCGTGCGATCGTGGTCGCCTGAAAGTGCTTCGTCAGCCGTTCGATCTCGGCGTCGGTCAGCCCTGAGTATGCCTTGCCGATGTTGACCAGCTCTTCGTCACGGCGCACGGCGAACGTGACGTCGGACATGACCGCGCGTCGTTTTCCGTGGCCGTACTCCGCCGCGGTGACGACGCAGTCGAGCGTCGCCAGCGCCTTCTTGTACTTCAGCCACGACTTGCCGCGCCGGCCGGGCGTGTAGACGGAGTCGGCCGCCTTGATCACCAGCCCTTCGTTGGCGCGCGCCCGGGCAGCATCGAACAGCGCGTCGACATTCGCGCCATCACGCGCCTCGGACTGAATGGTGAAACGGATGGCCGGCTCGCTCCCGATCACCTCGCGCAATCGTTTCAACCGCTCGCGCAGCGGAACTTCGAAGAGGACGTTGCCATCGATGAAGAGAATGTCGAAGGCGAAGAAGACCACCGGCGCATCGCGCAGCAGCGCCTCGGAGACCTTGCGCCGCCCGAGCCGCGTCTGGATCGTGGCAAAGGGCAGGACGCGATCGCTGAAGGCGACGATCTCGCCGTCGAGCACCACCGAATGCCCGAGCTTGCGCGCCGCCGACTCCAGCTCCGGAAAGCGATGCGTCACGTCGTCGAGCGTCCGCGAGTAAATGTGCACCTCGTCCGGCGTGGCGTGGATCTGGGCGCGGATGCCGTCGTACTTGTCATCGACGAAAGCGTCCGCGCCCAGCATGGCCACGATCTCCTCGGGATCCTCCTCCGGCTGCGCCAGCATGAAGGCAAAGGGATGAAAGAGATTCATCTTCGCCGTCTCGAGCGCGTCGCCGCGTGCGAGGAGCGCCGCCGCGCCGATGTCACCGGTGAGCATGTTCGCGCGGCGGACCGCCACCAGCGGCCGGCCGAAGGCCTTGGCGATGGCCGCTTCGACCAGCCCTTCCTGCAGACCAATGCGGAACTCGCGCAGGAGGATTTTCAAGACGTAGCGGACGCCTTGCGCGTCGAGTTTGCGAAGCAGCGAGACCAGCACGCTCTTCTTCTCGATCGCTCCCGAAGTCGCCGCCAGCCGTTCGAAGGCCTCGCCGACCTCGGCCAGCGTCACCGTGCGCGCAGGATCGTCGTCGAACAACTCCGCCGCCGTATCGCCGGCATCGCCGTACTTTGACCACGCGGCCCAGATCTCATCCGGCGTTCGCCCCGTCACCTCCACCAGCGCCTCGGTCAGTGCCGCGCCGCCGATGCCGAGGGTGCGCTGATCTTTTCGGGGAAAAGCCGAGCCGGAGAAGAAGACCACCGCACGCTCGAGCGAGGCGTCGTCGAGCGTGACCAGGTAGTCCGCCAGCAGCCGCTCCTTCTCCGACTTTTTCGTCGTCGCGGCGATGGCGTTGGCGGTCCTGCAAAATTCGGTGAGCACGGTATGATCCGCGCCGCAAATATCACACCCAACGAGGCATTTCATGAAAACGAAAGTCACAGTAGTCGGCGGCGGCAATGTTGGCGCCACCGTCGCGCAGGGAATCGCACTCAAAGAGCTCGCGGACGTCATCGTCGTCGACATCGTCGAAGGGGTCCCGCAGGGGAAGACGCTCGACCTGATGGAGACCGCGCCGGTCGAGAAATACGACTCCATCCTCCGCGGCACGAACGGCTACGACGAGACCGCCGACTCCGACCTGGTGGTCATCACCGCCGGCCTGCCGCGCAAGCCGGGCATGAGCCGCGACGACCTTTTGTGGAAGAACGAAGAGATCGTGGCCGGGGTCACGCGCGAGATCGTGAAGCGCTCGCCGAACGCCATCCTGGTCATCGTCTCCAACCCGCTCGACGCCATGTGCGAGGTGGCCCGCCGCGTCTCCGGTTTCCCGCGCGAGCGCGTGATCGGCATGGCCGGCGTGCTCGACTCCGCCCGTATGCGCGCCTTCATCGCCATGGAGCTGAACGTTTCGGTCGAGAACACCCACGCCTTCGTCCTCGGCGGGCACGGCGACACGATGGTTCCGCTGCCGCGCTACTCGACAGTGGCCGGCATCCCCATCACTGAGCTGCTGTCGCAGGAGCGCATCGACGCCATCGTCACCCGCACCCGCAACGGCGGCGCCGAGATCGTCAATCTCCTCAAGACCTCGGCCTGGTACGCGCCGGGCGCCGCGACCGTGGAGATGGTCGAAGCGATCCTCAAAGACAAGCGCAAGATCCTCCCCTGCGCCGCCTATCTCACCGGCGAGTACGGCTTCAACAACCTCTATGTCGGCGTCCCGGTGAAGCTGGGCCGCAACGGCATCGAGCAGATCATCGAGATCACGCTGACGGATGACGAAAAGGCCGCGCTGAAGAAATCGGCGGACGCGGTGCAGGAGCTGTTCGATACGTTGAAGATTTCGGCGTAGAGGCGTAATCAACCACAGAGACACAGGGAGCACAGAGGTTTTCTCTGTGCCTCTGTTGTGAAGCCTTTGATCAAAGACCCCCATGAAGAAACTCGTCATCGACATCGAAACCGTCGGCATCCCTTGGGAAGATCTCGATCCCTACGTCCGCGAATACCTGATCAAAGGCCTGAGCGAAGGCGACGCTGAAGAGACAAGACGCGCGGGCGGGCTCTCCCCGTTTCGCGGACGCATCATCGCCATCGGCGTCATCAACATCGAAGACGGGCGTTCGTGTGCTCTCTATGAAGTGCCGGGGCAGACGCAGCTTTCGATCGAGAAGGCCGGCCAGCGCACCTACATCTCCGGCAGCGAGAAGCAGATCCTGGAGAAATTCTGGGAGTTCTTCGAAGGTGACTCGCGATTCATCACCTTCAACGGCCGGCAGTTCGACGGGCCGTTTCTGATGATCCGTTCGGCCATCAACGGCATCGTCCCGAAGCGCGATCTGGTCGGCTACCGCTACGGCTACCATCCCAACTGCGATCTGCGCGAGGCGCTCAACTTCTTCGGCACCACCAACGCCCGGCAGTTCAAGTTCAACCTCGACCTGGCCTGCAAGGTCTTCGGCGTCGAGACCTCGAAAGGGGAAGGGCTGGATGGGCGCTCGGTCGAGACCTGGTATCGCGCCGGGCGGCATCGCGAGATCGCTGACTACTGCCTCGACGACGTGCGCGCCACCTGCGAATTGTACGAGAAGGTGGCGCCGTCGCTGCTCATCTTCAACAAGGAGTTCCGCGAAGCCGAGGAGCGGGCGCGCAGGCGCTTCCCGCTGATCGAGAACGCCGCGCCGCTGATCCCGACCAGCGAGTCGTCATTCATCGAGTCGGTGATTCAGAGCTCGCTCGATCTCCCGCCGGCGCTCGACGCCATGCACGAGACGCCGGCCGCGGTCACCTCCGTAACGCGCGCCATCGTCCTCGAAAAGCTGGTGCAAAAAGCGGAAGAGGAAGAAGACATCCCTTCGGGTGTCTGAGAGAATGCGCGCGTGAAGCTGTTCCGGGGGCGGATCTTCTCGCCGGTTGCCGATCCTTTCACGGTCGATGCGGCGAAGTCGTACGTCTATTACGACGACGGCTATCTGGCCATCGACGGCGATCGCATCACCAGCGTCGGCGAGTGGCGCGACGTTCCCCGCCACAGCTCGGCGCTCACGCAGCTCGGGCGCGACATCCTCATCACGCCGGGATTTGTCGACACCCACCTTCACGCGCCGCAGCTGGAGATGATCGGCTCGTACGGCGGCGACCTGCTCGAATGGCTGAACCGCTACACGTTCCCGACCGAGTCGAAGTTCAGCGATCCCAAACACGCGGAGATGGTGGCGCGAATCTTCTTCGAGGAACTGCTGCGCAACGGAACGCTCTGCGCGCTGATCTTCTCCACGATCCATTACCGGGCCACGGAGATTTTTTTCGAGGAAGCGGAACGGCGCGGCTTCCGGGCCATCATCGGCAAGACCATGATGGACCGCAACGCGCCGGAGTCGTTGCTGGAGAGCCCGCGGCAATCGTTCGAAGAGAGTCAGACGCTGCTGCGGAAGTGGCACAAGCGCGGACTGTTGCGCTACGCCATCACGCCGCGCTTCGCGCCGACGTCGACGCCGGAACTGCTCGAAGCGGCCGGCCAGCTCAAGCGCGAGTTTCCTGACGCCTACGTTCACTCGCATATCTCCGAGAACCGCAACGAAGTGCAGTGGGTTCACGATCTTTTCCCCGAGGCTGAGTACGCCGACGTCTATGACCGCTACGGTCTCCTCGGCGAGCGGACCGTGCTCGCCCACGGCGTCCACCTGACCGAGGAGGAGCTCGAGCTGCTGGCGCGCCGCGGCACGCGCATCGCGCACTGCCCCAATTCGAACCTGTTCCTCGGCAGCGGCCTCTTTCGCCTGCACCACACGCTCGATGCCGGCGTCGTGGTCGGCCTCGGCACCGACATCGGCGCGGGAACGACGCCGTCGATGTTCACCACGATGTCGGACGCGTACAAAGTGCAGCAGGTGCAGGGCGTCTCGCTCACGCCGTTCCACCTCTGGTATCTGGCCTCGCTCGGTGGCGCCCGCGCGCTATCGCTTGACGGCGAATGCGGCAGCCTCGAGCCCGGTAAGTCCGCTGACTTCCTCCAGCTCGATCTCAAGTCGACGCCGCTGGTGGCGTTGCGCAGCGAACGTGCCTCATCGATCGAGGATCTCCTGGCCGGCCTGATTTTCACCGGCGACGATCGCGTCGTCCGCGAGTGCTGGATCGCCGGGCAGATGGTCGCCGCGCGATAGCGCGTTACTGGCAGCGCTCTTGCGGCGTCTCAAGCTCAGGAGGGCTCCATGAGAAACATACGAGCGATCTTCGTCTTCGCGGCGCTTTCGGCTGTCGCCGCCTTCGGACAGGATCGTACTGTTTGGCGGACGAGCGCTGATGTGCAGGAAGGTGGGCGCGGAAGTCTCACCGGGACGGTTGGCGACATCGAAGCGGGCCGCAACCGGATGATCGTGATTCCGGACGACGCCCAGAACGATCGCGTGGTCGTCGACACCGACGCGGTCTCGACGCAGTACAACGGATTCGGCGGGACGATCAACGGCGCGCCGGAGATTTTCGTCGGATCGAGCGGCTTCAACAATGTGCGCGTCGGCGATCGCGTCGAAGTGCGCGGAACGGCAACCGGCGGCGAAGTCGTCCGCGCGGAACGGGTGACGCTGCTCGGGCGGCCGGTCGATGCGCCGCAAACCGGCGTCGGACAAACGCGAACGCCGAACTCGATCTCGACGCCCACCGCATCGGGAACGACGCCCAGCGGCGCGACGCCCAATCGCCTCGGGCGCATTGAAGGCGTTCTGCAGCAGATCAACGCCGAGGCTGGGCGGCTGGTGGTGGTGACGGACCAGCGCGAAGTTCTGACCGTGCGGACGCCGCAGGGAACGCCGGTGCGCTATCACGGCGATACCTATCGCGTTTCGAATCTCGAAGTTGGCGATCGTGTACGCATCGAGCCGGCGGGCAGCAGCGGCTCGGAGATCCGTGCGCGATCGATCGAGGTGACGCAGAGCTCGCGCGAGTCCGGCGGCGCGCCGACTGGCGTCGGCGGCGTGACCGGTCGTGTGACCCGCGTCGATCGGGCCGCGAACTCGATCCAGGTCGACACCGGTCCCGGCACGATCTCGGTCGATCTTCGCAACGCATCTGACGAAGCGGGCAAACCGATTCGCGCGCGCGACGTTCAGGCCGGCGATCGCGTCGAGCTGAGCGGTTCCTACAGCGGCAACACCTTCATCGCCTCGACGCTTCGTTTCGTCGATGAAGGCGGCGGACCGAGCAATCCCGGTCCCTCGCTGCCCGGTCCGCCAACCGGCGACCTCGGCGTCGTGACGATCTACGGCACCGTGAGCCAGACGCTCGCCGACGGCCCGCAGCTCGTCCTGCGCGACTCGCAGAACGGCAATCGCCCCATTCGCGTCTACGCACTGGAGGATCTGCCCGTACGCACGAAGGCCGGTACCTACACGACCGCGACGCAGTTGCGCACGAACGATTCGCTGGTGATCAAGGCCTATCGCGACAGCGATGGGAACTACATCGCGCAGACGATCAGGATCAGGTGAGGTAAGAGGTTGTTGGTGCTCGGTTATCGGTCCGAGCACCAACAACCGAGCACCGGACGGCAGTTATTTGGAATAACAACCCTCTCCCAAACGTCGAACCCTTTGCGATGGAAAAGCCCGTTCGGCGCACTCTGCTTCCTGGCGTTTCAGACGCCGGAGCGCCCCCTCCCGTCATCATCGACTCCCGTGTCGTCGTCGCAAGGGCAAGGCGCCGCGCAGTCATCCGTGATGTCATCGATCTCCTACTCCTCCTGGGCGTCGACGGGCTTTTCCTACGCTGGCCGCTGGCGCATGTCCCTTTCCTCGATCGCCACGACTCGCTGTTCGTCCTCCTCGGACTGCACGCGGTGATGGCCGCCTACATCTGGCTGGCGCGCGCGCTGCCGCGTTGGACGGCACGGCGCGTCGCGGCGACCTGGTCGCTGCCGGAACGGGCGCGATTCTTCAGGCGCTCGTAGGGCTGCTCTTCCGGATCACGAACTTCTGCAGCAGCACGCCGACGAGCAGGAGCGAGATCGTCAATCCTAGAAGCGAGCCGACGCGATAGAGGCCGCCGAGGCGGGCCAGATCGTGGAGGAAGCACTTCAACACGGTGACCAGCAGCAGGATGATGGCCGCCACCCGCGCCGCGCGGCTGTGCAGTACCAGCCCGGCGATCAGCATCGATACCGCGAAGACGGCCCAGCCGATGGTGTAGGTCAGATCCTGCGCCAGCGATGACGAGAAGAAGTTGAATGTGAGCGCCGGCCCGGTCGAGTAGAAATCGGCGATCTCGATGTTGACCAGAAGAAAGAGCAGGACCGTTCCGCACGCGTTCGCCGCCGGCCGCGCTGCCGCGAACTTTCTCGACTCGTCGTCAGGCAGCAGATACGCGGCGACGAAGAACGCCGCGGCGCTGACGAGATAGGTGTAGAGGTACCAGTTCACGATGGCGTGGTGGCTGGACGGGTGATACGAGAGCACCGCCGGATTCACTGCCAGGCGCACGAATGCGGCGGCGAGGAGCGCGCCCGACCAGATCAGCAGCCCGCGATGCGGGATGCGCCGGAAGAGCCAGACCAGCGCCGCTCCTTCCAGCGCCCAGCCGATGGTGATCCACTGCTTGTCGAGCTGCAGCGGGATGGCTACGGTGATGAAGGCCAGCGCGGCGCCGGCTGTCATCGCCAGGCGTCCGAGAAGCCGTTCGCCCGCCGGCTCGATGCGCAGCAGACGCCAGACCAGCAACAGCATGAGCACCGCCTGGAAGAGAGGCAGCAGGCCGATGACGTTGTCGTAGCCGGCGCTTCGGATCGCCTGGCGCGCCAGGAAAAAGAATGGGATGCCGGCCAGCACCGCCGCGAGATACGGCTGCAGGAAGCGCTTTGCTCTTGTGCCGAGAAACAGCGGGTAGAGGACGAAGAGCGCGTAGAGCGCGCCGGCGAAACCGATCTGCTGCGACGGCGTCTGCGTTCGCGACAGCGACGCGGCGAAGGCGAACAACACCACCGCGCCGACGGCGATCTCATGCCATTCGGTCGTCCACGCCATCGCCAGCAGGGCAATACCGATGACGAGGTGCGACGCCAGCAGCGACGCGAAGAGCGGCGTCGCCGAAACACCGCCGGCGACGATGATCACGATGTCGCCCGCGAACAACGCCACGATCGCCGCGGCGCTGAAACGCCGGTCGATGCGGAACCAGATCAGCGCCAGCGCGGAGATGGCGATGGCCGCGAGGAAAGCCACGACCGGCCAGGGCGACGCCTTCGCATCTGCTGCCCACACCATCAGCACGAGTTGCGACGCGGCCATCGCACCGGTCATCAACGTCGCGCGGCGCAGGTAGATCGCGGCGACGCCGATGGCCAGATCGAGCACGAGGAGCACGACAAACAGCGGCCATGGCGGAAACGCCAATTGCGGTTGCACGGCAACCGCGAATAGGAATGCATGTCCGATGAGTCCGAGGTACGTGGTGCTGACGTCGCCGTCTTCGCCTCGTCCGATGAAGACGCCGCCGGCGACGGCCAGCAGCGCGAAGCCGCCGATCATTGCCAGCGCGGCGATCAGCGTGGGCGGCTTCAATGCATTCGCGCACCAGAGGGTGATGACGATCCACGAAAGGACAATCGACGCGATGGCCAGGATGGTGCGCTGAGTCGATTTCGCCTCGGTGATCGCGCCGATGTTGATGACCGCCAGAAGAATCGCCAGCGCCCCGAGCGCGTACGATGCAACCGTGCCGGTGGTGAGGAAGAAGAGGATGCCGATCGAGCCGAGGATGAGACCGAGCATCGTCCACTGCGAGACGGCCTTCCGCCCGAGGCGGCGCGCGATCAGGGGGACGGCGATGAAGAGCAGCGCGAAGGCGGCGTAGATGACCAGCGCGGTTGTGAGTCGCGCCGGCGTCACGTTATCCGCCGACCAGACGCCTTCGGTGGCAATGGCCAGGAACGCCGCGACGGCGTAAACCGGACCGGCCTCGTGCCTGATCGCATAGGCGGCGATGATCGCGACCAGCACGAAAAGAGTCCCGAAGAGCAACAGCGGTGCCGGCGCCGGAACCGGCATCGCCGCGAAGGCGGGGAAAAGCAGCAGGAACAGCGGCGCGATCGTCAATCGCGGCGCCGGCGTGAAGTGCGAGAGCACCAGGTGCACGATGACGAACACGGCGATCCAGACCACGATCCACGGCCACGCCGCCGGCGTGTACGACGACGCTCGCCAGACCAGCAACACCAGCGCGATCGTCGCGCCGCCGAGGAGGTGCAGCCACGCCGGACCGCGAAAGATGGCGATTACCGAGAGGCCCGTGCTGATGAAGAGCAGGAAGGTGAAAAGGACGTTGTACTGCACGCCGTAGCTCGACACCGCGGCGACGTAGATGGCGAAGAGCAGCGGCAGCCCGGCCGAGGAGATCGCGGCGAGGTCGAAACCGCGTTGCGCGTTGTCGGCGCGGCGCCGCACCCATAGCGACACACCGGCCGCGGCGGCGAAGAGGATGAAGATCGAGACCGCCAGCGGAAGCTGCGAGACCGTGAGGAACTTGCCGATCCATCCCCATTCGTAGACCACGGTGAAGCCGACGCTGAGCGCCGTCAGTAGCGGCCAGCGCCGCTGAATGGCTACCCACAACAGGCCGACGTTGAGCAGCAGCAGGTAGGAGAAGAGCGCGAGCGGTTTGTTTTCGCCGGTCGAGAGAAGCGCCGGCGTGGCGAAACCGCCGACCAGTCCGAGCAAGGCGATGAACACCGAATCGCGCCGGATCGACAGCAACACGGCGATGGCGGTGACGATCAGCATCAACGCGAAGACCGCGCTGACCGGCAGCAGGTGCCACAACGCGTGGATGGCGAAGAGCGTGGCGTAGAGGATGGCGATGCCTGCGCCGTCCATGGCGTTTGCCGTGAACGTGTAGCCGCGGGCGACGCGCAGTTCGCAGATCAGCAGGAGCGCGATGCCGGTAATCATTCCGATCGCCGCACGCACCGGCGGGCTGAGCCAGCCATGCTCCACCGAGTAGCTGAGAAAAAAGAGCGCCGCAAGAACGAGCGCAATGCCGGCGATCCAGGAGAAGAGCTTGACGCCGATGAGCGACTCCCAGTCGAAGGGTTTGCGCGGGGTAGGTGTGGAGGGCGGAGGTTGGGGGGTGGGCTCCGGCTCGGGAATCTCCTCGGCGACGAATGCGGCGATCGGTTCGGGCTGCGGCTCAGGTTCCGGAGCGACGGCGATTGGTTCGGGTGGAGGGACGACGACCGGCTCGGGTTGCGGAGCCGGTGTCGCCTCGTTCCGCAACAGTTGATCGAGCCGCCGCCGCAGCTCGATTACGTCCGCGATCGCTTTGCTTGCTCGTCCCGAGGCTTGAATCGCCACGATGAGCGCGATCACCGCGAACACGGCGATCAGAAAAATCACGCAGCCTTGCATGGGTTGGCCAAAGGATACAGCCACAAACGAAAAAGGCCCGCCGAAGCGGGCCTTGGGAAAGTCGGCGTCAGTTCGTCAGGCCTTGCGCGCTTTTGGTGCCAGCAGGATCTCGCGTCCGACGAGGTACAACAACACGATCAGAATCACGAATGGGATGCACGACAGAACGTCGGCATTTCCGCTGGAGACGAACGGGTTCTTTGCCGCCCATCCATCGAGCTTGTTGTTGAAATCGGCCATGAACGGCACACCGGCCATGAAGGCGATCAGGATTCCGGCGATCGCGCCGCCGGCGATGTATCCGGACGCCATCAACACGCCCGGGCTCTTGTCGCCCTCCGCCACCAACTGGTCTTCGGTGAGGTTCATGCCGCGATACTTCTTGCGTACGTACAGATCCGAGAGCCAGCGCACCATGCCGCCGATGAAGATCGGGCTGGACGACGACAGCGGCAGATAGACGCCGACCGCGAAGGCGAGCGACGGGATGCCGGACATCTCCAGCACCAGCGAGATCATCACGCCGAGGAGCACCAGGCCCCACGGGAGCTGGCGGTTGAGGATGCCTTTGATGATGTACGACATCAGCGTGGCCTTCGGCGCATCAAACTTCTTCGGCGCCGGTTTGCCGTTGGCCAGAAACTTGTGCGTGCCGTTGATGCCGGGGTCGACCAGGAACTGCGGCGTGCCGGTGGAGTCGACGAGATACTGCGTCGCCGCGGCGCCGCCCGGAGGGGCGTGATGCCACACGAGGTAATCCTTCCCCTCGTAGGTCGTGTGCGTCGTCAGCGTGGACGGGTCGGTGTGCAGGTCGGCGGGCCAGTTTTCCTGCTGCTTGAGCGGCGCGCCTTCTTCGCCGGTTGACGGTTCGGAGCTGATGCGTGGCACGTAGACGCTGGCTGCGGAGTTCAGTTTGAGAAGAATCGGCCCGAGGATCAGTGCCGAGGCGAGAGCGCCGATGAGGATGGCCACCTGCTGATTCCTCGGCGTGGCTCCGACCAGGAAGCCGGTCTTCAAGTCCTGCGACGTGGTTCCGCCGTTCGATGACGCGATACAGACGATGGCGCCGATCGAGAGCGCGGTCACGTAGTAGGTCGAGCCGGTCCAGCCGATGACGAGGAAGACCAGGCAGGTGATCAGCAGCGTGGCCACGGTCATGCCGGAGATCGGGTTCGATGACGAGCCGATCTCGCCGGTAAGCCGCGAGGAGACAGTGACGAACAGGAACCCGAGGATGACGATGAGCAGCGCGGCCAGAACGCGTGCCCCGACTCCGGTGCCGCCGACGTACAGCGGATTGGCCAGGGCGATGACGGCCACGAGGGCGAAGCTGCCGATGAGGACGAGCTTCATGGAGAGGTCGCGATCGGTGCGCTCCATCCCTTCGCGGGCAGCGGCGCCGCCACGAAGGTCCTTGAGTCCTTCCTTCATCCCGTGCCAGATCGTCGGCAGCGAGCGTCCGAGGCTGATGATGCCGCCCGCGGCCACGGCGCCGGCGCCGATGTAGAGGATGTAGGCGTTGCGGATCTGGCCGGGCGACATGTCGCGGATGAGGCGCGTCGTTTCCGGTGCCAGCGGCGCCAGCAGACCGGCGCCGAAGAACTTGATGGCCGGGATGAGGACGAGGTAGGCCAGTACGCCACCGGCGCACATGATCGAGGCGATACGCGGTCCGATGATGTAGCCGACGCCGAGAAGCTCCGGCGAGATCTCGGCTGAAATCGATCCGGCGTTGAATGGCGGCCCGAAGACCCGCTCCGGCGTGTCTTTCCATCCGCGGAAGGCGACGTTGAGCGCTTTGTAGAGCAGGCCGATGCCGAACCCGGTGAAGATGGTCTTCGCGCTCGTGCTGGCGCCGCCGAGCGCTTCCATCTCCCGTTTGGCAGACTCGGAAGCGGCGGCGATCGATTCATCCGAGGCGCCGGCCTTGAGCACTTCGGCACACGCGGTGCCTTCGGGATACTTGAGCAGGCCATGCTGCTGGACGATGAGCGCGCGCCGCAGCGGGATCATCATCAGAATCCCGAGCAGGCCGCCGAGGATGGCCACCAGCATCACGCGGGTGATCTCGAGGTCGAAGCCGAGGATCATGATGGCCGGCATGGTGACGCCGACGCCGAAGGCGATCGATTCACCCGCCGACCCCGCCGTCTGCACGATGTTGTTCTCGAGGATGGTGGCGTCTTTGCCGCCCAGCTTCGAGAGGATGCGGAAGAAGGTGATGGAGATGACCGCTACCGGGATGGAGGCGCTGACCGTGAGGCCGACCTTGAGCACGAGGTACAGCGACGACGCGCCGAAGATCATGCCCAGGATGGTGCCGACGATGACCGGCAGCGGCGTGAGCTCGCGTAGTTTCGTTGTTGCGGGGATGTACGGTTCGAACGGCGCGGGCGCAGGTACGGGCTTCAGTCCGACGATGTCGGGGTACTCCTGTTCGACAGTGCTCATGATGGCTCCTGCTCTCGGAGAAACTGGCCGTTGCCGGATCGGCCTTGCATCGGGCGGGCCATTCTAGCATCGGAAGTTGTGCGCTTTCGGGAGGGGTAGAATCCCGCCCATGCCGACTGCCTCCGATCGTTTGCGCAACGCGGTGGAGACCGCGTATCCGCGGCTCGCGTCGATCTCCGATTCCGATGCCGCGATACCACCTGCTCCGGACAAATGGTCACCGAAACAGGTCATCGGACATCTGATCGATTCGGCCTCGAACAATCACCAGCGCTTCGTGCGCGCGAACTTCACCGACGATCTGATCTTTCCGGGATATGAACAGGAGAAGTGGGTCGCGCTCGGTCAGTACGCCGAGGCGCCGTGGGCATCGTTGATCACGTTATGGCGCGAGTTCAATCTGCAGATCGCCCGGGTGATGGATTCGACGCCTGCCTCCGTTCGCGACGTGCCGCGCTCACGCCACAACCTCCATCAGCTGGCATGGCGTGCAGTCCCCGAGGATCAGCCGGCGACGCTTGGGTACTTCATGAGCGACTACGTCGATCATATCGAGAACCATCTTCACCAGATTGGTTGAGGGAGACGTTCTTAGTCGAGCGCGAGCTCGCGGAGATCCAGGAGTTGCGCGAAGTTCCTGACGGTCAGTATCCGTACGCTCGATTGATCCACGTGGTAGACGATGCGGTACGACTTTCGATACACGATCTCGCGATACTCCGGAAGCTCTATCTCGGCGACCATTCGGCCCGATTGCGGAAAGGCTTCCAGGCGGTCAACGGCGTCAAACAGTCCGTCCAACCACGACCGCGCTGCCTCGGGTTTATCGCGCGCGATGTACTCCGCAACTTCGTTGACGCGTTCGACCGCTAGGAGCGTCCAAACGACTTTCAACGACCGAATCGCCTGCGAAGCTCTGCCTTTGCCGCCGAATTGGACAGGACTTGTCCAAGCTCGACCTGCTTCATCGCCGTGCGTACGTCGCTCAGAAGTTCGACTTCTTCGATCAGTTCCTGGTAGACCGCCACGTCGAGCAGGACCGCGGCAGATTCACCGCGCTGCGTGAGTACCAATGGGCGACCGCTCGTTTTCACCTGTTCGATCATTCCCGCTGCGTTGGCTCGAAAGTCGGAGACCGGCTTGATGTCGGTGACGATTCTCATGTGACGTTTCATCGTACCTCCTGACGTACGCCGGATTGTACAATGGTTCTATTGCGGCCGGAGCTCAATACCGCCGGAGCAGGTCATACAGAACGATCTCTCGCGTTTCTCCTTCGCCGGGCTTGAGATCGAAGCGGCTGCCCTGCCGGTGACGGATCCGGTCGGCGCCGATGATGATCGAGGCGCGGCCGCGACGATTCAGGCCATCCATGACCTCGGGGCGGTTCCACGGCTCGATCTTCACGTCGTTACGCGTCGCGGTCAGGTGCTCATAGAGTGTCCACTCCGGTTCGGTCTCGATTGCGAGATGTTCGAGTCGGCGGGCGCGCAGAAGCGCCAGTCGCGTGGTCCAGCGGTTCTGCGAAACCCGCTCGCCGCGCGCGTTCTGGATATTCAGTCCGCTCCGAAGCTCCTTGAGGCGGTAAACCATCTGGATTTCATCCGGATCGTGCCGAGGAGTCCATGGCGTTTGGATGGCGGAACGGGGCATCTCGCTGGCCGATTCGATTTCGGCCCAGTGACGAATGGCTCCGATCGCTCCCGGCTCCGCGGCGGGGGAGTAGAAGGCGATCCACGTTGCGCGCCGTGACCTCGTCTGCCGCGTGGCGCGGGTGTAATACATTCGCGATTCGCGGATCCAATCGAGGTGACGCTCCTCTTCGCCTTTGCGAAGCAGACCGATGATGGTGGCCTCGCTTTCGGCGCGCCGCCATTCGAACGCGGCCTCGGCCGGCGTGCGGGGAACGCTGAGCTCCGCCAAATTCCAGCCGCCCTCGCGGAGAATCGACTCGAGCCAGATGTCGAGATAGCGTTCGCCGCGCGGAAGCAGCGGCAACTGTCCGATGCCGAATTGCTGCAGCGAGCTCCAGGAATCGCTCCCTTCGAACTCGCCGGGCCTGCGCTCGCGATGCGGAAACAGAGACACGCCGCGCACGAACATTCGCTTGTATCCGATATCGTTCTGGTGCGGTTCGCTCTTCATCAGCACCTCGTCGCGATATTGATGAAGAGCCGGGACCTGCTGTTCGGCGGAGACGCGGTAGTTTGCCGTCAACGCCACGATCATGGCCGGGCGCGCCTCTTCTTCAATCGAAATCTCGACGTCAGGTTGCATCGCGCCGATGTCCACGCCGCGGTGCGGTTTGTAGGTGACGGTGACCGACCGCTGGTCACTGATTCGAAAAGCGAGGCATTGGATCTGCCCCGGCCGGACGGTGAGTCTCAGACCAGCTTCCTCGACGGCCACTAAATCCCACAGCGGTTTGCGCGAGCCGGTGGCCTCGGCGATCCGGCATGCCACAACGAGAAAGCACCAGTATTCGTAGATGGCGTCGAGGTTCTTGAGCGACGCGCGAATGGCGCCATCGTCGATACGAAGTCCTCTCGTCAGCAGGGTGCAGGCGATATACGCCTCTCGGTACCCGCCGCCTCGCTTCAGCTGGAGCGATGGCCCATCGTTCCGTTCATGGATGGATGCGGCGCGGATGGGCTCGAGCTGCTGCAGACGTCCGATCCGCCGCGCGAAGTCGTGCAGCTGTTCGATGACCACCCGTTGCCGCGCGGTCTCGGGCCGCGCCGTCTCGGTTGCCAGGATCGCCGCGAAGCGCGAGCGGATTTGCCCAAGGTGCGTTGCCAGCCAGCGGTGTTCCGGCGTGTCGAGCGTCGGACTGGGCGCGATCGTTTCGACGAGCTTGGGCACGGGCATACGCCGCAAGGCACGCCGGGCGCGCGCATCGAACCTGCGAACACGGTCGAGCCTCACGAGAGCCGCCTCGCGGCGGAGTGCGCGCGCCGGTTGTCTGGCGATCTTTCGCAGCGCACGCTCCAGCTGGCCGATGATGTGGCCGAGAATGGTTACCCATTCGACGTGAGTCGATCGTGAAGTCGCCCGCGGCAGAGCAATGCCGTGCGTCGAGGCGAGATATTCGAGGGCCAGACCGCTCAGGACGTCCTGCGTCTCAGCGATCAGATCGGAGAGATCCACCAGGTAGTCGACGTTGACCGGAAAAACTTCCACGTCGAATTCGAGCTCCGGCTGGTCATCGACGAAGAGCCGGAATGTCGAGCAACCTGCGTTGGTGCCGAAGTTCACCGTGCCGTGCAGCGTTCGTTCCTCATCGATGCTGACGATCGCGCGCACCAGCTCAGGGTCTTCATTTTCGAGCCTGATGCGCCGGCCGGGCGCGGTGGCGTAAATCAGGTACGGCGTCTGCTCGAAAAGGGGAACGTATTCGGGTAGCGAATGCCTCACGACGACATCGTCACGCAACGGTCTGACGATCAGCCGGCCGGGCGGAGGCTCAATGCCGCTGGCAAGTGCGGCGACGGGTCCGGCGACGCTCCATTGCAGCGTTGCATGCGCGGTCTCGATGCGGAACAGATTTGCCACGGAATCACCAGAATGAGGTCTCACCGTCGATTTCGAGGCGCTGCCACATGAGACAGAGCCGTGCCGCGGTGAACGGCAACCGCGCTTCGGCGAGATGTTCGGGGTAACCTTCGTCGCGCCAGCGTTGGACCATCGTGCCTGCTTCGCGTTCGTCGTGAAGACGGGTGCCCCTGAGCGCCATCCCGAGCAGTTGCATGACCGACAGACGAACCGGTGCGCTGCCTCCTCGGATGCGCGGCAGCACTTTGGCGTGAATGGCGAGATCCAGCGGGTTTACGTTGCGAAACGAGGCCGCAATATTTGCGGCGTGCAGCGCGAAGAGTGAAACGGCACTCCTCATCCGGTGCTGGCAGCGGAACTGAACCGTGACAAGGCAGCGGTCGATCTCTCCAAGCAGGGCGTCGACGCTCGCCAGGATGCGTTTCTCGTCCGCCGTCAGCTCGGGGAGATGTCTGCGATCGAGCGCGAGCGGCCGCCACGCGGACACGGGCCACTTACTCTCGCGGGGTACGTACGATTCCGCTCTCGACCATTCCGTCGGCTCGGCCGCTGGCATTTCGATCGTGAACGCGCGATCGAGCACGCGGGGGCTGAAGCCAGTCCCCGCCTCATCCATGTTGACCGTGCCGATGATGGCCAGGTTTTCCGGCAGCTCGATGAGGTTCCACTCGGCGTCGCCCTCGCCAAGCGGCTGTGAAAACAATGGCAGGGTCCGAGTGACGCCTTGCTCGTCAGGACGGCGGCTTGCGATCACCGAGAGAAACTCCGGAAGGTAGTGCTCGACGCGCGCGAGGTTCATCTCGTCGAAGAGGAGAAAGTGCATCCGTCCTGGGTCGGCCGCGGCCTTGCGGGCGGCGTGAAGGAGCACGCCGGGACGGAACGCCTCTTTCTGATCGATGTAGCCCGTTACGTCGGAGCTGTCGGTCCAATCGGCGCGCACCGCAACCACTTTGCATTCGCTGCCGGTTGCGGCAGCCACCAGCTGCGGCAGGCTCGATTTGCCGCTGCCGGTTGCGCCGGCGAGGATGACGAAGCGCTCCGTCCGCACGGCCGCGACATACGCGGCGATCAACCATGCGGGATATTGAAAACCGGTTGCATCCACGGCATCGATCAGCTCCTCGACCATGGCGGCGCGGTCGTCAACCGGCGCGGTCCGATGATCGAGGTAGCCGCGATAGGCGGCGAGAAGCTCGTGAACGTCGTGCTCGATGGTCACATCGTCCGGGACGCTGCCTCGCTGATAGAGCTTGTACGCGATGACGCGGTCGGCGTAGCTCTTCGCCGTGCCGTTGCCACGCAGGTCCACCTCGTCATCGGTGCGAAAGCCGCTGTTCAGCGGCGGGAGCAAGCCGCGGATGCGATCTTTCTCACGAGGTTTTGCGCTCCCTTGTGTCAGCGCCAGATACACGCCGCTCATGTCTTCGCGAAAAAGAAACAGGCAGTAGAGACCGTGCTTGGCTGACGTAGTCTCGCGTGTATCGAGGAAGGCGAGCCACGGCACGCTCGCCCAGTTCCCTTTGCCGACGGAGAAAACCAGCTTCAGAGTCTCGTAGGACTGGACGGCCGTCAGGCCCGCAAGTTCATCGCGCAGCCGGCTGAACGTATCCCAGGCGACCGTTGTCGAGCTGAATCGAGTGGCTCGCTCGCCGGCGTACGCGTCGAGGATCGATTCGATCGTGTCGCGCATCGCATGTGCAGAATATCACGCAGACTTCATGCAACAACATGCCACTTATAGGTAGCCTCTTATACGAGTCAATACGAATTGATTAGCACGCGCGTAGGCAGGTCTCCGCGACTTCGCGCGACCATCAACCAGGACCAATCGCAGCTGTGGATCGCGCAAGGTACCGCCCCGTAATACTCCGCTCGTTCGCCGCGATCTCCTCCGGCGTCCCGACCGCGATCAGCTCGCCGCCTCCGTCGCCGCCCTCGGGGCCGAGGTCGATGACGTGGTCGGCGGCTTCGATGAGTTGGATGTTGTGCTCGATGACCAGGACGGAGTTGCCGCGATCGATGAGGTTGCGGAAGGTTTTGATCAACTGGGCGACGTCCGTGTGGTGCAGGCCGGTGGTCGGCTCGTCGAAGAGGAAGAGGCGGCCACTGTCGCTTTTGGTCGACTCGGAGAGGAACGAGGCCAGTTTCAGGCGCTGCGCTTCGCCGCCGGAGAGGGACGCGGTGGACTGGCCGAGGCGGAGGTAGCCGAGGCCGACGGAGCGGAGGGCGGAAAGCTTCTTGAGCAGAGCGCGCTTGTCGACGAAAAACTTCATCGCCTCATCGACGGTCATCTTCAGGATGTCGTTCACGTTTTTGCTCTTGTACGTGACCTTCATGACCTGCTCGTTGAAGCGTTTGCCGCCGCATTTGTCGCAGACGACCTCGACGTCGGCCAGGAACTGCATGTCGATGGTCACGGTGCCGGCGCCTTCGCAGACGTCGCAGCGGCCGCCGACGGTGTTGAACGAGAACATCCCGGCAGTGACGCCGTTCAGCTTCGCAGCGGTGGTCTCGGAGAGGATCTTGCGCACCTCGTCCCACGCCTTCACGTACGTCGCGGGATTCGAGCGCGTCGACCGGCCGATGGGCGACTGATCGATGAACTGCATGTCGTAGATCTTGTCGGTCCCTTCGAGCGCCGACGCGCCGACGTCGAGTCCCGTGGCGCCGCGGACGTCGCGCTGGTAACGGTTGTAGAGGCAGTTACGGATCAGCGTCGACTTGCCGGAGCCGGAGACGCCGGTGACGGCGACGAACTGGCCGAGGGGGATGGTGACGTCGATGTTCTTGAGGTTGTGTTCCCTGGCGCCGCGAATCGTGATGACAACGAAGCTGTCGGACAGGGATGAGGGACGAGGGACGAGGGACTCGGCGCTGTCGTACTCCACGCTTCTGGGAGGACCTACATAAAGAACCGACCCGCCGTACTCCCCCGCTCCCGGACCGAGCTCGATGGTCTGATCGGCACCGGCGATGATGGTCGGGTCGTGTTCGACGACGATCACCGTGTTCCCCGCGTTGCGCAGGCGTTTGAGCACGGCCAGCAGCCGTTCGCTGTCGCGCGCGTGCAGGCCGATGGTCGGCTCGTCGATCACGTACATCGTCTCCGTTAGCGAGCTGCCGAGTGCCGCTGCGAGGTTGATGCGCTGCGACTCGCCGCCGGAGAGGGTGCGGGTCTGGCGGTCGAGCGTTAAGTAGGAGAGCCCCACTTCGTCGAGATAGGTCAGCCGGTTGACGATCTCGCGGCGGAGATGGCCGGAGAGCGCCTCTTCCGATTTCGAGAACGGCAGGTACTCCCAGAAACGCCGCGCGTCACGGACGTTCATGGCGAAGAGGTCGCCGATGGTCAGCCCGCGGAAGGTCACGTACGACGCCTGTGCTTTCAGTCGCGAACCGTGACACTGCGGGCACGGCTCGTAGCTGCGGTACTTGGCCAGCTTGACGCGCACGTGAATCTTGTACTTCTTCGTCTCCAGCCATTCGAAAAAGCCCTTGATGCCGTACCACTTGCTGCGGCCGTTGTAGAGCAGGTCCCATTCGGCTTCGCTGAGGTCTTTGACCGGAACGTCGAGAGGCAGCCGGTATTTGGCCGAGGCTTTCTTCAGATCGTCGTAGCAGTCTTCGTATCCCGCGGAGTTCCACGGTGCGACCGGCATTTCGTCGAGCCGGAGCGCACGGTTGGGGATGACTTTCTCCATGTCGATGCCGATGATCCGGCCGTAGCCCTGGCAGTTGGTGCAGGCTCCGAGGGGCGAGTTGAAGGAGAAGAGGTGCGGCGTCGGCTCGATGAACTCGTTGCCGCATTTGTTGCAGGAGAAGCGCGAGGTGAAGCGGTGGGAAATCCAGTTTCCGTCGCCCCCATCCTCGAGGATGTTCACGTTCCCCTTCGACACCTCGAACGCCTGCTCGATGGCCTCGGTGATCTGCCCGCTGCGCTCCGGATCGACTTTCAGACGATTGATGACCAGCTCCAGCGAGGCGAAATCGCTGGTGTCGGTCTCGTTGAGATCGCGCACCTCGCCGCCGATCCAAGCGCGGTAGTAGCCGGCCTTGACCAGCTGCGTGAGCACCTCGCCGCGGTTTTGCTTCTCGAAGAAGATCGGGGCGAGGACGACCACCCGCTTTCCTTCGAGCGCTTCGATGATGGCGGTGGTGATCGACTCCGGCGTCTCGCGGCGGACGGTGACCTGGCAGTCGGGACAGATGGTCTCGCCGGCGTAGGTCATGAAGAGGCGGATGTGGTCCGCCAGCTCGGTGGCGGTGGCGACCGTCGAGCGCGCGTTCTTGACGGTGTTTCGCTGTTCGATGGCGATGGCCGGCAGGATTCCGGTGATCTCGTCGATGTCCGGCCGGTCGATGCGCTCGAGGAACTGGCGCACATACGTCGACATCGACTCGACAAACCTCCGCTGCCCCTCGGCGTACAGCGTGTTGAAGGCCAGCGACGACTTGCCGGAGCCTGACGGACCGGTCAGTACCGTGAGCTGGCGCTGCGGGATGTCGACGTCGACGTTCTTGAGATTGTGCGTCCGCGCCCCGCGAATGGAGATCGTGCGTGAGGGCATGTCGAGGTGAGAACGTGTGGAGGGTGGGTGGTGTTCCGGATTTGGGCCGAAACGTGCCGCCTGGGAGCGCGGGCGTCCCGCCCGCAGTTCTTGGCGAGATCCTGCTCAACGGCGGGCGGGACGCCCGCGCTCCCAGGCACTCAGATTCTTATGTTGTGCCGCTGATAGAAGTTGTAGTCGCCGAGTCGCGTCCGCAGCTTTTCGACGACATCCTCTGGCAGCCAGGCATCGCCCGCGGTCACGTTGGTCTCGACCTGGTGGATGTTTTTCGCACCGGGGATGGCCGTGGCCACGGCGTCGTTGGCCAGAACGAAGCGGAGGGCGCCTTCGATCAGGGTGCGGGCGGTGCCGCCGATGATCGATTTCACCTCGTCGACGCGGTCGAGCGCTTCCTGGAGGCGGCGCGGGGTCAGGAAGTTCTGGCGGATGTCGTCGGTGGGGAACGTGGTGTCGATGCGGAACTTGCCGGTGAGCAGGCCGGAGGCGAGCGGGACGCGGGCGATGATGCCGTAGCCCTTTTCCTTCGCCAGCGGAAAGAGCTCCTGCGCGGGGACCTGGTTGAGGATGTTGTAGAGAACCTGCAGCGTGTTGCCCCAGCCTCGTTTCACGACCTCGATCCCCTCCTCGGGGTTGGAGACCGAGACGCCCCAGAAGCGGATTTTGCCGTTGTCCTGCAGGCGCTCCATGGCGTCCTGAATCTCTTCGCGGCGCAGGTCGTCGAGCGTCGGATTGTGGACCTGGTAGAGATCGATGTAGTCGCTGCGCAGGCGCTTCAACGAGCCGTCGACGGCGACGAAGATGTGCTGCTTGGAAAAGTCCTTCTTCAACTCGCCGGTCGAGCCGCGGACGACGCCGACCTTCGTGGCCAGGATGACGCCTTCCCGTTTGCGGGAGAGGACGATGCCGAGGAGCGACTCGCTGCGGCCGAAGCCGTAACTGTCGGAGGTATCGAAGAAGGTGACGCCGAGGTCGCGGGCACGGCGGATCGCGGCCAGCGAATCTTCATCGGTCGTACGGCCCCACCCGAGCGGCGTCCCCGAGGCCTCGGATGGACCGCCGATCGCCCATCCGCCGAAGCCGATGGCGCTGACCTTCATCCCCGTGTTGCCGAGCTCGCGGTACTGCATCGCGCTCGATTCTAAGTCACTGCTGCGGCTGGAGTGTGACGTTGACGACATGTGGGTCGTGGTCGTAGATCGCGCCGGTCACGCGGTCGACCACGAATCCGGCCGCGCCGGCGAGACCGATGATGAGCCATCCGACAGGAGCCGAGCCGGTAGAAAAGATAATGCCTTCCGAGAGCACGTAAATCGGCAATCCGAGCGTGGGAACGAAATTCAGCCAGTAGGTGCCGGTAAAGCCGCGCTCGAGCGGCACGTTCTGGGTCTTCATCCCGCTCTGCTCGATGTTGACGTTGCAGCCGTCCGCTTTCCGCGGGATCGTCAGGCGCGCCGGCGTGGTGCCGCTGACCAAGATATTGCCGGCGCAACGGATCGTGGCGGTCGCTCCGGACGGACTCGATTCGACACTGACGACTTCATTGGGTCCGTGGGTGATCGTCGCGCAGGAACAGAGAAGGCAACCGATCAAAAGCAGCGCGATATTACGCATTTCGTTTTCTCCCTGGCCGGACCGTCGCTTCACCGCGCCGGTTCGAGTGTGACTTTGATGCTGTTCGGGCTGTGGTCATACATCGCGCCGTCAACACGGTCGACGATGAAACCGGCCGCACCGAAGAGTCCGGCGGCGAGCCACGCCGTGTAGTTGCCGCCGCGATCGCCCCACGCCGAACCGAGGATCGCAATGGGAAAACCGACCGTGGGAGCGAAGTTCAACCAGTACGAGGCGTTGAATCCTCGCTCGAGCTGCACGTTCTGCGTCGTCATCCCGCTCTTTTCGATGTTGACGTTGCAGCCGTCGGCTTTCCGGGGAATGGTCAGGCGCGCAGGCGTCGTGCCGGTGGTCGAGATATTGCCGGCGCATCGGATCGTGGCATTGGCGCCGGATGGATTTGAATCGACGGAGATGACTTCGCTGGTCCCGCGCGTGATCGTCGCGCACGAAGACAGACCACAGCCGATCAACAGCAGCGCGACGTAACGCATATCGATTTTCCTTTACAGGCGAACCTGTTTCACTTCGTCGATAGCCTGGAAAAAGCGGAGTGCGCTCATTGTCTCCGCGTCGAGCACGGAATCGATGGTAACAATCGCCAACGCTTTGCCGCCGCTGGTCTCGCGCGCCAGGTTGTACTCGGCGATGTTGATCTCGCGGTCGCCGAGGATCGTGCCGACTTTGCCGACGACGCCGGGGACGTCCTTGTTGATGATGTAGAGCAGCGTTCCCTCCGGCTTGAACTCGACGCGGAAGTTGTTGACGGAAACGATGCGCTGGTTCTTTTCGCTGAACAGCGTCGCCGAAACGCAGGTCTCGTCGGTGGCGGACGAGGCGCGGAAGGTGACCAGGTTCGTGTAATCGACCGGCATCGGATGCGTGGTGGCGGCGATGGCGATGCCGCGCTGTTGCGCGATCTGTTCCGCGTTCACGAAGTTGACCGACTCGCTCAGGTGCGGTGTCAGCATCCCCTTCAGCGCGGCCACGGAGATGATCTTGGTCAGATGCTCGTCGATGCCCCACAGCTCCACCGCGGCGCGGATGACCGGGCCGCTGATGATCTGGGCGGCGAAAAGGCCGAGCTTTTCGGCCATGTTGATCAGCGGCGCGGCGTCGGCGTCGGACAGGCCTTCGAATGGCAAATTGACCGCGGAGACGAAGATGGACCCGCGCAGTGCCTCGATGACCATCTCCGCCGTCTGCACGGCCACGCGGTCCTGCGCTTCGATCGTGTTCGCGCCGATGTGCGGCGAAAGAATGATGTTCTTCGCCGAGAGCAGCGGATTGTCCTTCGGCGGCTCTTCGACATAGACGTCGATGGCGGCGCCGGCGATCTTGCCGCTGTTGAGGGCATCGGCGAGCGATTGTTCGTCGTAGATCCCGCCGCGGGCGATGTTGAGGACGACCACCCCCTCTTTCATCTTCGCCATCTCGGCGGCGCCGATCATGCCGCGCGTTTCATCTGTCAGAGGCGTGTGGACGGTGATGACGTCGGCCCGCGCCAGGAGGTCGTCGAGCGAGACCCGCTCGACGCCGGCTTTCTCGAACGCGCTCGGCGCGACGTACGGGTCGTAGGCGATCACGCGCATGCCGAAGGCGCGCGCGCGAACGGTGATACGCGTACCGATGCGCCCGAGGCCGATGATGCCGAGGGTCTTGCCGTCGAGCTCCGTGCCCATGAACTTCGACCGGTTCCACTCCCCGCGCTTCACGCTGGCATGCGCCTCGGGGATGTTGCGGCAGAGCGCCAGCAGCATGGCCATGGTGTGCTCCGTGGCCGACATGATGTTGGCCGTCGGCGCGTTGATGACCAGGATTCCGCGCGCGGTGCAGGCATCGACGTCGACGTTGTCGAGTCCGACGCCTGCGCGCCCGACAATCCGCAGTCTCGTTCCCGCATTCACCAGCTCCTCGGTGACCGCCGTTCCGCTGCGGGTGATGAGCGCGTCCGATTCCGAGACCGCTTTCAGGAGCGCGTCACCTTTGAGGCCGGGGCGGTAATCGAGCTCCATGTCGCTGGCGGCGCGGAGGATGGCCAGGCCGGAATCGGCGAGCGTGTCGGTGACGAGGATCTTCATGCGCTCGCGACCTCTTCCAGCGCATCGAGCATGGCGTTGACGTCGTCGAGCTGGATATCGCCCATGTGCCCGATGCGGAAGGTGGTGGCTTTCCATTTGCCGTAGCCGCCGCCGAGCGTGAAGCCGCGTTTTTTCATTGCGGCGCGAATCTCGTCGGGCGGCTTGTTGGGGACGAGCGCGGAGACGGTGGCCGAGGCGAATTCGGGATCGGCGGCCAGCTCCGCGTAGGCGGCGGTGCGGCGGATGGTGGTGTCGCGCATGTCCTTGTGGCGCTGGTAGCGCGCGTGGAGGGTCTCGACGTTGATCATGTCGTCCAACTGTTTCGCCAGCGCGTAGAAATGCGGGATCGACGGGGTGCTGGGGACGTTTCCCTCATCCGCATGTTTCTTGTAGTTGAGGAAATCGAGATAGGTCCCGCGGTACGGCCGCTTCTTGCACCGATCGAGCGCGCGCGCCGAAACGGCGAAGACGGTGATGCCCGGCGGCAGAGCGATTCCCTTCTGCACGCTGGCGAGGCAGACGTCGAGTCCCCATTCGTCGAACTGCACCGGGATGCCGCCGAGGGATGAGACAGCATCGACGAGCACGAGCGTGTTCGGCGATTCTTCGTGGACGACGCGGGCGAGAGCGGCCACATCGTTGGTGACGCCGGTCGAGGTCTCGTTGTGGGTGAGCGTCACGGCATCGTAAAGCGCCCGCCGCGACGTCAGATGATTGGCCAGCTGTTCGGGATCGACGGCGTTTCCCCATCCCGCGTTCAGCTGATCGACTTCCAGCCCGAGGGTCTGGCCGATGGAGAGCCAGCGCTCGGCGAAGGCGCCGCAGGTCGTGACCAGCACGCGCCGTGGCACGCAGTTGGTGAGCGCGGCTTCGAGAATGCCCGTGCCGCTGCAGGCAGCGACGAAGGTGTCCTGCGTGGTGCCGAAGAGTGGCTTGAGATGGGTCACGACGCGTTGGAAGAGATCGCCGAACTCCGCGGAACGGTGGGCGATCATCGGGTGTGTCATCTCCTGCAAAATCTCGGGACGAACCCACGTCGGGCCGGGGACGAAGAATTTGGCGCTCATAAGAGATAGGTCAGCAGGTCGGGCAGTCTCGTGATGTACCGGTCCGCATTCTCCTTCACGCGCGGCCGGACGACAACGCCGCCGAATCCGACGAAGAGATCGACCGCCGGCTTCGCTTCGAGATCGCTCACGCCGTCGCCGATGAACACGGCCCTGCCATGCGAACGGGCGCGAACGTCGCGGACCACGAGCTCCTTGCCGCCTGGCTTTGTAAGAAATGACCGGCGATCGAAGTCTTCGTAGTTGCCGTTCGCATCGAATCGGAGTGATACGGCATGCACGTTTCTTATGCTCAGCACATCAGCAAGCGGACGGATTGCCTGTTCGATGCCTGCGGTGACGAGATGGACGATGACTCCCCGGCGTTGCAGCTCCGCGATCGTTTCCTTCGCCCCGCCGACGATCGATTCGATGTACGTCTTCGCCAGTTGATCGATCTGCGCGCGCGCAGGCCGGATGGCTTCCAGCCGCTTCGCGTACACCTGATCGAGCGGGATCTCGCCGTTCATCGCCGCATCGGTGAGCCTGGCGATCTCCGGGTCGCCGCCGGCGAGGATGTCGATCCCCTCGATGGTGACGAGCGTGGAGTCGACGTCGAAGAAGGCGAAGCGGTAGGTCAATTTGTCATCCAGAGGCTGGCGCAGCGCAGCCGAAGGATCTCAACCGCGCAGTTCCAGCCGAAGCCGTATATGACCGAAGAGGCTTCAACGCATTTCGCGTACCTTGAGATCCTTCGGCCGCGCTTCGCCGGCCTCTGGATGACAAGTTGGTTGTTAGGCTGAAGCGTCACTTCTGTCCACCATTTCTCACCACCCGCACCAAATCCCCAAACCTCTCCAGGTAGTGATCCGGCTTCGCCGCCCGCAGCGCATCCTCGGATGACGATCCGGTCGCAACGACCGCCACGTCCATCCCGCTGTTGCGGGCGGAGTGGACGTCGATCGGCATGTCGCCGACGAAGAGCGCGTCCGCGGCGGCGCAGGACGTGGCTTCCAGCGTGTGCAGGACGTGTTGTGCATCGGGTTTGCGCGCGCCGGCCAGGTCGGGGCCGACGATGGCTTGAAAGTAGGGCGCCAGGTTCAGAAACGTCAGGATCTTCTTCGAGAACGACGTCGGCTTGTTCGTGCAGACGGCCATCGCCACGCCGAGGCCGTGCAGGGTTTCGAGAGTGGCCTCGACGTCGGAGAGGATCGTCGACGATTCGCAGCAGATCTCGTCGTAGCGCGATTCGAAGGCGTCTTTCACGCTGCGCGGGATCTCGTCGGCGCCGAAGGCACGGCGAAGAAGCGTGTCCAGGCCGTCGCCGACGAAATCGCGGATGCGTGCGGCGCTCAGCTCGTGCAGGCCGTGCTCGCGGCGCGCGAAGTTGACCGCTTCGGCCAGTGCCGCGTAGGAGTCGACCAGCGTTCCGTCGAGATCGAAGAGCACTGCGCGGTAACGAAGCGGTGGCAAGGCCATGCCCAAGGGCCGATTCTATCGCCGTGCCCGCGCCGGACGTGGAGAATGGCCGGATGAAACGTGCGCTGGCTGCGCTGCTTTTTCTCCCGCTCCCTCTTTTTGCCGCTGAAGGCAAGATCGTCATCGGCCTCGAGCCGCTCGGCGACTCGCCGCAAGGGGTGGTCACGCGCGTCACGTACCGCTACGCCATTCCTACCGACGCGCCGTCGGGCGTGCCGCTGGTCATCACCGGTGCGATCTCGCAGAACGGCGAAGTGGTGAAACGCTTTCGCTTTCCGATTCTGGACACGACCACCAGTCCGATTACGTCGATCCAGACACTGCAAGCAGGCGAAGCGGAAATTGAAGCGCGGCTGATGGTGCCGCTCGAAGAACAGACGCCGGTGATCCTGGCGAAGGCGGAGCAGAAGTTCACCATCGCCAAAACGGACAAGGTCTACGTGGCGAAGGAGGGCGACGACGCCGAGGCCATCATCGCCGAGGGCGTGGTTCCCGAGGGCAGCGGCGCGGTGCGCATCATCCCGCCGCGGCGCGACATCGCTCCGAATCTGTTCGTGGTCGAAGTCGATGTGCACGCGCCGGTCACGCGTGTCGAGTTCTGGGTGGACGGCAAGAAGATCATGGCCCGCAACGCGCCCCCGTACCGCGCGGAGCTCGACCTCGGCGCGCTGCCGAAACGCGTGGAGGTGCGCGCCGTCGGCTACGACGCGCAGGGACGCTACGTCGATGCCGACGCCTTCGTGGTCAACGAGCACGAGACGCCGCTGGAGGTGAAGATCACCCGCACCGTCACTCCCGACGGCGTGTCGCACTTCAAACTGAGCGTGCAGAATCCGAAAGCGACCACGATCAAGTCGGCGGTCTTTTTCGCGGGGCAGAAGAAGATTTACGAGTGGAGCGGGCCGCCGTACGCGCTCGATCTTCCGAGCGCGAAGCTGCGCGGCGTGGAGTTCGTCCGCGCCTCGGTGACCGACGAGACGAATTACGAGGCCAGCGACCTGCTCTTTCTGAATGGCCAGCGCTTCTCCGAGGAGATCGAGGTGAACCTGGTCGAGTTGCCGGTGATGGTGACCGACAACGCCGGCGTGCCGGTGACCGACCTGAAGGAAGCCGACTTCAGCGTCTTCGAGGATGGCAAGCCGCAGAAGATCACCACGTTCAACTACGCCTCGAATCTGCCGATCTCCGCCGGCGTGCTCATCGATCACTCGGGAAGCATGAAGCCGCGCATGGAGCAGGCGAAGTCGGCGGCGCTGGAGTTTTTCAAACGGATCATGAAGGGGGGCGACCGCGCGTTCGTGACCGGCTTCGCCTTCGACGCCAAGTCGCAGTCACCGTTCGTGACCGACGTCTCGTCGCTGGAGTCGCAGGTCCGGGCCATCCCCGAGGCCAGCGGCGGAACGGCGCTGTACGACGCCATCGTCACCGGGCTCTATCGATTTCGCACACTGCAGGGCCGCAAGGCGCTGATCATCCTCACCGACGGCGAGGATACGACCTCGCGCACGTCGTATGAGGAGATGCTGACCTACGCCCGCTCGGCGCGCGTGCCGCTCTACTTCATCGGCGTCGGGCTCAGCATCTTCGACGCCGGCGGCACGAACAAGATGAAGTCGCTGGCCGCGGAGACCGGAGGCGTCGCCTACTTCATCCACGACATCAAGCAGATCGGCGAGACCTACGCGCAGTTGGAGAAGGACCTGCGCTCGCAGTACCTCATGGCCTACAACACGCAGTCGACGACGAAGGACCGCGCCTACCGCAAGGTCGAAGTGAAGGCGAGCCGGCCGGGAACGACGGTGCGGACGATTCGCGGGTTCATCCCGTGATCCGGCGCGCGTTCGCGGTCTTTCTGCTGCTGGCGCTGGCCTGCACGCCGCCGCGTCCGCGCAATCGTTACGGGCAGGAGGTCGACGTCGATCTCAGCGGCGCGCCGGTGACGCTGCTCCATTTCTGGGCCGCGTGGTGCGTGCCTTGTCGCGAGGAACTGCCGCGCTTCGTGGCATTTGCCGCAGAGCATCACCTCCGCGTGATCGCCGTTTCGCACGACCCCGATTACGAAACAGCGGAGCGTTTTCTCAAAGAGCACCACATCGCCATGGAGACGCTCATCGACGATCACCGCCGCTTCGGCGCGAAGCACCACGTGCGCGTCATCCCGACGACGATCGCGTTCAACGCGAAAGGGGAGCTGATCGACCGGTTCGATCAGTCGGTGGATTGGGGTGATCCGGCGGTTGCCAGGAGAATTCTGCGGTAGGAGATTTGTCATCCTGAGCGTCGAGCGAAGGATCTCAAGCTACGGTTTCTGCGTTGAAACCTGGTGACGCCGAGAGGGATTCAACATAGCTATGCCTGGCTTGAGATCCTTCGTCCGCGCTTCGCCGGCCTCTGGATGACAAAGTCTGCTTACGGGTGCATCCTCCGGTACGTCGACGCCAGCATCACCACGTGCTTTACGTACGTTCTCGTCTCGCGATACGGAATCGCTTCGATGAATTCGTCCATCGGTTTTCCAGGGGCGGCGCGGCGCCATTGCAGGACGCGGCCCTGGCCGGCGTTGTAGGCGGCGATGGCCAGCTCGTTGCTGCCGTTGAAGAGATTCACCAGCATCTTGAAGTGGGTCGTGCCGAGGCGGATGTTCGTTTCGGGATTGTCGAGGCGTGGGGAGATGTGCGCGTTCGCGGCCAGCTCGCGGCCGGTGGCGGGCATGAGCTGCATCAGGCCCATGGCTCCGACGTACGACTTCGCGCCGGCGTTGAAGTAACTCTCCTGGTGGATCAGCCCCATGACGATGTACGGATCGAGGCCGTTCTTGCTGGAGTATTTGCGAATCCAGTCGTCGTACTTCAGCGGGTAGTACATTTTCAAAAAGTACGTTGGGACGGAATCCTGCTCGACGGTTGCCAGCTCGGGGAACGCGCTGCGCAGCGCCTTGAGCATGGGGATGGTGTTGCCGGCGGCGTGATAGAGATCGGCCAGCAGCGCATCGGCGTACGGCTCATTGGCGCGGCTGCGGTTCCTGTCGATCTCCTGCTGGGCGTCGCGAAAATCGGATAGCGCCGTGAGCTCGTACCCGAGGCGCAGTTCCTTCGGCATGTTCTGCTCGGCGAGTTCGCGCCAGTCGGTACGGTTGGAGGTCAGCGGATTGACGTTCGTCGGCGTTCGTTTCGCGCCGCGCTTTTCCGATTCGATGGCGTAGATGTCGTCGTACGGCGCGGAGGCCAGCTGGTGATAGATCGCCGCCGCTTCCGCCTTCTTGCCGAGCCGCTCGTCGCAGCGGGCGTACCAGTACATCGCCTGCCGCTTCGTGTTCGGATTGCGATACGAATCGCGGACGAAGGTCAGCAGCTCACGCGCGCCGTTCAGATCGCCGCGCGCGTACGCCGCCCACGATTTATCCCAGAAATGCTGGAGTCCCGCCTCCTGCGTCGGATCGAGCTTTGCCAGCTGACCGATCAGGTCCTGTTCGTAGTCATCCTGATTTTTCCCCTCGGCCAGCGCGATGAGGTTGTTGAGCACATTGATGCGAACGTCATCGGCCAGCGGCAGCGACAGCAGATCCTTCAATCGCTCCGTCGACAGCCGGTCGTATTCGTCCTTCTTCGCCTTCTTCGCCAGGTCGACCAGCTGGACGTTCTTCTTGACGTTCTTGAACTTCTTCTTCTTGCTCTTCGACTTCACCGGCTCCTTCACCACGATCGTCTTCGTGACCATCGGGTTGATCGACGCCGAGAGCACGCGATAGTTCTGCGACGCAAAGAAGATTGCCGGGATGGCGGTTCGGAAGGGGCCGGATGCAAGCGGCTCCAGGATTTTGTTCGAATCTTCGTAGCGATGCAGTTGATTCAGCGCCAGCCCGCGATTGAGTTGGATTGGCAGACGCAATCCAGCGTTATCGAATGCATTCGATTCATCGAGCGCGCGTTGCGGATCGCCATCGCGCAGGAGCGAGACCGCGCGCGTGAGGCGCTCGGCCTCGGTCAGTTTGATCGGCGCGTCTTTGGCCACGCCGGTGAGCGCGCGAACGAGCTCGATGGCGTGCGGCGCCTGCGTCGCGCGTGGATTGCGGATGGTGATGCTGCGCGCGTCGTAGAGCACCGAGGCGACGTCGCCGCGTGCGAACGACGATTCGATGGCGCTCCAGCGCGCGCTGGCGGCGATGGCGGAGTTGTCCGCGCGATCGGCAACGTCGTCGTAAACGGTCGCGGCGTGTCGCCAATCGGCAATCGCGGCGTAGAGGATGCCGAGGTTGAGGCCGGCGTCGGTCTGGACGACGAAGGCGGGACGGCGGCGCCACAGCTGCGCCAGCGTGGCGCGCGCACGCGCGGCATCGGCCGTGAGCTGGATGGCATTGGCGAGGTAGTAGAGGCGGTACTCCTCGACGGCGCGCCTGCCGAAAGTGAAGGAGGAGAACTGTTTGACCGCTTCGGCGCCGTCGCCGCGGCGGAGGGCTTCGAGTCCGGCGTCGAAGGCCGGACGCAGCTTTTCGAGATCGGGCGGCGCTTCCGTCACCGCCGGAACGACGAACTCGCGATTGGGACGGCGCGGCTTCACCAGCAGCACGGTGACCACAATCAGTACCGGAACCAGTACCGCGGCAACCGCAATGACCCAACCACGTCGAACCCGCATCCGGCCTCGTTCGCTGCGAAAAGCGGGCCGTGATTGCGTTATCAATCCGCTGACGTGGCCGCGCCGTATTCAGCCCGAGAGGTGATGCTATGAGCGCGGAGACGAACCTGGCGATCGTTCGGAGACTGGTCAAGGAAGCGCAGGAGAGCGGGAATCTCGCCGTCGTCGACGAATTGCTGGCCGACGATTTCATCGACCACACGCCGCTGCCGGGCGTGCCGCCGACGCGCGACGGCGTCCGCATGCTCTTCGCCGGCATGCGTGCCGCGTTTCCCGACCTCACGGTGTCGATTGATGAACAGATCGCCGATGCAGAGAAGGTGGCCACCCGCAAGACCTTTCGCGGCACGCACCAGGGTCCATCCTCGGCATACCGGCGACCGGCCGGCCGATCGCGTTCGAAGCGATCGACATCCTGACGCTGCGCGACGATCGGATTCGCGAGCATCGCGTAGTGATCGATCAGCTGGCGCTGATGCAGCAGCTTGGGGCGATGTAGACAAACGTAGGTCGGACTCTCAGTCCGACCGGCTGACCCGGGCCTGAAATCGCAGCGACGAGGGCAATTCACGAGAGGTCGGACTGGAGAGTCGGACCTACGTTTTCGACTTGCGTTTCGCTACAGCCCCAGCGCGTCCGCGTGGCCGTCTGCCAGGATCCGCACCAACTCGTCGTAGAAGTAGTTCGACACCTTGCGCACGTCCTCGGCGATGCGCTCGTCGTACATCTGGCGGCTGCGGTCGATGTCTTCTTTGAGGCGCTCGTAGAGATCTTTGTTCCTGCGGCCGGCTTCGACCTTCGGTTCGTTGTAGAGCTTGATCTCGGAGACCAGCAGGCGGGCGAAGCGGCGGGCTTCATCGTGGCGCTTCGTGTCGTCGACCGGCAGTCCGGCCATCGGGACGCCGCTGCGGGTGATGTGCGGCGGCGGGATGTACTGCGTGCTCGGGCGCTCGTCCCGCTCCTGAGCGGGTGCGGCTGTAGGGGATGGCGGCGGCGGTGGCGGAGCGGGACGCGGCGGCTCGACGGCGGGAATGGCCGTGGTCATGAACGACGCGGCCGATTGCTTTGCGGTGGCCGGCGCGCCGAAGTCGGTCTCCGGCATCGTGAAGGCCGGCTTGCCGACGGACGGCGTGATCATCTCGCGCAACTGATCGGCGGAGACGGCCACGGTCGAACCGGTGGTCTTTTCGACGACAGGCGCGGGAGGTGGCGGAGGTGGTGGCGGAGGCGGTGCAGCGGGACGCGGCGCGGCGGGCGGTGGCGCGGCTACCGCGCCGGAGTCGTTGAGACTCGGCGACGGGATCTTTTTCCGGATCGAGAGCGTGTCGATCAGCAGGCCGGTAGTGAAGACCAGCAGCTCGATCGATGCAGGATCGAGTCTCGCCTCATCGAGCTCCGTGGCGTCGACGTAGACCGCGGCGGCCACCTTGTCCTTGATCACCATCGGCACGAGGATCGCCTTCGTCGATGCGGGGACGCCGAGGCGGGTGGAGAGGTTGGCGCCATCCCAGGTGACCACCTCTTCGTTGCGCAGGACGCGATCGAGCTCGGGGATCAGGCCCGGCGCGGCGTTGAAGCGCTTCACCATCTCGTCGTTGCCGCCGGCGGCGGTGAAGCCGACGCCCTTCCAGCCGCTGAAAGTCTCGCCGCGCAGGATCAGCATGGCCGCGCGCGACCCGAACATCAGGCATTGCTCGAGGAGTGCGTTGAGGATGTCGACCTGCGATTTGCCCTGCTCGACGCTCTGGACGGCCGTCTTGACGCGCGAGGCGCCGGAGCCGACCGGAGCGCTGACCACCGGCGCCGGCTGGGCGGCGGTGATGCTCTCAGCAATACTTTCCTCGAACTCGCCGATCGACTTCTGAATGTGGGGCATGAAGGAGACGGCGTTGACGTCGGCCTGGACGCTCTGGAGCGCCGCCTTGAGTTGCGAGTCGACGACCTCGCGGACGTCTTCGATGGAGGAGCGAATCTCGCCCACCAACTTCTCCATCGCATCGCGGACGTGCGCTTCAATCGAGCCCGCGACTTCGTCGCCCCTCACGGCCATAAGTCCTCCGAATCCTGTAGGTTGAATAAAACCCGCGGATGGCGCGGGATTATAGCGCAGAGAACGTGTGCTACTTTTGCAGCCGATGCGCCGCGCTCTGATCCTGATTGCTCTCGCCGCTGCGTCCTGCAGCGGCAGCGGCAAGGAGGCCTCCGACAGTCCGTCGGAATGGCTTCACGTTCTTCGCCACAAACAGGCGGCGGTGAAGCCGAACGCGCCGGTGCAGGCGAAGCAGGTCTATGCCGATACGCTCGGCGCATTCGTTCTGCGCCACCCCACGCACAGCCGCGCGCGCGAGGTCTACCAGCACATCCAGGTCGATTTCGCCAGGGAGCTGGCGGCGCTCGGCCGCTACCAGGACGCGATTCACATCTATCGCGCGGTGTTGGTGCACGATCCGAAGAACGAGTCGGCGCTCCGCGGCCTCACCGATGCCGTCGACCACCTCGCCGTGTCGCACGAGAAGCTGATGGCCCTCGAGAAAGGCATGTCCCAGCGCGACGTGGCCCACCTCCTCGGCAAGCCCATCCCCGGCTGGCAGCTGCGCAACGACCGCCCCGACACGACGATCGAGTCGTGGTACTACCGCCGCATCGGCGGAGGCGTGGCCGGCGTCTACTTCCGCGACGGCGTTCTCTTCGCCGCCGAGGAAAACTCGCAAGCGAAGCTGGCGCCGTTGATGAAGCAGTAGGCGGTGGCAACCTGTCATTCCTCACCGCGCTCTACCCCTACCGGGGTGCCGAATGACAGGATTACCGGAATCCCCCCGTCACCCGCATCGTTCACTCCGCCGCATGCCCATCTACGAATACCAGTGCACGCAGTGCAATGACCGGACGGAGGTCATTCAGAAATTTACCGATCCTCCTTATGCCGTCTGCACGAAATGCGGCGGCGACGTGAAAAAGTTGATGTCCGCGCCGGCGATCCAGTTCAAGGGCTCGGGCTTCTACAAGAACGACTACGCCAGCGCGGCCTCGAAGGCCGACACGAAATCGGAAGGAAAGAGCGAGTCGTCATCGTCCAGCGACAGCAAGCCTTCCGAAACGAAGAGCGACACGAAGCCGGAATCGAAGAGCGAAACAAAAACCGAAACCAAATCACCATCCAAGACGGAGTCGAAGAGCTCCGATTAATCCAAATGGGAAAAGCCCGGGAGCTGAAGAAGCGCGCCGACTCGATGCTCGAGGAGGTCTTCCGGTCTCTGTTCGAAGAGATCGATACGGAGAAGATTCGCCGCGATGTGGCGGCGCTCCGGGAGAGCGAGCCGGACTTTCATTCCGATGATCATGCCCGTCTGCTGGTGCGCCGCACGGCCCTCCGCTGCGCAGCCGCCGGCGCGGTTTCCGGTCTGCCGAGCGGTGTGATCGCCATCGGCACGCTCGGCGCCGAACTGGCCTTCCTCGTTTTCCAGCAGTTCCGCCTGATCCTCGGCATTGCCACGGTCTACGGGCACGAGCCGTCGCAGCGCGAGCGTTTCGCCGAGGCGATGTCGTGCCTGGCGTACGCATCGGGCGTGGGAATCGGCAAGCAGGGAATCGCCACGGTGCTGGAGTCGGCAACGATCGAAGGCGGTGTGATCGCGGAGAAGCTCGGCGCGAATTTTTTCCGCGAGCGGCTGGCCAAGGCCATTCCGTTCGTCGGCGTGGTCTCCGGCGGCGCGCTCAACTATGTCTCCGTTCGCGCGGTCGGCCGCGCCGCGATCAAGTTCTACGAGTCGCAGGTCGACGCCGTGATCGCCGACGAGATCTGGGCCGAAGGCGACCGAGAGCATGCATAACCGCCACGGGCGGCAGCGCTGGTTGCCTTCGGCTTGGCCAACTGGGGCGCTTCGAAATTGACGACCGCGCGCGTGTTTGTTTTGCTCGGCAAAGTGAGGAATGCGACGCGCGGCATCGTCGTTTGAGCGCGGTAACTGAGCATGAGTAAATACGCCATGGATTCGACGATGGAAGTCCGCTCGCCGTTTTTCGAGCGGCGCCGACTCCGCCGTATCCGGATGATCGTCGAGCTCACGTTCAATCTCGTCGGCAGCGATATGACCGTGTCGCATCGCGAAGCGAGATGTCTGGTCCGCTGCGCGCGCAAGGCCATCCTCGAGCTTCATCCCGGCTTCGAGCAGCGCTACGAACGGATCGTCAGACCGTACTTCGAGCGCGTTCTGGCCAGCCGCTGGCCGCATGAGCAGGCCCTCGACGACGATTGCTGCGACGTCGTGAACTAGTCCGCGGCGGCGCTCTTCTCCAACTCCCGCACAACTCGAATGTCGCCGAACTGCGCTCTCGCGCGGACGATCTCCTTGCGCGCTTCATCGCGGATCTGCGGCGTGGCGTAGCCGACCGTGGCGTCGTCGGGAACGAGATAGCGGTATTCGATCGATGCCAGTTGCGAGGGCGTGAATGCATCGCGGCGGGCGAAGACCATGGCCGCATCGTCGAAGGCGATGAGCGCCCATTGTTTCCGCCGGTAGCGTACGAGCGATGCCGGCAGCGCGCGCCGCTGGCTGGTGGCGACGTCGATCACTTCGATCTTTCCCTGGTATTCATCGACGGAGAGGAGGGCGCTGTACTTCGTGATCAGCGCATGCCAGGCACGGCTGTCGCGATGCGCCAGCGCGTCGGCGGCGATGTAGTCGTGAAAGAGCTCGTTGCGGCCGTCGTTCAGCGCGCGCCGCGAGGGGTAGAACGTCCACTCCAGCAGCCCGCCGAACTGGTCGGCGTTGTAGATGTTGCCGTCGAGCTTGTACGACTGCAGCGCTGCAACCGCACGCATCGGAAAGCGCTCGTCGTCGATGCCGAGGCGGTGCGTGTCGTGCTGGAATGCCCAGGCGATCGGAAGCAGAGTGCACGCCGCGAGCGCCATCGAAACGCGGCGGGAAAGCGTACCGAGCGGCGGCACGAGCAGCTGCAGCGCGGCGAAGTAGAGTCCCTGGTTGCGCACGTAGCGATACGCCAGCGCCGCCAGAATGGTGAAGGTGATGAAACGCCAGGCGTTGGCGCGTTTGTCGCGCGCGCCGAGAAAGAGCACGACCACGGCGGCCATCGTCACGAAGAGCAGCGGGAACGAGGCGAACTGCGACGGCAGCCATTCGGCGTTCACGAATGCGCCGCTACGAATGTCCGAGGCCAATCGCAGCGGTGCGGCGATGGCGTTCCAGCCGAAGGGATTCAGGAGCAAGGCCACGGCACTGGTGGCGGCTACGATCCAGCGACGGACATCGATCAGCATGGTGATCAGCGCCAGGACCGGCGCGAGAAGCGCCGAGGGGTGGACGTTGATCCAGACGATGGTCACGCAGGCGTAGGCGATCGTGAGCGGCGTGAGTCGTAGTCGCGATCCGAGGAGGCCGAGGGCGATGACGATGAGAAACGTTGCCGCGGCCGCCGGGCGGACACCGAGGCGATCGGAGGCTCCGGCGAAGGCGATCGCGGCGATGAACAGGGCCGCTCCGCTCTCCTGCTCGCGCGATGCGAAAAGAAAACCGGCAGTGAAGATGGCCGCGATCAGCAATGCATTGATGATCGAGATTCCGCCGTCGCCGGCGATTCCGTGCAAGGCGTAGAGCACGATCTCGTAGAGCCATTCGCCGTTGATCCACGGCACGTGCGCGCTGGCCACGGCCAGCGGATCGAACGCCGGAAGGGCGTGATGCTCGACAATCCAGCGGCCGGTGGCGAGGTGCCAGAAGTAGTCGTAGCTGCGGATCGGCGCGACCGCGGCAACGGCAATCAATACGAAGAGTCCGATCGCCGCCGCGCGCTTGTTCATGGAGCGCGAAGTATAGGCAGGATCGCTCCCGGGCGGCCTGCGTCTGGCGCAAAGCACGCGGCTATGCAAAGCAAAGGGTCGCCGCTATACTGCGCCATCCATTTTTCAGGGGATCCGGGAGAGCAGGCACGAATGGCGAAGGTCCAGGGTAAAAAAGCGGCTACCAGTGTAAAGAAAAAGGCTGCCGCCAAAGCAGTCGCGAGCGCGAAAACGAGCAAGAAACCGGCCCCGAAAAAGCCTGCCGCGAAGCCGAAACCAGCGGTGAAGAAGAAGGCCGCTCCCAAGACGGCTGCGCCGAAGAAAAAGCCGGCCGCCAAAAAGGCCGCACCGAAAAAAGCAGCTCCTGCGAAAAAGGCCGCGCCGAAGAAAGCCGCTCCGAAGCCGGCGCCGAAGGTTGCCGCCAAGCCCGCTCCGAAACCGGCCAAGCCCGTGAAAGTGGAGAAGGCGGCCGAGCCGAAAGCGAAGCCGGCGGCGAAAGTGGTCGCCGCCCCGCCGCCGCCCAAAGTTGCCGACGACAAGAAGCGCCGCCGTTCCCGTCCCCGCGTCACCTCCAACGGTCCGGCCACGGCCGCGTGGTTCTCGCAGGGCGACAAGCCGCGATCGTCGTCCTTCATCCCCGCGCCGCCGCGCGCCGAAGCGCCGTCGCTGGTGGCCGCGCCGCCGGCGTCGTCCGATCGCCTGGTCGGATCGCACGAGCTGACCGAGTTCGCGGTGCGCACGGTTCCGGTCCGCATCGACATCGAAGCCGGCGGCGGCCGCATCTATCTGACGATCAATCCCAACGAGACCACGCTCAAAGTCGGCGAGGGCATCGAGTGGGATTTCCGCTACCTCGGCGGCGCCGACGTGGTCATCGAAGAGATGATCATCGAGTTCGCCAAACCGTCGCCGTTCACCACCACCATCTTCCGCTCCCGCCGCCCCGGCGCCGCCCGCCCGCACCGCCAGCTCTCCGGCCCAGCGCAGTCAACCGCCGCCGGAAAAAGCGTTCAGTACACGGTCCGCGCGTTCAACGGCTTCAAGACGGAGATGGCAGCGGCGAAGCCGACGTTAGTGGTTACGTAGCTGTTGATGTGGCACAGACACTCTTGTCTGTGCTCCAGGCAGGCCGAGATCCAGCACAGACAGGAGTGTCTGTGCCACATAAAGCTACCGCGCGTGCTGTTCCTGCAGCGTCGTGATCGTCCTCAGCCCTTCGCGCAGTGAACGGATCCCGTCGACGGCCGCCGTTGCCGCCGTCAATGTCGTCAGGCAGCTGATGCTGTGCTGCAGCGCGGTGCGGCGAATGTAGGTGTCGTCGTAGAACGACTTCTTGCCGAGCGGCGTGTTGATGATCAGCGTCACTTCGCCGTTGATCATCCGGTCGACGATGTTCGGGCGCTCGGACTCGTGCACTTTGAACGCGAGGCCGGCTTCGACGCCGTTGTTCTGCAGGTAGTCGCGCGTTCCGGAGGTGGCCACGACCTTGAATCCGAGTTGCGCCAGATCCTTCGCCAGATGGACGACCACCGGCCGCTTGTCGTTGTCGTTCACGGAGATGAACGCCGTGCCGCCGCTGGGAAGATCGATGCCGGCGCCGAGGAGCGCTTTCGCGTAAGCCTCGCCGAAGGTTGCGGCCGAGCCCATCACCTCGCCGGTCGATTTCATCTCCGGGCCGAGCACCGTGTCCTCGGACGGGAAGCGTCCGAACGGGAAGACCGGCGCTTTGACGAAGTAGTCCTTCACGCGCGGCTCGTGAGTGAGGCCCAGCTCCTGCAGCGACATGCCGGCCATCACCTTCGCCGCGATCTTGGCGAACGGAACGCCGGTGGCTTTCGAGACGTAGGGCACCGTCCGCGACGCGCGCGGATTCACTTCCAGCACGTAGAGATCGCCGTGATAGATCGCGTACTGCACGTTCATCAGGCCGACGACGTTCAGCGCCTTGGCCAGCTGCACGGTGCGGCGGCGGACGCGATCCTGCTCGCGCAACCCGATGATGTACGGCGGGATCACCGTCGTCGAGTCGCCCGAGTGGATGCCGGCTTCCTCGATGTGCTCCATGACGCCGGCGACGACGACGTCCTTGCCGTCCGAGATGGCGTCGACGTCGAGCTCGATGGCATCTTCGAGGAAGCGGTCGATCAGGATTGGGTGTCCCGGCGCCGCTTCCATGGCGTAGCCGATGTACTCGCGCAGGTTCGACTCGTCGTAGACGATGGCCATGGCCCGGCCGCCGAGGACGTAGGAGGGACGGACGACGACCGGGAAGCCGATGCGGCGCGCGACTTCCATCGCTTCCGCCTCGTTCATGCCGGTGCCGTTTTCGGGAACGAGAATCTCGTGCTCCCTCGCCAGCGCTCCGAAGCGTTCGCGATCCTCGGCGATGTCGATCGACTCGACCGACGTTCCCCACATCGGCACGCCGGCCGCGGCCAGCGACTTGGCCAGTTTCAGCGGCGTCTGCCCGCCGAACTGCACGATCACCCCTTCCGGCTTCTCGAGATCGACGATCTCCAGCACGTCTTCGAGCGTGAGCGGCTCGAAGTAGAGGCGATCGGAGGTGTCGTAATCGGTCGACACCGTCTCCGGGTTGCAGTTGACCATGATGGTCTCGAAGCCGATCTCCCGCAGCGCAAACGACGCGTGTACGCAGCAGGTATCGAACTCGATTCCCTGGCCGATGCGGTTCGGGCCGGAGCCGAGGATCATCACCTTGCGCCGCGAGGTGGGTGCGGCTTCGCATTCGCGCTCGTAGGTCGAGTACATGTACGGCGTCGTCGCTTCGAATTCGGCGGCGCAGGTGTCGACGCGCTTGTAGACAGGGCGGACGCCGAGCTCGTGGCGCTGTTTGCGGACGTCGTCTTCGGACCGGTCGGTCAGTGCGGCGATCTGTTTGTCGGAGAAGCCTTGGCGCTTCATTGCCAGCAGGCGCGCGCGGGCAGCCCCATCATCCGCCTTCGGCACCTTCTCCCCCTCGGGGGAGAAGGGCTCTCGATTGGGGAGCTGCGTGTCTTGATCGGCGGCCTGTTCAACCGAGACACGCAGCGAAGCGGAGTACGGGTGAGGGGTTTCTCCCGAAGCGACTACCTTCTCCATCTCCACGATCTTGCGGATCTCGCGCAAGAACCAGCAGTCGATCGAGGAGATGGCGTTGATCTCCTCGACGGTCATCCCCGCGCGGAAGGCGTCACCGACGGCGAAGATGCGCTCCGGTTGGGGAGTGCGCAGCAGCGTTTCGCATTTGTCGCGGTCGTAGCCGCGGGTCTCCAGGCCGGCCACGCCGATCTCGAGCGAGCGCAGACCTTTCTGCAGTGCTTCGTTGAACGTGCGGCCGATGGCCATCGATTCGCCGACGGACTGCATCGACAGGCCGAGCGTCGGTTTGGTGTGGCGGAACTTCTCGAAGGCGAAGCGGGGGATCTTCACCACCACGTAATCGATGGTCGGCTCGAACGACGCCGGCGTTTTCCTGGTGATGTCGTTCGGGATCTCGTCGAGCGTGTAGCCGGCGGCGAGTTTCGCCGCGAACTTGGCGATCGGGAAGCCGGTGGCCTTCGATGCCAGCGCCGAGGAGCGGGAGACGCGCGGGTTCATCTCGATGGCCAGGCGGCGGCCGGTGGTCGGATGAACGGCAAACTGGATGTTCGATCCGCCTGTCTCCACGCCGATGGCGCGGATGATCCGCTTGGCCTCGTCGCGCATGGCCTGGTACTCGGTGTTCGTCAGCGTTTGCTGCGGCGCCACGGTGATCGAATCGCCGGTGTGCACGCCCATCGGGTCGAGGTTCTCGATGCTGCAGACGACGATGACGTTGTCCGCCTTGTCGCGCATCACCTCGAGCTCGAATTCCTTCCAGCCGATGACCGACTCCTCGACCAGCACGCGGTGCACCGGCGAGAGCTCCAGGCCGTGGCTGACGACTTCGCGCAGCTCCTCGACGTTGTAGGCGATGCCACCGCCCGATCCGCCGAGGGTGAAGGAGGGGCGGATGACCAGCGGATAGCCGATGCGCGCCGCGAACTGCTCGGCGTCGTTCTCGGTGGCCGCGTACGCCGAGCGCGGCACCTCGACGCCGATCTCGACCATCTTCTCTTTGAACAGCTGCCGGTCTTCCGCGGTCTTGATCGCTTCGGCGTTTGCTCCGATCAACTCTACGTTGTGCCGCGCAAGCGCCCCGTTTTCGAAGAGGGCCATGGCCAGGTTGATCCCGGTCTGGCCGCCGACGGTCGGCAGGATTGCGTCGGGCTTCTCGCGCTCGATGATCCGCTCCAGCGTCTCCGGCGTCAGCGGCTCGATGTAGGTCCGGTCGGCGAACTCCGGGTCGGTCATGATCGTGGCCGGGTTCGAATTGACCAGGATGATCCGGTAGCCCTCGTCCTTCAGAGCCTTGCACGCCTGCGTGCCCGAATAGTCGAATTCGCACGCCTGACCGATGACGATGGGGCCGGATCCGATGATGAGTATCGACTTGATGTCAGTGCGCTTCGGCATGAGGCGGGGCGCATGATACGCGGTTGCGGGGTCTCGCGGTTACGGGTCTCGGGGTATCGTAGTTGCAACCTCGCGCTCTCGTCATACCCACCGCGAGACCGCGCAACCCCGGGACCGCGAAACCACAAATGCAACGCCTCATCACCTGGGACTCGATCGACATCCGCGTCGACGGTGCGAAGCTGAACGCGCTGGCGGCTGAGTTCCGCGTCGAACCGATCGAGAAGATGGAGCTGCAGTTCTTCAACGGGCTGCTGCGGATCGCGGGGACCATCCGGAAGTTCATCAGCGTGCCGTTCACCGTCGACATCCGCGAGATCAGTCCCATTGGCCACGCGGTCCGCGTGCCGGTCTCTTCGGCATCGGCGTTCGGGGCGTTGCCGATCCCGCAGCTTCTTTTCGGCCTGGTTCGAAACCGGCTTCCGGCCGATCTGATCCGCTATGAGGATCCGGCGACGTTCGTTATCTCGCTGGAGCGCTTCTTGCCATCATTCATCGACGCCGACATTCAGAAAATCTGGATCATCGACGGCGGTCTGGCGGTAACCCTCGGGCGAGGCGGCGCCGACCTTCCGCCATCTTCGGAGGAGACCAATGGAACAAACACCTGACGTAATCGCTGCCGGAACCGACGACGACTTCGCCCGCGAAATCCGCGAGAGCGTGGAGCCGGAGGAACTGCCGCGCGACCGGGCCACCCGTCTCTACGACCGCATCCGCGCCACGATCCAGCGCTACGTCGACGGCAAAGGCAAAGTGCTCGGCAGGACGGCGGAGTTTCTCCTGCTCGTTCCCGACGTCTTCATTCTGCTGTGGCGCCTGACCACGGACGCTCGCGTCAACGGCAAGGACAAGATTCTCCTCGGCAGCGCGGTGGCGTACTACGTGATGCCGTTCGATCTCATCCCCGAGGCGCTGGTGGGACCGGCCGGGTACCTCGATGACCTCGTCTTTGGCGTCTACGTCCTGAACAAGATCCTCGGCAGCGTCGACGCCAGTATCGTCCGCGAGCACTGGAGCGGCAACGAAGACGTGCTTGAGACCATCCAGCGCGTGCTCGGTGCCGCCGAATCGCTGGTCGGCAAAGACCTGCTCGGCAAGATCAAGAAGATGATGGGGAAGTCGTGAGCAGCGACTCGTAGAGCCGGCGGTACCGTTCCCCTCCGATCGTGTGGAGATCGTAGTGCGCGCGCGCTTCGGCGCGGCAGCGCTCGGCCAGCGCGGGATCGCGCCGCAACTCATCGACAGCGCGAAGCGCATCGGCGTACGCGGCCTGATCGTGCGTTCTCAGCAGCACGCCGATGCGCGCCTCTTCGATGTGGCCGTCGAGATCGCCGATGCCATACGAAGCGATGACCGGAAGGCCCGACGCCAGGTACTCGGCGTATTTCGTCGGCGACATCGATCGGCGAGCGAATGACGGCCGGATGATGGCGAGGGCAACGTCGGCAGCGCGCAGGTACGTTGGGACGTCGTCCGGCGGAAGGTGAAGCACGCGAAAGTCATCCTTCCCGAATCCGAGCCGGGTCAGCTCCGCGGTCATCGGCAGCGGCGATCCATGTGTGAGCACGAGTGCGAACGAACGCGCGTCCCGGGCACGCGCGGCCGCCAGCAACTCCGCCGTTTCGCGGGTCAGGTAAAAGCCGCCGAGCGCGCCGACGTAGACGAACACCAGCCGGCCATCGAGTCCCAGCTCGCGGCGAATCTCATCGCGATCGCGCGCCGTTGCCGCGGCGAAACGCCTCGGATCGGCGCAGCAGGGAATCACCTCGATCGGCCGGCCGGAGGTGCCTTCGGGAAAAAGCGTTTCCCGCGCCCGCTCGGTGAGGACCACGAAACCATCGGCGGCGCGGTACAGCCATCGTTCGACTCTCTTCGTCAGGCGGAACAGCAGTCCGCCGGCGATCCAGTTTCCGGAGTCGACATACTCCTCGGCCATGAAGCCGCGGACGTCGAGGATGAGCCGGGCGCCGGTCAGCCGTTTCGCCAGCGCGCCGATCGCCGCGCCGACATTGCTGCGGCCGTGGAGCACATCGATCTTCTCCCTGCGCACGATCGCGGCAGCGCGGAAACCGCCCGCCACGATGTCGTAAAGCGTGGCCGAGAGCGACGGCCGCTTGTGGTACGGCATCATGTGCCACTCGATCCCTTCGCTCCGCAGCCGGTCCCGCCACTCCGCGATCGCGCCGGCGGTCCAGCTCTTTTTCATCGCCGGCTCGAAGGTGAGAAGCGACATCCCGAAGCCGCCGGCGACGAGCTCGCGAAGGTACGGAAGCACCTGCGTCTGAACGAGCGGCTCGCGCAGGCTGAAGTAGCAAACATAGAGAGCGCGGCCGCGGTTGGTCATTCAGGCGAAGAGTAAAATGGCTGGCCTGCCCACTGTCGCGAACTCCCGTCTCAAACCCGCGGAACTCTCGTTGCCGGCCAGGATCTTGCGTGCGTACTATCGCACGAACCTTCGAGGCTGGACACGCCTGACTTTCATGCTCGCGCGCCGCCTGAAATCGTTGCAGGAAGTACCGATCCAAATCGCCGATTGGCCGCCGGTCTACGCCGACCTGCGGTTGATGAACTCGCACTACTGGTTCCTCGGAACGCCATTCGCGAATTCGCCGATCGAGATCGATGAGCAGATGGTCATGCGCAGGTTCGTGGCCGAGGGCGACGTCGTTTTCGATATCGGAGCCAACCTCGGCGTACACACGGCGCTGCTGTCGCGACTCGCGGGAACGACCGGGCGTGTTTTCGCTTTTGAGCCCAACCCGGAGTTGCATCCGACACTGGCGATGACCATCGAGGCGATGCCGAACGCTACGCTCTGCCGCGTCGCACTCTCCGATGACGATGGTCAGACGACCTTCTTCGTCCCGAACGATCACGCCATGGGCAGCCTCTCCGATTGGACGGCGCTCGAGCCTATGACCGAGTTGCGCGAGAAGCTCGCCCTCGGCAAGGCGCGTGCGATCAGCGTGCAGCAGAAACGAATCGACGATCTCGTCGCCGGCGGAATCCTTCCTCAGCCGGACTTCATCAAGTGCGACGTGGAAGGAGCAGAGCTGAAGGTGTTTCGCGGCGCGGTCAAAACAGTGAATCGCCCCGATGCGCCGGTGATCCTCTTCGAGGCCGGACCGGAAAGCGCCGGCGGATTCGGGCTGGCGATGACCGACGCGTCGGAGTTTCTCGCCTCGTTGCCGCGTCCCGGGTACCAGTTCTTCGAGATCGGCCACGGCGGCGCGCTGCGATCCGTCCAGCCGTCGGATCTGAAAAAGCAGAATCAGAATGTCCTGGCCGTGCCGCGAGAACGATCGTGACGACGATCTCCGTCATCATCCCGACCTACAACTACGACCGCTTTCTGCGGGAAGCGATCGACAGCGTGCTGGCGCAAACCTACCCGGCGCACGAAATCATCGTCGTCGACGACGGCTCGACGGACGACACGCCACGGATCCTGGCTGCATACGGCGACCGCATCCGCGTCATCCGCCAGCAAAACCTCGGCGCCAGCGCGGCAAGGAACGCCGGCATCGCCGCCGCGCGCGGCCAGTGGCTCTCCTTCCTCGATTCGGATGACGTCTGGCGCCCGCGAAAACTCGAACGCGACGCCTCCCGGATTGCCGCCGATCCCGGCCTCGGCATCGTCCACTGCGGCGCCGAACAGTTCGACCAGACCGGCAAGACCCTGGCCGTTTTTCTGGGCGGACTGGAAGGATGGGTCGCTCTCGACCTGCTGCGGCTCGATCGGGAAGTCATCGCCGCGCCGGGCAGCGGCCTGACCGTGCGGAAAACCGCGGCCGAGGAGATCGGCGGTTACGATCCCCGCCTCGCGGCAGCCGAGGATTGGGATTTCTGCTACCGCCTCGCCTGCCGCAACCGCGCCGGCTTCATCCCCGAGGTTCTGGCGAGATACCGGCAGCACGGCAGCGGCAGGCATCTCAACATCGGGAACATGGGAAACAGCATGCTCCTGGCGTTGGAGAAAGCTTTCCAGTCGTCCGACCCGGCGGTGCAAGCGCTGCGAAAGCACACCTACGGCTACCTTCACCGCGTCCTGGCCGGCTGCTACTTTCAGAGCCGCCAACCGCGCCTGTTCCTGCGACACATGATCGAGAGCCTCAGGCACGACCCACGAAACCTCGGCTACTTTGCCGCCTACCCGCTGCGCGCCGCCACGCGAGCCTTCTCACACGTACCTCGGACTACGTAGGTCGGACTCTCAGTCCGACCTACGTGATGCGGCAAGAAGACGCGCCGCCTGCGCCTGCGTCACCCAAACGTAACTCCAAATATCCGCGATTCAAATTCGTTCCGTTGAAGTTTGGTGTCTGAACCCGCGCGCCGATTCAATCAACCGGACGTTTGTGTTCAATGATTTAGATCGATTTTGGCAACGGCACCCCTGTTGAATCGCGTAACCGCGCGTCTCGTCCGTCAACCACTCATGCGCCGGTCATTTCTCGCCAACTTCGTGATTCTCGCCCTGACGGTGGCGATCGTGGCGGGCGCATTCGCATCGTTCCAGCGCAAACGCTCCTCGTTCGAACGGATCGATTTCACTTTCACGCGCGCGAACGGCATCATCGTCGTCAAAACGGTCGACTCCGGCAGCGGCGCGGAAAAAAGCGGCCTCCGGCCGGGCGATCAAATCTGGCTCATCGGCGACACGCCGTCCGGCCAGGTCGAAGGTCTCCAGAAAACGCTGCGGCGCATCGGGCAGCGGGTACCGCTCTTCGTCGAGCGCGGCGGGAAGACGGTCCGGCTCAACTACCTCGTTCCCGAGCTGAAGATCGATTACGCCTACCTCATCCTCAGCTTCATCGGCTTTCTCTATCTCGCCATCGGACTCTTTACGCTTTTCCGAGGAGGGCGGACGGAGTCGACGCTCTTCTTCTTCGTCACGCTGCTGTCGTTCATCGTCTACGTCTACACGCCGGCGGGCGACATCGATGCAACCTACAAGCTCCTGCAGCTGGTCGAGGAATTCGCCACCATCCTGCTGCCGCCGCTGACGCTGAACTTCTTCCTGATCTTTCCCCGGCCGATCGTCCGCTACCAGCGGCTGATCGCGGCGATGTACATCCCGCCGGCACTGCTGGCGGCGTGGGATCTCGACCTCCTGGTGTTCGGCAACCGCCTCTCCATCGCCGAGCCGTACCGCTCGTTCCAACTCATCCAGCATTGGGAGCTGGTCCACTTCGCCATCTACTTCACGCTGGCCATCGTGGCGCTGGCGTACACGTACCGCACCGCCGCCGCGGTCGGAAAGAAGCAGATCAAGTGGATCTACCTCGGCATGGCGCTGGGCTTTCTGCCATTCCTGCTGGTCTACCTCGTGCCGTATCTCACCATCGGCTCGGTGCAGCCGATCTATTCGACGATCTCGATCCTGCCGCTGGCGCTGATCCCGCTCGCCTTCGCCGTCTCCATCCTCAAGTACAAGCTGTGGGACGTCGAAGTGGTCATCAAGGAGATCCTGGCCTACTCGGTGACCTTCATCTTCGGCATGATCGCCTTCTCGACGATCAACCTGATCCTCTCGCACGTGATCGAAGAGCGCTCGGCGCTGGAGCGCAATTTTCTGGCCTTCACCTCCGGGCTGCTGATCGCCGGCGTGCTGATTCCGGTCAAAGGGCGGATCGAATCGGTCATCGAGATGTTCGTCTACCGCGACAGTTACAAGCACCGCCGCGCGATTGCCGAGTTCGCCCAGGAGCTGGCGACGTTTCACGACGTCCACGAACTGATCTCGATGATGCGCGAGCGGCTTCGCGACGCCCTCGGACTGCAGCGGATGAACCTCTTCACGCGCGAAGGTCCGTCGCTGGTGATCTACGACGCCGAGCCTGACATCCCGCGCCGCTCCACGATCGTCGAATTCGGAGCCATGCCCGTCGAGGGACCGCTGGTGCTCACCGATCCGCGTCTGCCGGAAGGGAGCGAATTGCCGTGGCAGCTGCTGCGGGCCGGTTATCGCTATCTCTTCCCGCTGCGCAATCGCGGCGAGCTGCAGGGCCTCCTGCTCCTCGGCACGAAGCGCAACGAAGAGCCGCTCTCGCGTGACGACCTCCATCTCGTCGAATCGCTTTGTGCGCCGGTGGCGCTGGCCATCGAGAACTCACGGCTCTATGGCCGTCTGCGCCGCCAGCTCGAAGAGATCCGCGCGCTCAAGGAGTACAACGAGAACATCATCGAGTCGTCGTCATCCGCGATCGCTGTCGTTTCGTTCGATGGCACGGTGCTGACGGCGAATCACGCCTTCTGGGATCTCCTCGGCGGCATTGCTCCGGGTGAAGTCATCGACGAGCCGATTGCCACGCTCTTCCCGCCCTACGACGAGATGCGCCGCACCAAGGCGCGCTCCATCACCACGAACTTCATCAATCGCAACGGTGAAGACAAGGAAGTCACCATCACCGCCAGCCCGCTGAATGCTGACGAGCCGGACGGTGCGCGCGTTCTGGTCATCGGCGACATCACCGAGCGCGTGCGGCTCGAGCGCGAGTTGCAGGATAAGGAACGCCTTGCCTCCCTCGGCCTGCTTGCCGCCGGCGTGGCGCACGAAGTCAACACGCCGTTGACCGGCATCTCGTCGTATGCGCAATTGCTGCTGGCCGATACGCAGCCGGACGATCCGCGCTACCGCCTGCTCAAGAAGATGGAAGCGCAGTCCTTCCGAGCGTCGCACCTGGTCAACAATCTGCTCGACCTCATCGCCAACCGTCCGCGCACGAGCGAGATGGTCAACATCAAAACCCTCATCGCCGCGACGGTGACGCTGCACGAGGATCTCTTCACGCCGAAGAACATCCAGGTTCACGTCGCGCCGGCCGGTGACGCCGAAGTGCAGGGAAACTTTCACGACCTGCAGCAAGTGCTGACCAACATCCTTCTCAACGCCCGCGACGCCGTTTCGTACGGAGGAAACATCTGGATTTCCACCGAGGAGTGCGGCGCCAAGGTCGCCATCCGGATCAAGGACGACGGCAAAGGCATCGCGGCGGACATGATCGGCAAAATCTTCGAGCCGCTGGTCACCACCAAGCGCGGCCAGGGCGGTACCGGACTCGGCCTTGCCATCACCCGGCGTATCCTGCACGCATCAGACGGCGAGGTAACCGTGGAAAGTACGCCCGGAGAGGGCGCCGAATTCACGATTACGCTGCCGAGAAGGAGTGGATCAGTAGATCACTCGATCAGTCGATCCGAATCAGACGAAGAAGCGACCGAGCCACTAATCCACTAATTGACGAACTAAAACATGCGCATCCTGATCGTAGATGACGAAGAAGTTCTTCGCGACGTGCTCGAGGCCGTTCTGCGGCGCGAAGGCTTCGAAGTGGTCATGGCCGCGAGCGGCGAGGAAGCGCTGTCGATCCTCGACGAGGACGAGAGCATCGACCTGGTCATCCTCGACATCATGCTGCCGGGCATCAGCGGCATCGACACGCTGCGATCGATCCGCGTCTCCACGCCGTCGCTGCCGGTCATCATCATCACCGCCTTCTCCTCGATCGACGGCGCCATCGAGGCGATGAAGCACGGTGCTTTCCACTACATCCCCAAGCCGTTCAAGAACGAGGAAGTCATCCTCACGGTCAACAAGGCGCTGGAACAGAAGCGCCTCTCGCGCGAGAACGAACGGCTCAAGGAAGAGCTGTCGGAGAAGTACGCCTACGCCAACATCATCGGCAAATCGGAGCCGATGAAGAAGGTGTACGAGCTGATCCGCCTGGCCGGACCGTCGCGCTCGAACATCCTCGTGGCCGGCGAGTCGGGCACCGGCAAGGAGCTGGTGGCCAAGGCCATCCACCACGCCAGCCCGCGCGCGCGCAACGCCTTCGTCACCGTCAACTCCGGCTCGCTCCCGCCCGAGTTGTTGGAGTCGTCGCTTTTCGGCCACATGAAGGGCTCGTTCACCGGCGCCATCGCCACGAAACGGGGCCTCTTCGAAGTGGCCGACGGCGGGTCGATCTTTCTCGACGAGATCGGGAACATCAATCTGGAGACGCAGGCCAAGCTCCTCCGCGTGATCCAGGAAAAAGAGTTCATGCGCCTCGGATCGGTCGACACGATCAAAGTCGACGTCCGCATCATCGCCGCCACGAACGCAGACCTCACGAAGCTGATGGCGGAGAACCGCTTTCGCGAGGATCTCTTCTACCGCCTCAACGTCATCAACATCCCGCTGCCGCCGCTCCGCCGCCGCCGCGAAGACATCCCGCTGCTGGTGGCGCACTTCCTCGACAAATATGCCGAGGAGAACAAGCGCAAGGTGAGGGAAGTGACGCCGGATGCGATGCGCGTGATCCTCGACCACGCCTGGCCCGGTAACGTCCGCGAGCTCGAAAACACAATTGAACGCGCCGTGGTCCTCTGCACCAGCGACCGCATCGGCGTCGATCTGCTCCCCGACTACCTCCGCTTCCCCCAGCAGACCGACCAGCCGGCCATGATCGTCCCCTCCGAGGGCCTCTCGCTCAAGGACGCGGTTTCGCGTTACGAGCGAGGCATGATCCTGCAATCGCTGGAGATGGCCAACGGAGTACAGAAACGCGCCGCGGAACTGCTCCAGCTCAAGCCGTCGACATTGAACGAGATGATGAAGAGGCTGGGGATCCACGCGCGGTCGAATGCGCAGGTGGAGGAAGAGGTAGACGCGCTGTCATCCTGAGCCCGCCGCAGGACGGCGAAGGATCTCCAGTTAGTACAAAGTGCGTTGAATCCCTTGTCGAAGTCACGTGGCTCCGGCTTGAATTGCGCGATGGAGATCCTTCGGCCGCGCTTCGCCGGCCTCTGGATGACAAAAGAGAAACAGAGCCGTTCGACTTATCTACCTTGCTCGCTTCCTGATTTCATCATTCTCCAAACTCCCCACGCACTGATCACCGTCCAGCTTCCTTCCAGAAGGATGAAACCGTACATCCGGGCCTGAATCGCGGCCACCAGCAAACAGAATCCGCCGATCAGATTCAACATCTGATAGGTTTTCGTCTCCGCGGCCAGCCGCTGGAACTGCTGCGCGGCGAATGCGGCCAGAATCAAAATCGCTCCAACCATCGATACGACTTGAAAGATCATGATGAGACGACTCTCTCTCTGCCTTTTCGTTCTGTTCTTCGCTGCTGCTTCGCAGGCCCAGAATGCCGTTCCGACGCCTGACGAGTTCCTCGGCTACAAGCTCGGCGACCGCTTCACGCCGCATGCGCGCATTCTCGACTACTTCCGCACGCTGGCGGCGCGATCGAATCTGATCACGTTGCAGCAGTTCGGCGAAACCTACGAGCACCGGCCGCTGATGCTGGCTGTGATCACCTCGCCGAAGAACCGCGCCGCGCTCGATTCCATCCGCGCCAACATCGCCGCGCTGACCGATCCGAACGTCACCTCGCAGACGCGGGCGAACGAGATCGCCCATTCGACGCCGGCCGTGGCCTGGCTGGCCTTCGGCGTTCACGGCAACGAGTCGTCGTCCGCGGAAGTGTCGATGGAAGTGGCCAGCACGCTGCTCAACGATCCGAACTCGGCGCCGCTGCTGGAGAACCTGGTGGTCATCATCGATCCGCTGCTCAATCCGGACGGGCGCGAGCGCTACGTGCAGTGGTTCATCCGTACCCGCGGCGAGGAGCCCGATCCGAATCCCGACGCTTACGAGCACAACGAGCCGTGGCCGGGGGGCCGGTTCAATCACTACCTGATCGACATGAACCGCGACTGGGCCTGGACCTCGCAACGTGAGGTGATCGCCCGCGTGGCCGAGTACCGCAAGTGGAACCCGCAGGTTTTCGTCGATTTCCACGAGATGGGCTATCAGTCGTCGTACTTTTTCCCGCCTGACGCCCGCCCGGTCAACGCCAACCTGCCGAAGGACGTCGACACCTGGCTGGAGAAATTCGGCCGCGCCGACGCCGATGCGTTCACGAAAAAGGGCTGGACCTTCTTTACTGGCGAGGAGTTCGATCTCTTCTATCCCGGCTACGGCGATTCCTGGCCGGCGCTGCACGGAGCTATCGGGATGACGTATGAGGTGGCCGGCAGCGGCCGCGGCGGCTCGGCCATCTCCCGCGACGACGGCACGGTCTACACGCTGGCCGACCGCATCGACCGCCACTACACCACCGCCATGGCCACGCTCCGCACGGCCTCGGAGAACCGCGAAGGGCTGCTGCAATACACCTACGAGATGATGCGCAAGCAGGTGGCCTCGGGGCAGAACACCTACCTGATCCTGCCGTCCGCGCCGAATTTCCGGCCGCTGATCGACATGCTGCAGCGCCAGCAGATCGCCATGTCGCAGCTCTCCGCGCCGGTGACGATCAAAGCGTCGCGCATCGAAAGCGATGCCGCCGACTCGCACACCTTTCCCGCCGGCACGGTGGTCATCAGCACTCGCCAGCCGCTCGGCGGCCTGGCCAACACCCTGCTGGAGCGCTCGCCGGTCTTCACCAAGGGCTACGTCGAAGAACAGCAGAAACGCGCCCACGCCGATGAGCCGGACGAGTTCTACGACCTGACGTCGTGGTCGCTGCCGCTGGCGATGAACGTCGAGACCTGGGTGACCACGACACCTCTCGTCGCCGAGCTGCGGCCGTACGCCGCTGCTCCTGCAACCGCGTTCCGCGCCGCGCGCTACGGCTACGTCATCGACGGCAGCGACCCGAACGTCTACCGTGCCGCCGGCCGCATGCTGCGCGACGGCATCCGCTTCAACGTCAGCGATGATGTCGTCACCGTGAACGACCGCAATTTCGCCCGCGGCTCGGTGGTCGTGCTCAAAGGCAACAACAAGCCCGACGTCGATACGGCGCTGGAGCGCGTGGCGCGCGAGACCAACGTCGCTACCACGCCGATCGACTCCGGCTGGACCGGCGCCACCAGCTTCGGCTCCTCGAAGATCCATTTCATCAAGGACCCGCGCATCGCACTCGTCGGCGGTCCTCGCGTCAGTGCCACGTCGTACGGCATGCTCTGGCACACGCTCGACGTCGATACGCCGGTTCCGCACACGCTCCTTTCGATCGAATCGCTGCGCAACACCGATCTCTCGAAGTACGGCGTGATCGTCCTCCCCGACGGCGACTACGGCGACCGCTTCGGCAAGAACGCCGAGAAGCTGAAGTCCTGGCTCAACGGCGGCGGCACATTAGTCGTGGTCAAAGGTGCCGGCAACTTCCTGCGCGACAAGGACGTCGACATTTCCAAGCTCAAGCCGTGGGAAGCGCCGAAGAAAAAGGACGACGACAAGGACAAAGAGAAAACGCCGGAGATGTACAACGACTACCGCGTCCCCGGCGCCACCTTCCGCACGAGAATGAACGACCGCTCGTACCTGACCTTCGGCGTTCCGCGCAGCCCGAACGTTCTCATCGAAGGCTCACACGCTTTCCTCCCGGTCAGCCACACGGTCGACAACATCGTCACCATCGAAAAGGAGAAGCCGCTCGTCGCCGGCGTGGCCTGGAACGAATCGATCGACCGCCTCAAGGGATCCATCTACCTGGTGAGCGAGCCATACGGACGAGGCCAGGTCATCACCTTCGCCGACGATCCGCATTTCCGGCTTTTCTGGAGAGGAACGCTGCCGCTGTTCATGAACGCGGTGCTGTATTCGCCGAGTTTTCCGAGGGACTGACCTGTCATTCCGAACCGGCGGCGCCCCGGAGGGGCGAAGCGCGGTGAGGAATCCCCGGCTGATAACCGCCGCCCAACCGGGTTAGCAGCCGGGGATTCTTCGCCGTCCTCGACCCCTCCGGGGTGTCGGCGGCTCAGAATGACAGGGAAATAACCGCGATTCTTGCATTACCCTCCCTCGTGCCCTCCCCGATCATCCCCGAAGTCCTCGAGCCTGACGAAAAGCTCCCGCCGGATCTCGTGGTCCTCCGCCGCTTCGCCTACTTCATGGACGAAGCCGTTCCCATTCCGGGGACGAAAAAGCGGGTCGGGCTCGATGCGGGGCTCAGCCTCATTCCCGGAGTCGGAGAGATCATCGGCGCACTGCTCTCGGCGTGGATCATCATCGGCGCGCTGCGGCATCGGGTGCCGTTTCCGCGCATCCTGCGCATGGTGATCTATGTCCTGCTCGACATGACCCTCGGATCGATTCCGATCGCCGGCACGATCTTCGACTGGCTCTTCGAAGAGAACGTGATCAACCTCAACGCGCTGATCCTCCATCGCGATCGCACGAAACCTCCGCGCTCGTTCGGATCGATCGCGGTGGCGGCGGTGGTCATCGTGATCGTCCTCCTGGGCGTTTCTTTTCTGGTCATCGCCGCGCTCTTTGCGGCGATCATCTGGATCACCTCGAAGCGCTGATGTTCCGCAAGAAGAAATCGCCGCGTTACCCGCACCGGGCGCCGATGCCGATGATCCGGCGGCGCCAGCCGATGCGCTACCACATGAAGCATCAGTTCGGCGTGCGCGACTTCGCCTTCCTGCAGACCATGCACGCGCTCACCGGCACGCCGATGTCGGAAGGGAATCTGGTCACGATTCTGAAGAACGGGATCGAGATCTTTCCCTCGATGCTGTCGGCTATCCGATCGGCGAAGCGGACCATCAACCTCGAGTTCTACATCTACTGGGACGGCGACATCGGCCGCAAATTCGCCGAAGCGCTGGCGGAGAGGGCCAGGGCGGGGGTGGAGGTGAAGGTAATCCTTGATTCCGTCGGCTCGGTGGAGATGTCGCAGTGGCTGGTCAACTTCCTCACCCGCAACGGCATCGACATCGAGTGGTATCACCCGCTGCGCTGGTACACCATCTCCCGCTTCAACCACCGCACGCACCGCAAGCTGCTCATCGTCGACGGCCGGATCGGTTTTTCCGGCGGTGTCGGAATCGCCGACGACTGGCTCGGCGATGCCGACTCGAAAGAGCACTGGCGTGACACGGTTGCCCGCGTCGAAGGGCCGGTGGTGACGCAGATGCAGTCGGCCTTCATGGACAACTGGGTCAAGAGCCGCGGCGAGCTGCTCACCGGTCTCGACTACTTCCCCGCGCTCCCGCCGGCGGGGCGGCAAATCGCCCAGGTGCTGAAATCGTCGCCGACCGAAGGCAGCTCGACGGTGAAGCTGCTCTACATCATCTCCATCGTCAGCGCGGTCAAGTCGATCTACATCGCCAACGCCTACTTTCTCCCCGACACCGACACGTTGCGCGCCCTGGAAGGAGCCGTCCGCCGAGGCGTCGACGTCCGCGTGATCGTCCCCGGCGAATTCACCGACGTTCCGATCGTGCGTCAGGCCAGCCGCTGGCACTACGAGCTGCTGCTGCGCCGCGGCATCCGCATCTTCGAATACCAGCCCACGATGATGCACGCCAAGACCATGGTGGTCGACGGCGCCTGGACCACCATCGGCTCCTCGAACTTCGACGACCGGAGTTTTAGGTTGAACGACGAAGTGAACGTGAACATTTACGACGACGGCATCGGCACCCAGATGGAGGCGATGTTTCACGCGGACCTGGCGCGGAGCGAGGAGATCACGCTGCGGAGATGGTTCCGGAGAGGGTGGCTGGACAAGTTCAAGGAGAAGGTGGCGGAGATTTTCAAGCCGCAGCTGTGAACGCAGCGTGCGTAGCGCCAGCGAGCCGCTGGCGGTCCAGCCGTCGAGCCGACGGCGCTACGCTTCCCGCGAAGCGCTAGAGATGGATCCAATCCGTGTGCACGAACGGCGTATCCGCTCCCTTGTCGTTCCGTTGGTACGTGTGTGAGCCGAAATAATCGCGCTGCGCCTGCGTCAGGTTCTGCGGCAACTCGGCGCTGCGATAGGCGTCGAAGTAGCTGAGCGACGCCGACATCGACGGCACGGCGATTCCATTCGCCTGCGCGAAGGCCACCGCGCGTCGCCAAGCGGACTGCGACGTTTGCGCGTCGGCGGAGAACTTGTCGTCGAGCAGCAGGTTGGTCAGATCCGGCTTGCGTTCGTAGGCGTTCATGATCGAGTCGAGGAAGCGCGCGCGGATGATGCAGCCGGCCTTCCAGATGCGGGCCATCTCGCGCATGTCGATCGACCAGTTCCACTCGCGCGAGCCGGCCTGGATCAGCGCCATCCCCTGCGCGTACGAGCAGATCTTCGAAACGTACAGCGCATCGTGAACGTCGGCGATGAACTGCTTGCGGTCGGCGACGTTCGGTTTTCCAGTTGGTCCTTGCAGCACTTTCGACGCTGCCACGCGCTCGTCTTTCATCGACGACAGCACCCGCGCATCGATGGCCGCGGCGATGGTCGGAATCGGCACCGCCAGATCGAGCGCGATCTGCGCTGTCCACTTGCCGGTGCCCTTCTGCCCCGCCTTGTCCAGCACCTTGTCGACCAGCGGCGCGCCGCTCTCCGGATCCTTGACCCGGAAGATGTGCGCGGTGATCTCGATCAGGAACGACTCCAGCGGCCCCTTGTTCCATTCATCGAAGATTCCCGCCAGCTCCTCGGCATCCGCACCGAGTCCTCGCCGCAACATTTCGTAAGCTTCGGCGATGAGCTGCATGTCGCCGTACTCGATGCCGTTGTGGACCATCTTCACGAAATGGCCGGCGCCATCGGGACCGACGTGCGTCACGCACGGTCCGGAGTCGCTCTTCGCGGCGATCGCTTCGAAGACCGGCTTGATCGCTTCCCACGATTCCTTCGAACCGCCCGGCATCAGCGAAGGGCCGAAACGCGCTCCTTCTTCGCCGCCGGAGACGCCGGAGCCGACGAAGTGGAGGTTCTTCGCTTCGAGCCGCTTGGTCCGTTCCTGCGTGTCTTTGAACCAGGAGTTGCCGCCGTCGATGACGACGTCGCCCTCTTCGAGCAGCGGCGCCAGCTTGTCGATGGTCATGTCCACCGGCGCGCCGGCCTTGATCATCATCACGATGCGGCGCGGCCGTTCGATGGCCTGCACCAGCTCTTCGAGCGTCTTCGTGCCGGTGAATTTCTTCCCTGCATGGTTGGCGATGAACCGATCGGTCACCGCTCCCTCGCGGTTCCACACCGCGACGGGAAAGCCATGCTCCTCGATGTTGAGCGCCAGGTTCTCGCCCATCACCGCCAGACCGATCACGCCGAATTGCGCCCGCGTCATTTCGTCACCTTTGCCAGTGCGTTCGTCACCGTCTTCGTCAGAGTAGTCAGTCCTGCCTCGATGTCGTCGCCGAGGTCGATGCTGACGGCGCGCCGCTTCCGGCTGGCGAGGGATTGCAGATCGCCGATCGCCTGCGCGCGCACCAGCACGCCGAAGCCGAATTTCTCATTGGGAATCGGCACATCCGCATGACCGCCGCCGGTGAGCTGCATGAAAACGCCGGTGGCCGGCCCGCCTTTGTGCAGCTGGCCGGTGGAGTGGAGAAAGCGCGGTCCGTAGCCGGTGGTCGTGGCCACGTGCAGCTCGCGGCCGATGGTCTCGCGAATGGCGGCTATGGCCTTGTCGCGCTCCGGCGACTCGGCGATGTACTCGGTGAGCGCAACGTAATCGCCCGGCTTCACGCTGGCGAGGAGCGCGCCGATAGCCTCGGCATCATCCGGCTTAACTTGCTGCTGATCCGTCTTCATCGTGCCGCTGTTCTTGAACTCCTCCAGCAGCCGCTTGGTGTTGTCCTTCGACTCCTGCACGTTCGGCTGGTCGAAGGCGTCGATGCCGAGGAGCGCGCCGGCGACGGCTGTGGCAAACTCCCAGGTGAAGAAAATCTCGCCGATGTCGAGCGCGTCATCGAGCACGAGATCGACCACCGGATGGCCGGCGTCCGCGAGCCCCTTCAGAGCCGGCGTCATGTCCGAACCGCGCATGCGCACGCAGACGAACAGCCGGTCGTTGCCGTAGTCGCCCGGATTCAGAATCGGCTCGCCGGCGACGGGGAGGATTCCCTTCCCCTCCTTGCCGGTCGACTCCGCGATCAGCTGCTCGATCCACAGCCCGAGCGTATCGAGCGGCGCCGGCGTGATCAGCGTCAGCTTGTCGCGGCCGTTCATCGCCAGCGATCCGATGATCGTTCCCAGCATCGCTGCCGGATTCCTCTTAACGCTGGGGACTTGCGCGACATGACCCGCATGCACCGCGCGATCGAGCAGCGTGGCCACATCGACGCCGGAGATCGCCGCCGGCACCATCCCGAAGTACGAGAGCGCCGAGTAGCGGCCGCCGATGTCGGGCTGGTTGATGAAGATGCGTCGGAAGTTGTCCGCCTTGGCATCCTTGCCCAGCTGCGTGTCGGGATCGGTCACGGCGACGAAGTTTTCTCCAGCCTTGTCGCCCTTGACCGACTTCACCCGATCGTAGAAGTAGCGATGAAACATCGCCGGCTCGGTAGTCGTCCCCGACTTCGATGCGACGACGAACAGCGTCCGCTCGAGATCGAGTCCTGTCTCCAGCGCATGAACCGCCTGCGGAACGGTGGAGTCGAGCACGTTCAGCCTCGGATACCCCGCGCGTGCTCCGAACAACCGCCGCGTGACCTCCGAGCAGAGACTCGATCCGCCCATGCCGAGGACGACGACGTCATCGAAATCGGCCTTCACCGAATCAGCAAAGGCCATCAACTCTTTCGCCGCCTTGCTCATCTCCTCGGCCACGGCGAGCCAGCCGAGGGCGTTGCTGATGATCTTCTTGTGGGCGTCGTCGTTCTTCCAGAGCGTCGTGTCTTTCTTCCAGATGCGCTCGACGAACTTCTCTTTCTCCACCCGCTGCGCCGCTTGATCGACCGTCGCCTGCGACGCGCCGAGGTGGGGTGAGAGGCGGCCGGCAAGACCGCGGATCGCTTCGTCGCGCCGTGCCTCGATGGTCATCATCAACGACGCAAACGATTCTTCGAACGACTTCACACCCTCCTCGGTGAGCTTCGTGGTGATGGCCTCGAGGCTGAAACCTTTCTCTTCGAACTTCTGCAGCACCGCGCGCGCGCCGTCGAGATCCTGCTCCAGACTCATGGTGACGCGGCCGTGATCCTTGAACGCTTTGTAGGTCGCCGGCGGGATGGTGTTGACCGTGTCCGGCCCGATGAGCGACTCGATGTAGAGCACGTCGCTGTACGACGGATTCTTGGTGCCGGTCGAGGCCCACAACGGCCGCTGCACGTTCGCGCCGTGCTGCTTCAATTTCTCCCACCGCTCGCCGCTGAAGACACCTTTGAAGAGCTGGTAGGCCAGCTTGGCGTTGGCGATGGCCACCTTGCCCATCAGCGAACGGATCTCGGGATCGTCGTGCTCCTTGAGCTTCGCTTCCATCTGCTTTTCCGCCAGCGCGTCGATGCGGCTGACAAAGAAACTGGCCACGGACGCGATCTCGTTGATCGGCAGTCCCTGGGCCACGCGGCGCTCCAGCCCTCGCAGATACGCCTCCATCACCTGGCTGTAGACGTCGTTCGAGAAAATCAGGGTAATGTTGATGTTGATCCCGTTGGCGATCGACTCCTCGATGGCCGGAATCCCTTCCGGCGTGGCCGGAATCTTGATCATCACGTTCGGCCGTCCCAGCGCCGCGAAAAGGCGCTTGGCCTCCGAGGCCGTATCGGCGGTGTTGTTCGCAAGGAGCGGCGAGACTTCCAGGCTGCAGAACCCGTCGCCGCCTTTGCACTTGTCGTAGACCGGCCGGAAGACGTCGGCGGCATTGCCGATGTCTTCGATGGTGATGGCGTCGTAGATCTCTTCGCGCGACTTGTTCTGCGCCGCCAGGCCGCGCAGTTGCGCGTCGTAATCGTCGCTGCCGCTGATGGCCTTTTCGAAGATGGTCGGATTCGAGGTCAGACCGCGCAGGTCGTCCTCATCGATCATCCGCTGCAGGTCGCCGCTCGTGACCAGCCGCCGCTCCATCTGATCGAACCAGACGCTCTGGCCGGTTTTCGCTAACTCAACAAGGGGATTGCTCATCAGAACCTCCGCTGCAGGGTCGAAAGCATATCGCTACTCGTCTTCAACACCGGCGCGCCGGATCACCTTCGTTGCGATGCGTCCGATGAGCACGCTAACGATGACCGCCACGACCCCGCCGGCGATGTAGACGATCTTCGTGACCGAGCTCGTCGATGTCGTAGCCGCACTCGTCGCCGCGCTGCTGGCGAAGACAAATGCAGCCGTCGCAGGAAGGATGCCGACAAAGGTGGCCAGGACGTATCGCCCCAACGTGATCGCCGTCAACCCGAAGGCGTAGTTGATGTAGGTAAACGGAAAAACGACCGCCAGCCGAACCAGAAAAACGATCTTCATCCCCTCGGCCGCGATGGCCCGATCGAGCGCCCGAAACTTGGCGTTCTTCGCCGTCATCGCCTCGATGCGCTTTCGCATGACCGTCCGCGCCAGGAGAAACGACAGCGTCGCCCCGATGGTCGCGCCGATGACGACGACGATCGTTCCGCCAACAAACCCAAAGATCGCCCCCGCCCCAAGCGTGAGAATCGACGCCGGCACGAAGGCAACAACACACGCCGCGTAGACGACGATGTAGACGACGTATCCGAGCGCGCCGAGGCCGCGGACGTAGGTTTGGAAGGCTTTGAGCCAGGTTGCAATCGGCAGGACGCGGAAGAGAAAAATGACCGCGGCGATGATCAGCAGCGCAATGACGATCCTCTTCCACATCGGAGAAGGCATTTCACCACAGAGACACAGAGGACGCAGAGGCCTCTGTGCTCTCTGTGCCTCTGTGGTCGAAATGAATTTTCGACGAGGACTACGAGAACAAATCCGTCTGCCGCCTCGTCGCCCCCATCGCATACCCGAGGTGGTCATACGCCAGTTTGCTGGCGACGCGGCCGCGCGGCGTTCGTTGGAGGAAGCCGATCTGGATCAGGTAGGGCTCGTAGAGGTCTTCGATCGTGCCGCGGTCCTCGGCGATCGATGAGGCGAGGGCGCCGACGCCGACGGGGCCGCCGCTGAAGCGTTCGATGATCGTGGTCAGCAGCTTGCGGTCGATCTCGTCAAGGCCGAATTCGTCGACTTCGAGCATGACCAGAGCCTCGTGGGCGATGGCGACGTCGATCTTTCCTTCGCGCTTGACCTCGGCGAAGTCGCGGACGCGCCGGAGGAGGCGGTTGGCGATTCGCGGCGTGCCGCGGGAACGGCGGGCGATCTCGTGGGCGCCGTCGGTGGTCACTTCGATACCGAGAATGTCGGAGGAGCGTCGGACGATGATTTCTAGCGATTCGACATCGTAAAAATCGAGACGGTGCACGATGCCGAAACGGGCGCGCAGCGGCGCGCTGAGAAGGCCGGCGCGGGTGGTGGCTCCGATGAGGGTGAACGGCGGCAGCTCGACTTTCAGCGTGCGCGCGGCCGGGCCCTGGCCGATGACGACGTCGATGTAGAAGTCTTCCATGGCCGAGTAGAGAACCTCCTCGACCGGCGCGGGGAGGCGGTGGATCTCATCGATGAAGAGCGTGTCGCCCTTTTCGAGATTGGTGATGATGGCCACGAGGTCGCCGGGCTTTTCCAGCGCAGGCCCCGAGGTCGAGCGCATGGCAGCGTCCATCTCGTTGGCGACGATGTTGGCCAGCGTGGTCTTGCCGAGGCCGGGCGGCCCGAAGAGGAGTACGTGATCGAGCGTTTCGCGCCGTTTGCGCGCGGCGGCGATGGAGATCTCCAGATTGGCTTTGACCTTCTGCTGGCCGATGTACTCGCGCAGACGCCGGGGGCGAAGCGAGAGCTCGATCGTGGCGTCGTCTTCGAGGGGGATCGGGGAGAGGAGCCGGTCGTCCATTGATTGTGGCAAGTTTACTAGCTGCGCCGGACGGCGCGCTGTCTGCGGCTTCGCCGCGTCGTCGGTTGTCTGCGCGCTGCGGCGCGCGTGGACGGTTGTTCAGAGTTGCGCGACGCGCCATCGCACGTAGGTCGGACTCTCCAGTCCGATCTCTCGTGACTGCCCCTCGTCACTGTAGTTTCAAGCGCGGGTCAGCCGGTCGGACTTGAGAGTCCGACCTACGTTTCCTCAGCCTAATGACCACGAGCGGCGCGCAGACAACCGACAACGCGCGAAGCGCTAGTGCTAGTAGTACATCCCCAGCTGCAGCTTCGCGGCCTCGGACATCATGCTGCGGTCCCACACGGGATCGAAGACCACTTCGACCTCGGCCTCCTTCACGCCGGGGAGCGACTCCACTTTCATTTTCACGTCCGAGGCGAGAACGGGGCCCATGCCGCAGCCGGGGGCGGTCAGGGTCATCTTGATCTTCACGTTCTTGGCGCCTTCGGCGTCTTCGAGCTCGCAGAGGTAGACCAGGCCGAGGTCGACGATGTTGACCGGGATCTCGGGGTCGTAGCAGGTCTTGAGCTGGTCCCACACCATCTCTTCGAGTTTTTCGGGGATGGTTTGATCGCCGGCGGCAACCTCCGGCGCGTTCTCGACCGGCTTGCCGATGGCCTCGGCTTCGCGGCCGGAAATGCGGACCATCAGTCCGCGCTCGGTGATGAGCGTGTACGAGCCGCCGAGCGATTGCGTGATCGTTGCGCGGGCGCCCTCGGGTACGAGGACCTTCTCCCCGCTGGGAATCATCACCGCTTCGGCGTTCCGGCTCAGAGTTACTTCTTCGCGCATGTTCATGTTCACTTGTCCTACGTCTCTCGGGCTGATTCGCAGATCGCGTTACTCGGTTGACACCGTTTCTTTGTCGCCTTCGATGGCGCTGTTCAGCGTGTGCCACGGCAGCGAGGCGCACTTTACGCGCGCCGGAAACTCGGATACTCCGGAAAACGCGGCCAAACGGCCAAGTTCTGCCGTGCTGAGGCTGCCGGGCTCGCCGGTGACGAGCTTGTGAAAGACGTCGAAGAGCTGATGCGCTTCCTCAGTGGTCTTTCCTTTCAACGACGAGCTCATCACCGAGGCGGAGGCTTTGGAGATAGCGCAGCCGTTGCCGGTGAAACCGATGTCCTTGATGGTCTGGCCATCCATCTCCACGAAGATCTTGTAGTGATCGCCGCAGAGCGGGTTGTAGCCGTCGACGGCGCGCGTGGCGTTCGGCAACTCGTGAAAGTTGCGGGGGTTCTTGTTGTGGTCGAGGATGACCTGCTGGTAGAGCTCACGAAGATCGGACATGGAGTTACCTGAACAGCTCCAGGACCTTCTGCAATCCGCCGATCAGCGCGTCGGCTTCTTCCCGCGTGTTGTACATGGCGAACGATGCACGGCCGGTCGCTGGGACGTTGAAGCGCATCATCAGCGGCTGCGCGCAGTGGTGGCCGGTACGGATGGCGATTCCCTCTTCATCGAGGATGGTGCCGATGTCGTGCGGGTGGACGCCTTCGAGGACGAAGGAGATGACGCTGGCTTTCTCCGCCGCCGTGCCGATGATGCGCAGGCCGTCGATTTCGAGCAGGCGCCGGGTGGCGTAGTGCAGCAGATCCTGCTCGTGGATGGCGATGGCGTCGATGCCGATCGAGGAGACGTAGTCGAGCGCGGCGGCGAGACCGATGACCCCTTCGATGTTCGGCGTTCCCGCTTCGAACTTGTAGGGAAGCGCGTTGTAGGTGGTCTTTTCGAAGCTGACGGAGAGGATCATGTCGCCGCCGCCCTGCCACGGCGGCATGGCGTCGAGGATCGACTCCTTGCCGTACAACACGCCGGTTCCGGTGGGTCCGTAGACCTTGTGGGCGGAGAACGCGTAGAAGTCGCAATCGAGATCGCGGACGTCGACGTGAAGGTGCGGAACGCCCTGCGCGCCGTCGATGAGCGTGACCGCGCCGGCGGCGTGGGCAATGGCGATCATCTTGCGGATCGGGTTGATCGTGCCGAGGGCGTTCGAGGCGTGGCCGAAGGAAACGATCTTCGTGCGCGGCGTAAGCAGCTTCTCGAACTCGTCGAGCATGATTTCGCCGGCGTCGTTTACCGGCGCGATGCGCAAACGCGCGCCTTTCTCTTCGCAGAGCAGCTGCCAGGGGACGATGTTGGAGTGATGCTCGATCGCTGAGATGAGCACTTCATCACCGGCGCCGACGTTTTTCCGTCCCCACGACTGGGCTACTAAGTTGATGCCTTCGGTCGTACCGCGCGTGAAGATGATCTCCTTCTCGTCGCGCGCGCCGATGAAACGCTTCACCGTGGTGCGGGCTTTCTCGTAGGCGTCGGTGGCCACTTCGCTGAGATAGTGCACACCGCGATGGACGTTCGAGTTTTCCTCGGTGTAGTAGCGGACGATGCGGTCGATGACCTGCCGCGGTTTCTGGGTGGTGGCGGCGTTGTCGAGGTAGACCAGGGTGCGGCCGCTTCGCGCGGGGTGATGGAGGATGGGGAAATCGTTGCGAATGCGCTCGACGTCGAGGACGTCGTTGGTCTGCTGCAGGACGGCGCTGCTCATCGCGGCTCTCCTCTCCGTTCGGGCAGACGCGCGGGCATGCGGCTGAAAAGCGCCCGGCCGGCGTTCTCCCGAACGACGTCGATTTTCATCCGCTCGACGATCTCGCTGGCGAAGGCGTAGACGAGCAGGTTGCGCGCGTCCTCTTCGCCGATGCCGCGGGCGCGGAGGTAGAAAAGCGCCTCTTCGTCGAGCTGGCCGATCGTCGAGCCGTGGTTGCACTTCACGTCGTCGTTGTGGATTTCCAGCGACGGTTTGGAATCGACCACCGCCGTTTCGGAAAGCAGCAGGTTGCGGTTGGTCTGCCGGGAGCTGGTCTTGACCGCGTCCGGCTCGACGATGATCCGCCCGTCGAAAATGCCGCGGGCGTTCTCGTCGAGGATGCCTTTGAACAGCTCCAGGCTGTCGCAATGCGGGGCGACATGATCGATGACGGTGTGGTTGTCGACGTGCTGTTTGCCGGAAAGGACGAAGAGCCCTTCCAGCGACAGGCTGGCGCCTTCTCCAGTCAATGCGACGTTGATCTCGTTGCGCACCAGCCCGCCGCCGATGGCGATGGTGCGCGAGGTGACGCTCGAGGAGCGCTCCTGGTGAATCTGCACCGTGCCGATGTGGAAGGCTTCGAGCGATTCGTTCTCGAATTTGTAGTGATCGACGACCGCGCCTTGGCCGGCGACGATTTCGGTCACTGTATTCGTGAAGTATGTCCCGCTGCCCACATACGTCTCGATGACGGTGATCTGACTTCCATGACCAGCGACGATGAGATTGCGCGGATGTGACGCGGCGCTGCCTTCGCCGATGAAGAGAAGGTGGATGAAGCCCTCCACCGGCGTAACAGGAAAGATTTCGATGTAGGCACCGTCCTGCCAGAGGGCCGTGTTCATGGCGGTCAAGGCATGCCGTTCATAGTCCGCGTACGTGGCGAAGTGACGGGCAAAGACCTCGGACGACATCGCCTCGCGCATCGTGGTGACACGGATGCTGGGGTGCTGGTTTGCCGCCGAGGCGAGATTTCGCGCCAAGCGGCCATTCACGAAGGTCAGCTCCGCGATGGCGGATTTTGCGAGCGATGCGGGAGACCCTTCGACATTCAGATGCGGATCACGCTGATCAGTTTTCCAGGCAATGTTCGTCAGCGGAGTCAGCGAGGTGTACTTCCACTCTTCGAGGCGCGTGGTCGGCCAGCCGAGGGCGTTGAAACGCCCGGCCGCCTGTGCGCGAATGCGGCGGACCCGCTCCGGCTCGCCGTCGATGTGCTGCGGCTCGATCGTGGAGCGATCTTCGAGAACGCTGCTCATGGGGCCGCCGCGACCTCTTCAGTATTCGATGAAGCGACCTCACGTTCGACCCACTCGTAGCCTTTTTGCTCGAGCTCCTCGGCCAGCTCTTTCCCGCCCGACTTGACGATTTTTCCGTCAGCCAGAACGTGGACGAAGTCGGGAACGAGATACCGCAGCAGGCGCTGGTAGTGCGTGATGACAAGCACCGAGTGCTTTTCGCTGGCGAGCGCGTTCACCCCCTCGGCGACGATGCGCAGGGCATCGATGTCGAGTCCGGAATCGGTCTCGTCGAGGATGGCCAGCTTCGGATCGAGTACGGCCATCTGGAAGATCTCGTTGCGTTTCTTCTCGCCACCGGAGAAGCCTTCGTTCACCGAGCGGTTCATGAACGCTTCATCGAGCTCGACGAGCTTCATCTTCTCGCGCGCCAGCTGCAGGAACTCCATGGCGTCGAGCTCTTCGAGCCCCTGATGTTTGCGGATCGAGTTGAGCGCCGCTTTGAGGAAGTAGATGTTGTTGACGCCCGGAATCTCGACCGGGTACTGCATCGCCAGAAACACTCCCTCGCGCGCCCGCTCCTCGGCGGGAAGGGCCAACAGGTCCTTCCCTTCGTAGGTCACAGTCCCCGAGGTGGCGACGTACTTCGGTCGGCCAGCCAGAACATTCGCCAGCGTCGATTTCCCGGAGCCGTTCGGCCCCATGATGGCGTGTACTTCGCCCACGCCGACGTGCAGCGTGAGCCCTTTGAGAATTTCCTTGCCGTCGATTCCGGCGTGTAAGTCTTTGATGTCGAGCATTAACCGACTGATCCTTCCAATGACACTCCAAGCAACTTCGTCGCTTCCACCGCGAACTCCATCGGCAACTCTTTGAACACCTCGCGGCAGAAGCCGTTGACGATCATTGACACCGCGTCCTCCGCGGAGATGCCGCGCTGCTGGCAGTAGAAGAGCTGGTCTTCACCGATCTTCGACGTCGACGCTTCGTGCTCCATCTGCGCGGTCGAGTTGCGCACTTCGATGTAAGGGAACGTGTGCGCGCCGCATTTGTCGCCGAGGAGCAGCGAATCGCACTGCGAGTAATTGCGGGCACCCTCGGCGGATTTCATGATCTTCACTTCACCGCGATAGGTCTGCTGGCCGTAACCTGCCGAGATTCCTTTCGAGATGATGGTCGAGCGGGTGTTCTTGCCGATGTGAATCATCTTCGTGCCGGTATCGGCCTGCTGGCGGTGATTGGTCAGCGCCACCGAGTAGAACTCGCCCACCGAGTTGTCGCCTTGCAGGATGCAGCTCGGATACTTCCAGGTGATCGAAGAGCCGGTCTCCACCTGCGTCCACGAAAGCTTGGCGTTCTTGAAGGCCTTGCCGCGCTTGGTGACGAAGTTGTAGATGCCGCCCTTTCCTTCCTTGTCGCCGGGATACCAGTTCTGCACCGTCGAGTACTTGATCGAGGCGTTGTCGAGCGCGACCAGTTCGACCACGGCGGCGTGCAGCTGATTCTCGTCGCGCATCGGCGCCGTGCAGCCCTCGAGGTAACTGACAGTGGCGCCTTCGTCGGCCACGATCAGCGTCCGCTCGAACTGGCCGGTGCCGGCGGAGTTGATCCGGAAGTAGGTCGACAGCTCCATCGGGCAGCGAACGCCCTTCGGGATGTAGCAGAACGAGCCGTCGGTAAAGACCGCGGCATTGAGCGTGGCGAAGAAGTTGTCTGTGTAGGGAACGACGCTTCCGAGGTACTTGCGGACCAGGTCCGGATGATTCTGAACGGCGTCGGAGAAGGAGCAGAAGATCACGCCGACCTTGGCCAGCTCCGAACGGAACGTCGTGGCGACGGAGACGGAGTCGAAGACCGCGTCGACGGCAACGCCGGAGAGGCGCTTCTGCTCTTCGAGCGAGATGCCGAGCTTCTCGAACGTCGCCCGCAGCTCGGGATCGACTTCATCGAGCGAGTTGAGTTTCTTCTTCTGTTTCGGCGCTGAGTAGTAGCAGATGGACTGGTAGTCGATCGGGCCGTACTTCACGTTCGCCCACGTCGGCTCCTTCATCGTGAACCAGTGGCGAAGGGCCTTGAGGCGGAACTCGAGCATCCACTCCGGCTCGTTTTTCTTCGCCGAGATGAGCCGGATGATGTCTTCGTTCAATCCGGGCGGAGCCTGATCGGATTCGATGTCGGTGACGAAGCCGTATTTGTACTCCTGGCTTGCAATCTGTTCGATGGTGCTGGTCATAGTCAGGTACCAACTCTCAATGACAACATCGGTTTGTCGACACGCGCGACCGGCATGACGCCGCGGGTGAGGTCGCCGAGCGTGACTTGCTCGAACGCTCCTTTTACCGCACGGTTGATGCCGAACATGAACCGCCGCGACGGGCAAGCCACGCGAATGGCACAGGCGGCGTGACCCTGGTCGTCGGTCGTTTCGCACTCGACGAGATCCCACGGACCTTCGAGCGCCTCGATGAGCTGGCCGAGGGTGACGGACTCGGCGTCACCGTGAAACGTGTATCCACCACCCACCCCGCGCTGCGAGTCGATGACCTCGGCCTGATGCAGGGTCTTGAGGACCTTGGTGACCATCGGAACCGGCAGGTGGTAGAACGCGGCAATCTCGCGCGCCGAGGCCACTTCGCCGTTGTGGCGGGCCAGGTAGACGGCGGCAAGTAATCCGTAATCAGTGAGTTTGGAGATTTTCAGCATCAGGGCGGTCTCGAAAAGGAGGGAAACAGTACCACTACGGTACGGTTTGTTCAACTGTCACATGGCGGGGCTTCTTCCCATCTGGTTATTGGCACCGAAGCTGCGATTGAATGAGGCGTGATGATCCGCAAAATCCCAACCCTGGCCGCGCTAGCTCTCCTCGTTTTCGGATGCAGCCGCTCCGGCAAAATGCAACGCGACCAGAAGCAGTACGACGTCGTCCAGGAAGGCTCGGCCAGCGGCGTGACCTCGACCATCAACGCACCGGGCGAGACCAAGCCGCCGCTGACGGATACGAATGTCGATACGACCACAGCCTTCACCATCCCCACGAATCCCAACCCGTTGGGCAACGACACGGCGGGGACGGCAATGACCAGTTCGGTGCCGGCGCCCGCAGCTGCACCAGTCGCGCCGGCCTGGATCCCGGCTTCGCGTCCGTCACGCCCGCATGTTGCCACCCAGCCGCGTTCTCAGGAGCTGCAACCCGCGCCGCCGACCGATACGACGATGACGACCGACGCGGATACCGACACCGCGCCTGTTCCGACGACGACCGACACGCAGCGCTCGCCGAAGGCGACGACAACTTCGCCGGATGTGAAGAAGAAACCGGAGGAGCCGCCTCCGCCTCCGCCGCCGACCGAGACGACGGATACGACGGGAACGAGGGGCCAGCAAGCGTAGCGCCGCCGGCCCGGCGGCAGTGATCCACCAAATCACCAGCGAGCCGCTGGCAGTCCAGCCGTCGAGCCGACGGCGCTACGCTAGAATGCGCGCCCAACTATGCCCCGGCTCGCATTTCAAGACCTCATCCTTCGTCTCCAGAACTTCTGGGCGGAGCGCGGGTGCATGATCGAGACGCCGCTCGATCTCGAGGTCGGTGCCGGTACCATGCATCCGGCCACCTTCCTGCGCGTTCTCGGGCCGGAGCCGTGGAATGTCGGCTATGTTCAGCCGTCTCGCCGTCCCGCCGACGGGCGCTACGGCGACAATCCCTTCCGCCTCGGCAAGCACTACCAGTTTCAAGTCATCCTCAAGCCGTCGCCGCTCGATGTGCAGGAGTTGTATCTCGACTCTTTGCGGGCGCTCGGGCTCGATCTCACCCGCCACGACATCCGTTTCGAAGAAGACAACTGGGAGTCGCCCACCCTCGGCGCGTGGGGCGTCGGCTGGCAGATTTTGCTCGACGGGATGGAGATCACGCAGTTCACCTACTTCCAGCAGGCCGGCGGCATCGACCTGGCGCCGATCTCCGCGGAGATCACGTACGGCCTGGAACGGTTGACGATGTTCCTCTCGCGCCAGCCTTCCGTTTACGACATCGAGTGGGGCGCCGGCTTCGGCTACGGCCCGGTGCGCAAGCAGGATGAGTACGAGTTTTCGAAGTACTACTTCGAGACCGCCGATATCGATCTGCACTGGAAGCTTTTCGAGATGTACGAGGGCGAAGCAAAACATTGTCTCGACGAGAAGCTGGTCCTCCCGGCGTACGACTGGACGCTTAAGTGCTCGCACGTCTTCAACACGCTCGATGCGCGCGGTGCTGTCTCCGTGACCGAGCGCGTCGGCATCATCAAGCGCGTTCGCGAACTGGCGGTCGCCTGCGCGCATCAGTACCTGGCCTCGCGCGAGGCACTCGGATTTCCGCTGCTGAAGGCGTCCAATGGCTGAGTATTTTTTCGAGCTGCTGACGGAAGAGATCCCGGCATGGATGCACGACGCCGCGCAGGCGACGCTGCTGCAGCAACTGACCAAACTCACCCACGACCTCGGCGAGCCGCCCGACGACCGCAATCCGGTCATCGTCAACAGTACGCCGCGCCGCATCATCTTTTTCCTGTCGCGCATCCCGCTGCGGGAGAGCGACCGCGAAGAAGAGGTGAAAGGCCCGCCGGTGAAGGCGGCGTACGACGCCGAGGGGAAGGCGACGCAGGCGCTGAACGGGTTTTTGAAGAAGAACAATGTCGCGATCGATGACCTGATCCCGGGCGGCGATTACATCCGCGTCAAGCGCACCATCAAAGGCCGCTCCGCGGGCGAGATCCTGCAGGAGCGCGTGCCGCAGATCATCGAATCGCTGCGCTGGCCGAAGATGATGCGGTGGGGGAAGGGCGAGCATTCCTACATCCGCCCGATCCACTCCGTCGTCTCCGTGCTCGACGGTGAGCACTTGCCGATCACCATCTTCGACATCGCCTCCGGCATCACCACTCGCGGCCACCGCACGCTGGCGCCGCAGCCGATCGAGGTCCTCTCGTACAACGACTACGTCACCAAGCTGGAGCTGGCCCGCGTGGTCATCGACGCCGAGCGCCGCCGCCACGTGATGGCCGAGCGTGCCCGCGTTCTCGGGCAGCAGGCCGGCGGAACGCCGTCGGTCGACGCCTCGATCTGGTCGCAGTGGCAGTACCTGACCGAGTATCCCGGCGTCGTTCGCGCGGAGTTTGGACGCGAGTACCTCTCGCTGCCGGATGAAGTGCTGGTCACGGTGATGCGCGTGCATCAGAAGCAGCTCCCGATCCGCACCGCCGATGGCCGGCTCACCAGCTCCTTCCTGGCCGTGCTCGACAACGACGGCGATCCCGACGGCAACGCTGCGTACGGCAATACCTTCGTAACCAACGCCCGCTTCGCCGACGCGAAGTTTTTCTACGAGACCGATCGCAAGCGGACGCTCGAATCGCGGCTCGAACAACTGGAGCATCTGCAGTTTCAGGAAAAGCTCGGCAACTATCTCGATAAGACAAAGCGCATCGAGAAAATCGCCGCCGCGATTTCGGACGACGCCGACACACTCCTCGCCGCGCGGCTCTGCAAGACTGATCTGCCGACGGAAATGGTCAAGGAGTTCACCGACCTGCAGGGCAAGATCGGCGGCATCTACGCCCGCGAGGAAGGGCTGCCGGACAACACCTGGCAGGCAATCTACGATCACTACCTTCCCGTCAACATCGACGACTCACTTCCCCGCACCCTCAGCGGTGCGATCGTCTCGCTGGCCGACAAGATGGACACACTGGCCGGCTTCTTCCGCATTGGCGCCAAGCCGACCGGTTCGAAGGATCCGTTCGCGTTGCGCCGCGCCGCGCAGGGCGTCGTGCAGATCCTGCTCAACCGCGACAAGCGCTCGGTGAAGATCGGCATCGACAAGCTGATCGACATCGCTTTCGAAGCGCACGGCCAGCCCGGACAATCGAAAGACGACCTCCTAACCTTCTTCGCCGAGCGCGTCCGCACGATCCTCGAAGCATCGGCCTGGGGCTTTGCCTACGACGAGATCGCCGCGGCGATGGAAGCTGGATGGGCGTCGTCGCTCACCGACCTCGTCGACCGCATCTCCGCGCTCAAGGACATGCGCAACGAGCCGAACTTTCTCTCCATCCTCGACTCGGCCAAGCGCATCGCCAACATCACTTCAGGACAGGAATCGGCGGCTCACGTCGATCCCTCGAAGCTGGAGAACGACACCGAACGGCGGCTGGCCGAGCTGGTTCCGCTGATGAACGATCAGATCGACGAGATGATCGCCGAGCGCAATTACAAGCTCGCGCTGGAGACCTTCGCCGCCATGGCGCCGGAGCTGGAGACGTTCTTCGATGAAGTGATGGTCATGGTCGAAGACGAGGGCGTGCGCCGCAACCGGATGGCGCTGCTGCGCACCGTCGGCAACGCCGTGATGAAGATCGCCGACGTGACGAAGATCGTGGTCGACCGGCGCGAGTATCGGGCGTGAAACGCGCGCTGATCGCGTTTTTGCTCATCTCGGCCTGCGGGCGTCCCGCACCGAAGCGCGCAACGACCTATTCCGATCCTGCCAAGCCGCCCACCGACATCGTCAACGAGCGGTCGAGCCTCACCGACATCACCCGCGGTTCCACCATCGTCTCCCGCACCGGCGAGGCACTGCTCCTCACCTCGGCGATCTACACCATCGACGGCGAGATCGGCTCGTTCTGGACGCCGCCGCCCCGCGATTACCCGCAATCGATCGTCATCTCCCTCGGTGCGCGCAGCCGCATCGACCGCGTCGGTTTCCGCACGCTCGTCGCCGGCGCGTACGAGGCGAACCATGTGTCGTTCGAACGCTCGCTCGACGGCGAAACATGGCAATCGTTGGGAACGATCACCGCGCGCTCGGTCAAGGAGGCGCAGTGGCTCGACGTCGCGCCATCCGAGGTGGCGTATCTGCGCGTCACGGTCCCGGACGCGAAACATCCCGTACGCGACGTCCGTCTGCGCTCGATCCTCGCGCACGGCACGGAGAGCGCGCCGCGGATCGATCCGCCGCTCGATGGCTGCTGGTCGGTCAACGGCGACGCCGCGGCGTTCGCACAACGCGGCACGCGCGCGACCGGCGTCCTGATGCAGGGAAAGCAGCCGCTGTTTCTTACCGGCGGCACGAATGGTCGCATCTGGCGTTTCAACTGGATTCGCGCGAACGACTACGGCTTTACCGCGCTGACCGTGTCGCCGGATGACAAGCATCTCAGCGCCCTCCACTGGCATGAAGAGGCCATTCCGCTCTTCACCGCCATCCCGTGGTACGGCGATCGCGCGCCGTGCGCAGCGACGGCGTTGCGCAACGACGTGGCGATGGCCGTTCTGCGGCGCGCCAGTCATGTGGGCATGTTCGGACTGCAGTTCGATCAAGCCGGGGAGTTGCTCGTCGATCCCAGCCGCGAAGAGCTGCAATCATTGGCGGACATCATCCGCAAGGCGCCGGTTCCGCTTCGCCTGGTGGCTCACGAGTTCCGGCAGGCGGACGCGAAGCGCAACAAAGAGTTCGCCGAGCACGAGATCGCCTCCGTCAGCAAGGCGCTGGAGAGCCTCGGCATCGACCGCGCACGCGTCGATTTCCTCGCCGCGGGCAGCGACTCTCCGCGCCAGACTCCGGCCACCGATGCCGCTCGGGCGATCTACTCCAGCGTCGAGGTGGAAGTTCGGAGATAATCGCGCCCGCGATGGAGCAGCCGCAATACGTCTACTACTTCGGCGATGGCCAAGCCGAGGGCAACGCCAAAATGAAAGACGTCCTCGGCGGCAAAGGCGCGGGCCTCGCCGAGATGACCAACATCGGCGTTCCGGTCCCGCCGGGGTTCACCATCTCCACCGCCGTCTGCACCTACTTTTACGATCACGGCAAAACCTATCCGCCCGAGCTGCAGGACGCCGTCGCGAAGAACCTCGCCCGCGTCGAGAAATCGGTCGGCCGCAAGTTCGGCGATCGCGATCAGCCGCTGCTCGTCTCCGTCCGCTCCGGCGCGCGCGCGTCGATGCCCGGCATGATGGATACGATTCTCAACCTCGGATTGAACGACGAGACCGTGCAGGGTCTGGCCACGTCGTCGAAGGACGAACGGTTCGCGCTCGATTCGTACCGGCGCTTCATCCAGATGTACTCCGGCGTCGTCCTGGAGATCGACAAGGACCACTTCGAGCACGAGCTCTTCGCCCTGCGCGACAAATCGGGCGTCAAGACCGACGCCGAGATTCCGGCCGAGGGGTTGCGCGGGCTGGTCGAAACGTACAAAGGCATCGTCCGCGAGAAAACCGGCAACGACTTTCCGCAGGACGTGCAGCAGCAGCTCTGGGGTGCCATCGGCGCGGTTTTCAACTCCTGGAACAACCAGCGCGCCATCACCTACCGAAAACTGAACCAGATCCCTGACGACTGGGGCACCGCGGTCAATGTGCAGTCGATGGTCTTCGGCAACATGGGAGACGACTGTGCTACAGGCGTTGCTTTTACGCGCAATCCCGCCACCGGCGAGCATCGTTTCTTCGGCGAGTACCTCCCGAACGCGCAGGGCGAGGATGTCGTGGCCGGCATCCGCACGCCGCTGCCGATCTCGAAGGCGCAGGCGCTCGAGCACGAGAAGTCGCTGGAAGAGACGATGCCAGCGGTCTACGGCCAGCTCGAGGACGTCTACAAGAAACTCGAAGGCCACTACCGCGACATGCAGGACATCGAGTTCACCATCCAGTCGGGCAAGCTCTATCTCCTGCAGACGCGCACCGGCAAGCGGACCGGTTTCGCCGCGGTGAAGATCGCCTGCGACATGGTCGACGAAGGGCTGATCAACAACATCGAGGCGGTCTCGCGCGTCGAAGCCGGCCAGATCGTGCAGCTCCTGGCGCCGGTGTTCGATACGAAGGAAAAGCAGAAGGCCACATCCGGCGGCCGCGTCCTCGGGCGCGGACTTCCGGCCGGTCCCGGCGCGGCGGCGGGACGGATCGCCTTCAACGCCGATCGCGCCGTGCAGATGGCGAAAGACGATGACCCGGTGATCCTGGTGCGCGTCGAGACGTCGCCCGAGGACATCGCGGGGATGCACAGCGCGGCGGGAATCCTGACCACGCGCGGCGGGCTCACCTCGCACGCGGCCGTCGTCGCCCGCGGCATGGGGCGGCCGTGCATCGTCGGCGCCGGATCGCTGCGCGTCGACTACGGCAAGGGCGAGTTGCGCAGCGAAGGGCACGAGCCGCTGGAAGAAGGCGATTGGGTTTCGATCGACGGCTCGACCGGCGAGATCATCGGCGGCAAGGTCGAGACGCGGCCGTCCGAGGTCATTCAGGTGCTGCTCGAAGGCTCGCTGCCGGCGGAGAAGTCGGAGACCTTCCGCAATTTCGATCGCCTCCTCAAATGGGCCGACGAGATCCGCACCCTCGGCGTGCGCACGAACGCCGATACGCCGAACGACGCCCGCGTGGCGCGCCTCTTCGGCGCTGCCGGCATCGGGCTTTGCCGCACCGAGCACATGTTCTTCTCCGAGGATCGCATTCTCCGCGTCCGCGAAATGATCCTGGCGCGCAACGAAGAGGGGCGGCGGAAGTCGCTCGAACAGTTGTTGCCGTTCCAGAAGGCCGACTTCGAAGGAATCTTCCGCGAGCTCGACGGCCTGCCGGTCACGATCCGCCTGCTCGATCCGCCCCTGCACGAGTTCTTGCCGCACAGCGAACAGCAGATCTCCGCCGTGGCCCGCGACATGGGCTGGGGCTTCGTCGAGCTGCGCGCGAAGGTGAATCAGCTCCATGAATCGAATCCGATGCTCGGCCACCGCGGCTGCCGGCTGGCGATCACGTTCCCGGAAATCTACGAGATGCAGGTACGGGCGATCTTCCAGGCCGCCTGCGACGTGAAGAAGGACAGCATCGATGCCCGCCCCGAGGTGATGATCCCGCTCGTGGGCACGGTCAAAGAGCTGTCGATGCTCAAGGAGATGGTGCAACGCGTGGCCGCCGAGGTGATCGCCGAGCGCGGCGTCGAAATGCAGATCATCGTCGGAACGATGATCGAGATCCCGCGCGCGGCACTGGTCGCGGACAAGCTGGGCGAGGTCGCCGAGTTCTTTTCCTTCGGCACGAATGACCTGACGCAGATGACCTTCGGCTACTCACGCGACGACGCCGGCTCGTTCCTTCCCGAGTATGTCGACAAGAAGATTCTGCCGAAGGACCCATTCGAATCGATCGATCAGGAAGGCGTCGGCCAGCTGGTCCGCCTTGGAACCGAGCGCGGCCGTGGCGCGAACAAAGATCTGAAAGTCGGCGTCTGTGGCGAGCACGGCGGTGATCCCGACTCGATCCGCTTTTTCCGAACCTGCGGGTTGAACTACGTATCGTGCTCGCCATACCGGGTGCCGGTAGCGCGCCTCGCGGCGGCGCAGGCGGAGCTGGAGTTCAAGCACTTCGAGGGGTGACTCCTGGGAGCGCGGACGTCTCGTCCGCCTCAAGCAGGATTTGGCGAGAACTGCGGGTGGGACGCCCGCGCTCCCCGCCTACGGCGGCGGCGCGGCCCCGCTCTCCTCCCGCTTCTCTTTCCACTTGTGGTACGCCCAGAACCCGAGCGCGGCGACGACGAGCACCAGCAGTCCGTATTTTTCGATGTGCGCGGCCCGGCCGAGCACCCGTTCGACGGCGCGGCCGAAGTAGAAGCCCGCCGTGCCGATGATGATCGCCCAGACGAGACACGTAAACGCTTCATACAGAAGGAACTTGATCGTCGAGACCTTCGAGATGCCGATGATCACGGCGCAGGTGATGCGCAGGCCGTAGAGCCACTGGGTGATGAAGATGGCCGGCGCTCCGTAGCGCTCGAAAAGACGGATGCCTTTGCCGAAGTGGCGCTTCATCCTCGGGAAGCGGTCGAGCAGTTTCACGCCCTGCGTCCGCCCGAGCCAGAACCAGAAGACGTGGCCGGAGTAGGCGCCGCAACAGGCCGTGGCGATGACGAACGGGAGCTTCAAATAGCCGCGCTCGGCAAAGAAGCCGGCCATGACCAAGATCGTCTCCCCTTCGAGGAAGGTCCCCACGAAAACCGCGAGGTATCCGAACTTCTGGAGCAGTAGCTCGGGCGTCATTCAAACCCGCAAGTGCAAGATTCGGGGAGGGTCATGAAATTTGATCGGCGAAGCGTAACATTGAACACCTAACCGGAGGACCCGATGAAGCCGATTGTCATTTGCAGTGTTCTCGCATTTGCCGCTCTGTCGCTGTACGCCGCCGATCCACAGGCCGCCAAAGACAACGCGCCGTCGCTGACGGTGAAGCATGCACAGACCCAGTTCTCGCCGCAGGTGACCGTGATGGGGGACTCGCCGCTCGTCCGCGCCGCCAAAGCGACCAACCGCTTCGGAAAGAGAACCTCTCAGGTCATCACCAACGAAACGCTGGTGCGCGAAGGCGGACACTTCACCACCACGACGGCCGAGGCGCAGGCCCAGCTTCCGGCTCACAAGGAAGGCGAGACCACCTACGACCAGATGGCAGCGGAAGTACGTCGCACCCGGGCCGAACAGGCTCTCGCCGCCGAGCAGAAGAGAAGGGTCGAGGAGAGAAGGGCTGCCGGTATCCGTCCTCCGGCCGGCGAGACGGCCGAGGGCCTCTACGAAGATCCTCCGGCGCTCGAGAATGGCAATCTCCAGGCCGTCAGGCCGGTCGCACCGCAGGTCGTGAATCCGAGACCGCCGCAGTAGCGGTTTGCGCAGTCTCGCGGGCACGAGGTCTCGCGGTGGTTGTGATCACCGCAACCGCGAGACTTCGAAACCCGCAACCGCGAGACCGCATCACAGAGTCGCTTCCGCTTTCAACGATCGCGTCATCAGGCGTTGCAGCGCTCCTCGGGGCGACTCGCCGTGGTGCAGGACGCGATACATCTCCGCGGTGATCGGCATCTCGATGCCGTGACGCTCGGCCAGCTCCTTCGCCGCCTTCGACGTCCGCACGCCTTCGGCCACCGTCCGCGATTCCGACAGGATCTGGGCCAGCGGCTTCCCCTGGCCGAGGGCCACGCCGACGCTGCGGTTGCGTGAGAGCGATCCGGTGCAGGTCAGCACCAGGTCGCCCATCCCTGCCAGTCCGGAAAGCGTTTCGATGCGTCCACCGAGGGCGACCGAAAGTTTCGTTACTTCGTGAAGGCCGCGCGTGATCAGCGCCGCGGTCGTATTCGACCCGAGGCCGAGACCTTCGATCACGCCGGCAGCGATGGCGATGACGTTCTTGAGCGAGCCGGCCAGCTCGACGCCGGTGACGTCGTGCGAGTTGTAGATCCGGAACGTCGGTGACGACAGGGCGTGCTGCACTTCCTCGGCGAACACGTGATCGAGCGACGCGATGACCGCTGCCGTAGGATCGCCGCGGGCCATTTCGAGCGCGAAGGTCGGTCCGGAAAGGACGGCGAATGATCGCAGCGCGCCGCCGAGCTCGAGCGCCGTGACTTCCGACATCCGCTGCAGGGTGTCGTTCTCGATCCCCTTGGTGGCGCTGACGATGGCGATCTCGCGCCGCAGGTTCGGCCGCATTTGCGCCAGCACGCTCCGGTAGTGATGGCTGGGGACGATCATGAACACCACGTCGCTGAATTCGGCCGCTTCGGCCAAGGAGCTTGTGGCGCGGATGTTCCGATCGAGGGCGATGCTTTGCAGGTAGATGGGATTGCGGCGCGTCTGCTCGATCTCGTCGGCGACGTGCGGGTCATGCGCCCACAGTACGATCTCGTTGCCGCAGCGCGCCGCCACCGCGGCCACCGCAGTGCCGAAGGAGCCGGCGCCGATGATCGAGATCTTCATGGCTCGTTGCGCTTCCCGATCCGCCGCTCGGTTCCCTGCGCCAGCCGGGCGATGTTGGAGTGGTGCTTGACGATGATGGCCAGCGCGATCAGCGTGCTGATGATGATGGTCCAGAACGGCGCGTGAACGAGAAAGCGAAGAAAAATCGGAATCGAGGCCGCGCTGAGAATCGACGCCAGCGAGACGAAGCGCGTTGCCAGAATGACGATCAGAAAGACGAGCACGCCGGCGGCGATGACGATCGGATCGAGCGCCAGAAAGGCTCCGCTGGCGGTGGCCACCCCTTTCCCGCCGTGGAACTTCAGCCAGATCGGGTACATGTGCGCGAGCACCGCGATGAGCCCGGCCAACGCGATCCAGAGCGACATCGAGTAGAGCGGCGAGGTGTGCGCGGCATCAGCCGTGTAGGGCCAGTCGGGACGCATCACGATCCATCGCGCCAGCGCCACCGCGGCATACCCTTTGGCGATATCGAGAAGGAGAGCGATGATTCCCGGCACCTTCCCAAAGTTCCGCGCCACATTCGTCGCGCCGACATTCCGGCTGCCATGCGCCCGGATGTCCGCCCCCGCCATGAGTTTCACCACGATGTAGCTGAACGGAATCGATCCAATCAGATACGCCGCGATGATGAGGACGAACGGAAGGGCGGACGCCATGAGGCCGGTATTGTAGAGCGCTCAGGGGGAGGCGAGTTGCTCGACGGCGGACTCTCAGTCCGACCGGCTGACCCGGGTCTGCAATCTCAGTGACGAGGGGTATTCACAAGAGGTCGGACTGGAGAGTCCGACCTACGTATTGTTTCAGATCCCCCCGAACGCGTTCTCCACGTCGGCGATCAGATCCTCGACATCCTCGATGCCTACGGAGATGCGGACCAGGCCGGGGGTGATGCCGAGGCGGGTGCGGGTTTCGAGGGGGACGGAGGCGTGCGTCATCGTTTCGGGATGCGAGATCAGCGTCTCCACGCCGCCGAGCGATTCGGCGAGAGAGCAGAGGCGGACGCGGTCGAGGAACTTCTTGGCGTTCTCCTTCGAGCCGAGCTCGAAGGAGATCATCGAGCCGAAGCCGCGCATCTGGCGTTTGGCCAGCTCGTGCTGCGGGTGATCGGGGAGGCCGGGGTAGTACGTCTTCACTACCTTCGAATGACCGGCGATGTACTTCGCCATGGCCCGTCCGTTCTCCTCGTGCTGCTTCATTCGCACGGCCAGCGTCTTCACGCCGCGCAGGACCAGCCAGGAATCGAACGGCGAGAGGATCGCGCCGACCGCGTTCTGCAGGAAGCCGATCTGTTCGGCGAGCGCGTCGTCATTCGAGACCACCACGCCGCCGACGGAATCGGAATGGCCGTTGATGAACTTCGTGGTCGAGTGCACCACGATGTCCGCACCGAGCTCGATCGGGCGCTGCAGATACGGCGAGCAGAAGGTGTTGTCGACCACAACGATTGCCCCGCCGGAATGCGCAGCTTCGGCGCAGGCGGCGATGTCGGTCACCGTCATCATCGGATTGGTCGGCGTCTCCAGAAAGACGATCTTCGTATTCGGCCGCAGCGCCGCGCGGACGTTGGCCACGTGCGAGGTGTCGACGTAGGTAAACTCCAGCCCGAACTTCTCGCAGACTTTGCTGAAGAGGCGATACGAGCCGCCGTACATGTTCTCGCCGGCGACGACGTGATCGCCCGAGCGCAGCAGGCGGAAGACGGTGTCGGTTGCCGACATGCCGGATGCGAAGCAGTGCGCGTGCTTGCCGCCTTCGAGCGCGGCGAGATTCGCTTCCAGCACCGACCGCGTCGGGTTCTGCGTGCGGGCGTATTCGAATCCCTTGTGCTTGCCGAGCTCCGGCTGGACGTAGGTCGAGGTTTGGAAGATCGGATAGGTCACCGAGCCGGTGACCGGTTCCGGCTCCTGGCCGGCGTGGATGCAATCCGTGGAGAAGGCCATGTGGTTCCTTCGCGTCAATCCGCGTGATCGGTGGCGGGCGGTTTCGCCCATTTCGTGTAAATCCCCTTCGACATGTAGCGCTCCGAGGCGTCGGGGATGAGGGTGACGATGCGTTTGCCTGGACCGAGTTTTTCCGCCAGCTGCAGGGCCGCGGCGACATTCGCCCCCGCGGACGACGCTCCCAGCACTCCCTCCTCGGATGCCAGCCGGCGCACCATGACGAAGGCGGGATCGTCGTAGATCTGGATCACTTCGTCGGCCAGCGACATGTCCAGCACGGGAGGGATGAAGGATGACGCGCCGATGCCTTCCACCTCGTGCGGTCCGGCTTCGCCACCCTTCAGGATCGATCCCTGCGGCTCGACGATGACGCACCAGCAATTCGGGTTGCGCTCCTTAAGATAGCGAGCCACGCCGGTGAACGTACCACCGGTGCCGGCGCCGGCCAGCCAGGCGTCGATGCGGCCCTCCATCTGTTCCCAGATCTCAGGGCCGGTGGTGGCGTAGTGCGACTCGGTGTTGTAGGGATTGGCGAACTGCTGCGGCACGTACGAGTTCGGAATCGTGCGCGACAGCTCCTCGGCCTTGGCGATGGCACCCTTCATTCCGTCGTCCTTCGGCGTCAGGACCACGGTTCCGCCGAGGGCCTTCATCACTTCGCGTTTTTCGACGGAGAAGTTTTCGGGGACGCAGAGGATCACCTTGTAGCCCATCCGCGTGCCGGCCAGGGCCAGGGCGATGCCGGTGTTGCCCGCGGTCGGCTCGATGATCGTGCCGCCTTTGGCGAGCTTCCCATCGCGCTCGGCGCGCTCGATCATGCCGGCGCCGATGCGGTCCTTGACCGAGAACGCAGGATTGAGAAACTCGAGCTTGACGAAGAGGTCGGCCATGTTCGGACCAGGGATATTCGTCAACTGGAGCATCGGCGTATTGCCGACGAGGTCGAGGATGCTGCTGACAGGTTTGGAAAGTGGTCGGCTCAAGCGGGGCGGGATTGTATACGCGGTTGCGAGGTCTCGCGGTTACGCGAGACCGCAAAAACAAAACGGCGGGCCGGGAGGCCCGCCGTCATCGAAGTGATCGAAGAAAACCTACGCCCAGCTGGAGGACCGGGTGGTCGAACGGCGCTGGTTGTAGCAATCGCGGCAATAGACTGGCTTGCCACTGACGGGAGTGAACGGCACTTCGGTCGCGACTCCGCAGCTATCGCACGTCACACTCACCATCGAACGCTCACGGCCGCCGCCGCCGTTTCCGTCGCGTGCAGTCTTCCGCTTATCGCGGCAGTTCTTGCAGCGCTTCGGCTCGTTCGTGAAACCACGCTCTGAGTAGAAGGCCTGCTCGTTCTTGCTGAACACGAATTCCTGTCCGCAATCGGCGCAGTTGAGAGACTTATCGTTGAAAGTGTCCATGAACCTTGATCTCCTAAGTTGTTCCTTTGTTTCGTACGATCAGATGGTGATGCCGCAGCTCAGAGTGTGCGCGGGGTGCCGCGACCTCGCCCCCGCTTTTGGTGCTTCACGAGCGAAATCGGATAGGTCGACCAGCCTCCCTTCGGTAGCGAACGCAGCACGACCCCCGAACGCTCTATCGCGATTCATGGAATGTGTTCTTGCGCTGGATTCGTTGGGCCGCCTTTTAGCATAGAAAGTCCGGCCCAGGCAACGAATTGGGCTATGCTCAAAATAAGTTCGTCAACGTATTGACCATCGAACATGGAACATCGGATTCGCGTCGGACCGGCCGGATGGAGCTACAAGGATTGGGAGGGAACCGTCTATCCGCCGCACGGTTCGAAGTTCGATCAGCTGGCCTATCTGGCGTCGTTTTTCGACACCATCGAGATCAACTCGCCGTTCTACCGGATCCCGCCGCCGTCGCACGCAAAGTCGTGGGTGCGCCGCGTGGCCGTGAATCCCGATTTCAAATTCACGACGAAGGTCTTTCGCGGATTCACGCACGATTCGGCAGAGCTGAGGCCGGGCGACGTGAAAGCGTTCCGCGATTATCTCGATCCCCTCGCGGAGGCCGATCGACTCGGCGCGGTCCTGCTTCAGTACCCGTGGAGTTTCAAAGACGGCGATGAGTCGCGCGACAAGCTGACGAAGCTTTTCTCCGATTTCGACGGCTATCCGCTGGCGCTCGAAGTCCGCCACGCGACGTTTCAGAACGAGGAGTTTTTTCAATTTCTCGACGAGCACAACGTGGCCTGGGTGAATGTCGATCAGCCGTTGTTTCACGACTCGGTCAAGCCGTCCGACAGGGCCACCGGCCCGATCGCCTACGCCCGATTGCACGGACGCAATTACGAGAAGTGGTTCGCGCACGCCGAGAGCTGGGAGCGTTACAACTATCTCTACTCGAAAGAAGAGCTGGCGCCGTGGGTCGATCGCGTGCAGACGATGGCGCAGGCGAAGGAGACCTACGTCGTCACCAACAATCACTTCCGCGGTCAGGCCATCGTGAATGCGGTGGAGTTGGAGGCGTCGCTGGGGATGGAAGCGAAGATGCCGCCGCAGTTGCGGGAGGTTTATCCGGCGAGATGAAAGGCGATCAACCACAGAGACACAGAGGGCACAGAGAAAACCCTCTGTGTTCTCTGTGCCTCTGTGGTTGGAGAATCATTTCCCTACGAACTCCGCCCTCGGCAGGAGCGCCCGCGAAAGGTTTATGTGCCCGGCCAGCGTTTCCGCCGGTTCGTCGTTCACCAGGATGCGCACGCGCTTCGCTTCGGGGAAATTCGTCGTCACGGTCTGCACCACCGAATAGACCGCCATCAACTCCTCGTGGCTGCCGGTGCCCCATCCCTGCGACAGCGTGGGGCCGCCGAGGTCGATGAAGGCCGTGCCGTCGGGAAGGAGAAAGGCGGCGCGGACGACGGTGTCGCGCGGAAAGATGGGCGGCACGCCGGCGTTGGCCGAGCCCTTCAGCAATTCGCGGGCGACGAGCGACAGCGCGCCGGCCGGGTTCTCGGGCAAGCCGACGTTGCGCGTCTCCCGAACCAGCAGCATCTCCGGCCCTTCGAAGAACAGCGTCACCGGGCGGACCTGCACTTTGTTCTCGATGTTGAGGTTCGGCGTCAGCGCCCGCTTCTTCGTACATCCGCCCGCGATCGCCAGGATGGCGAGCGACAACACCACCGCCCGGCGCACTACGTCCCCGTCCTCGTGGTGGTCGCTTTCGTGGTGGTGGCCGGAGCCGCGGGTGCGGGCGCGGTGGTGGTTGGGGCGGCGGGCGGCGGCGGGGGCTGGGCGATGCCGATGCGCGTCTCGTAATCGATCTTGTAGCGCTCCACCGCCTTCGTCAGCGCTTCGACGACGATGGCCTGGAAGGCGTCGGATTTGATCTTCGACTCTTCGTCGGGATTGGTGATGAAGGCCACTTCGACCAGCGCGGCCGGCATGGTCGCGCCGACCAGCACCTTGAACGGCGCCTGCTTCACGCCGCGGCTCTGGATGCCGGTGATGCGGTTCATCTCTTCCTGGACCGCCTGCGCCAGGCGGCTCGATTCGTTGAGGTACTCCTGCTGGGCCAGGTCCCACAGCATCAGCTTGAGATCGCTCGACGCTGCCGGCGCGGCGTTCTTCGATGCGTTCTCCAGCTCCGCCGCTTTCTCGGCCAGCTTGTCCGAGGCATCGAGGGAGAGGAAATAGGTCTCGGCGCCGTGAGCGCCTTTGACGATGGCCGCGTTCATGTGCACGGAGAGAAAGAGATCGGCGTGGTACTGGTTGGCGATGGCCGTCCGCTGATCGAGCGGGACGACGGTGTCGTCGTTGCGCGTCAGCACCACGCGCGTCTTCAGCTTCGCCTCGAGCGCGGCGGCCAGTTTGCGGCAGAGCGTCAGCGTGGCGTCCTTCTCCATCAAACCGGCCGGACCGATGGCGCCGACTTCCTTACCGCCATGGCCGGGATCGATGACGATGGTGTGAATGCCGGGTGATTCGGCCGGCTTGGTGGAGATGACCGGCTGCGGCGTGCCCGGCCCCGAGGCCGCACCTTTGCGAAGATCGAGGACGATGCGGAACGGGTTCTCCAGCCGGTAGGCATCGCCGACGACGTCGGGCGCGGTGAGCTGGATGCGCAGGTCGTTGCCGATGAACGAGGTCCGGGCAACGTACGGATCCTCATGCGTCTGCTCGACGTACGGCGGGTGGACGGCGTTGCGGAAGCGGACCGTGTACGCACCGGCCTCTTTGACGATGGTGTAGTCGGCCGGCGCGGTCAGCGTGACCACGACCTTGGAAATGCCCTGGACGTTGGCCACGGAGACCTGCACGCCGACGGCGGTGGTCTGCGCCGGACGGATCTGCAGAACGCGCGCGGCCGGGTCCCAACTGGCGTCGAGCGCGGACGAACGGCTCAGAAATCCCTGGAAAAACTGCCATGGCACGTACGGCCGGTTGTCGATCGTGATCGGCGGCACCGGCATCTCGATCAGATCGTCCTTCACCACTCCGAACCGGCTGTCGGTCCCGAACGCGGCCACGGTGTTGTTGAGCGCGGCCTTGAAGCCGTTGCCGTCGCGCGTCACCGATCCGCCGAGTGCAGCCATCGTTTCGTCGGCGGCGAAGTAGGTCAGCCCGTTCTGGTGGGCGATGGTGACGACGTGGTCGCCGTTCGCGGCGCGCACCGTGGCCTGATTGGCCGGATTCGGAGGCGGCGGAGCCGTAGTGGGGGCCTGGGCGAGAAGGAACAGCGCGGAGGCGAGCGCGATCGCCGGGAGAGCGAGAGTGCGGGTCATAGGGACTTCGGGATTATCGCACGGAGGATTCGCCGGGCCCGGGCGCTCGGCGCTTCGCCTTCGGCGCGCACCTGCGTCTCCGGATGATCCTCGCCGAGGAGGACTTCGCGCGTGCGCAGATAGCCGATGCGCGCCAGCACGTCGAGCACTTCCCATCGCCGCTCGGTGAAACTGAACGGCAGCCGGTGGCGCGGACGGATGACCACGACCCGCGGATCGGTGACGACGTGCTCGTAGTCGCCTTTCTTCTTGAAAAGCCCGCCTTCCGACTCCCCCTTCTGCGAGATCACCACGACGGCATCGCACCCCTCGGACAGCGCCTTCTCGTACGGGGCGTTGTCGGAGATGCCGCCGTCGCCGTAGGCCTCGCCATCGATCAACGGACGGTGCGTGTAGAACGGCGGCAGGTAGTTGGTGGCCAGCAGGAGCTGGAGCGGATCGTCGACGTCGCGCGCGTCGAAGATGACGTTGGCGCCGTCGCGGAAGCGGGTGACGGAGACGAAAAGCGGCAGCGCGTCCGGCTGGCGAAAGCGATCGGATCCGATGAAGCGATCGAAGTTGCGTTTGTGCATGTAGCGAAAACGCCAGGGCGAGTGGTCGACCAGCAGGTTGCGCAGATCGATGTGCGGCATGCGCATGAACGACCGCCAGTAGTAGCGGATGCGCGACTCGGAACGGGCGGCGACGAGGGCGGCGTTCCAGGCCCCGGCGGAGACGCCGATGGCAAGCGAAGGTCTGACCCCAAGCTCTGCCAGCGCTTCGATGACCCCGATCTGGAAGGCGCAGCGCGAGGAGCCGCCCGAGAAGACATAACCGACCTTCCTGGCATCACGCAGCACGGCGAGGCGATCCACGGGCGTTCAGCTTATCCTTTTGCAGTGAACGCAAAACGATTCATCCTCATCCTCGCCCTGCTTCTGGCCGCGTGTGGCGGCGGGCCGGAGCCGAAAGGTCCGCACGTGGCCAAAGATCCGATCAGCGTCCGCGGCTGGATCGTCGACGTCGACACCGGTCCCAATAACGCCTATCACACGATCGAAACCGAGGCGGCCCGCAAGCAGAATCTCTTCCGTGGGACGAATGTGTGGATCGAGAACGCGCCGTATGTCTCCGGCGGCGTGGCGGAGACGGGCGCGTTCCTCCTTCTCGATGTTCCTCCCGGCAATGTGACCATCATCTTCTCCGCCCCTGGCGCCCCCGCCGCCCGCCTGGTCCTCGGCGCGATTCCCGGCAACGCCGACGTTTTCATCCCAGCCGCGATGCTGAAGCGCGACACGGTCACGCTTCTCGATCCCGCCAGCGTGAAGGTCCGCCTCGCCGCGAATGTCGATAACGCCACGCCGGCGGGCGCATTCGCCACGGTGGCCGGCGTGCGCGTTCCGGTGATGCGCACACCGATCAACCAGATGATCGATCGTCTCGATTATCCGAATCCGCCCGCCACGCAGGCGCCGCTGGCGGTCGTGAAGTAACCGGCTTCGCCGCGGCGAGCCGCAGTCAGCGCACGCGGGTGCCGACGAAGAATCCGTTCACGTTGAGGCCGGGGTTGCGCCCCGTCAGCCCGCCATTCGAAATGTGGAAGAAGCGATAGCCGACATACAACGGCAGCCGGGTGTTCGGGAAAAGCGCGAGTCCAAGCCCGAGCTGCGAATTGAAATTCAGCTTCGACGTCGCCGCAGGGATGCGCCGGTTCGACCACATCGGACCGGTGCCGACGTCGACATACGGCCGCATGTTCGATGACGTTCTCCAATACTGCCGCACGAAGAAATGCGCCCACTCGGCGCGCACGGAGTCGTCGGGATCGCCGTAGGTGTAGCCGAACCAGCTCCGCGGCTGGCGCACGTCGGCGTAATCGATGTCGACACCCAGGCGCGCGTCAGGGAGATAGCGTTCGACGAATCGGGAAAACTTCGGCCGTCCCATCAGCTCGAAGCTGATCGTCCGGAAGCGCGACTGGCCGTGGCGGTTGGTCTCGCTCCTGGCGTCGGCGAGATAGATGTTGACGTCACCGGCGAAAGCGGGCGACGAAAGCAGCAGCAGGAGAACTGCGAACCGGACGATGAAACGGACCATGACCGCGACATTCTAAACGTGCTGGCACCGGGGTTGAACAGGCTCTGCACCGAGGTTCCGATGGAAGAACGAAGGCAGACGATTCCGGGAAACGTCCTGTCGCGTTTCGCGACGGTGGCAACCACGTGGACTGGCTCCACCGGCGCCTTCATCACGGCGGTGTTGATCATCGTCATCTGGGCCGTTACCGGCCCGCTCTTCCGCTACTCCGACACCTGGCAACTGGTCATCAACACCGGCACCACGGTGGTTACTTTCCTGATGGTCTTCCTCATCCAGCGCGCCCAGAACCGCGACGCGCTGGCGGTGCAGCTCAAGCTCGACGAGATCGTGGCCGCGCTGGAAGGGGCGAGCAACCGCCTGATCTCGGTCGAAGATCTGTCCGAGAATGATCTGAAGGTGCTGCGCATCCACTATCAGCGCCTGGCCGAGATGGCCAAGCGCGACCAGAAGATCACCGAGTCGCACTCGGTCGAAGAGGCCGAGGCCAGGCACAACTTCAAAGAGGATCGGAGAAAGGCGCGGAAGAAAACGTAGGTCGGGCTCTCGAGTCCGACGATCGCGCGGGTCCGACTGCGAGTCCCGCCTACGTTGCCCCGATCAATTCCGCGAACTTCTTGAGATCGATATTGCCGCCGGAGATGACGGCCACGATCGGCCCTTCTCCCGCCCTTCCGCTCAGCGCCGCGGCCACCGCCAGCGCGCCGGCACCCTCGGCGATGACACGCACTTTTTCGGCGACGAGGCGCATGGCTCGTTTCGTCTCATCGAGCGAGACCACGACCGAGCCGTCGACGATTCCCTGCATCCGCTCCCACATGCGCGGGAAGACGCTTTTGCCGCCGGCGCCGTCGACGAAGGATGGCTGGAAGTCGTCCAACACCTGGGGTGAGCCCGCCTCGAACGACTTCGCACCCGGTGCCGCCGTCTCCGGCTCAGCGCCGAGAATGCGCACCGAGGGCGCCAGCTGACGAATGGAGCTGCCGATGCCGGAGACCAGTCCGCCGCCGCCGATGGCCGCGATCACGGTTCTCACTTCCGGCAGGTCCTCGAGGATTTCCAGGCCGAGCGAGGCGTTGCCGGCGATGAAGTTGTGATCATCGAACGGGTGGATGAACGAGCCCTCGACACCTTCGAACGCGCGCTGCTCCATCGCCCGCCAAGCGGCATCGAACGGCGCTTTCACGATGCGCGCGCCGAGGTTGCGCATCCGCTCGATCTTCGTTTCGGGAGCGGTCTCGATGGTGACGACCGTGCACGGAATGCCGTACGCGCGCGCGGCGTAGGCGACACCCTGTCCGGCGTTTCCGGCGCTGATGGTCCAGACGCCTTTGGCCCGCTCGTCCGGAGTGAGCATGGCCACGGCGTTGGCCGCGCCGCGAATCTTGAATGCATTGATCGGCTGCAGGTTGTCGAGCTTGAGCCAGATGTCCGGCGCCGGCGAGTCATGCCGCAGTTTGATCAGCGGCGTGCGAGTGATGACGCCGCGAATCCGCTCGCGAGCGGCATAGATCTCATCGAGCGTGACAGGACGGACGGGAGGGGCGGCGGTCGGCATGGGCGACATTGTAAGAGACCTCGCCCGTGGCCGGTCGCGCGTGGCGTCATGCCTTCGTTCTCTCCGACGTGGCAGGTTAGCAAGGGGGTTGACCCCAAAGCCTGGCTCCGATCGAAATGATCATGCCCGGTCGCGCGCGGGGTCAGGCCTTCGTTTTCCTAACTTAGTTGATTGAAAGGCCTGACCCTCCTCGGGTTCGTGGGGTCATGCCTTCGTTTCGTTTCTCGCAGTCTGGTTAAGGTGATAACCGACAACGCGGCGAAGCCGCCTATCGCACGATCGTCTCTTCGCGGCGCGGACCGGTCGAGATGATCGTGGCTTGGCAGGCTACCTCATCCTCGATGAAGCGGACGTAGTCCTTCGCCGCCTGCGGCAGGTCGTCGTACGACGTCATTCCGACGGTCGGCTCCTTCCAGCCTTTGAAGGTGCGGTACTCCGGCTTGTAGTCGTGATGCGCGACGGCGAAGGCGGGGAAGGTCTTCCAGAGCTCGGAGCGGACGTTGTAACCAATGCAGACCGGGATCTCGTCGAACTCGTCGAGGACATCGAGCTTGGTCAATGCGATCGCATCGAGCCCGTTCAGCATCGCCGAGGTGCGGAGGACGGGCAGGTCGAGCCAGCCTGTGCGGCGCGGGCGTCCGGTGACGGTGCCGAACTCGTTGCCACGCGCTCGGAGATGCTCGCCGCTGGCGTCGTTCAGCTCGGTCGGAAACGCGCCGCCGCCGACGCGCGTGGTGTAGGCCTTGGCTACGCCGATAACTTTGTGAATGTGCTTTGGCGCGACGCCCAATCCGGTGCAGACTCCGCCGACGACGGTGTTCGACGAGGTCACGAACGGGTAGGTGCCGTGGTCGATGTCGAGCATCGCCCCCTGCGCTCCCTCGAACATCACTTTCTTTCCGGCGCGGATCTGCTCGTTGATGAGGATCGTGCCATTGGTGATGCGGTCTGCCAGCACCTCGCCGTATCGCGTGTAGTCGTCGTAAAGCTTCTGCGGGTCGAAGCCGTCCTTGCCGTAGACACCCTTGAGCACCGGGTTTTTCTCGGCGCAGGCGAAGTCGATGCGGTCGCGCAGGACGTAGGGATCGAGCAGGTCGGCGACGCGGATGCCGTAGCGGCTGACTTTGGTCTCGTAGGCAGGGCCGATGCCGCGCCCGGTGGTCCCGATCTTCGCGGCGCCCGCGGCTTCCTCGCGGGCCAGATCGAGCGCTTTGTGATATGGCAGGATGACCTGCGCGGAGTCGCTGATCTTGAGGTTCGACTCGATGACCACCCCGAGTCCGCGCAGTTTCTCGATCTCGTCGAGCAGGGCCTCGGGGTCAATGACCATGCCGTTGCCGAGAATGCAGAGCTTGTCGGGATGGAGAATGCCCGATGGGATCAGCCGCAGCGAGAAGTGCTTTTCCCCGAATTTCACGGTGTGGCCGGCGTTGTGCCCGCCCTGGTAGCGGGCCACGACATCGAAGGATTCGCAGAGAAGATCGACGATCTTCCCCTTCCCCTCATCGCCCCACTGCGCGCCAATGACCGCGAGGTTCTGCATGCGGCGCGGAGACTAGCATGATGTACAGCCTCTTGCCTGATTGGGGTCAGACCTTCGTCTCGGTGTTCAACCGAGGCTGATGAGGGTCAGACCTTCGTTTTTTTCAACTCCGCTTAGTCCTGTTTCCGAAGGCCTGACCCCCCATGTGAACCGAAGGCCTGACCCCACCTCAACGAACTACCCCCATGTGAACCGGAACCCCGATCCCTCTGAAACGGCTATAGTTCGTCGAGCGAGGAACCCTCATGGATCTGCACAACACCACGCCCGCCGCACCCCAGCTTATTTATTCGCCGACCCCTGTACCGGTCGAGCAGTTCGTCGACGGTATCCGCGAGCTCTCCTCGGGGCTGATCACGAAGCAGAAGATCTATGACTTCCTGGCCACGTACGAGATCCGTGCGGAAGACCTCGAGCGCTACAAGCTGTGGATGCCGGACCGGCACACGCGCAACAAGGTTTTTCGTAACGAGATGATCGAGGCGATGGTGATTTGCTGGCCCATCGGCGCCATCACCCCGCTCCACACGCACAATGGCCAACTCGGCTGGATGACCATGATCGAGGGGAAGCTGATCGTCGAGAATTACAAGCAACTCGGCTGCAACCGTCCCGAGAACCAGCAGGTTGTAGGGATCGATTGCCTCGCCGGCGCCACCCGCATCGAGATGCAGTCCCTCGGTACCGAGCTTTGTGTCCCCGGCGGTCCGCTGAACACGGTCGACAAGACGCAGACGATCCACCGCATCAAAAACCTCGAGGAGTGGAACGAGCGCGCCGTCAGCGTTCACGTTTACTCCCGCCCCATCGACTCCTGCGTCGTCTTCGACATCGAAGCCGGCCGATGTTTTCGCCGCGACCTCAAATACGACAACGAGCCGGCAGGGCCGGCAGCCTAGGTTGCCCAAGGCTCGGCCACCAAGTCCGTCTCGTTCCAGATCACGTTAGCCGACATGCCAGCCATTGCAATTCACCACGTCCAACTGGCCATGCCTCGCGGCGAGGAAGACCGCGGCCGCGCCTTTTACGCCGATCTCCTCGGTCTCTCGGAAATCCCCAAAGCGGCCAGTCTGGCCGAGCGTGGCGGTCTCTGGTTTCGCATCGGTGCCTTGGAGCTGCACCTGGGCATCGAGGATGATTTTTGCCCGGCGAAGAAAGCGCATCCAGGCCTTCTGGTCGACGGCTTGTCATCGCTCGTGACGCGTCTCGAAGCAGCCGGATATCCGACGCGACCCGACAACCTGCTGGAGGGCTACGATCGCGCCTACGTCAACGATCCGTTTGGCAACCGCATCGAGCTGCTGGAACGGCGCTGATAGAATCGGCCGCCGCGAATTTCATCCCGCCGAGGTGACCTCATGTCGTTGATCTCCACGCTGCAAACCGAGCTCGATCAAATGTCCGCCGCAGGCACGCTCAAACGCGAGCTGCTGATGAAATCGCCGCAAGGTGCGGTGGTGGACGTAGAGGGATTCGGCGAGGTCATCATGCTGACCTCCAACAATTACCTCGGGCTGGCCGACCATCCCGCGATCGCCGAAGCGGCGGAAAAAGGGGAGCGGGATTACGGATACGGGCTCGCCTCCGTCCGTTTCATCTGCGGGACGCAGACGATTCATCGCAAGCTCGAGGAGCGGATCGCCCGTTTCTTTGGAACCGAGGACACGATTCTTTACGGCTCCTGCTGGAACGCCAACGAGGGACTTTTCCAAACGATCGCACAGGAGCAGGACGCGATCATTTCGGACGAACTGAATCACGCCTCGATCATCGACGGCGTGCGCCTGGCGAAGGCGAAGAAGGAACGCTACAAGAACCGCGACATGGCCGACCTGCGCCGTGCGCTGGAAGCGACGCGCAGCTCACGCAACAAGGTTATCGTCACCGATGGCGTCTTCTCGATGGAAGGCTCGCTCGCGCCGCTGCCGGAGATCATCGACATCGCGGCCGAGTACGAGGCTTTTCTGGTCGTCGACGACTCGCATGCGACCGGAGTGCTCGGACGGACGGGTAGAGGCACCGGCGAGGAGCTGGGTGTGTTCGATAAGATCGATGCGCACACCTCGACCCTCGGCAAAGCGCTGGGCGGTTCGCACGGCGGCTTTACAACCGGTCCCAAAACGCTGATCGATTACCTGCGGCAGAGATCGCGGCCGTACCTGTTTTCCAACACGCTACCGCCGGCCGTAGTGATGGGCTCCATGGCCGCATTCGATCTTCTGGAAAACGACCCCAGCTTCCTCACCCGGCTACGCGAAAACACCGCCTACTTCCGCCAGCAGCTCACGTCAAAAGGCGTGACGGTGCGCGAAGGAATCCATCCGATCGTACCGATCATCATCGGCGACACCGCCAAGGCAATCGCCATCTCGGCCGAGCTTCTGACGCGCGGCGTCTACGTCTCCGGCTTCGGCTTCCCGGTCGTCCCTCAAGGCGCTGCGCGCCTGCGCTGCCAGATCAGCGCAGCGCACACCCGCGAACATCTGGATCGGGCGATCGAAGCGATCGTGGATGTGGGGCGGAAGTTTGAGGTGGTTGGGTAGCATTTTTTCGCGGGGTCAGGGCTTCGATTTCTCAACTTTGAGCATGTTCGGTTGCTTCTTGAACGCACTCAACGACTCTACCCGACGTAGCTCGTGTTTCCATTCCGAGGAGTTTCAGCGCGGAATCAAAGGTCTGCCCCCTAGCCACCAGCCACAGAACCTAACTTGTCGCGGAATCGAAGGTGTGACCCCCAGCCACATACGGCGCGAGCTTCTCCCGCACCATATCCGGCACCGCGGTCGGCTTGAACTCGCCGCGCTTGACGGCGACGAGCACGTATTTGCCGGTGGCGACGACGACCTCCGGCGCTTCGTTGCGGCGGACTTCGAAGTTGAGGTGGATGGAGCTGGCGCCGATTTTTCCGAAATAGGCATCGACGATCAGCAGCTCGTCGAGCGTGACGGGATGGAAGAAGTCGCATTCGACGTGGACGCGGGGAAGCCAGAGTCCGAGTTCGTCGAAGAGCGTGCGGTACGAAAGGCCGCAGGAGCGGAAAAGTTCGACTTCGGCCAGGCCGAAAAAGCGAAGATAGGCCTGGTAGTTGATGATGCCGGCGGCATCGATGTCTTCCCAGCGAACGTACTCGGACACGGAAAAGCGCATGGCTTTAGAATTCGCGGACAATGAGAAAACGTATCACGGCTCTTGCCATCTCTCTTTTCGCGCTCGCTGCCTTCGCGGCTGACGCGCCGCCGAAAGTCGTCGCCATCCGTGCCGCGCGGCTGATCGACGGCCGCGGCGGCAATGTCGTTTCGCCGGCAGTGATCGTGGTGCGCGGCAACAAGATCGAATCGATCGGTAGCGCCGCCCCGCCGGACGCGCAGGTCATCGACCTCGGCGACATGACGTTGCTTCCCGGCTTGATCGACGCTCACGTGCACACGCTGCTGCAGGGCGACATCACCTCCGAGGATTACGACGCGCAGCTGTTCAAGGAGTCGCTCGCCTATCGCGCGTTGCGCGCCAGCAAGGCGGTGAAGATCGCGCTCAATAACGGCTTCACCACCGTGCGCGATCTCGAGACCGAGGGGGCGATGTACACCGACGTCGACGTCAAGCGCGCCATCAACAACGGCGTCATCGACGGCCCGCGCATGGTGGTCTCCACGCGGGCGATGTCGGTTACCGGCGGCTACGGTCCGAGCGGCTACTCGCCCGAAGTCACTTATCCGATGGGCGTGCAGATCGTCGACGGCGTCGATCAGGCGCGCAAAGCCGTCCGCGAACAGATCGCGCATGGTGCGGACTGGATCAAGGTCTACGCGGACCGCTCGTACTTCGTGGCCAAAGACGGCACGCTCTCGTCGACGCCGACGTTCAATGCCGAGGAGATGAAGGCCATCGTCGAGGAAGCGCACCGGCTGCGGCACAAAGTGGCGGCGCACGCCATGGCCCGGCCGGGAATCGAGAACGCGCTCAACGCCGGCGTCGACTCCATCGAGCACGGCATCGCCATTCCGGACGATCTGCTCGACGTGATGGTGGCCAAGGGCACTTACCTCTGCCCGACATTGACCGTGACTGAGTACGTGGCGGCGGGCCGCGGCGGGATCTGGCTGAAGATCCCGGCCTTTCATCGCGACAGTTTTGCGCGAGCGCTCAAGCGCGGCGTGAAGATCGCCTTCGGCACCGACGCGGGCGGTTTCGATTGGACTGCGATGAACGAGGCGAAGGAGTTCGCGTACGAGACGAAGTTCGGAATGACGCCGATGCAGGCCATTCAGACCGCGACGCGCAATGCCGCCGATCTGCTGGACATGTCCGACCGTGTGGGCACGCTCGAAGCGGGCAAGCTCGCGGACATCGTGGCCGTGCCTGGCAATCCGTTGAACGACATCACGGCAATGGAGCGGGTCGCGTTCGTGATGAAGGACGGGAACGTTTACAAGAAGCCGTGAGAGTGAGTGGCCAGTAGCCAGTGGTCAGTGGTCAGGTTGAGATTGTCTGACAACCGACTGGGCACTGACCACTGACCACTGGCCGACCACTGGCCACTGACAGCAGCCCCCTGCGTTACCCTACCGCCGTGTCCAACCTTCTTGTCGTCGACGTCGGCAATACGAACATCGTGCTCGGCGTCTTTCGCGGCAATGCGCTGGTGAGCTCGTGGCGGCTGGCGACGGCGCGCGAGCGGACGTCGGACGAGTACGGGATTCTGGCGCGGCAGCTCATCGGCGAGGCGTTTTCCGATGCCTTCGAAGGAGCGATCGTCTCGTCGGTCGTGCCGCCGCTCAATCATTCGATCGCGTCGATGGTGCGCAAGTTTTTCGGGATGGATGCGCTCTTCGTCGAGCCGGGCGTGAAGACAGGCATCGCCATCCATACCGACAATCCGGCCGAAGTCGGAGCGGACCGCATCGTCAATTGCGTGGCGGCGCACGCCGAGTACGGCGGGCCGGCGATCATCGTCGATTTCGGCACGGCGACGACGTTCGATGTGGTGACGCACGATGCGCGCTACATCGGCGGCGTGATCGCACCGGGCCTGACGATTTCCGCCGAGGCGCTCTTCGCGCGCGCCGCGCGGCTCCCGCGCGTCGACATCCGCCGGCCGGAGTCGGTGATCGGCACGAACACGATCGTCAACATGCAATCGGGCATCTATTTCGGTTACCTCGGCCTGGTGGACGGCATTCTCGGGCGGATGAAACGCGAGGTGCCCGATGTGCGTGCGGTCGTGGCGACCGGCGGCCTTGCCTCGCTGCTGGCGCCGGACTCGGAGTACATCGAGCACGTCGATGACGATCTGACGCTGAAGGGTTTGAAGATCGTCTACGAGCGGAATCACGCGCCGAGGCGAGGGCGGAAGTGAACAACTGTCATTCCGAGCCCGGCGGCGCCCCGGAAGGGCAAAGCACGGCGAGGAATCCCCAGCCGGTAGCCGCAGTCTGTTCGTCTGCAGTTTCAGCCGGGGATTCCTCGCCGTCCTCTGCCCTTCCGGGGCGTCGGCGGCTCGGAATGACAGTGTTTTTTCTTCTCTTCGCCGCCAACGCCTTCGCCGGCTCCCAGGTTACCGCCACCCATGCCGCGCTGGCTACGTCCTCGCCGCAAGCCACACAGATCGGGTTGCGCGTGATGAAAAACGGCGGCAATGCCATCGATGCAGCGGTTGCCGTCTCCTTTGCGCTTGGCGTTCTCGATCCGAAATCGACTGGGCTGGGCGGTGGCGGATTCCTCACTTACTACGATGCCGAAAGCGGCGGTGTCTGGACACTCGATTTTCGCGAGGCGGCGCCGGCGGCTGCGAAACGGAAGCCGGGCAACGCGGCGTTTACCGGTGCGGCCGCGGCGGCGATTCCGGGATTCGTTTCCGGGCTCGATGCCATGCATGCACGCTTCGGATCGCTTCCGTGGCGCGAGTTGGTCGCGCCGGCGACGCGGCTGGCGAAAGAGGATCTTGCGAAGACACTGCAGCGCATCGGCGAGCAGGGGGCGCACGATTTCTACGACGGCGAGCTGGCCAGCAAACTGGTCGCGGCCGTCAACGCGGCGGGAGGCACGCTCTCGTTTCGCGATCTTCGTGACTACAAGCCGGTCTGGCGCGCGCCGGTGCGCATTGCCTTTCGCGGCGCGGAGATTTACACGGTCGCGCCGCCGGCGGCGGGCGGATTGATGATCGGATCGATTCTCAAGATCGTCAGCGGGCTCGATCTGAGCAAGCCGAACTACATTCATCTGCTTTCCGAGGCCGAGCGCCGCGCGGCAATCGATCGCGACAAATTTCTGGCCGACCCTGCGGCCGGACGCGTGCCGATGCACGAGCTCCTATCCGATGAACGGGCCGCCAGCTGGCGCGCGTCAATCGATCCGAATCGCGTGACGCCGACCGCGGGATTGACGGAACCTGGCACCGTCACGCAGGCGCCCGCGCACACGACCCACATCTCCATCGTCGACGCGCACGGCAACGTCGTTTCTCTGACGACGTCCGCTGGAGATGATGATGGAAACGGCTTCGCAGTGCCGGGCGTTGGCATGCACCTGAATACGGCCATGAACGATTTCGCCAGCGCAGCGGCGATGCCCAACTCGGTGGCAGGCGGAAACCGACCTGCGTCGCCACTATCGCCGGTGATCGTGCTGCGCGGTGGCAAGCCGGTTCTGGCGATCGGCACGCCGGGCGGTGTCTCGATCGCGACGACGACCGCGCAGATCCTGCTGGACATGCTGGCCTTCAACCGTTCGCTTGCCGACGCCATCGCGGCGCCGCGTTTCTCGCAACAGGCCACGCCGGAAGAGATGACCTACGAGCAGGGCCGCGCGCCGCAAACGCAGATCGACTCGCTGCTCGCGCTCGGGCACGGCGTTCGCGCGGTTCAGCCGTTCGGCGATGTCCAGGCGGTATCGGTCAGCGGCGGAAAGCTCTTCGCCATCTCCGATCCACGCCATGGCGGCGCGGCCGGCGGCTACTGACGCGTCATTCGCCGCACGCCGCTCGCGGTGGCGATCAAGGCCTCGGAGGCTTCCGTCGGAAAGAATCCGGTCTCGACGACGCCGGCAAGTTGCCGAATGTCCGCCACGACGTTGGCGATATCGATCCCGTCAGGCACGCGCACGTCGAGGATGAGATGTCCTTCATCCGTGATGCGCGTTTGGCCATCGCGAAGGCGGAGCACCGGTGCGAGACTCATCGCCGAGAAACGTTGCTCCAGCACGTCGCGCGCAAACGGCGTCACCTCGACCGGCAGCAAGCCGGCGCCAAGCCGCTCGACGATCTTCGATTCATCGGCGATGACGATGAATCGCTTCGCCTGCTGCTCGACGATCTTTTCCCGCAGCAGCGCGCCGCCGCGGCCTTTGATCAGCCGGAGTTGCGCGTCGATCTCGTCCGCGCCATCGACCGCCAGATCGAGCGGCGAGATGTCGCCGAGGGCGAAGAGCGGGATGTCGAGTGAGCGCGCCTGATCCTCGGTCTGTTTCGAAGTGCACGTGCAGCGGACGTCGCGAAGATCGCCTCGGGAGAGCGCTTCGCCGAGGAGCGTGACGAATTCCTTGGCCGTGCTTCCCGTGCCGAGGCCGAGCGACATACCGCTTCGAACGGAACGGAGCGCTTCACGCGCCGCTTCGATCTTCTGCTCAGTTGGCGTCATGGTTTGCTCACTCCGCGTTGGTCTTCGCCACCGTCACGTCGAAACGCCACTGGTGGTCTTTGTAATAGAACGACACCAGCGACACGAAGGGTTTGTCGATCGGCTTGTTCTGCTTCGTCTCGAACATCGGATAGAGCGGCGTGGGGCGGGTGTAGTGCCAGACCAGCTCGCCGTGGCCGGTGGTCGGCTCGGTGGGATGTCGCTGGAAGTTGCGAAGGCCGTCGTAGACGCGGTAGCAGATCAGGCCGCGGAAGACCGGGCCGCGCGCGCTCGGGGCCGTGCCGAGGATCGGAAAGCCCTTCTGCGTGACGTGGGCGACGTACTCCGCGCCTTCCTGAGTCGGGCCGCCGGTCACGGTGATGAGGCCGGCGTTTTTCAGATTGTCGAACGTGCGCAGCGAGCGTTCGTCGTACTCGTCCTTCGGGAAACGCGCATTCCAGAAGACCTTCTGCGGCACCTCGGCGTAGATCAGTTCCGAGGTGAAACGGACGTCGCGTAGGATCTGCTCGGCTTTTGCAGCAGTGAGGGGCTCGCGCTTCTGGCAGGACAGCGCCAGCAGCAGGAGCGCGAATGCAGCTTGACTCGTTCGACCGCGCATGTTGTCATCCCCCGTCTTTCCGCGCGAAGCGAACGATATCGCGAGAACCCAATTGACCGACCGAATCCTCGACGCGCTCGCGCGCCTCTGCCTGCGACGCAACAAAGAGATCCTCATCGCCGCGCTCGTGCTGGCGGTCCTGGCCGTCATCGGCGCCACGCGGCTGTCGTTCGATCCTGACCTGCTCAACCTCATCCCCCAGCAGAACAAGCAGGTCAACGAGTTCCGCAAAGTTCTCAAAGACCTCGGCACCATCGACTACCACATCGTGGTGATGGACATGCCCAAGGGGCGCGACGTCCATGACTACGACTCCCTCATCGATGCCGTCGCCGAGGGGTATCGGAAGGACCCGAAGATCGAGGATGTGACGTACAAAATCCCCAACCCGCTCGATTTCATCGAGATCATCCTGCCGAAAGCGCTGCTCTTCCTGACGCCGGCAGAGCTCGATGAGGCCGCCGCCAAGCTGTCCGACCAGGGCATCCGCGACTCGGTTGCACGCAACCGGGCCATGCTCCAGACGCCGCAGGCGATGGCCATGAAGCCGCTCGTTCAATACGATCCCTTCAACCTCGTCTCCATCTTCCTTCGCAAGTTTCAGTCCGCCGGCGGCGGGTTCAGCATCGACACGTCCAGCGGCTACTACATGTCGTCGGATCACAGCATGCTGCTGATCCTGACCAAGCCGCGGCGGCCGGCGCAGGATGTCCCCTTCGGCAAAGCGCTCCTGAGCGAAGGGACGCTGCTCGAGGCGCGGGCGCTGGCCGATTTTCAGAAGACCGCGCCGCCGGGAACGCCGCTGCCGAAGATCTCGCACACCGGCGGCTACGAGATCGCCGTCGGCGATGCCGACCTCATTCGCAAAGACGTCATCATCAACATCCTGGGCACGGTCTTCGGCGTGCTGGCGCTCTTCCTCTACGCCTTCCGCCGTCCGGCCTCGATCGTCTACGCAGGCATGCCGCTGGCCCTCGGACTGCTGCTGACCTTCGGCATGGCCGGGGTGACCTACGGCAAGCTCTCGCAGGCCAGCGCCGGATTCGCGGCGCTGCTGGCCGGGCTGGGCATCGACTTCATCACCGTCCTCTACGGACGCTACGTCGACGAGCGGAACCGCGGTACCTCGATGCAGGACGCCATTCGCGTGATCATGCGCTCGACCATGCCGGGCGTCTTCGTCGCCGCCATCACCACCGCGGGGACGTTCTTCGCCTTCCTGGCCACCGACTTTCGCGGGATGACGCAGCTCGGCTTCCTGACCGGCGTCGGCATCCTGCTGTTCCTTCTCTGCGTGATGTTCCTCCTCCCGGCGCTCATAGTCTTCTCCGAGCGGAAAGAATCGCGCAAGGCGCCGAAGCTCTACCTGCACTCGTTCGGCGCCGGGAAGCTGATCGACATCTCCGTGGCCAAGCCGCTGGTGACGATCGGCCTCTGGGTCGTCTTCGTGGTCGTCTGCGGTGTGCTGGCCACGCGCGTTCGCTTCAGCGACAACATCCAGGACCTGCGCGCGAAGGGAAATCCCGGCGTCGTCAACCAGTCGCGCATCACCGAGAAGTTCGGGCAGTCGTTCGACTTCATGATGTACGTCTGCGAGGGGAAGACGCTGGAGGAAGCGCTGGAGAAGACCCGCGCGGCGTCGAAGGATCTCGACGGGCTCGTGGCCGACCACACCATCGCCTCGTACCAGTCGATCTCCACCTTCCTTCCGCCGGCGGTCGATCAGGAAAAGATCATCGCCAGGCTTCGCGCCGGCAGCGGCAACGAATTCAATTTCGCGCGCATCGACCGTACCTTCCGCGCCGCGCTGGCGGAGAACGGCTTCCGCGCCGAGGTGTATGACGACTACATGAAGTTGTTCGCGCAGACCCTGTCGCCGGCGCAGCCGATCACGCTGCAGACCATCGGCAACAAGGACATCGAGAAGCTGACCACGCGTTTCGTCAAGCAGGTTGGCGGCGGCTGGATGTCGGTCATCAACGTCTATCCGACCGGCGGCAAGTGGCCGCGCGACGTGCCGGCGAAATTGCTGGCGCTGCCCGGCCGGCATCCCGGCGACGTCCTCACCGGCGTGAACCTGGTGAGCGCCACGCTGCGCCGGATCGTGAAGGCGGACGCCACGCGCTCGACCATCATCGGCTTCATCGCCGTGCTGGTCCTGATGTTCATCAGCTTCCGCAATCTGAAGCTGACGCTGCTGTCGTTCGTGCCGTTTGTGGTCGGTGCCGTCGGGATGCTGGGACTGATGGCGCTCTTCGGGCTGGAGTTCAACTTCATGAACATCTTCGTCGGGCTGATGATCATCGGCGTGGCGACCGATTACGCGATCTACATGCTGCAGCGCTACCAGGAAGACCCGTCGGCGTTCCGCGGCAGCGCGCACGAAACGGGCAAAGCCATCGTCATGGCGGCGCTGACGGCGATCGTCGGCTACGGCTCGTTCGCCTTCTCGCACTATCCGGGGCTGCGCTCGATTGGGTATGCTTCGACCTTCGGCATCGGCCTGAGCGGACTGGCCGCCATCACGCTGCTGCCGGCAATGCTGGTAATGGGACGAACGAAACGATGAACGCTAGAGCCACCACCATCCCCTCGGCAGTCCTGACCCGTATCGTCCGCGGCCGCGCCGCGCTGGACATGCTCCTCGTCGTCGGCGCCACGGCCATCATCGCCCTCGCCGCGCAGATCGCCATTCCGATTCCCGGCACCATGGTGCCGCTGACGATGCAGCCGCTGGCCGTGCTCCTGGTGGGCGTGACCCTCGGCTCCGCGCGTGGCGCCGCGGCGGCGACGCTCTACCTGCTCGAAGGCTTCAGCGGCCTGCCGGTGTTCGCTCAGGGTCACGGCGGAGCGATCTGGCTGGCCGGACCGACGGCCGGTTACCTCTTCTCCTATCCGTTTGCTGCGTTCGTGGCCGGCTGGTTCTCGCAGCGCGGCTGGGGCTCGACGATTCTCCGCGCCGTAGCCGGCATGCTGGTCGCGCTCGGCGTGATCTACCTCGGCGGCTTTTCGTGGCTGTCGGCGTTCCTCGGCGTCAAGGCTGCCTGGATCGGCGGCGTGCGTCCGTTCATCCTCGCCGACATCCTCAAAGTGGCCATCGGAGCCTCGCTGCTGCCGCAACTGCAGCGCCTGATCGCGAAGATCTGACTGGCATCCCGTTGGCAGTACGAATAACCATCCGAAGGAGGACGCGGATGGTTGACAACATGAATCCTACGACGCAGTTTCACCCCTACCAGCGTGAGACGAGCGTACCGGTTGCGGAACGTCCGGAGACCGGTCTCAATGGTTTCCTAAACAAGGTGGGCATCGATCCGACGAGCGTGCGCTCCGTCAGCGATCAGATGAAGAGCCTGAAACTCGACAAGGCGCGCGCATTTGCCAAGGCCAATCCGGGGAAGGTTCTCGGGGGCCTCGCGGCGATCGCGATCGGAATCGGGTTGCTGCGCGGGCGGCGGTGAACGCTTACTGCGAGTGATAGGTGAAATCCACCATCACCTTCGAGCCCACGATCCTTCCCTGAACCCGCACCGTGGCCTTGACCGGCATCACACCGGCGGTCAGGGCCTCGGCGTCGATCTCGAACGCGGGCGGGCTGACCTTGCAGGTCGCCGACATTGTTCCCTGATCGTCCTTGGCGTTGATGGTGTCGCCGGCGTTGCGCGTCACCATCGACGCGGCGGACAGCTCGGCCGCGCTCTCGGCCAGCGTCGCGGCGATGACGCGCGAGCGGAAGCGTTGGGCCTCGCGCAGCACGCGCGAGGAGTCGATCAGGATCAACTCCATCAGCGCGAAGTAGAGCACCGCCAGCACGATCGCGGAGATGAGCACGTAGCCGCGCTCACGCGTGCGGACGCGGAACGAAGATCTGGTCAATGGCGAGTTTTCCTTGTTTGTCGATGGCCCGGATGTGTACCTGCTGCTGGTCGCCGGAGCCCATCGGCTCCAGCGAACTGACGAAGATCGGATCCTCCAGCGTCTTCCACTCGGACGATCGCAGCGTCGCCTTGAAGGCGATTCGATGCACTTCACCCGGTTTGTTGAAATCCCACACTACCGTTTCCGCCGTCCCGTCCTGATTGATGGTGTAGACGATCAGCGTCGTCGGCGACTGGCTGTACCGGTCGATGGCGTCGGGAAATGAGGTGCTGTCGAGGATGTCGCGCCGCATCCGGGACAGTGCGGAACCGACCTCGGGGTGCGTGAAGAAGTTGACCGGCCACTTCTTCTCGTTGCGCCGCATCTCCGTCGTCAGCGTGGCCAGAATGAAGAGAAACACGCCGAAGAGCGCCATGACGATGACCATCTCCAGCAGCGAATAGCCGCGTGCGCGGCGCGCCCTCACCACAGGTTGCTCCCGCCGGTATCGGCGCGCGCGATGGAGAGATGCTGCTCGTGGCCGACCGGCCATCGAATCGTCAGCGTGATGTTCCGGACGTCGGGACGCGGCGCATCGACTTTCACCGCCGTCGTGTAGGGCTTGAGCGGGTCCAGAAGCGACAGATCGGATTGAAAGGTCTGCGTGGCCGCGACGTCGATCTGCGAGAACGGCACACGCCGCCAGAGCTCGGCCTCGTTCGAGAGCGCCTGCCACGCCAGAATGGTCTCGCTGGCCTGCCGCATCCGCCGCGTCCGTTCCGCGAACATGGCGATCGTGGTCGTGATCACGATCGCCAGGATGGCCAGCGCCACGAGTACCTCGGCCATCGAAAAGCCACGGGAGCGGCGCATGGGGGGATTCTACGCGGTTGCCTGTCATTCCGAGCCCGGCGGTGCCCCGGAGGGGCAGAGCACGGCGAGGAATCCCCGGCTGAAACCGCCGACGTTTCGGGACGCGGCTATCGGCTGGGGATTCCTCACCGTCCTCAACCCCTCCGGGGTGTCGGCGGTTCGGAATGACAGCGGACCATGAACTGCTAGCATCGCCCGCATGAAGCTCCGTTTCGCTCCTTCTCCAACCGGTTTTCTCCACGTCGGCGGCGCCCGCACCGCGATTTTCAATCTGCTGCATGCGCGGCGATACGGCGGCACGATGCTGCTGCGCATCGAAGACACCGACGTCGAGCGCTCCCGGCAACATCACGCGGAGCAGATCGTCACGTCGCTCAAGTGGCTGGGCGTGGAGTGGGACGAGGGGCCGGTCTACCAGAGCGACCGGCTGGAGCGGTATCGCGAGCGTGCCGAGGAGCTGGTCGCGGCGGGCAAGGCGTATCGCTGCTATTGCACCGTCGAGGAGCTCGATGCGGAGCGCTCTGCCGCGGAACGCGCCGGCAAGCAGTGGCGGTACTCGGGACGCTGTCGCGTGCTCGACGAAGATTCCGATGAACCGCATGTCATTCGTTTTGCGGTGCAGGCCGGAGCGATCGAGTTTCACGATCTCATTCGCGGCGATGTGCACTTCGAAGGCGATCTGATCGACGACTTCGTCCTCCTCCGCTCCGATCGCAATCCGACGTATCACCTCTCCGTCGTGGTCGACGACATCGACATGGCCATCACGCACGTCGCCCGCGGCGACGATCACCTCTCGAACACGCCGAAGCACGTCCTGCTCTTTCGCGCGTTCGGCGCCGCGGTGCCGTCGTTCGCGCATCTGCCGTTGATCCTCGGCGGCGACAAGAAGCGGCTCTCGAAACGCACCGGCGCCACCAGCGCCGAGGAGTATCGGGAGATGGGCATCGTCCCCGAGGCGCTGTTCAATTTCCTCACGCTCCTCGGCTGGTCGCCCGGCGAGAATCGCGAGCTCTTCACGCCGGCCGAAGCCACGCAATGGTTCGATCTGCGCGACGTCAACAAAGCACCGGCCGTTTTCGACCCGGAAAAGCTGCTCTGGATGAACGGCCAGTACCTGATGCGGATGACGGCCGACCAGATCTATCCGCACCTGGTCCCGTTTCTCGGTGAGAACCCGCGCCCGCTCGACGAACTGCGAACGATCATCGAGCTGCACAAGATGCGCGTCCGGACGCTGCGCGAGCTGGCCGATCAGATGACGATCTACTTCGTCGATGACGACGCCCTCGAGTACGAGGCCGAGACGGTCAAGAAGCACATCAAAGGCGATGACCTCGGCACGCGCCTCTCCGCCCTGCACGACACGCTGACTTCCACCGATCCGTTCGACGTCGTCGCCTCCGAGACCGCCCTGCGCAAGCTCGCAGAAACGCAAGGCGTCAGTGCCGCCAAGCTCATCCACCCTCTCCGCCTTGCCCTGACGGGCCGCGGAGCCTCACCCCCGATTTTCGACGTGGCGGTGGTGCTGGGAAAGGACCGGACGCTGCGACGATTGCGGAGGTTGATCGAGCGGTTGCCCGACCTGTAACTGCACGCAACGCGTCGTTTCCATGGCTACGCCGCCCGCGACCTCTCGAACCGGTCCTTCATCGACGCCCCCACCAGCCACGCCGCGCAAAGTCCCACCATCAGCACGGAAATCCACTTCCCGTAGATGCCGACGGGCGAATACGGCTCGGTGGCGTTGTGGATGGCTTCGCTCCAGCGGCCGAGGACTTCGGCTTCGGAGAACTCGTGGATCGAGTAGAAGAGGATCTGGAGCGTGAAGAGCAGCAGGAAGAGGCCGGTGACCTGGAAGAAGCGCTTGATGTTGATGCGGTGGCCGTAGTGAGCCCAGGCCCATGACATCGCGGCCGCGGCGGCGATGCCGAGGAGCGAGCCGAGGATGAAGCGGCTGTTGCGGACCTGGATCAGCATCAGCGCCGTCTCCATCCCTTCGCGCGTCACCATCAGCACGGTGAAGAAGAAGACTCCGCAGATCGCCAGAAATCGTGAGGTGGTGGACGAGTAGACGTCCAGCCGGCGCTCCATGTCGCCTTTCATTTTCGGCGCCGTCCGCCAGACCTGGACGACGAAGGTGGCCACGAGCACCGCGGCAACGAGACCGATGATCCCCTCGATCAGTGACTGGCGCTCGCTCACGCGCATCAGCCACCAGCCGAGTGCGAAGCTGGCAATGATCGACGTGACGATGCCGGCGTAGACGGCGGGCTGCAGCGAGTTGCGGCCGGTCTTGCGGAGGTAGGCCAGGATGATGGCCACGGAGAGAAAAGCTTCGAAGCCTTCGCGAAAAACGATGATGAGGGCAGGGATCATGGATTGGTCATTTCCGGAGCTTCATGGCCCCTTCGCCGATCGTCGTGACGCGATCGGGAGAGGTCGGGTGCTCCCCTTTCCGGCGGCAGGAATCGCAGACGCCGAGGATCTGCAGGTTGTGAAACGTCGGCGTGAATTTCTTGCGGGCGCAGATCTCGAGCTGGCGCCGTTCCAGCTCCGGATCGTGGAACTCGATCACCGCACCGCAGGCCGTGCAGATGAGGTGATCGTGATGCGAATCGCCGCGGACGTGCTCGTAGTGGTAGTGATCCTCGCCGAGGTGTACGCGGCGGACCATGCCCGACTTCACCAGTAGCTCGAGCGTGCGGTAGATCGTGGCCCGCGAGATCTTGACCGCCTTCTGCTTCATCTTGAAGAGCAGTTCGTCGGCTTCGAAGTGGTAGTGCGTGGCGAAGATCTCGCGCACGAGGGCGGTGCGCTCTTTGGTGAGCTTCAGACCCTGGGGAGCCAGGAAGTCCTGAAAGCGGCTGATCTCGCGTTCGATGGTGGGCATGGAGATATTGAGACTTAGTCTCAGCGGCGGCTAACAGTCTATGGGCGGCGAAATTTCGTGTCAACCGGTTACAGCCGCGATCGCGCTGCGATGGCCGCTTCGCGGATCTGCGGCTGGTGCGGCTCGATCGAAAGCGAGCGGTTCCAGAAGTCGAGCGCCCGGCCGTAATCGTTCTGCTTCGCATAGAAAAGGCCGAGGTTGTTGAGCGCGAGCGTCGACGACGGCTGCAAACCGAGCGCGCGGACGAGCTCGGGAACGCCTTCGGTGTATCGCTGTGCCGCCAGTAGCGCGGAGCCGAGATTCGCGGCGATCAGGTACGACTGCGGGAAGAGCCGCTTCCCCTGGTACAGCAGCGCGATGGCGCGCGAATCCATGTTGCGCTCGCGGTAGAGCGCGGCGAAGTCGATGAAGTAGCTCTCCGCGTTCGGCAGACCGAGGGCCACTGCCTTCAGGAACTGCTCGTCGGCAGGCGTGTACTGTTGCCGGTCGAACATGGTCATGGCCTCGTTGAGATGCGGCGTCGGACGCGTGGGATTGATGTCGATGGCGCGATCGAAGGCATCGACCGCCTCGCTCAGCTTCCCCTTACCGCGAAGGTCGACGCCGAGGTTGTTGTAGTAGGCGTACTGACTCAGGCGCTCCGGCGACAGCGGCGCGGCGGCGCGCTGGCGTGCATCCTGATCCTCATCTTCGAGCACCGGCGTGAGGTTGTGCGCCGGATCGTTGAGATGTCCGATGGCCTGCAACTCCCGCGCGTACAGCGCCTCGGGGATGTTTGGCGAGGTGATCACCGGCTTGCTGTTGACGAACTCGCCGTAGCTGACCACCCGCACGGAGTTGATCGGCGCGACGTCTTTGAAGGCCCAGGTCGTCACATGGCCGGGCATGTCCAGGGACTGTGGCAGGCCGAGGAGCGAGAGAACGGTGGGAGCGACGTCGTAGACCGACATCGGCTGCGCGGCGTGGTTGGCGATGACGTGCGGCCCATAGGCGACGAACATGCCGGGATTGCGATGGTCGGAAAGCGCCGCGCCGCCGTTGGGCATCGAGCGCGGCCGGTTCTTTCCCCAGCGGAAGCCGTACGACGACATGATCATGACGGTGGTGTCGTGCGGCAACACGCCCATCCACTCCCCGATCAGCCGGTCGACCTCGGCGTAGTAATTGGCAACGGCCGGCCAGTACTTGCGGTAGCTCACTTCGCTGATGCCCTCGCGATAGGGCGGGTGGTAGGGCGCGAAGAGGTGGTTGACGGCGTCGGTCCCTTCGTACGAGACCATCACCAGCATCGGATCCTGTCCGTGCTGCCGCTGGTCGTTGTAGATGTTGATGGCCACGCGATGATCGGTCCAGGTCTTAGACAGGATCGAGCGAAAGATCATCGCCGGATCGGAGGGGTTCTTGCTGGCAGCGTCCCACTCGTCGGTGCTGATGTTCAGGAATCGCCGCACCTGCGCGTAGCCGACGGTTTCCGGCGGCACGACCAGCGAGGCGGCGCGCGCGGCAAGCGCCTGCGGATAGACGGCATTGGCCGATTCCTCGACCGGGGTGTCGTAGAAGACGCTGTTCGGCGCCGTCGGCGGCCAGGCCGCCCACCAGCCGGTGACGAGCGCGCTGCGGCCGAAGGCGTCGGCGATGTCCCACAGTGCCGGCACGCGGCGCGAGTAGGCGTCGACCGGCGTGTGGTGCCCGCGGTCCATGAAGTCGAGCACGCCGTGGCGGTCGGGCGTGAGGCCGGTGGCGACGGTGGTCCAGACCATCGGCGAGACGGTCGGCTGGATGGTCTGCAGCGAGGCGGTCATCCCGCCTGCCGCAAGCGCACGGATGTTGGGGATGCGGCCGTCGTCGGAGAGCTCGTGCAGCAGCTCCCAGTCAGCGCCGTCGAGGGCGAAGATGACCACGCGCGTCGGCGAGCTGCGGGCGTCGCGCCGGAGCTCGGCGCGCTTGACGCGGAGAAGGGCATCGCGATCGACTTCGAATCGCGCCACTTCGAACGCGGTGACCTTCAACCCGACTTTCGCCAGATGGTTGGCCACGCTCTGCCGCAGCGGATCGCGCTGCGAGTTGAACTGCGAGCTTGGCGACAGCAGGTCCTCGATCGGAATCTGCTGCGTCACCGCCGACACGGCCTCCCGCACCCTGGCACGCATCCAGGCGTTCCAACCTTCGGCGACCATGCGTTGCGCGTCGGGCAGGCGATCGCCGGAGATGCCGAAACGAATCCGGTAGTTGACCGTCACCGGCACGCCCTCTTTCGAATCGATGCGCACGATGCCGTCTCGCTGCGCGGACCCCTCCCGCCGCTCGAACCGCAGCCGATAGAACTGGTGCGGCGGCAGGAAGGTGATGTTCTGCTGCACCACCCGCACGACGCCGGTGTGCTTGTCGACGCCGAAGATCAGCGACCGCGACGACGGCAGGTAGAGGCTGATGAGGACATACGTCACCAGCACCAGGCCGGCGATGAGAAAAAGCGACCGAGTCAGTCGATTCCGAGGCATGTGGGTTGAGGGCTAATGCAGGAGGGGGACCACCTGTCACTTCTTCCTCTTCACCAATTGCTTCACCTCATCATTTCCGATCGGACTCTGTGCGGAGATGATGATGGCTGCCGTCCCTTCGGCGAACGGGGGGATGTCGCAACGGACCACCGCGGTGCCGTCGGCGGCGGTCTTGCCGCGGAAGATCACGCGCGGCGGCTCGACCGTGGAGATGACCTTGACCTCGATCGCGGCGGCGGCGATCGGGTTCTGCGAGAGGCTCTTCTTCGCCGCCACGCGCAGTTCGACCGGCGTGCCGGCGTAGAACTCGATGCTGTTCAGCAGCGAGAGCTCCAGGTGCTCGCTCTCGGCCTCGGACGCCAGGTAGTCGATGATGACCTGATCGAGCGTCTTCTCCTCGTCGATCACCAGCGGCGGCAGATCGGCAGGCGGCGGGACCACGACCGGCATCGGCGTCGACATGGTCGGGCGCGACGTTCTCGAGGTGTCGCCGGTGGCATCGAGGCGGCCGCGCTTGATGGCCGCGATCATCGTCCGATGCTGCTGCTCCATCAGGGCGCCGATCCATTTCTCGTCGACGCCGGCCTTGGCCTGCTCCGCGTACGAGGTTTTTTTCGAGGCGAGGATCTCACCGCCAACGTAGACAAGCGACTCGATGTAGGGGTTCTGGAGTCCCTTGTCCTCGGTCTGGATGTGGTAGACCTTCTCGTTGTGCTTGATGTCGGTGTTGAAGCCGGTGATCACGAGGAAGCTCCGCCGCGGTAGTGGCCTGAAGAACGGGAGTGTATCAAATGGATTCCTGCTGAAACTCCCGCACCTTGCGCCGCAGCTCGTCGCTGATCGGCATCTTGGTCTGCGCTTTCCAGTCGAAGAGGACGACCACGACTTTGCCGGTGGCCGCCACGCTGCCGTTCGACCGTTTGCGGATCTCGTAGACGGTGTCGAACGAGGTGTTGCGCATCTCGGTGATGCGGATGCAGATGTCGATCGGCTCCATCTCGATCTGCAGTTTGAAGTCGATCTCGGCGCGGGCGACGATGAAGCCGATGTCGGCCGGCACTCCCGCCGCGCCGGTGAGGGCGAACCAAAGCTGGGCCCGCGCCCATTCGAAGTAGGTGAGATAGACGGCGTTGTTGACGTGGCCGAAGGCGTCGATGTCGCGAAAGATGACCTGCCAGGGAACGACGAACCAGCCGTTTTCGAAGCGCGCGGAATCAGGCACGGCTCATTGTACTGTCGCGGTTGATGTCGCCACCGCGGCTGCAGCACGCGTACACGACTGCAGGTAGCGCCCCGGCAACGGATGGTCGAGATACGGCGCGATGATCTGCGATGCGGCCACGAGCTGTTTCAGATCGACGGCGGTATCGATCCCCATCTTCTCGAGCATGTAGACCAGATCCTCGGTGGCCATGTTGCCGCTCGCGCCCGGCGCGTAGGGACAGCCGCCGAGCCCGCCGGAGGATGCGTCGAAAGTGGTGATGCCCATGTCCAACGCCGACAGCGTATTCGCCAGCGCCGTTCCGCGGGTGTCGTGAAAGTGCATGGCCAGCTTCGACGCCGGTATCACCTGCAGCAGCATGCCGATCACTCCCTGCACCTGAACCGGAGTGCCAACGCCGATGGTGTCGCCGACCGACACTTCGTAGCACCCGAGGTCGAGGAGGCGCGCGGAGACCTCGAGAACCTTCTCCGGCGCGACGTCGCCTTCGTACGGACAGCCGAACGCGGTCGAGACGTAGCCGCGAACCTTCATCCCCTCCGATCGGGCCCGCATCGCCACCGGCGCGTAGTTCTCGAACGACTCGTCGATCGACATGTTGATGTTGCGCTTGTTGAACGTCTCCGACGCCGCCGTGAAGATCGAGATCGACTTCACGCCTGCCTCGATGGCGCGATCGAGTCCTTTGACGTTCGGCACCAGCACGGGATAGTCGACGCCCGGGTCTTTCGGAATGTTGCGATAGACCTCGGCGGTGTCGGCCATCTGCGGCACCCACTTGGGACTGACGAACGCGCCCGCCTCGATCGTGCGCAGCCCGGCATCGGCCAGCGCGGTGATGTAGTCGATCTTGGCCTCGGTCGGGATGGTGACTTTCTCGTTCTGCAGGCCGTCGCGCGGCCCGACTTCGACGACGTGAACGTGTTCGATGTTGATCTTCATGCGAGCGTCACGAGGTCCAAACCGGGTTGTACCATCTCTCCTTCCTTGCAGTTGATCGAGGCTACCGTTCCGTCGCGCGGCGCGGTGAGCTGGTGCTCCATCTTCATGGCCTCGAGGATCAGCAGCGGCGAGCCTTTGGTCACTTCGTCACCGATCGCGACGAGGATTTTCAGCACCACGCCCGGCATCGGCGCGCTCATGGAGTGATCGCGATGCCTGGCACGCGCCGGCGAGCCTTTTCCGGCGACTTCGACGAACCAGATCTCGCCGTCGTACGCGAAGTTGACCTCGGAGCCGTTGACGACGAACGGCACGAAGTGCGTGCGGCCATTGATGCGCAGCTCGGCCTCGTTGCCGCGGATGGCGATCAGTTCGATGCTCATTTCGAATACCGCGATCCGGGCGAGTCGATCGGAACGCCGCTCGCGCACAGCGAGCAGCTCGCGTCGTCATACGCCGGCAGATCGAGCGTCAGCAGCGACTCGTATGGCGCATCGAACGGATTCGAAACGCCGCTGCGATTGAGGATCGAGGCGAAACCGGCAACGCGTCCGCCGAGGGCTTCGATGACTGCCGCGGTTTCGCGCGTCGATTTTCCCGTCGTCACCACGTCTTCGACGATCACCACAGGCTCGCCGGCTTCGATCCGAAATCCGCGCCGCAACGTCATCGCTCCCTCTTTGCGCTCCGTGAAGATCGACGGCACATCGAGCGCCTCGGCGACGGTGTAGCCGATGATCACGCCGCCGAGCGCCGGCGCGACGATTTTCGACGGGTGCATGCCGCGCAGCTTCGACGCAAGTTCCTGGCCGATCGCTTTCGCGTTGCGCGGATGTTCGAGAAGGAGCGCGCATTGCACGTAGCCCGGACTGTGCAATCCCGAGGAGAGACGGAAGTGGCCGGTGAGCAATGCGCCCGTTTCGCGGAGGAGTGCGGCAACGTCGAGCGCCATGGCCGGCGAGAATAGAATGCGCCGAGGAGTGAGTGCAAGATGGGTCAACTGACGGAACAGATTCGCAGCGAGCTGACGGCGGCGATGAAGGCACGCGACGCGGAGAGACTTTCTACCCTGCGCATGCTGCAATCGGCGTTCAAATATCAGCAGATCGAATCCGGCCACGAGCTGAGCGACGAGGAGGCGATGACCGTCATCCGCAAGGCGGTCAAACAGCGCCTCGACTCGATCGAGCAATACACGAAAGGCAATCGCCCCGAGCTCGCCGAAAAAGAGCGCCGCGAGATGGACCTGCTCAAGACCTGGCTTCCTCCCGAGCTGACCGACGAAGAGATCGAAGCCGGAATCCGCGAGATCATCACCGCCACCGGCGCCCAGTCGAAGAAGGATATGGGCAAGGTGATGAAGGAGGCGTCCGCGAAGTACAAAGGGCGGGTGGATGGGAGGAAGATTCAGGAGATCGCCGGCAGGTTGCTGCCGTGACCTTTGTCATCCAGAGCCCGCGAAGACGGGCGAAGGATCTCAAACTAGGCAGTTCCAGCCGAAGCCGTGTGGCGCCAACGCGATTTCGGCGCAGAAACCGTAGTTTGAGATCCTTCGCTCGACGCTCAGGATGACAGGGATGATTCCATGCTGACCCCCTCCGAACGCGCGCGCTACGCTCGTCACCTCATCCTCCCCGAGGTTGGTGAGGCGGGGCAGGAGAAACTCAAAGCGGGATCAGTGCTGGTGGTCGGCGCGGGCGGATTGGGAAGTCCCGTCGGTCTTTACCTCGCCGCCGCCGGTGTCGGACGCATCGGTCTCGTCGATTTCGACGACGTCGATGCCAGCAATCTTCATCGCCAGGTTCTCTACGGCGCCTCGGATGTCGGCAAGCCGAAGCTCGAGGCGGCGAAGGCTCGCTTGCAGGACCTCAATCCCGAGATCGCCATCGAGACGCACGGCGCGGCGCTGACATCAGAGAACGCGCTGGCGATCATCGAGAAGTACGACGTGATCGTCGACGGCACCGACAATTTCGCCACGCGCTATCTCGTCAACGACGCCTGCGTCCTCCTCGGCAAGCCCAATGTCTACGGCTCGATCTTCCGCTTCGAGGGTCAGGCCTCCGTTTTCGCGGCTGCGGATGGGCCGTGCTACCGCTGCCTCTACCCCGAGCCGCCTCCGCCGCACCTCGTGCCGTCGTGCGCGGAAGGGGGCGTTCTCGGCGTGCTCCCCGGCGTCATCGGCACGATCCAGGCGACCGAGGCGATCAAGCTGCTGACCGGAATCGGCGAGACGCTCGCCGGCCGCCTGCTGCTCTTCGATGCGCTGCGGATGTCGTTCCGCACCCTGCGCCTGAAGCAACAGCACGATCAACACGCGGCGATCACGGGACTCATCGACTACGACCAGTTCTGCAATCCCGCGAATCTGCACGAGGTTACGCAACTCCCGGCTGGCGCGTTTGTGGTCGATGTTCGCGAACCGCACGAATGGGATGCCGGCCACATCGACGGCGCATACCACATCCCGCTCGGTGAGCTACCGAATCGGCTCGGCGAACTGCCGCGCGATGCCGAGATCGTCTTCTACTGCCAGGCCGGCGGCCGTTCCGCGCGGGCGCTCGACGTAGCCCGCGATGCAGGCTTCGTGCGCGCAAAGCATTTGCGCGGCGGGTTCGGAGCGTGGAAGGAACGTGGGTCGGACTCTCAGTCCGACCGGTTGCCCGGGTCTGAGATTGCAGTGACGAGGGGTCGTCACAAGAGGTCGGACTGAGGGTCCGACCTACGTAATCCTGCTATTGGCGCGTTGCGCCGAACATCACCACGATCGACTTCCCCGTGGCTCGGCGCATGGGTAAACCGTCGATGATGGCGATGCCGCAATCTTCGAAGTTCGGGGAGAGGATGTTGGCGCGGTGGCCGGGCGACTCCATCCAGCCTGCCAGGAGCACCTCGGTGGTTTCGAAGCCGCAGGCGAGATTTTCGCCGGCGTAGTGAAAGGCATAGCCGTTCGGTTCGAGCCAGGTGAAGGGCGAGCGGCCGTCGGGAGATTCGTGGGCCCAGTAGCCCTGGTCTTCCATGTCCTTCATCCGGTCGCCGGCGGCGGCATCGAGGCGGATGTCTTCGCGCAGCGGCGGGAGATGGTGCTGCGCGCGGTACTCGTTCATGGCCGCGACGACCGACGCTCGGGTGATGTCCGAGGCGAGCGCCGGCGTCGCAACCAGAAGGAGAAGGATCAGGAACCGTTTCATGAAGGGTTATTTTGCCGCAGCCGCGGCCGGTTGTGGAGTGGTCGCAGGCTGATTGACCAGCTCCGTGTACTCGAAGAGTGGCGTCGAGAGGTACCGTTCACCCGTGTCGGGGAGGACGACCACGACCCGCTTGCCGGCACCGAGCTCTTTGGCGATCTCGATCGCGGCAAAGGCGATGGCGCCCGAGGAGATCCCAACGAGAATCCCTTCCTGCTTGGCCATTCGCCGTGCGGTGTCGACGGCCTGATCGTATGTAACGTCGAAGACGCGGTCGACGACGTCCTTGTCGTAGATCGCCGGAATGAAGCTCGGCCCGATGCCCTGAATCTTATGCGGCGCGTACGGTCCGCCCTTCAGTGTTTGTGCTTCGACCGGCATGACGGCCACCGTGAGAATCGATGAGTTGTGCTTCTTCAGAACCTGACTGACGCCGCTCACGGTTCCGCCGGTGCCGACTCCGGCGACGATGGCGTCGAGCGAGCCGCCGGTGTCGGACAGGATTTCCTGCGCCGTCGTCTCGCGATGGATCTTCGGATTCGCGGGATTGTCGAACTGCTTCGACTGCCATGCGCCCGTCTTCTCGGCGTACTCGCGGGCGATTTTCAGTGCTTCCGGAAGGCCGGCCGTGCCCGGCGTCAGGATCAGCTCCGCGCCGAGTGCCTGGAGGAGCTTGCGGCGCTCGACCGACATCGTATCGGGCATCACCAGCGTGCACTTGTAGCCTTTGGCCGCGGCGACGAAGGCCAGCCCGATTCCGGTATTGCCGCTCGTGGCCTCGACGATCGTATCGCCGGGTTTGAGCTCGCCCGCTTTCTCGGCCTCGCTGATCATCGAGATGGCGATGCGGTCTTTGACCGAGGAGAGTGGGTTGAAGGATTCGAGCTTGGCTGCCACTTCCGCCGCCCCGGCCGGAACGATGCGGTTGAGCTTCACCAATGGTGTACGTCCGATCAGCTCCGTGATGTTGTTGTAGATCTTGCCGTGCATGTTTCCTCCTAAAACAAAAGACCCGAGCGGTACGCCCGGGCCTCATTCGATGAAAAGTAGCTGTTGACGCGCCTACGTTCGCTCGAACGGACCTTTGTGGCGGCGGCAACAGATGGTCGTGTGCATGTGGGCGGTGACGCTAAAACTGATTGGCGAGAAAGTCAAATCACGCCGCGTTGCTCGCTTCGCCGAGGTAGCGATAGCCGATCTTCGCCACGGCCACGATGACTGCGGCGTCCGTTCCGACGGCTTTCTGCAACTTGCGGCGGAGTCGCGTCACGTGCGTGTCGACGGTGCGGCTGTTGAGATTGAGATCGACGCGGTAGTTCCAGACGCGGGAGAGCAGCTCGTCGCGCGGCACGACGCGCTCTTTGTTGCGGAAGAGGTACATCAGCAGGTCGAACTCTTTCGGCGAGAGCTTCAGCTTCTGATCTTTGGCCGAGGCTTCGCGCGTCGATGGATCGAGCTTGATGAGCGTGTCTTCGCAGACGGTCTTCGTCGTCAGTGACGTGGCGTCGCTGCGGCGCATGACAGCGTCGATGCGCGCGAAGAGCTCCTGCAGGCCGAAGGGCTTGGTGATGTAGTCGTCCGCCCCGCCGCGCAGGCCGCGCACTTTGTCGGTCTCCTGGCCGCGGGCGGTGAGGAGAATGACCGGGATCTTCGAGAATTTGCGGATGTGGTCGAGGACTTCGAATCCGCTCTTCTTCGGCAGCATCAGGTCGAGAAGCACCAGGTCGGGCGACTCGGCGTGGAAGATGCGGATCGCTTCTTCCCCGTCGGCGGCCAGCACCGTTTCGTAGTTCTCCATGCGGAGATTGATCTCGAGTCCCTGCCGCAGTCCTGCTTCGTCCTCAACGACCAGTATTTTCGTCATCGGCAATCTCCGGTGTTAGTACGGCGCTCGGGTCGGGAGAGTTTCTACAGCGTTTGCGGTGCGAGCTGCGCCAGGGATGTGGTCTTCGGCGATTGGGGCCGCGGGAAAAGAAGCCGGAACGTCGATCCGGCACCAGGTTTGGAGTCCACTTCGATCGTGCCGCCATGCGAAGCGATGATCTGCTGCACCAGCGTCAGGCCAAGGCCGGCACCGCGGCGGGTCTGCGTGTCGGAGAACTGCGCGCGGTAGTACGGCTCGAAGATGCGCGCCAAGTCGGCCGCTTCGATGCCGATGCCGCGGTCTTTGACTTCGATGACTACCGAAGCTTCGGTCTGCCGGAGAGTGACGTCGATGATCTTGTTCTCGTCGCCGGAGTACTTGATGGCGTTGTCGATCAGGTTCAGCACCGCGCGCGACACGGCATCGCGATCCCACGATTGTTCGTCGACCACGTCGTCGATGTGAAGGTTGACGTCGAAACCGCGGCTGCGGATCCACGATTCGTAGGTCGAGACCAGCGAAGTCAGAAGGTCGCGCGGGAAGACCGGCGTGAAGGCCAGCGCCTTGGCGTTGCTGTTCTGGATGCGGGCTACGTCGAGAACGTTTTCGACCATGTGCGAGAGGTGCAGAACCTCGCGAAGGATCGAGTCTTCGATCTCGTGGCGTTGCTTCTCCGGCAGCCGCGTGCCGCCGCGTTTCAGCGTCTCCGCGCCGAGGCGGATCATCGAGAGAGGCGTACGCAGCTCGTGCGAGACGTTGGCCACCAGCGCGCCGCGCAGCTTCATCGTGTCGGCCTCATGCCGCAGTCCGCGCATGGCCAGGTACGCGCCGAGCGCCATGAGCGAGAGCGCCAAAGCGCTGAGGAGGACGCTAATCAGTCGCGCGTTTTCCCATCCCGAGGTGCCGTAGCCGGTCTCGACGAAACCGCGCACGGCGTAGGACGAGAGCGGCGCGGCCAGCGAGGCGATGAAGGCGTATCCCTTGCCGGTCTTGATCGCGCCGGCTGCGGACGGATTCTCGATGACCGCCACCTGCGCCTGTTGCGAGAGCCCCTCGGCTTGGACGAGCGGCTGATGCGCGAGCGCGGGGCGGACGCGGGCCAGCAGAAACGCGGGATCGTAGGTGTAGCGCACCAGTCCGCTGGCCGAGTAGAGCTCGCGCGTCACAAGCTTGCTGGAGTGGGCCGTTCCTGACGGCTCGTGGGCGTAGACGGCGCTGGACGGGTCGGCGTCCGGCACGTAAAGCGCGGAGGTGATCCAGTCGTTGTCGTGAATCCACTTCTTCAGTTCGGACGACGACGGCGAGCGCCGCTCCACCTTCTGCCACTCCTCGGATGCGCGAGAGAGCTCGTCGCGGACTGCGGCGTCGATGCGGCGCGCGCTGATCTCGGCAGCGTAGCCGGCGTACTGCATGGCCAGCGTCTTGACGCCGCTCTCCATCCGCGCGGAAAGGACGTACGAGCGCCAGGCGAGGACGCCAAGGCCGGCGGCGACGACGAGAAACGGAATGAGGATCGATGAGACGTGGTCCAGCCGGTCACCCGATCGCGGGCTCACCTTGAACTTCGCCAGTAGGGCACGGACCATTTGTCTCCGTCATCACTGCTGCGGCGCCGACGTGGCGGTGGTGGAGGGGATGCCATGCCCCAGCAACAGGTGCTGCGCCACCATCTTGTCGATCTGCGCCTTCGAGTACGGCGCCAGCTGCACATCGACTTTACGCAGAACGCCGGAGCGCTTGATGATGATCCAGAGCACGCCGGTCTGCTTCGCCGTATAGAGGATCTGCTTGAAATCCTTGATGTTGCCGTCGACGGTGCTGTGCCCGTTGACGGCCATGATCCGGTCGCCGGGCTTAAGGTCGGCGCGCCAGGCCGGGCCGTCGTCGATGACCGCTTTGACGGCGATTCCCGGATTCAGCTCCTCGATCTGCGCGCCGAGGTAGCGGCGTCCGCTCGAAAGCTGGCGAATGGCCTGCTCGCATTCGCGGGGAGACGAAGTGCACAACTTCCGATCGTCAGCGTTCGCCGCGGTCACGAGAAGAAGGGTTGCAACGAGAAAATGAGAAAGTCGGACGGTCATTGGGTGGAGCGGGGTCCTTGGCCGACGCTCAATCTAGTCTGCTAACGCCGGGGATACGATTACAAATCAGCAAATGTCGAATGAATTCCCTGTAATACAACAAGTTAGCTGGACTTGTCTCACGCGAAGCGAAGCGCGCCGAACGCGGCCGCAACGTGAAAGTCGGCTGGCGATTTCCGCGCCGGCTGCCATGCACTGAAGCCGTCGCCGTGCGCCGCGCTGCGATCGATCCGGAAAAAATTGGCGCGCCATTCGTCTCCGGTTTCCGGCGCCGCTCCGAGTGATGCGAATGGGAGCCGGAGGACAACGTCGAGCGTGCGCTGGTCATTGCGCCGCAAGGCGGCGAAGAGGCCGTCGCAGGTCCAGGCCAGGTCGGTGGTCATCGTGGCCCGCACTCCGTCGGGCGAGTCGATGCGGGCGTCGAACGTGGTCCCGAGCGGGTTGACCTCGATCTCGTAGTACGGCGTCAGTCCATCCGGCGCGAGAAAGACTTCGACAGCGTCTTCCTTCCAAAGCGGCTCATCGTGTTCGAGATAGGAGGCCACGATCTCGTCGTCATCGCACTGAAAGACGATGGTGAGCATCTCCCCATCGTGGTACGCCGCAACCGCTGTCTGCAGCCTCGGCACGCCTCCATCGATGGCGCGAAGCAACGGTACGACGTCGCATTCCGGCGGGATCGCCCACGGCTCTTCGATCGAGAATTCGGCGCGCGGCACGACCAGAACGGGAACCGACATTACCGAAATCATACGGCCTCACATGGCGCGGCATTGCGCGTGCAATGCCGCAGAGGCCCGAGAAAACGATGGTAGACCTTGAATTGGATGACCTGAGGCGGGAGTTTCTCGCCGAGGCCGACGAGAAAGTGAGCGAGATCCAGGCAAAGCTCGACGGCGAGCAGTCTCCCGAGGCATTGGAACGATTGACGTACCTGGCGCACCAGCTCAAAGGCTCCGGCGGCAGCTACGGGTTCGCCCGCATTTCGACGGACGCCGCGGAGCTGGAGACCGCCGTGGAGCAACTGGTCCGAGAGGGAACGCGCCCCGGAATCGACGACCGCATCCAGCAGCACGTCTTCAGCCTCCGCGCGGAAGTGGATCGGCGAATGAGGGAGTTCGCGGTGGGGGTAGGCGGGTAAATTACGCCGCGTCCGTCCCCTTCGCCGCGGTCCTCGCGCGCACTCCGTCCGCCTGCACCTGATTGCGGCCGTTCTTCTTCGCCCGGTACAGCGCCTTGTCCGCGGCCACGATCAACTCTTTCGCCGAATGGATGCGCGGATGCGGCACAGTGGCGACGCCGATGCTGACCGTGGCCGCGATCGGCCCGGCATGCGTGCGGACAGGCGTCAGCTCGATGCTGCGGCGAATCTGCTCGGCGAAGCTGAGGGCATCGTCGAGCTGCGTTTCCGGTAGCATCAGCGCGAACTCTTCTCCACCGTACCGCGCGGCAAGGTCGGTGGTCCGGATCGACTCCTGGAAAATAGTGGAGATCGCTTTGAGCACTTCGTCGCCGATGGCATGGCCATACGTGTCGTTGACCTTCTTGAAAAAATCGAGATCGACGATGACGAAGGAGAGCGGCCGCTGGTAGCGCGCCGATTCCTCGAAGGCGCGGGACAGCTCGTCCTGGAGATGGCGGTGGTTGTAGAGCTTCGTCAACCCATCGGTGATCGAGAGCAGCTCCAGGCGGCGGTTGCTTTCGAGCAGCTCTTTCTGCAGATCGACGATCCGCTTCGCCGCGCGGATGCGCGCCATCAGCTCGGGATACTGGAACGGCTTGGTGATGTAGTCGTCCGCGCCGAGGTCGAGACCCTGAACCTTGTCCTCCTGATCGTCTTCGCCGGTGAGCATGATGATGTAGCGGTTGCGCAACTCCGGCTCGTCCTTGAGCTGGCGGCAAAGCTCGACGCCGTCCATGTCCGGAAGGCGCCGGTCGAGGATGGCCAGGTCCCATTCGGTCTTCGGCAACTGCTCACGCGCCTCTTCGCCCATCCCGAATTCGATGCTCTCGTAGCCGCTGCGCTTGAGAAAGAGACGCACCAGCCGGCGGATGGCCGGATCGTCATCGACGACAGCAACCTGAAAGGGCTTGGAGTCGGGCATCGCGGAGGGCAGCCGCAAGCGTAGTGCCAGAATTGCGGCTTCGCCGCAGCTAAGCAATTCGCATCGAGATGTCCAACGCCACCACCGAGTGTGTCAGCGCGCCGATGGAAATCCTGTCCACGCCCGTCTCGGCGATCTCGCGGACGTTGTCGATGGTGATGCCGCCAGATGCTTCGAGCGGAACCGCGCCGGCGACCCGCTGAACGGCATCGCGCATCTGCGCGGGCGGCATGTTGTCGAGCAGGATGAAGTCGGGGCGGAGCGCCAGCGCTTCCTCGAGCTCGGCGAAGTTGCGCACCTCGACCATGATTTTCTGCGGCATCTTCCGCGAACGAATCCGTTCGACGGCGGCGGTAATCGATCCGGCCCGGTCGATATGATTGTTCTTGATGAGGAACATGTCGTATAGCCCGATGCGAGGGTTCTCACCGCCGCCGCAGCGGACGGCGTATTTGTCGAGAGCTCGCAACCCCGGCGCGGTTTTGCGTGTGTCGTAGATCTTCGCGTTCGTACCGCGGATGGCGTCGACATAACGCCGCGTGGTGGTGGCGATACCTGAAGCCCGCTGCATGAGGTTGAGCGCCGTCCGCTCCCCCGCCAGCAACCCGATCACCGACGCCTCCACCTCGGCCACAACATCGCCGGGCTCGACGGCATCACCATTGCTGCGTTTCGGATCGAATGACGACGAGGGATCGATTGCCGCGAATGTTGCCGCCGCGAATTCGAGCCCAGCCAGAATCCCCGAACCCTTGACTAGAAATCGCGCGCGCCCGCGATCGGAAGGCTCGAAGATCGCTTCGCTGGTGATGTCGGGAAGGTCTTCATCGAGCGCGCGGCGGACGATGAGATCGATGTCACGCATGTCCATATCGGAATGCTGCCATCAATCGAGGCGTTTTGGGGTGCCTGTTCGTTGAAAATTTGGGGGCGTACCGGCTTCGACGGGGACATGTCGGGGCCATGGTTGCATGCCGAGCTGATTGCCTCGTAAATCCGATCAACCTTGAGTAGCTGCGAACAACAGCCAACTCGCTCTCGCGGCCTAATAACCCACGAGCGTCCACCTGATGGTTGCTCACGCCGTCAGGACCGGATGCCATTAATGTGAGCTAAGCGACAGCGAACCGCCTCGGCGCCGTCGACGAAAACCCAGAGGCTGGTCCACGTTCATTCCCCGCTCTCCGGGCAGAACATGGACGAGATCTAATGGAGAGCTAAGCATGTAGTAACCAGGCTTCACTGCTCTCGGACGCGGGTTCAACTCCCGCCGCCTCCACCAACGATTTTCAGTGGCTTAACTCATTGCCACCAATTTTTACCTCTTTCGACGTCCTGAATAGCGACGCAGGCGGATATTCCGCCACCTCCACTTTGTCTGCACTACTACTGTTTCGAGGTGGGGAGGCCAAGTCCTTCCGAACGTCACTCCTTTCCATGGAGATATCGAAATGGCAGAAGCTGTCGGTCAGTTGCCCGACTACGCCGTTTTCATCTGTTACAGCCACGCCGACAACAAGGAACAAGGGCGGCAATGGGCAACGTGGCTACACCACAGCCTGGAAACTTACGAGGTTCCGCCCGACCTGATCGGGAAACGCAATTCGCGAGGCGAAACCGTGCCGGTATCGCTTTTCCCTGTGTTCCTCGATGAAGAGGAGCTCCCGGCTAATGCCGATCTCTCGACGAGCATTCAACAGGCGCTCGAAAGATCGCGATTGATGGTTGTCATTTGCTCACCACGGGCGGTTGGGTCTCGGTACGTCGATCAGGAGATCCACTATTTCAAACACATCGGCAAGAGCGATCGGATCCTTCCCTTGATCGTCGACGGCGCACCGGATACTCCGTCTGATAACTGCTTCCCGCAGTCGCTGATCGCGACGGAACCGCTCGCAGCTGACGTGAGACCAGCCGGCAAGCCAATGCAAGGATGGACCTCGGCTGCGGTCTATCGACGAGAACTCGAGGATAGCGGCGTCCCGCGCCAGGAAGCGACCGCTGTTGCCGACGAGTATCAAGAGCGGCTTGAGCATGCTAAACTGAAGGTGATCGCCGGCGCTCTCGGATTGCCTCTCGGCGAGCTGACGCGGCGCGATCGCGCACACGAGCTCGCAAAGTCGCGAGCGCGAGCGCGAAGGCTGCGGGCGTGGCTCGCCGTCGTCAGCGTGCTGGCGATGGTCGTGGCAGCATCGGCCTTTCTTGCATTTCGCGGCCAGCGCGAGGCGATTCGACAGCGTGATCGCGCGCTTGGCGAAGCATATGTTCTCGCCGTGCGCCAGGCGGCTGCCAAAATTGCGGAGGGCGATTTCGGCGCCGCGCGGGAGGTTCTTCTCAAGGCACCGCGCTCGAAAAGAGCATGGGAGTGGTGGTACCTCATAGCGCGCTGCGGGCCGTCTCCGCGGTCTTTGTCCGACGTCGAAAAGGTCAACGCACCCGAGGCCGCGTCGATGAAGTCCGATCTCGATGCGATCGCGGCGACATCCACCGACGGCCGGTCGTACACGTCGACCCTCACGCACAACGCCGGCCTGCGAAACGACATCGTCTTCGAGTACGGGGCTTACGGCGGGCGGGGAGGAACCGAGTGGCGTGCGCGACGCGTCGGCGAGAGTGGCGCAGTCCTTCTCAACGGCTTTGCGACTGGAATGTATGGCTCTATCCCAGCGGCGAAGCTCGGTCCCGACGCCCGCGTATTCTGGCGTGTCGGCCAAGATGACGGGACCCGCCGAAAACTGCCACAGCTCGCGTCGGGAGAGAAGCTCCCGAAGACTGAGACTGATTACGTTACGTTTTTGCGCGAGCGATACGTCATTGGTCCGCTCGGATCAGGGCTCCCGCCTGACAATCTGTCATCGCACGATGCCGCGCTTCCAGAAGATCGCCGCACATGGACCGACCTTGAAATAGCCGCCGAAAACGGGAGCTGGATTACGACGGATTCCGGCGGTCAGGAGATGTTGATACTTCCGATTTATGGATTCGATGACGGCCATTCGCTGAACCTGAAGACCGGAGTAATCTCGACTGTCGCGAGTCCCGCAAAGCGTTGGCAAAATCTCGTCTTGCTCATGCCGCCCGATGAACAAGCCCTGGCGATCACTGCCGCCGATCGTCAGGGCATGTCAGAAGACGATTTGCAGCATTACGAAATCGCGGTCGAGCGTGGCTCGCACGCGCCAGTGGTCTTGAGTACGTGGAACTTCGGCAACGTGCGCATTCGTGATGCGGCGACGGGCTACGTCATCGGTGAATCGATTTCCCCCGTTCGAGAGCACGGACTCCCGTTCTACGGAGGCGCAGCGGCAATTGTTCCGGGTACTGACCTCATTGCGGGCTGGTTCTGGTGGCAGGACAAGATCATTGCGGGTGTAGCCGATCTGCGTGAACGTCGACTCGTCGTCAAGTTCGAAAAAGCACCTGACATGAACGAGGAGTTTGCGACAACGCTTTACAGCTCGATGACGATCTCGCCCAATGGGCAAGAGGCGGCGTTCCAGTTCTCCGACCGGAACGACAGGTATTTCGCCGTCTGGAACGTGAAAAACGGAAAGATGATCTACGGTCCTGAAGGATCTCTGTATCAGCGCACGCCTGAAAAAAGCAGCGATCGAATTCCGTCAGGCTTTTCGTGGCACCCGGACGGCGACTACCTCGTGATCGCTCAGGCAAACGGCGTGGTTGAAGTACGTCGCAGCTTCGCCAGCGCAGCGTTTGCCCAAATCGAGGGTGCCACCGGCGGCGTAGGTGTTCAGCCACTTGACGAAAAAAGTCGTGTACTGATCGGAAACGCTGTGGTTGATACGGAAACATGGCAAACGATGATGACGCTACCCTCCGAACACTACGTGTCGCGCGACGGTGATCTTGCCGTTCTGCAGACGCGCGTGGGCGTAGTCGAAGTTGTTCGGTTGGAGTTTCGCCGCCGACCGCCGCCAAATCTACGGGAGAGCCTCCTTTGGGACGAGATTCGGCACAGTGCGTCAAGCAATTGAACGTTCCTGTTCGAGGATCGCCTGGTCGGCGTCGGACAGCTCGTTACTCATGCGCTTCTCTCGACTCGATTGATGCCGCAGTTGCGTGTTCGCCTCCTGCGAGATCGTTCGTCTCGCTCGAGGCATCAACTCACCATGCCGATACCCGTGCCTCGTGGAGACCGAGGCGTTTTGCTTAAACGGTGAATCGCGCCTAGCCGCTCTGCGTACTCAATACGTACATCCAAAAGGTCACCGAGGCGTTTTTCGCGATTTTAGTGGTATCGCGTTCAACTCCCGCCGCCTCCACCAAATTTAGATACCACTTCTAACCTTAGAACAATAGAAGTAGGCGCGCCGTACGGACGATCGGTGGCCACGCGGCGACTGTAGCGTCGAAGACTCCGATTCCCGTCGCCACCGTCAATAGAAATAGGGCTGTCGCGATTGCGGAGCGGCTTAGTGCGCTAATGGTCATGCTCCCGCCTGCTCTTTCCATCGTTGAACATTCACGCCGAAGGCGAGGAGCCACAAGGTGAGCAGGCCTTCGCCGAACATGCCTGGGGCCAGGTTCCAGGGTGCGAGAGAGTTGGCGAGCGGCGTTGAGAGGAAGGTCAGCCAGCCCAGGCCGCCAATCGCCATTCCTATGCCGAGGAGGCGCGGCAGGAACGTTGATCGGATGATGAGATAGCCGATCAGAAGACAATAGAAGCCGAAGAAAGCCAGACTGTTCAGGTCGAGCGGAGCGAGATGAAACAACGTCAGAACGGACCAGGCACATCCTGCGACACCGACGATCGCCGCCGTCAGTGAAACGCGTTTGTTGACCGGCTTGAAGAGGTCGTGGAAAAGCAGTGTTACGGCGACATAGGCCGCGGTGGCGATGAGGTTTGCGGCGATCCGGTTGCTGGTGGAGCGTAGGGCAACGATTCCCGCTACAAACGTGAGCAGGTAGAAAGCGCCGGCCATTCTGGCTTTCCATCGCGGTGACGTCTCCGTAATCGTTTCTGTCATTGTTGCTGTGCTCATGCGGGCTCCTCGTTAAGCAACTTGCGCGACCTCACTCGGACCAACCAGAAAAGCATCGCGACGGCGAGCAGCAGGTGCGGCACGTAAAGAAGGTTCGAGTCGTTGACCCACTTGGGAAAAAGGCGCGCTCTGCTGGGATAGAAAGAGATCAGGGCGAACAGCAGCGCCAACGACATTCGCCAGAGATGTCGCGCGATGCGCTGCGAGCCAGCGACGCCGCCACGCAGGATCATGCGGACGTCGGAGACCGCGAACAGCAGGGCGATCGATCCGAAGAAAAAGTACATGCCGGGGCTGTAGCCGTCGTTCATCCCGGTCCGGCTGGTGGCCGCCTGGAATCCCCAGGTCATGGCGGCTGCGGCGATCGCCAGCGCCATGAGAAGTGCGCTCCGATCGAAAATGCCGGCTTTGCGTTCTCTGCGTCTCGCAACTGCCCATCCGGTCGCAACGAGATAGAGCACCAGAAGGCCGCCCATCACGTTGCCCTTGTTGGGTTTGATGAAGATGGCCATGTAGGTGCCGGCCGCGGCGGCGCAGAGCAACGAGATGGAGAACACCATGCCGGCCGCGCTGTGAAGTCCCGATCCTTTGCGGAAGGACATGGCCATGAAGCCGGCCAGCAAGGCCACAACGGCGCCGCAGATATGAATCATCGTCATGGCCGAATGCATCGATCAGTTCTCCTCACGGTGTTATAGTGAACTACAACACCTAACCACACGCAAGCGTTTTCTTTTGCGCTACGATCTGCAGCCATGTCTCCGACCTACGCGAACGGCAAGATCTGCTACATCGAGATCCCGGCGACCGACATCCCGCGATCGGTTGCGTTCTATCAATCGGTCTTCGGCTGGAAGACCCGCCAGCGCGGCGATGGCGCGATCGCCTTCGACGACGGCGTCGGCCAGGTGAGCGGTACATGGGTGACCGGCCGGCCGCCCTCGGAGAACCCGGGTCTGCTGATTTACGTGATGGTTGATGACATCAACGTGACCATTGAGGCAATCCGAGCGAACGGCGGCGAGATCGTGCAGCCGGTTGGCGTTGATGCACCCGAGATCACGGCCCGGTTCCGCGATCCGGGCGGGAACATTCTCGGTCTCTACCAGCAGCCGGATCAGGCTACTGTCTGAACCCAACCACGTACCGCCCGGCCCGCACGTGCACGGGATAGTGGACGTCGATCCAGGCGATGATCGCTGGAACCCGGTCGCGGTTGGTAATGCCGTCGAGGGACCCGAGGATCTTCGATCCTTCCAGGACGACGAACACCGGCGGATTGGAGCTCAGTTGTCGCAATGCCTCGGCGCCCAGCTCGGGCGATGACAGCATGGCGATGTCGGGACAACGGGTGGCCGGGCGGCGGTCGAGCAGGTAGTAGAGGGCGCGTTCGCCGGAGAGGTCGAAGATCGGGCCGGGGCCGGCGTGTTGCGACAAGTCATTGAGCGCTGTCAGATCCGCTGCATTTTCGGGGTAGGTGTAAATCCCGCGCCCGCGCGGCATCGGATACGGCACAAGTCCTTCGTGCCGCTGGCGCGCTGGCCAGCCGGCGATCAGCTTCGCGCCGAGCGTGGCGTTGTCGGCGATCTCGAAGTAGCGGAAGCCGAGGATTGCGACGACCATCAGAGCGACGCCGCGCCAGAGGTTCACCGGCTTTCTCGCCAGCGGTTCGAAGAGAAAGGCGACGACGGCGGCGCCGAGGAGCGGGATGGCGAAACGGGTGTGACTCCAACTGCATCGGCCCGCGGCAGTGCGGAAGAGGATGATCGAGAAAATGGCCACGATGGCGATGCGCATGTCGCGCTTGCGCCACGCCATCGCCAGCAGCAATCCGAAGAAGACCGGCGGCAGGTAGTAGCGCGCGGATTCGGACGCCAGCCACTCCCAGAGCGCGGCGGGATGAATGAGCAATAACAGCGAAGGAAGCGGTTTTGCCGGCAGCGACCAGACCGCATCGATCGCCCGCGGGATGATGACGAAGGAGTCGCGGAAGAAGTGGTAGAGATTGGCGCGCGTGATCAGCAGAACCACAAACGGCGCGGCGATCGCCGTGATCGCGATCAGCGCAACCCGCCGCGTGTAGATCAAGGTGATGATTGCCGTCGCCGCGACGGCGCAGATGCCGACGTCGAGGCTCCAGAGGATTCCCAGCGATGAGGCGATGGCGGCGACATAAATCGCGCCCGGCCGGCGCCGCGCCGCGAGCAACGCCCAGACGGCAATGAGCAGCGGCAGCCATCGAAAATAGGGAAAGACAGGAACTTCTCCCGCGCCGATTGCACAGAGCGACAGGAACACGGCGGCGAGAAAGCCAGCCGTAGTTGCCGTCAGTTCCGCGGCGATCGGGACCAGCATTGCCAGCGCGGCGGCATCGAGGATGGTCTCCAGCCGCCGCGTTTTTTTCGGAGATGGGTTGCTGCCGAGGACCAGCGCATCGAGGCCTCCGTCGGTGGCGAATCCGTGGAGGAAGAAGATGTCGCCGTACGGCCGGCCGCCATCGAGCATCACGGACGCGGGCGACAGATGTTCCCCTTCGTGAAACATCTCCATGAAGGCGAACGGGTGATCGTGGGCGATGAACATGGCCAGGAAGACGATGACGGTTGCCATCAGGGTGGCTCGTTGCCTGGCTGCCGGGCGTCGGGTGTCGGGTGCCGGGTTCTGAGACCAGCCCAGCGCGAGCGCGCCGATCGCGCTGGCGATCGTCAACGCGAGGACGACGAAATAGTCGTATCCCTTCGGGTACTTCGCAACCGTCACCGCGCCGATGCCGCCGGTGGGAACGGAGAACCAGCCGACGCAGTGCGGCGCGATGGCGACGACGAGGAGGGCGCCGAGGACGGCGCCCAGGATCGGGAACGAGAACCGCCGCCGGGCCGGCAGCGGTCCAGCCGGCGAGCCGCCGGCGCGACGATCGCCCGCCCTAAACCACATCCTTCTCCGGCCACTGCTGCTCGGGGTTGAAGTCGTGCATCACGTTGCCGGGGGCCGGCGGTCCGCCGTTGCGGTTGCGCAGACGGCTGTGGTGGTAGCCGTAGACGGCGTAGAAGACGATGCCGACCAGGAACCACTTCACGAATCGCCACCAGGACGACGGCGGAAGATAAATCGCCAGGCCGATGCAGGAGGCGACGCCGAGGAGCGGCAACAGGTAGGGGCCGCCGGGAACGCGGAACGAGCGCGGGCGATCGGGATCCTTGATGCGCAGGATCATGATGCCGAAGCAGACCAGGATGAAGGCGAACAGTGTTCCGATGTTGGTCAGATCGACCATGGCGTCGAGCGAGGTGAACATCGCCGTGACGCCGACGCCGACGCCGGTGATGATCGTGCCGATGTGCGGCGTGCCGAACTTCGGGTGAACTCTGGCGAAGAACGGCGGGAGCAGACCGTCGCGCGACATGGCGAAGAAGATGCGCGGCTGGCCGAGCTGGAAAACGAGCAGCACGGCGGTATGGGCCACGACCGATCCGAAGGCCACCACGCCCACCATCCAGTTGGGCATCGTCGCGTACTTCATGGCCATCGTCAGCGGCTCGGCCTGTTCGCTGGAGAGTTTCTTCACCAGGTCGCCGTACGGGATCATCCCGGTGAAGACCGCGGCGATGATGGCGTAGATGATCGTGCAGACCACCAGCGATCCGATGATGCCGATCGGCATGTCCCGCTTCGGGTTCTTGGCCTCCTCGGCCGTCGTCGACACGGCATCGAATCCGATGTAGGCGAAGAAGACGATGGCCGCGCCGGTGATCACGCCGTGAATGCCGTTCGGGGCGAAGGGATGCCAGTGCGCCGGCTTCACGAACTTGAAGCTGACCAGCACGAAGAAGCCGAGAACCACCAGCTTGATGGCCACCATGCCGAAGTTGAAGCGGGCTGATTCCTTGATGCCCCACACCAGCACGATGGTGATGGCCGCGACGATGACGCCGGCCAGGATGTTGAAGACGATCGGTACGCCGAGGATGTGCGGCGCTGCCGCAACGAGCTGCGGCATCTTCGCCGCGGCGGTGGTGTAGTCGATGGTCATCCATGGAGGGAGCTTGATGCCGAAGCCCTCCAGGAGCGTGTTCATGTAGTTGGCCCAGGAGATGGCCACGGCCACGTTGCCGATGGCGTATTCGATGATCAGATCCCAGCCGATGATCCAGGCGATCAGCTCGCCGAGCGTGGCGTAGGAGTAGGTGTAGGCGCTGCCGGCCACCGGCACCATCGAGGCGAATTCGGCGTAGCAGAGCGCCGAGAAGCCGCAGACGACCGCGGTGAGAACGAACGAGAGCATGAGGGCCGGACCGGCGCCGGGGCGATGCGCGTCGCCGGCGGCGGCGGTGCCGATCGTGGCGAAGATGCCGGCTCCGATGATGGCGCCGATACCGAGGGCGATGAGGTTCCAGGGCCCCAGCGTTTTCTTGAGCTGGTGCCCCTCTTCCTTCGTTCCGGCAATGAGATCGTCGAGCGACTTGGTGGCGAACAACCGGCTCATCAATGACATGTGCGGCGAATGATGGGCGCGGCCCGGCGAGGGGTCAAGTGCCGCGGCGTATGATTCGCGCCATGCGGATGGTCACGGCACTCCTGGCGGCGACGGCGCTGACATGCGCGACGCGGCCGCCGTCGCCGACCTGCATCGATCTCTCCGGCACCTACGCACTGTCCGGCCAGCCGATGCGCAAAGGGACGGGATCGACGGCGTTCGTCTTCAGCGAAGGGGCGGTGTTGAACCGGATCGAGATGCTGACCATCACCCAGCCAGGATGCCGGATCGAGATCCACGCCACCGGTGACGGCGGCAAGATTCACGACGCCATCCTGCAGAACGATCTCAGTTGGACCGAGGACGGCGTGACGACGTCTTGGTCACCGCAGAAGATGGGCTCGGCAATCCTGGCCGGTGCCTCCAGCCGCACGCGCACGCTGACGCTGCAACTCTCGCCCGAGCACGACACGCTCACGATCTCCTCCGAGTTCGACGAGCGCGGCCTGGCCCTGCTGTTCATGCCGTTCCACGACCACGGCGCGGCCACCTGCGTGATGAAGCGCGTGAAGAGCTAAGCCGTTACAATTGCGGTTTTTCACATTCCCAGGAGGCACTTCATGTCGGCAATCGAAACCACCCGTTACCCGGACATTCGCAACTACATCGGCGGCGCGTTCGTCGAGCACGATGCCGGGCGCTATCTCGACGTCTTCAATCCCGCCGAGGGGAGCGTGATCTCGCGCGTGCCTCTTTCAGCGAGTGCTGATGTCGATCGCGCGGTGCAGGCGGCCAAGGCAGCCTTTCCCGGCTGGTCGGCGACTCCGATCAAGGAGCGGGTGCAGGTGTTCTACCGGTACAAGGCGTTGCTGGAGCAGAACATCGACGAGCTGGCGCGGCTGGTCACCGAGGAGAACGGGAAGATCGACAGCGAGGCGCGGGCGGAGGTGCTGAAGTCGGCCGAGCTTTGCGAGTTTGCCTGCTCGCTGCCGCAGATCACCGCTGGCGAAGTGCTGGAGGTTTCGCGCGGCGTCGAATGCCGCGTCGAGCATTTTCCGGTCGGGATCGTCGCTTCGATCACGCCGTTCAATTTCCCCAACATGGTTCCCAACTGGACGATCCCGAATGCGATCGGCCTCGGCAACTGCATGATTCTGAAGCCGAGCGAGCTGGTACCGCTGTCCGCGGGCCGCATCGCCGAGCTGCTGCGCGAGGCGGGGCTGCCGGACGGCGTTCTCAATATCGTTCACGGCGGGCAGGAGACGGTCGAGGCGATCTGCGACCATCCCGGCATCGAAGGCATCAGCTTCATCGGCTCGACGAAGGTGGCCAAGATCGTCTATCGCCGCGGCACCTCGAATTTCAAGCGGGTCATGGCCCTCGGCGGAGCCAAGAATCACCTCATCGTGATGCCGGACGCGGAGCCGGAGATGACGTCGACGAACGTGGTGGCCTCGATGTCCGGCTGTGCCGGCCAGCGCTGCATGGCCGCCTCGGTGATGATGGCTGTCGGCAACAGCGATCACATCATCGACCGGATGGTCACCATCGTGAAGTCGATGGTGCCGGGCACGCACATCGGTCCGGTGATCTCGGCCGAGGCCAAGGCGCGGATCGAGGGATACATCACCGAGGCCGAGAAGATGGGGGCGAAGATCCTCGTCGACGGCCGCGGCTACACGTTGAAGGGAAAAGAGAACGGCTACTACGTCGGCCCGACGCTGATCGATCACGTCACGCCGGACATGCGCATCGCCCAGGAGGAAGTCTTCGGGCCGGTGATGGTGATCGTCCGCGCGAAGAATGTGGAAGAAGCGGTCGGTGTGCAGCAGAAGTCGCGCTACGGCAATGCCGCCAGCATCTTCACCGAGAGCGGCGGCGTGGCCCGCTACGTGATGGAGAACGCCAGCGCCGGGATGGTGGGCGTGAACGTCGGCGTGCCGGTGCCGCGCGAGCCGTTCAGTTTCGGCGGCTGGAACGAGTCGAAGTTCGGCGTCGGCGACATTACCGGCCGCGGTTCGATCGAGTTCTGGACGAAGTCGAAGAAGATGACCACCAAGTGGAACAAGGAAGCCGGCGTCAACTGGATGTCATAGCCGGCACGGCCGGCGGCGTTGGTTGCCCAAGGCTCCGCCAACAGATGCGTACAATCCCTCGGCTCATGGACTTCAAAAGACACCGGAATCGCGCCGGTGACATAATCATCCACCTTCGATGAGCGACAAGAAGACGTGGGGATCGACCGTGATGGGCTGGTTCGTGGTTCAGGACCAGGCCGCGGAGTCGGGCGAATCGGAAGCCGCGGCTCCGGACGATGTTCCCTCATCGACGCAGCAGCCGGACCTGCCGGTGTTCAATACGCCGCCTCCCGCCGCCCCGGGAGGTAAGGTCGACTTCGAGCAGGTGTTCGAGGCGGCCGGGATCGATGAGGAAGAGCGGCAGCGCGTTTCACGGACGCTGGAGTTGCTTACCTCGCTCCCGCCGGGCACGGAAGACGCGGTCAAGAAACAGATCGTGATGGCGTCGCTGCGCGCGTTCGGCGTGCCGATCGAGAAGATCATCGAGGCGGGCGCGCAGGAGCTGCAGGCGCTCGAGGCCTACATCCGCGCCGGCGCCGCCGACACCGAGAAGGTCACCGCCGAAGCGGATCAGCGCATCAAACAATACGAAGAAGAAATCGTAAAACTGAAAACGGTAATGCAGGAGCGCGTGTCCGAACAGCAGGGCGTCATCGGTTCCTGCAACGAGAAGAAGCTCGAGGTGCAGAAGGTGCTCGAGTTCTTCGGGCAGGAAGCGGTGGCGCGCGTCGTTCGCGATTCGCCGAAGCTGCACGAACCGGCACAGAACTGAGGGACATATGGGACTGTTTTCCAGGCTGGGCAATCTGTGGAAGGGTTTTCTCTCGATCTGGATCTCGGACATCGAACAGGATCACCCGGAGATCGCGTATGAGAACGCGATCAATTCGATGATCGAGAAGTACGCCAAGCTCAAGAGCGCCACCGCGGCGATCATCCGGCGGCGCGAGGAGCTCGACGATCGCTTCAAGAAGGCGAACACCGAGCTGGCGCAGACCGAGGCCGAGCTGAATACGGCGGTGGAAACGAACCAGGACGATCTGGCGGTGGTGCTGATCCAGAAAAAGAATCAGCTCACGGCGGACATCGCCGAGATGCAGGCCGACCTCGAGACGGCGCGCTCCGATGCGCAATCGGCGAAGACGTCGCTCCTCAGCGTGCAGACGGAGATCAAGAAGCTGCAGGCCGAGCGCGAAACGATGCTGGCCAAGATGCAGTCGGCACAGGCGCGCATCAAGATTCAGGAGCAGCTCGACGGCCTCTCGGTCGACGACGAAGTGCGCGCGCTGGACAATGTCCGCACACACATCAAGAACACCATCGCCGAGGCGAACCTCGGCAAGGAGCTGTCCGATTCGTCGCTCGATTCGCGCCTGGCCGGCCTTCGTTCCCAGGTCGGAGACGTTCAAGCCAAGCAGGAACTGGCGGCCATCAAGGCTCGCAAAGCGGCACAACAGCAGGGCCAGAAGACGATGTAGTTGCTCGCCATCCGGCGACCGGAGGTTTTGATGAAACTCACCCCCTTTGCCAAATTCTTCGTCACCGTCGTGATTCTCGGCGTCGTCGGATACGCGGCCTACCACTACAAGGGCCGCGACATCCGCAAGTGGGCCACCGGCAGCGATAAGACGACCACCACCGGCACGGGCCAGGTCGGCAGCAACGACTTCGACGCGCTCAAGAACGCGCCCGCCGATCCGTCGCGCGACGCCGCCGTCACCGGCGTGGCCGCGGTCAGCGTCAACGGCGGCAAGCTGAATCGTCCGTTGGTGGTAGCGATCAACACCTGGGCCGGCCACTCGCCCGGGATCGTGTTCAACAACGGCATGGAGCCGGGCGACTCATCGAACTATCGCCGCAAATACGGCATGGACGTGAAGTTCGTGCTGATCGAAGACCCGGCCGCGAAGCTGGCAGCGTTCCGCAAGGGCGCGGTCGACATCATGTGGAACACGGTCGACAACTGGGCGCGCGAAGCCTCGATCCTGGCCGAGAACAATCAGCAGGCCAAGTCGGTGATGATGCAGGACTGGTCGCGCGGCGGCGACGGCATCGTCTCGCTGGCATCGATCAACTCCATCGAACAGCTCAAGGGGCATCGCATCGCCTGCACCCAGTTCACGCCGTCGCACTTCCTGCTGCTCTATCTGCTTTCGCAATCGGGACTGTCGGCCGAGGATCGCGCCGGCGTGGAGAAGAACATCATCTTCACGCAGGACGCGCCGGCTGCCGCGGCGATGTTCAAGGCGAAACAGGTCGACGCCGCCGTGACGTGGGAGCCGGATCTTTCCGGCGCCGTCACCGCGCGCGGCGATGAAGCGCACGTTCTCGTTTCCACCACCGCCGCAACGAACATCATTGCCGACACACTTTGCGCGCGGCAGGACCTGATCGATCACGCGCCGGAAACGGTGCGCGACTTCATCCACGGCTGGTTCGACGGCATCGAGATGATGAAGAGCGATCCGGCCAATTCGTACGCCGTCGTCGGCAAGGCCCTCAAACTCGATACCGACACCGTTTCCGGGATGCTCTCCGGTCTCAAGCTCACGCCGTACGCGGACAACGCGCAGTTCTACGGCATCTCCGGCGGCAAGGCCCACTACGAGACGCTGTTCGACACCGCATTCGTGATCTGGCGCAAGAAGGGCTTGGTCACACGATCCGTCGAAGCAAAGGATTGGGCGGATACGCGCTTCCTCAGCGCGCTGGCCACGAACTACGGAACGCAGAAGGTCGAAGAGCCGAAACTGGCGGCGAAAGCGCCGTCGAAGAACGATCGAGCCATCATCAACAAGCAGATCGAGATTCACTTCACGCCCGGCTCCGACGAGATCATGCCGGGCTCGTTCTTCGTCCTCGATTCGCTCGGCGAATCGATGACGTCGTTCGGCAACACCTACTTGCGCGTGGAGGGGAACACGGACGCCACCGGCTCGCCGACGAAGAACATGACCCTCTCCGAGCGCCGGGCGCTGGCGGTCAAGAACTACGTCGTGAAGACGTTCCCGAACATCGACGCCAATCGCTTCCAGACCATCGGCCGCGGCTCGACGAATCCGGTCGCCGACAACGCCACCGAGGCCGGACGGCAGTTGAATCGACGGACGGAGATCAAGGTCGTTCTCTCGACGCAGTGATGGCCGCGCACCGCAGGAATTCGATTTGGTCGATCCGCCAGCCGCTGCCGCGAGGCACGGCGACGATGCTCGCCTTCGTGATGCCGATCGTCGTTCTCGGCGCGTGGTGCGTCGTCAGCTACGGCCACTTCGCGCCGAACGATTTCCTGCCGTCGCCGACGGAGGTGATCCGGGGAACGCTGCAGCTTTTCATCCAGTACGATCTGGTCGATGCCATCTTCGTCTCGACGAAACGAATTCTCTTCGCGTTCCTGCTGGCGTCAGCGGTGGCCCTGCCGCTGGGCGTGTTGATGGGCGCTTTTTCGCCGATCAATAACCTCTTCGATTCGATCGTGGCGCCGCTTCGCTACATGCCGATCTCGGCGTTCATCCCACTGTTGATTCTCTGGTTCGGGATCTACGAGTCGGAGAAAATCGCCTTCCTCTTTCTCGGTGTGTTCGTCTACCTGCTGCCTGTTGTGGTATCGGCGATTCGACAGGTTCCCGAGGAGCTCGTGCAGACGGCGCTGACGCTCGGCGCATCGAAGTGGCAGGTCGTTCGGACCGTGCTGCTTCCGGCAGCGCTTCCGGAAATTTTCGACTCGTTTCGCGTGATGAACGCCATCTCCTGGACCTACGTCATCCTGGCCGAGGCGGTCAATCCGGAGCACGGACTCGGCTACATGGTCGAGCTGGCGCGCACGCATCAGAAGGCGTCGTGGTCGTTCGCGGGGCTGATCGTCATCGGCGGCATCGGGTTGATCACCGACCAAGTGATTCGCATGGCCTCCGCGTTGCTCTTCCGCTGGAAGGAAGTGGAGTGATGGCTGACGATCAACCACAAGCGGGCGAGCCCGGGACGGTTGCGGTCACCGTTGACTCGAAGCCGGCCAAGGCGACGTACGTCGGCGAGCGCTCCGAAAAACAGCCGCGGCTGCGCATCACCGACCTCGGCGTGAAGTACATCGGCCGCGACGGACACGAGACCGAGGCCGTTCGCGAAGTGACGCTCGACATCGTCGACAAGCCAAATATCGGCGAGATCGTGGTTTTCCTCGGGCCGTCGGGCTGCGGCAAATCGACCATCCTGAAGGCGGTGGCCGGTCTGCTCGTTCCAACCCGAGGGGAAGTCCTCGTCGACGGCGTTCCCGTCACCGACGTCGGCCGCGATCGCGGGATGGTGTTCCAGGCCTACACCTCCTTCGGCTGGCTGACCGTCCGCCAGAACGTCGAGTACGGGCTTCGTCTGCAGGGCATCGACGCCAAAGAGCGCAGCAAGCGCTCGAAGAAGTATCTCGAAGCGGTTGGGCTGGCCGAGTTCGCTGACCGTTATCCGAAGGATCTCTCCGGCGGCATGAAGCAGCGTGTGGCCATCGCCCGGACGCTGATCAACAAGCCGAAACTCGTTCTCATGGACGAGCCGTTTGGTGCGCTCGATCCGCAGACGCGCTGGGGAATGCAGAGTCTGCTCATCGACGTCTCGCGCACCGAGGACAACACCACGCTTTTCGTGACTCACGACGTCTCGGAGGCGGTCTATCTCGCCGACACGATCTACGTGCTGGCGCCGCGGCCGACCTCCATCCTGCATCGCGTCGACGTGCCGTTCTTCGAAAATCGAGACATGGCTCTGAAATCGTCGCGGGAGTTTCGGGCGGTCGAACAGAAACTCCTCGACTTTCTCTACGCGCCAGCCTCGTAGAATGATCCCGTGCCCGACCCTCCGAAGAAGAACGGCCCGATTCTGCAGACGGTGACGCCGCAACGCGCGCCGGCGCCGAAGCCGGCGGCGCAGCAGAATCTCAACCGCGCCATCCGCGAGACCGCGAAGGATGCGATGAAGGACGCCGTCTTCGAAAAGCGTCCCTATCTCAAACTGGCCTTCGCCAATCCCTACAACCTCTCGCTGCTCCTCGGCGGCGTGACGGCCTCGGTGCTGACCGGCAATCCGTTGCCCGGCCTGGTTGCACTCGGCGGCGAGGCGCTCTGGCTTCTGCACGGTTCCGATTCGAAGTACCTGCGGCGCATCCTCTGGGATCCCCGGCTGGAGAAGATTCGCCTTGCGCTCGAAGAGCAGGATCGCAATCAAAAGATGAAGGATCTCCCGGAAAATGAACAGGAACGGGTTCGCGGCCTGGTGGCGCGCGAGCAGCAGATCAACAAGCTGGCCGCGGCCAATCCGACGTTCACCGGCGATCTGCTGCGCACGGAGCTGGTGAAGACCCACAAGCTGGTCGAGTCGTTCCTGGAGATGGCGTTGACGGTGAATCGCTACGAGAACTATCTCGATTCGGTCGACGTCAAGGCGCTGGAGCGCGATCGCGACCGGTGGCACGACCGGTCGTCGTCACAGCAGGCCAGCGATCCCGAGCGCGACATCGCCCAGAAGAATTTCGCCGTGATCCAGAAACGGGTCGAGCGCGTTCACGAGATCACCCGCTACCTCGGCGTGGCCCGTGCGCAGCTCGATCTCATCGAAAACTCGTTTCAGCTGATCGCCGACCAGATCGTGACCATGCAATCGCCGAACGAGCTGTCCGGCCAGCTCGACGATCTTCTCGATGGTGTCGATTCGATCCGCCAGACCGCCATCGACACGGAGAAGCTGTTGTCCAACATGGAGAGCGCGTGACGAACCGCATCCTTCCGGCCTGGGCCGATGAGCTGCGCCGCCGCTACCTGCGGGGCGAGGCTTCCATCTTCGTGCTGCACGGCAACGTGTATGACGCCGTGATCAGCGACAGCCGTGTGGTCACGCTGACCGAGTTTCTGGGCGAGGTTCTGCTCGATCAGTCGAAGGAGACGATCGCGGTTTACAACGTTGCCACCGGCGTGCGCTTTCTCAAGCGCGATTCCTCGGTCAGCATTGACGAAGCGCTGCTGTCCGGCGACAAGCCCCGCGTGCTCATGGCACTGGAACGGATGCTGACCAGCGGCACGAGATCGGCGGTGATCCTGGAATATGCGGAAGCGATTGCGCCCGCCGGCGATCCGAATTTCCAGTCCGAGGCCGATCGCGCCGCCGTGGTCACGCTGCATCGCTGGTCATTTCTCGAAGAGATCGAGCGCAGCGACAACATCGTCATCCTCATCGCCGAAAACCTGACGGAGCTGGCACCGAAGCTCGTCTCCAATCCTCGCGTGGCGGTGGTCGAGATTCCGATGCCCGAACGCGACGAGCGCAAGGCGGCCGCGCGCGTGGCCGACAAGCGCCTCGGCGACAAGGATGCTTCGCGTTACGCGGAGATCACCGCTGGCCTGAAGGCGATCCAGATCATCTCCATCCTCACGCCGCCTCCGGCCAGTGAGGAGGAGTTGCGCAAGCGCCAGCAGTTCATCAGCAGCATCCTCACCGGTCCGGACACCGAGGAGCGCGCGACCAAGATCGCCGCGCTTACGGCGGGACTGAACCAGGATGAGATCGCGAAGCTGATCGCGCCCGGCGCCCAGCCGGCCAGCATTCCGCAGGATTGCGACGCGCAGGCGCGCAAGGACGTCGACATCCTCATCGCCCGCCGCAAACGGGAGATTCTCGAGCGGGAGTGCTTCGGCCTGGTCGAGTTCGTCGAGCCGGCGTTCGGATTCGACGTCGTCGGCGGCATGGAGGAGGTCAAAAAAGACCTGCTGGTCATCGCCGCCAGCATCCGCAACGGCGAGCGGGCTCGCGTGCCGATGGGCGTGCTCTTCACCGGTCCGATGGGAACTGGGAAGACCTTCGTGGCCGAGGCCTTCGCGCGCGAGTGCGGGCTGACCACGATCAAGCTGAAGAACTTCCGCTCGAAATGGGTCGGCGCCACCGAGGGCAATCTGGAGAAGATCCTCAACGTCATTCGCGCGCTCGGGCAGGTGGTGGTGATCGTCGACGAGGGCGATCGCGCGTTCGGGAACACGGACGGCGAAGGCGACGGCGGCACGTCGTCCCGCGTCATCGCGCGCATCAAGGAGTTCATGTCCGACACCTCGAATCGCGGCCGGATTCTTTTTCTGGTCATGACCAACCGGCCGGACAAGCTCGACGTCGATCTCAAGCGCGCCGGCCGCCTCGACCGCAAGATCCCGTTTCTCTATTCGCAGACGGCCGAGGAAGTGGAGAACATCGCCAAGGCGGTCGTGAAGAAGAACCAGGTGAAGACGGCGGTCGACTTCCCCTCCATTCGCGAAACGTTTTCGCAGAAGCTGATCGGCTACAGCAACGCCGACGTCGAAGCGGTGATCCTGATGGCGAACGATGACGCCGCGCGCGCGGGCGCCACGACGGTCTCCGCGGAGAATTTCAACGCCGCCGCGACCGACTACTTCCCGAGCCGCGACAGCGAATTGCTCGAGTACATGGAGCTGCTCGCGGTCTTTGAGGCGTCGAGCCGGCGCCTGCTACCGCCCAAGTACGCCTCGATGACCCCCGACGAGCTCGACCTGCGGATGCGCACGTTGCGCGCGGTGGTCGGTTCGCGGCGCTGAGCTACTAGCGGCGAGCTTCCAGCTCTGCGACGCGGCCGTTCAGCGTAGCGATCTGCTGCTTGAGCTCGACGATCTCGGATGCCTCAAGGGCTGATACACGCGCAGCGAGTCGTGCCAGTCCAGACTTGACCAACTGCAACTCCGCCTCGACGCTGGTCAGCCGAGACTCGACGTTGGTCAGCCGAGACTCGACGCTGGTCAATCGAGATTCGACTCTGTCGAGACGCTCCTCGACCCGCTTCAGTCCGGCCCTGATCGAGACCAGCTCTGAGTCATGGCGATCGAGCCTGGCGAACACACCGTCGAACAACGTATAGACATGGTCGAAGCGAGCGTTCATTTGCGCGGTCAGCGGCTCTATCACCAGCGCCATTTCGTCACGCACGATCTGTCTCATGGTTCGCAGCAGGTCGCCTGTTTCCATGCAACAAATCCTACCTCGGAATCCCCCAACCCAATCGTTCTCACCCTCAACGGACAGGAGCGTCCCGACGAGCGAAGGCGTGGCGCCTAAAAACTCCCCTCCCTGTAGAGAATTCAGAGAATCTGAACTCTCGCGAAGAACTCGCTAAACTTCCCACCATGAAATTCGGTGTCGTCGTCCTGCCCGGCTCGAATTGCGATCACGACGCGGTGCATGTGACGCGTGACGTCCTCGGCGCCGAGGTCGATGTGCTGTGGCACAAGGAGACGCACCTTCGCGGCGTCGACTGCGTGATCGTTCCGGGCGGGTTCGCGTATGGCGACTATCTTCGCGCCGGGGCGCTGGCGAAATTCGCGCCGGTCATGGAGCCGATCCGCCGTCATGCCATCGCCGGCGGGCTGGTGTTCGGCATCTGCAATGGCTTTCAGGTGCTGACCGAGGCCGGCCTGCTTCCGGGCGCGTTGATGAGGAATCAGCACCTTCGCTTCCTCGGCCGCGATGTGTTCATTCGCGTCGAGGAAACCGACACGCCGTTCACCTGCGAGTTGGAACGCGGTGCAATTCTTCGCGTGCCTATTGCCCATGGCGAAGGGAACTACTTTGCGGATGAAGAGACACTCGATGAGCTGGAGCGCAACCGGCAGGTCATCTTTCGTTACTGCGATGCCGAGGGACGCCTCACGGCCGAGTCAAATCCGAACGGCTCGGCGCGCAACATCGCCGGCATCTGCAACGCCGCGCGCAATGTGCTGGGCATGATGCCGCATCCGGAGCGCTGCGCCGAGGCGCTGCTCGGCAACACCGACGGCCTCGGCGTCTTCCGTTCGATCGCCGCGGCAATGGCGAGAGTTTGAGCGCCATGCGCTGGTTTGCGGCGGCAATCCTCTTGTTTGCGATTACCGCGCGCGCCCAGGATCTCCCCGAGATCGCACGCAGCCTGATGGAAGACGCCGAGCGCGCGCGCGAGGCCAATCGCATCGATGACGCCATCGCCAAGTATCGCCGCGTCATCGAAGTCGCGCCGTCGCTGGCATCCGCGTATGTGAACCTCGGCGCGCTTTACTTCAAGCAGGGGAAGGTTGCCGAGGCTTACGAGACGTTCGTGCGCGGTGTCGCCAGAGCACCGTCCGATCGCACGCTTCTTTCGAACGCCGCGGCGGCGGCGCAGCAACTCGGCAAGTCGGCGGAGGCGCTGAAGTACGTCGACGATTCCATCGCCAGAACGTCGCGCGATGCCGCGTTGCATTCGCTGCGGTCGGCCATCCTCCGTTCGCTCAATCGCAATGACGACGCGCTCGCGGCGATCACGCAGGCTACGCATCTCGCGCCCGACGATCCGAAGTACCAGTTCAGCCTCGGCAACCTCGAGGCGTCGCTCGGCCGGCGGGACGCGGCCATCGCCGCGTACGGCAAGGCGGTCGATCTCGATCACAACTTCGTCCGCGCGTATTTCAACCTCGGCGCGATGCTGTTCGAGGCCGGCCGCTACGACGAGGCGCGCGATGCCTATCGCGTGGCCCTCGCGCCGATCGATCAGGCGTTCGCGAATCGCCAGCCGGTCGAATTCGTCAACGCCCGCGCCTATTCGAACCTCGGCGCGATCTATCTGAAACAGCAGAAGTGGGCCGAGGCGATCGACGCGTACCAGAAAGCGGCAAGCATCGACGACGGCACCGCCGCGCACTACAACCTCGGCTTCCTCTTTTTCACCACCGGCAGGATGGACCGCGCGCAGGACGAGTATCGCAAGGCGCTGGCCGGCGACAAGACGCTGCCGCTGGCGTACCTACACCTCGGAACGATCGCGTTCAAGGCAGCTAAATACGACGACGCCATCAAGCTGCTGCGCGACGGAATGCCGCATTTCGATGCCAGCGCAAAGCTTCCGGCGCTGCGCATGCTCGGACGCGCGCAGCTCATTCGCGGTGATGACGCCGGCGCCCGCGCATCGCTCGAAGAGGCGGTTACGCTCAGTGCCGATGCCGAGTCGCTGCTGCTCCTCGGACGCATTGCCCGTCACGAGAAGCGTCTCGATGACGCGAAATCGCTGCTGGGTCGCGCGCAGGCTTTCGCGCCGCAGAACACCATCGTCACGCTCGAGCGCGCGCTCGTTGCGCGCGATGCGAACGATCTCGCGACGGAGCGCGCCGCGCTGGAAGCGCTTCCGGACCGTGCTCCGATTCGTGCAGAGCTGGCGATCGTGAATGTCCGCCAGAATCCGAACGCGGCCAACCTTCGGGCGCTGCACATCACCGCGCCCGAAGTCACTGCCGTGCTCGACGCGCTCGATGGAAAACGCGACACAGCGGCGAAGTCGTTGGCGCAGAGTGCTTCGCCAATCGCTCGCGGCGACGCCGGCCTGCTCTTCTGGCAGATCGGCATGCCGATCGAGGCCAAGCCGCATCTTGCGGTCGCGCACAAGGCGTATGTCGATTGGAACGAAGTCTCGCTGGCCGCTGGCGAGGTCGCGCTCGGCGAGAAGCGATACGACGATGCGATCGAGTTGCTGTCATCCGTGCGATGCGATTCCGGGGCGTGGGGAAGTGCCGCCGGTGCGACTCTGAACCTGAGCCTCGGGCCGCATGCGGACCTCTGCAGCCGCGCGAAAGAGTCACTGGCGACTGCGCTGCTGACGCAATCGGCCGACGAGCTCGATCGCGCCGTCAAGCGGCAGGACGAGGCGGCCGCGAAGCGTGCCCGCCAGCTTGCCGATCGCGCGGCCTCGGCCGACAAGCGCAAACAATCGCTTGCGCTCTTTCTCCGCGGCACCGCCGATCTCGTCTCCGGCGCCGATGCTTCCGCGCGCGAGACGCTGGCGCGCGCCATCGCCGGCGATCTGCCACCAGCGATCGAAACGATGGCGAAGAAGAACCTTGAATCCGCGCAGCCGGTGAAGGAGACGCAAATCGAGGAGGCGACGTCTTCGCAGGCGAAACACACGGTGGTCGTCTTTCTCCCCGACACGCCGGCTGAGACGGAGAAGAAGCTGGCCGAGGCCGCGACGGCAATCGTGGGAAGCCTCTCCTCCGCGTCGTCGCTTCCTCTAAAGCCCCAGCTCTTCCGCCGCGCGGACGATGCGCGCGCCTTCATCGCCGCGAACCGCGACTCGGTCGGAGTGGTGATCGCCAATCCCGAGTTCATCGCGCACGACTTCGCGCCGCGCTACTCGTTCACCCACGACGGCCGGACGACCTACGAGCGCAAAGTGGTCGTGCCGGCCCGCAGCAAAGCGAAATCGCTGGCCGACCTGCGCGGCAAAACCATCAGCGGCGTCTACGCCCTCGGCGACGACGGCGTCGGCGTTACTACGCGCGTCGCCGACGACCTCACCGCCCTCGCCAACGCCCTCTACGGCCGCACCGACGCCGCGCTCGTCTCCGAATTGAACCCACTCCTCGCCGAGCACGCGCGCGAACTGCGCGTCGTCCACACGACGGCCCCGCAACCGCAGCCGGTGGTCGCATTCGCGCCGATGCCCGCCACCGATCGCACCGCGATCGACGAGGCGCTCCGCGCTCTGCCCCGCGCGACGCTGGCGCCGCTGCAATTCAGCGGTGTCGTCCGCATCGGCGAGCCACGAGTCGTGGCGAAGCGCGAGATCCAGACCGCCACGTCGTCATCGCTGGGATTGAAACTCGATCCGCCGATCGCAGTTCGGCTCCGAGTGTCCGTCGAACTGCCGCGAGTGGAGATTCCGGAGGATCTCTTCGGGCCGCCGTGACTTGTCATTCCGAGCTGGTTAACGGCATTCTGCCGGTGTGTCTCCCTCTCCCCGCTCGACGCGGGGAGAGGGACTCTCGATAGGTTTGCTTCGGACGTGTCATTAGAAGCAACGCGAGGAATGACAGGCGCTACGCCTCTCTCGGCGAAATCATCCTTACCGCGTCGATCACATCCCCCGCCGCCAGCGGCTTGATCATCACATCCGACACGCCCGCTTTCTGAAACGCGCTGTCGAGTTGGAGCAGCGTGTCGTCGGTCATCAGGATGATCGGCACCGGGCGGAGGCGCTCGTCGCGCTGGACGATGCGGACGAAGCCGAGGCCGTCGGCGGCGATCTCTTCGCCCTCGGCTTCGGGAGGGAGATCGAAGCCGCCGCGGATTTTGCCGTCGAGGAAAATCATGGCGGGCGATTGCTCGAACGCCAGGTTGACGCCCTCCCGCGCGTTGCTGGTGGCGAAGACGCGGTAGCCCTCGCCCTGCAGCACGCCGGTCATCATCGCCAGCGCATCGGGATCGTGTTCAATCACCAGCACGTTGATCCGTTTCGATGCGCTGCGGGTCATGCTGGCTGCCTTGAGCAGGGCGTCGATGCGATCGAGCACTTCGCGGGCGTTGAGCGGTCGATCGGACACCTTCTTCTGCAGCATGGACGCGATCAGCTCCTGCGTCTCCACCGAAATGCCGAGAGATTCGTCGATCGGCTCCGGCGAGGCATGAAGATGCGCCTCGAGCACCTCGGCGATCGACTTCGCGCGATACGGCAGCGTGCCGGTCAGCATGCGATAGAGCACGACGCCGCAGGAGTAGAGATCCGACGCCGGTACCACCGCCTCGCAGCGGAGCTGCTCGGGCGCCATGTAGTCGGGCGTGCCCGCCAGCTCGCGGCGAACCAGATCCTGCGACGTGGCGATGCCGAAGTCGGTGATGAAGGCCATCCGATCCTTGTTCAGCAGGATGTTCTCCGGTTTGATGTCGCGATGAACGATGCCGAGGTCGTGGGCGGCGCGGAGGCCGCGAAGGACCTGGCGCATGATCGAGAGCGACGTCTGCTCGTCGAACGTCGAGCGCCGCGTCAGATGCTTGAGCAGATTGTCGGCGTCGATGTACTCCATCGAAATGAACGGATAGCCCTCAGCGAACCCGAGGTCGAAGCTCTGCACCACGTTGCGATGGCGGATGCGGCGCGCCAGCTTCAGCTCGGTCTTGAAACGCTCGAAGGCGTCGGGATCCTCGTGGATCGGCAGCGAGAGAACCTTCAGCGCCACCACCTCGTCGATCGACTCGTCGATCGCCGAACAGACGTACCCCATCGCGCCCGAACCGAGGAAGCGCTGGATGCGGTAGCGGCGAGCGAAGACCGAGCCGGGCGAGAGCATCATCTGCACCGCCAGCGTGTTCTTGCGCGACGACTCGCCGGTGTCCGACTTGATCAGCGTCGGGCTGGTCGCTTCGCCGTCGGAAACCTCGGTGTCGTTTCCGACCACGGTCGACGACGTCAGCACCGGATCGTCGCTGTGCGCTGCCAGCTGATGCGCCGGATCGCGCCGGCCGCACTGGCTGCAGAAACGGTCGATCGGGCGCACGGCCGCACCGCAGCCGTAGCACGCCAGGTCGTAACCGTCCTGCTGTGGGACCACGTCAGCCATCGATCTCCACCGAGACGACCCGATTCGGCGCGAGCTTGGCCAGCGTCGGAATCGACGCGCGCTGCCAGGTCACGTTGTGGTCGTACTGCAGCACGATGTGATAGCCGTTGCTGCCGTGCGATTTGCAGCGCGTAATCCAGCGAACGAGCGTCAGGATGCCCGAGCTGTTCATGAAGTTGAGGTCGCGTACATCGACCTCGACGCTCTTCAGATTGCGGCGCAGAGCCTCTTCATCGACGAGCGTCCAATAGGGATTGAGCAATTCGCCCGGATCGCGCATCTCCACGGCGCCGGACATGGCCACCCGCAGGGTGTCGCCATCGAGCAGCGGCAGGATGGTGAGAGTGTCCACCTTGAGCGGCGGAACGAAACCGCGTTCGCTGCTCATGCGGCCTCCAGTTTGAAGATGGCGTGGATGGAGACCTCGCCGTCGTTGACGTCGAGCCGCAGCCGCGCGTCCGCTTCAAAGAGAATGCGGATCAGCCCCAGCCTGCTCTGTCCTTCAGTCATCGCCGCCTCTTCCATCTTCTTGAGATACACCGCCTCGGGTTGCCCCGATTGGATCAGCGCCAGCTCGCGGCGCAGCGTGTTGATGTGGTGCGACTCGGCCTTGTTTTTCACGCAGACGTCGACCTCGTTGTCGGCCTTGGCGATGGAGATCTTGAGGTAGCCCTCCTCCTCCGAGGCGTACTTGACGGCGTTCTCGAGCAGTTCGGAGGCGGCCATCGAAATCTGCTCGGCGCGTTCCTTGTCCGCGAGCCCGATCATGAAAAAGCTGGCGACGAATCGTCGTACGCAACTGATGTACGTCCATCGCGGTCCGAACCGCATCTCGACGTAGTCGGAAGTAAGCCGCTCCGTGATCATCTCAGCTCCTTTTGACTGCCATCAGGCTGACGTCGTCTCGCGGCGTCTCCGCCCATTGCCACGCGGCCGCGGCGATCGTAGTGACGATCACCGCCGCCGATTTGTCGTGAAGTTTCTGCAGCTCGCCGGTCAGCCGGCCGATGTCGTAACACTCGCCGGCAGAGTTGCGCGACTCGGTGACGCCGTCGGTGTGCAGCAGCGCGATGTCGCCCGGTTGCAGGGTGATGGTGCGATCGATGGTCATCTGCTCGACGTCGTCGGCGATGCCGAGCCAGAGGCCGTCGGTCGGCAGCCGGTCGACGGTGCCGTCGGCGGCGCGATAGATCAGCAGATCGGTGTGCGCGCCGGCGTAGACCAGCTGGCCGTCGTTCTCGATCCGCGCCACCACCATGGTCATGAAGCGTTCCTGCCCGAGGCGTTTGAGGTTGTAGAACATGGCCCGGTTCATCAACGAGATGAACTTCGCCGGCGAGTGGTAGTGGCCATTCTGCTCGCAGAGCATGGTGAACATCGACTGGGCCATCATCATGATCAGGCCCGAGGTCACGCCGTGGCCGGTCACGTCTCCGACGCCGATCCAGGCGCCGCCATTGTTTCGCCGGAATTCGTAGAAATCGCCGCCGACCTCCTCGGCCGGCAGCATGATCGCGGAGATGTCGTAGCCCGGCATCTCGAACATGCGCGGCAGGACGGAGGTCTGAATCGAGCGCGCCAGCGCCATCTCCTGGTCGTGCCTGGCCAGGATCTCGGCGTCGCGCGAGCGGATCTCGGACAGCATCTCGTTGAAGCCGTCGATCAGCAGGCCGATCTCGTCGTCCGCTTCTTTCTCGACGCGCAGCGTGTAGTCCTTCTCGCGCGAAACACGCTTCTCCGCGCGCAGCAGACGATGAATCGGCCGGGTGATCGCGCGCTGGAAGAGCGACGCCAGCAGCAGCGCCAGGAACGCCGCGCCGATGTAGATGCCGCCGGCGATCTGCAGCGTGCGCGCGCGGCGAACGGCCAGCTCGCTCAGGTCGGAGCGAACGGAAACGGTGCCGACGCGCGCGCCGTTGAACAGAACCGGCCGCGCCACGCCGATGTGCTGGGCGTCGATCCAGTTGCCATCGCGCGGCATCGGCCCGGCCTTGTCGCCGTTCTTCGCACGCGCGTAGGTGGCAAACAGCTCGCCCTTGCTGCCGTAAATCGCCGCCCCGGTGATCTGCGGCTGCGCGCGCAACGCCGCCAGCGTTTCTTCCGCCGACTGCCGGTCATTGAATGCCACTCTCGACGACGCGTTCTCTCCGATGATCCCCGCCAGCGTGTCGACGTCGCGCAGCACTTCATCGCGAAACGTCATCCGATCGTACGCGGCGAGCGCCCCAAGCGTCAGCAACAGCGCAGCCAGGCTCGTCAGCATGAACCCGGTCATCAACTTGCTGCGGATCGAGAGATCGCGGAAGTGGCGCATGTTGGGTGTGTGGGTAGTTTATCCCGCGCGGCCTTGGGAGCGCGGGCGTCCCGCCCAGCGACGAACGCAGCTACAACGTCCCCCGCCAGCGCCGCGGGGATGGCGTGGCGGGTTCGCTTTGCGCGGAGGCCGCCGAAGTGACGCCAGGACGCAGAAAGCGTCTCGCTGCTGTCGTAACGCATTGTGACTACGTGGGATAGCGGCGAACCGGCTAACGTGACGTTTCATGCCGGCGGTGATGACGCGTCATAGCGGCGGTTATGGCGTCTCATAGCGGCGGTCATGACGTCTCATGGCGGCGGTTATGGTGTTTCATGGCGACGGTCATGGCGTCTCATGGCGGCGGTCATCGCGTTTCATGACGAGGATCATGGCGTTTCATGGCGACGGTCATGGCGTTTCATGGCAGCGGTCATGATGTTCATGATGACCGCTATGCCGTTTCATGCTGGTCCCCAAGGCGTTTCATGACGGCCTGCATGCGTTTCATGCCGACCGCCATGACGCTTCATGCCGGCCTGCATGACGTTTCATGCCGGACAGCCTTACGTTTCATGCCGGACAGCCTGACGCTCAGGACCGAAAGTGTCGCGAAAACGAGAGAGAGCCCGCCGATCCGCCAGCGTGGCGTTTCCGTGCGAGGGATCCTCGGTCGTGTGCACTGCCGCGGTTCCGAATTACTCCAGCGCCGCGTGCGCGAAGTTGCCAATCACCGCCGGCTTGATCTTCCAGATATCCCGCGCGTACTCGGCGATCGTGCGATCCGAGGAGAACTTGCCCATCCGGGCGATGTTCAGCAGCGACTTGCGATTCCACTGATTGCGATCGAGCCATGCTTCGTCGACGCGCTGCTGCGTTTCGAGGTACGGCGCCAGATCGGCGAGGTGAACGTACTCATCGGCGGCGCTGAGGAGTTTGGAGACGATTGGCCGGAAGATGTCCTTGTCGCCGCGCGAGAAGTGGCCGGCAGCGATCGTATCCACCACGCGTCGTACATTGGTGCTCGCACCCATGTACACCTCGGGGTGATAGCCGGTGCTGAGAAGCGATGAGACCTCGTCGGCGCGCAGGCCGAAGATGAAGATGTTCTCCTCGCCTACTTCGTCGCAGATCTCGATGTTCGCGCCGTCGAGCGTGCCGATCGTCAACGCGCCGTTGAGGGCGAGCTTCATGTTGCCGGTGCCAGACGCTTCCTTCCCCGCGGTCGAAATCTGCTCGCTCAACTCTGCCGCCGGGATGATGGCCTCGGCCAGCGTGACGCGGTAGTCGGGGAGGAAGATCACGCGCATCCAGTCGCGCGTGCGCGGGTCGGCGTTCACCACCTCGCCGACGGCGTGAATCAATTTAATGATCAGTTTGGCCATGAAGTAGCCCGGCGCGGCCTTGCCGGCGAAGTAGAACGTGCGCGCCACCAGCGGCTGTTCGCCATCCTCGGCCAGCCGCCAGTAACGGTCGACGACGTGCAGGATGTTGAGCAGCTGCCGTTTGTACTCGTGCATCCGCTTGACCTGCACGTCGAACAACGAGCTCGGGTCGACGATGATGCCGGTCAGCTCCTTCGTCAGCGCCGCCAGCGCCAGCTTGTTGCGGCTCTTGACCGAATGCAGCCGGTCCAGCAACCCGGCATCGTCGGCGAACAGCTCCAGCCGCCGCAGCTCATCGAGATTGCGAATCCAGCCGTCGCCGATGGCCCGCGTGATCAGCGACGCCAGCGGACGATTGGCGTGCAACAGCCAGCGGCGCGGCGTTACGCCGTTGGTCTTGTTATTGAAGCGCTCGGGATAAAGCTTGTGAAACTGCGGCGCCAGCGACGTCTTGACCAGCTCCGAATGCAGTGCGGCCACGCCATTGATCGAATGGCTGCCGGCCATGGCCAGGTTGCCCATGCGCACGTTGCGCCGGTCGCTGTCGTCGAAGAGCGTGACGCTCTGCTGCATCGCCGCGTCGCCCGGAAACCGCCGCTCGACCTCGGCCAGAAGTCTCCGGTTGATCTCCTGCATGATCTGCAGGTGGCGCGGCAGCAGGCGCTCGAGCAGGTCGAACGGCCATTTCTCCAGCGCCTCCGGCAGCAGCGTGTGGTTCGTGTAGCCGCACGTGGCCACGGTAATGGCCCACGCCTGTTCCCACGGCAAACCATAGTCATCGATGAACATTCGCATCAGCTCGACCACCGTGAGCGCGGGATGCGTGTCGTTCATCTGGATGGCCACCTTCGACGGGAACTCATCGAACGCATCATGAGTTTCAAGAAAACGCTTCACGATGTCGCGCACCGAGCAGGCCACCAGGAAGTACTCCTGCAGCAGCCGCAGCTCGCGCCCGCGATCGACCAGATCCGAGGGGTAGAGGATCTTGGAAATGGCCTCGGTGTTGATCTTGTGCTGCACCGCGGCGATGTAATCACCGGAGTTGAAGATGCCGATGTCGAATTCGTCGGACGACCGCGCCGTGTACAGCCGCAGCACATTCACCGTCTGCCCGCCGTAGCCGACGATGGGCATGTCGTGTGGCACGCCGACGATGACTTTGTAGTCGACCCACGAAGGCTTGTAGACGCCGCCGATGGTGGTGTGGGCGATGGCGCCGTAGACCGGGACGACGATCGCTTCATCGGCGCGGTCGACCAGCCACGGCGAGCCTTCCTCATCGAGCCAGTGATCGGGCTTCTCGTGCTGATAGCCGTTGACGAAGGTCTGGCGAAAGAGGCCGAACTCGTAGTTGATGCCGTAGCCGAAGCCAGGCAGATGCTGCGAGGCGAGTGAATCGAGAAAGCAGGCCGCCAGCCTGCCCAAACCGCCGTTGCCGAGGGCGGCATCGTGCTCGAGAGCGCGAAGCTCTTCGAGATCGGCGCCGAGCTCGGCGATGATCGACTTTGCCTCGTCGTACAACTCGAGATTGGTCAGATTGTTGCCGAGGGCGCGGCCCATGAGGAACTCCATGGAAAGGTAGTAGAGCCGCTTGGAGTCCTGATCGCGATATCGCCGCTCGGTCTCGCGCATAGCGTCGAGCATCGGCCGGCGGACGGCGATGGAGAGCGCGTGCAACCGCTCGCGCATCGACGCCTCCTGCCAAACCTTCCCCCGCGCGAAACGGAGGAACGCTTCGATCCCTTCGCGCAAGTGCACGAAGCCGCGGGAGACATTGCTATCAGATGGGGAAGCTACCGGACGCATCGTTCGTATTATTGCGCTTCGCGCGTTGTCTGCGGCGTTCGCCCGCGTTGTCGGTTGTCTGCGCTGCGGCGCGTGGCCCCAAAAACGCGGACAGACGTAGGTCGGACTCCAGCCCGACCTCCCGTGAATACTCCTCGTCGCTGTAGTTTCAGACCCGTGTCAGCCGGTCGGACTGAGAGTCCGACCTACGTTAACCGACCGTCCACGCGCGCCGCAGCGCGCAGACAACCGACAACGCAGCCCCGCAGCTACATCCCCTCGAACAACTTGTAGATCCGCTTGTACTCGTCCGCCCAGCTCGTCGGTTCGACGAAGCCGTGGTTCTCGACCGGGTATGGCGCCAGCTCCCAGTTCGTCTTGCGCAGCTCGATCAGGCGCTGGGCCAGGCGGACGCTGTCCTGGAAGTGCACGTTGGTGTCGACCATGCCGTGGCAGATCAGCAGCTTGCCTTTCAGTCCCTGCGCGAAGTAGATCGGCGACGACTTTCGATACGCCTCGGCGTCACCCTGCGGCGTATTGAGGATGTTGGAGGTGTAGCCGTGGTTGTACGCGGCCCAGTCGGTCACCGGGCGCAGCGCGGCGCCGGCGGCGAAGACGTCGGGCGTGGTGAACATCGCCATCAGCGTGATGAAGCCGCCGTAGCTGCCGCCGTAGACGCCGATTCGTTTCGGGTCGGCGCCGTGCGCTTTCACCAGCCAGCGCGCTGCATCGACGTTGTCTTCGAGATCTTTCCCGCCCATGTGCCGGTAGATGGCCGTGCGCCAGTCGCGCCCGTAGCCGCGCGAGCCGCGATAGTCGATGTCGAGCACGAGATACCCCTTCGACATCAGCAGGTGATGAAACATGTATTCGCGCGCGTAGCTGGACCAGAAACGATTGACGTTCTGCAAGTAGCCGGCGCCGTGGACGAAGATGACCGCGCGGCCGCCGGACTTCCAGTTCGCCGGCTTGTAGATGCGCGCCGGCACCTCGACGCCGTCGCGCGCGGGAACCTTCACGATCGGGACGTCGAGCCACTGATAGTTCGCAAACTCAGGTGCGGGCGACGTCGTCACACGCTTGCCGCTGACGTAGAGCTCGGGCGGCTTGTTCGTGTACGAGTAGACGTCGGCGATGGCGTTGCCGTCGGGTGAGACCACCGCGCCGTTCTCGCCATCCATCGTCGTCAGTTTCGCCGGCGCGCCGCCGCCGATGGGCATGCGGTAGAGATGGCGGACGAACGGGCTCTCTTCGCTGGTGGTGAGATAGAAGGATTTCTTGTCGTCGGAGAGCGTCACCGAGTCGACTTCCCACTTGCCGCTGGTGAGCTGTTTCGACGCGCCGCCGGAATGCGGAACCGTGTAGAGATGCATGAAGCCGGTGGCCTCGGAGAGGTAGTAGATGGTGTCGTTGGTCGCCCAGCCGAACGACTGCGCATCGGCAAAGCGCAGCCAGGCGTCGTCATGCATCGTGACGATGGTGCGGCCCTTGGCCGACGCCGGATCGAAGTCCATGACCCAGGCGTCTTTGTTATCGGAGGAGCGGACGATGACGAAGGCGTGCTTGCCGTCCTCGGACCAGACCGGCGCGCGAAGCGTGACCTCGCGTTCCTTCGGTTCAGACTTCTCGGTTTTCTGCTCGGTCGCTTTCCCCTGATCGTCGGTGGTCTTCTGCGTTTCCGCGGCTGGCGTGATCGGCTTCAACCCGTGATCGAACCATTTGACGTCGCCATTCGCCGCGTTGACCACGGCGATGCGCGACGGCGGCTGGGTATCGCCCACCTTTTCGCGGCTTGGAATGGTGTCTGTGTAAACGGCCTCGGTGATGTAGTTCGGGACGATGGTTTTCTTGGCCTTGTCCGATTCGTTGTTGACGACCAGGACCAGGTACTTGCCGTCCGGCGTGAGCCGGGCGTTGACCACGGTCTGCTTCTTGTCGAGCTTGAACGGCTTGATGGGATGCTCGCGCTTCCGTTTCGCCTCGTCCTCTTCGCGCTTCTTGGCGCGGCGGTCGATGATGTCGAGCAGCTTCCGCTCTTCGCCCTTGATGTACTCCTGGCTGGCCGTGCCCTTCTTCGCGGCGTCGTCCCACAGCGTGACGTTGGGACCTTTGTCGTCCGGCGCCACGATGTTGGTGAGCTGCGTGAGCGACCCGTTCGCCAGATCGATGGCGAAGACGTTGTTGGCGCGGACGAAGGTCACGCGGTTCTCATCGAACGTGAACTGCGGCGCCGACTCGACGTCGTTGGTCTGCGTCAGCGCGCGGCGCTTGCCGGTGGCGGAGTCCCAGAGATAGACGTCGCCGTCATCGAGATAGACGGCGCGATGCTTGTCGCGCGTCCACTGTGCATTCGCGGGAGGCGCGTCCTTCTTCTCATCGTCACTGAGTTTGCGAAGGCCGCTGCCATCGCGATTCACGACGTAGGTGTCGCGATCGTGCTCCAGCGTGTCGCTGTACAGCTTCCACGAAAAGTAGACGTGCTGCCCGTCGGGCGCCCATCGCACGTCGTCAGGCGACCAGCCGTACAGCCCCGGCCCGCGCATGATGTTGTCGATGGAGAGATCAAACTGCTGCGCCGCGGCAGCCAGTGCAACAGCGATGAAAAGAAGAGCGACGGCGATCCGTTTCATGGCTGCGTATCGTAATCGCAGGGAGCGCGGTGCGCCGCCTGAAATCAGGAGATGGGTAGTTGTTACGTCGTAGGTTTGCGTCGCCTCTCTTTCCTTGAAAAAGCCTGCGGACTGTCCCAAGGAAACGGAATCAATTCGCCATGCCGCTAAGGCGCTCCAAAATGTCCTGAACGCGCGTACGCTCCTCGCCCGGTGGCAGCTGGTCGGATGTCGCCATGACGCTTTTGCGAATGGCCCGGCGCTCCTCTGTCTTCGCATTGCGGTACTTCGTGCCGATGATGTAAGAGATGATGCTGACCTTCGCCTCCGGCAGCTTTACCAGAGCGGGAAGGTCGCGCAGCAGTCGTTCGGTCGGCCGGTTCTCCAATTCTTTTGCGAACGCCTCCAATTCCGCGAATGTCTTGGTGTCGATCGCCTTCATCGCGATCGGGCCGACCTGTTTGTTGTTCTTCGTGCTTTCCAGGGCCTCGGGAATCGCCGCATTCTCGACCGACGCCTTGGAACGTTCCTGTTCGTCGATCGCGTCGAAAATGTCATCGATCGAGAGATCAGCGAAGATTGCCCTGCGTTCTTCCGTGTAGTCACCGTGACCAGGGTCGTACTGCATCATGAAGCGCATCGCTCCCCCAGGCCCGAGCCGTTCAGTCAACGCTTGCCACCCTTCCAACCGGATCTGATAAAGCGACTTAGAGTTACTCATGTGTGATCTCCTCTCGTTCGAGCAGAAACTGATTGGGCAAGACCACTTCGAGTTGCAATTGGTCGCTGTGCCTTTTGGCTAGCTTCAGGAGCTGGTCATCGGTCGTTACGAACCAGCGTGCCCCAGCAGCTTCAGCATATGCAAGATGCGAAGCGTCAAGCGTTCCGAACCCTAGAGCCGTAAGTGAAAGCGCCCGTTTGCGGATCGCCGGACTTGACTGCACAGAGATCGCCGCAGCTTCCAGCCACAAACGCGTGGCCAGTCGCCGATCCTCACGCGAATTCCGGTCGTTTTCGAAATCGTGAGCCGGCGAGCGGACCAGATCGAGTGTCCCGGCTTTCGCGGCGTCCATAATGACTGAAACGGCCTCGGCCTCTCTTCGCGTTCTCTCGACCGTTTCATCGTCAAATGGGCGCTTTATACAGCAGAGGTCGAGGTAGACAGTGTTGCTCACAGAATTATCGTACTACCCTCATCGTGCGTGTTTAACCCGCTTGCAATACCTTCCGAATCGCCCGCAGCCTCCCGACCGCGTGCTCCATATCCGCGTGGACGCAGATGGTGTCGAACGGGATCGAGATGCGCGAACCGTCTCGCGCGATGACTGCCCCTTCCTTCACGAGCATCGCCGCCTGCGCAGCGGCTTCGTCGACGTTGAGCAGTGAGCCTGGCTCGGTGCGAGAGACCAGCGAGCCGTCCGGGTTGTAGCGGCGGTCGGCGAAGGCTTCGCGGATGACGGGGGTGCCGGCGGCGCGGGCGGCGGCGGCCATCTGGGATTTGTCGCCGCAGACGATGGGGGTAGCGGGATCGACGGCTCGAATCGAATCGATGACGATCTCGGCAAGCGCGCGATCCTTGTGGGCATCGTTGTAGAGCGCGCCGTGCGGCTTGACGTGATGCAGCTGGCCGGCGATGTCTCGCAATAGGTTGATCTGCTCGATGAGGCTCACGCGCAGAAACAGCGGGTCGATCACCATCGACTTGCGGCCGAAGTTTGCGCGATCGGGATAGGACGGATGCGCGCCGATTTTCGCCCCGAGCTCGCGCGCGCGTTGGGCGGCGTGCGTCATCGAATCGATGTCTCCGTAGTGGCCGCCGCAGGCGACGTTCGCTGACGTGATCAGCGGCCAGATCTCCGGTTCGTCCGGAGCGCCTTCGCCGAGGTCGGCGCTGAGATCGATCACAGTTCGGCTCCTTTCGTTTCGGGCAGCAGCCACACCAGGATTCCTCCGAGCGCGAAGAAGAACGCGGCGCAGGTGATCACCAGTGCGAAGCTATACGTCTGCGATGCCTTGCCGATGAGCAGCGGCGCCGCGGCCGAGGCCAGCCGGCCGCCGTTGTAGCAGAAGCCCTGCGCGCCGGCGCGGATGCGCGTGGGGAACAGCTCCGCCAGCATGGCGCCGAAGAGCGAGAAGTATCCGTGAGCGAAGAAGCCGAGCAGCGGGCCGAGGGTCAGCAGCAGCATCGGTGTCCGCGCGTAGAACGCGAAGAGCGGGACCATCAGCGTCGCCGCGATCATGAAGAAGGTGAAGGCGGGACGGCGTCCGATGCGGTCGGCGATCCAGCCGAAGCTGATGTAGCCGAAGAACGCGCCCACCTGCAGTGCGATGAGCCAGTTCGCGGATGTCGTGACGGTCAGTCCCGCGCCGCCCTTGGCGATCGGTGTCGCCAGGAACGCCGGCAGCCACGACGTCACGCCCCAGTACGCTACGAGCACGCTGCTGGAGAGCAGCGTGGCGATGGCGGTGCGCCGGAAGAAGGTCCTGGAAAACATCTCAGTCCACCGCGACACCTCGCGTGGCCGGTCGCGCCACACGGTTGGCTCTTCCACGCTGCGGCGGATGAAGAACGCGGCGATGGCCGGCAAGGCGCCGATGAGAAAGAGCACGCGCCAGCCGTAGCGGCCGAGAATCAGTGCCGAGGTGCCGGCGGCGATCATGGCGCCGATGGCCCAGCCGGCCTGCATCAATCCCATCGCTTTGCCGCGATGTTCGGCCGGCCACGTTTCGGCCACCAGCACCGAGCCGCACGACCACTCGCCGCCCATGCCGAGGCCGACGGCGACGCGCCAGGCCACGAGTTGCCAGACCGCGCTGCTGGTCGCCAGTCCTGCGGTTGCGGCGGAGTACAGCAGGATCGAGAGTGACAGCGCACGCACGCGGCCGAGGCGATCGGCCAGACGGCCGAAGGCCATGCCGCCGGCGGCACCGGCGATCAGCGCCACCGAGGTGAGCGCGCCCATCGTCGAGTTCGAGAGGTGGAACTCTTCGCGAATCGGGATGACGGCGAAGCTGAAGAGGAGAAAGTCCATGGCGTCGAGCATCCAGCCGAGCTGCGCGGCGAAAAGCGCACGCCACGCACGGCGATCGACGTCGAAGATGGACGACATGCGCGCAGTTTAGCGCGGCGATTGCGTGGCTGAACGTCAGGTGCCTGGCTGGAAGCCGAGTCGAAGCTTCGCCGCAATTTCAGCGAGGCGCTTGTCACTCGTCCAGAGCTGCGCGGTCTCGGTCAGCGTTGCCGAAGCGAGAAGGTGCGCGTCGATATAGCTGAGGCCTTTCCCCATGAGGCGATGATGTTCGATGAAGTGAAGCGTCTCGTCGTCCGTTGCCACCGCGCCCGAGGGAAGCATCGAGAGGAGATCGAGGAATGCACGCCTCTTCCTGATCTCGCCGCAGGCCAGCTCACCGATGACGAAGGGATGCGTCAGGACCGCTTCGTGATCGAGCGCCTTGACCAGTGGCGGAATGGCCTTGTGCAGATGATCGATCCAGACGGAGGTGTCGACCAGGATCAAGAAGCCCGTCTCCGCCTGGGGGCTTTCGCGCGCGGATCGCTTCCGCCCAGCCGGGCCAGGCGGCGGGCGCTCTCCCGGGCGATGAGCGCTCGCAATCCTTCGTGAAGCAGCGCCGTACGTTCCTGGGTCCCGGTCATCCGTTTCGCTTCCTCGATGAGCTCTTCGTCGAGATTGATGGTCGTGCGCATGATGGCTGGATGGTACATCAAGTGATGCATCTCTTTGATGCGGAGCTATTGGGCGCGCAATCGGGACAGCAGAAAGGTTTCGATACCGAGGTCCGCTGGAATCCCGCCCGACTTCCGCTTGATCTCGAGATCCGCCAGCGCGGCCAGAGCGCGGAAGAGGCTCGCTTCGGTCTGGTTGCGCGCGGCTTCCCACTTTTTGTGCAGCGGGAAGGGGTGCGGTTTCTGGCGCACCAGGCCGTTCGCTTTGAGCGAATCGCCGAGGCGGTCGGCAAGGGTGTCTTTGAAGCGGTTGTAATTCATCGGCGCTTTGAGATCGATGCGCTGCGTTCTGGCGAAGGAGACGATGCCGATCATCTGGCGGATTTCGTCGGCCAGCGGGAAGAGGAACTTGCCGTACTGGATCTCGATCGGCGCTTTCGGATCGTCGCGCCGCGCCTGGGCAACCAGATCGCGCAGTTTGGCGATCGCTTCGACGATCTTTCCCTCGGTGAAGAGCGAGCCGAATTCGTAGCGCGCGCCGCCTTCGACGGTTGCCACTTCGCGCTCGACCATCTCGGCGGTCACGCGACCGCCCGCGCCTGCGAGCGTAGCCAGCCGCTCGGCCTCGGAGACGGCGATGCGAAGGTCGGGAACTTCCTTCGAGAACTTGTCCGCCAGCAGACGTTCGATGCCGAGGCGCTGGCGGAGCACAGCCAATGCCTTCCCGTCGAAGCGGACGCGCGCCTCTTCCGCGACCTCGGTGATGGCGCGATCGAGCGCGCCGGCGAACGTGTCGCGGTTCAGATCCATCACCACCACCGCGCCGTTGCGATCGATGAGATCGACGGTGGCGGACTCGCGCGGCACTTCGCCGCTGCGCATCAGGAGGTACGTATTCGGCGCGCCGCCGCGGGTGACGGCTTCGATGAGCAGCGCGGCATCGTCCTCGCCGCGCGACGCTTTCTTCCCCGTGGTGCGGCAGAAGGCCAGCATGTCGGCGAGCACGGGGTCGAGTGCGACGCCGAGGGCGGTGGCGATCTGCTTGTCGGTCATGTCGAAATCGGCGCCGACGAGGCCGAGGACGTGGAGCAGCTTCGCGGCGGACGAGGAGCGCTTCTTGTCGGTCTTGGCCGATTTCCAGTCCGCGACCGATTTGTCGTACAGCGACGCCAGCTCTTTCGCGGAGACGAAGGCGTTGACCTCGGAGATGAGGATCAGCCGGCCGGAGCCGAAGAGCGACATGGTCCGATACGAGTCGAGGATTGCCGCCAGCTCGCTGCCGGCTTCGTATCCTTCGACCGCCAGCCCAGGCTTCCTGGCGACGATGGCGTCGCGCAGATCGCGAAAGGCATCCTCGGCGAGAAAGTCGCTCGACCCGCCGACGAGGATCACCGGCGGGATCTTTCCCTCGGCGATCTGGGCAAGCACGGCGGTCAGAGGTTTGGGCATTTAGTTTGTCATCCTGAGCCGTGAGGCGAAGGATCTCAAGCTATACGTCTTGAGTCGAATCCACTGTTGCGCCTAACCGGTTTTCAGCGCAGAAACCGTAGTTTGAGATCCTTCGCTCGACGCTCAGGATGACAGGCGAAACAAAAAAGGGAGCGCAGAATCGCGCTCCCTTTTCAAATCATCGACTGAAAACCACTTACGAAAGAAGTCCCTTCTCCTGCAGTTCCTGGCAATCGATGCAGAACGGCGTCCAGGGGACGGCGGCGAGGCGCTTGTCGCCGATGGTGGCGCTGCAGTTGGTGCAGGTGCCGTAGGCACCGTTGTCGAGGCGGCGAAAGGCCTCGTCGATCTGCATGAGGAGATTGCGCTCGCCGTCGGACAGCGAGAAGTTCAGTTCTTTCGAGTAAGCGCTGGCAGCCTTGTCGGCGAGATCCTGGATGCCGTCGTCGGTCTGGTTGCTGGCCTGCTTGTCGCGCTGAAAAGCATCGAGAAGCTCGTTCTGCTTCTTGCGGAGCGAGTCGATGTGATCCTGATACGGATTCGCTTTTTCTTTTGTCTTGACCATCGCTTTTGCCATATTTCGAGCCTGGCTCTCCTTACTTGTGGTACGGAATGTTCCGCATCAACGTGCAGGCCCGGTAGATCTGTTCCAGCAGGACGACCCGGGCCAGCTGATGCGGGAGGGTCATGGCCGAGAGGCTGAGGACGTCGCCGGCACGCTGCCGGACGGACTGGTCGAGTCCGACGTCTCCACCCATCACGAAAATGACGCCGTGCGGCTGGTCGATCGTCAATCGTTCCAGCCACTTCGCGAATTTCAAAGAATCGAGCGACCGGCCGCGTTCGTCGACGGCGACCACGTGTCCCTGTGCAGGAATCGCGCGCAACAGCCGCGCCGAATGGGCGCGCATGATAGCCACATCGCTCTCGCTCTGTCTACCGCGTTCGGGCGCAATCTCGACGATCTCGATCGGGAAGAAGTGCTTGATCCGATTGAAGTAGCGCTCGGCAACCGAGGCGAGCTCGGCGTCAGCGGTGGAGCGCGGCCAGAGGAGGGTTAGTTTCATTGCGGTTGCGGGGTCTCGCGGCTGCGCGGTCTCGCGGCCGAGTTGCCAGGTTGCCGGATTGCCTGGCGACGGTTACCGCGCCGCGAGACCGCGCAACCGCGAGACCACGCAACCCCGAGCGGCAGACTACTCAATGCCATACCTCTTCCTCTTCTCCAGCAGCGTCTTTCGGTTGATGCCGAGGATCTTGGCGGCGCGGCTGTAGTTCGATTTCGTCTGGCGGAGGACTTCGCGGATGTAGCGCGATTCGAGGTCGTCGAGCGTCCACTGATTCCGGACGGCGGATTCGACGATGTCGGTTGCGAGCGGTGGCAGCGAAGCCGGCGTGATCATGTCGCTCTCTTCGATCAGTACTGCCCGCTCGATCACGTTGCGCAGCTCGCGGACATTGCCGGGCCATTCGTGTTCGACCAGCATCTGCATCGCTTCGTCGCCGATACCTTGCTTGCGGCGTGCAAGGAATGACTTGGCGAGCGCCGGAATGTCCTCGCGCCGCTCGCGCAACGGTGGAATCGTCAGCGTGACGACGTTGATCCGGTAGAAGAGGTCGCGCCGCAAGCCTGCCAGCAACTCCTCGGACGGGATGCTCGACGACGAGATGACCCGGCCGTCGAGCGCGAGGGTTTGATTGCCGCCGAGACGGGTGAAGCGCTTCTCCTGGATCGCGCGCAGCAGCTTTGCCTGCAAGGGTGGCGCGAGCGAGGCGATGTCGTCGAAGTAGACCGTGCCGCCCTGCACCGTTTCGAGCTTGCCGAGCTTGCGCGATTGCGCATCGGTGAAGGTCCCCTTTTCGAAGCCGAAGAGCTCCGATTCGAACAGCTCGGCGGGGATGCCGGCGCAGTCGATCCGGACAAACGGTTTGCCACGGCGGTTGCCGCAGGCGTGGATGGCTTCGGCGACGTAGTCCTTGCCACTACCCGACTCGCCGAGGAGGAGGAGATTGACGTCGTGGTCGAGGACCTTCTCGACCGTCTGCAGGAGCGTTCGCATTGAGGCGCTCCTCGTGCGGACGAAGTCCTTCAGGACGGGATTACGACGTCTTCGTGCGGCGGACATTCGCCGGTGCTGCTTCCTCGCTGAACTCCGCGGTGACGTTTGGCGCATCCCCCCACAGCCTCTCCAGGCCGTAGAACCGCCGGCAGTCCTCGGTGAAGATGTGGAAGATGAAGTCGCCGTAGTCGAGCAGGATCCAGCGGCCGGGCGTGGTCCCTTCGACGAGGAGCGGCTTGACGTGATCGTCCTCGCGGAGCTTGTCGACGACGCTGTCGGCGATGGCCAGGGCCTGGCGTTCCGAGGTGGCTGAGCACATGAGGAAGTAATCGGCGATCGAGGTGAGCGCCGATACCGCCAGGACGTCGAGATCGATTGCTTTCTTATCCAGTGCCGCGGAGACCGCGGTGCGCACGCGGTGTTGAATGGGATCGTTCAAAGTTGGCCCTCTTTGTACAAGCCGTAGTGGTGAATGTAGCGCGAGACGAGTGGATCGACAAACGCATCGATCGATTCGCCCGCGCGCACGCGCCGCCGGATTTCGGTGGAGGAAATGGGGACGGTGGCGTTGTGGGCGAAGACTACATTCGCGGTTGCCGGTTGTCGGTTGTCGGTTCTCTGTTGTCTCGTAAGAACCACGAAGCGTGCGAGCTTGAACAGCCGCTCCGTGTCCTTCCAGCGATCGAGATCGGCGAGGTTGTCGTCGCCGATGATCCAGTCGAAGGAAGCGCCGGGATACTGGCGGTGAAGTTCTTCGAGCGTGTCGACACTGTAGGAGGTGCCGCCGCGTTCGAGCTCGATGGGGGAAACGTAGAGCAGGTCATGGTCGCGGATCGCCAGCGCGGTCATGGCGAAACGATGTGCGCCCGGCGCGGCATCGAGATGGGTCTTGAAGGGCTGGCGCCAAGCCGGGATGTAGAGCACGCGATCCCACTGCAGCGATTCCTGCGCGACGAGCACGGGATCGAGGTGTCCGCGATGGAAGGGGTCAAAGGTGCCGCCGCAGATGCCGATTCTCATGTTGCGGAAACGGGCTCTGGCTCGACGTCGACCACGCGATGCTCGCGGACGAAGCGGGCCAGCATGCGTACGAGATCGCGGACTCCGTCTCCCACCACGGCGGAGATCTCGTAGTAGTCGTAGCCGTTCTTCGCGGCGTAGGCGCGCAACTTCTCGGAGTTGCCCGGCACGGCGGAGTCGAGCTTCGAGCCGCAGATGACGCGCGGCTTCTTGGCCAGCGTTTCCGAGTAGCGTTCCAGCTCGCGGGCGATGACTTCGGCATCGGCGTCGGGCGTCTCGTTCGTCGAGAGGTCGACGAGGTGGACCAGCACCGAGCAGCGCTCGACGTGACGCAGAAAGCGATCGCCGAGGCCGTGGCCTTCGTGGGCGCCCTCGATGAGGCCGGGGATGTCGGCGACGACGAAGGTTTCGTTATCGTCGGCGCGGACCACGCCGAGGTTCGGGACCAGCGTGGTGAAGGGATAGTCGGCGATTTTCGGCTTGGCGGCGCTGATGACGGAGATCAGCGTCGACTTGCCGGCGTTCGGGAGGCCGACCAGGCCGACGTCGGCAATCAGTTTCAGCTCGATCGACAGCTCACGCTCGTCGCCGGCGTTGCCATCCTGCGCGAAACGCGGGGCCTGGCGGGTGGCGGTGGCGAAGTGCTGGTTGCCCCATCCGCCGCGGCCGCCCTTGGCTACGAGAACGCGCTCGCCTTCGTGGGTGAGGTCGGCGACCAGTTCGCCGGTCGCTTTATCGCGGACGACGGAGCCGATCGGTAGGTCGATGGTGATGTCTTCGCCGTCATAACCGGAGCAGTTGGAGCCCATGCCGTGCTGGCCGCGGCCCGCTTTCCACTCGCGCTGAAACTGCAGGTGGTAGAGGGTGTTGTGGCTGCGCGAGGCGACGATCCACACCGACCCTCCCGCACCTCCATCCCCGCCGGACGGCCCTCCTCGGGGGACGAACTTCTCGCGTCGAAAGGCGATACAGCCTTTCCCGCCGTCTCCGGCTTTGACGCGAATGGTGGCCTGGTCGATGAACATGGTTTTGAAGTCTGCTAACGGTACGCCACTTGTCACCGGACGTCCTGCGGTTTCAGCCGGGGGTCCTTCGCCGTCCTCAGCCCCTCCGGGGCATCGGCGGCTCAGGATGACAGGGGCAACTCCAACAAAAAACGCCGCTCCGAGGAGCGGCGTCATCACAACGTCGTAGGTCGGATTTACTCGGCTGGGGTGACGCTGATGAATCGTCCGCGCTCGCCCTTGTCGTGGAAGTTCACGATGCCGTCCACTTTGGCGAAGAGCGTGTGGTCGCGGCCGATGCCGACGTTGACGCCGGGATAGAACCGCGTTCCGCGCTGGCGGACGAGAATCGATCCACCGGTGACGAACTGGCCGGCGAAGCGTTTCACGCCGAGCATTTTCGGCTGCGAATCGCGGCCGTTGCGCGACGAGCCCTGTCCTTTTTTATGAGCCATGGCTTGTCTCCTTAGAGGTTGATGCTGTCGATGCGAAGCTGGACCAGATCCTGACGGTGCCCGTGCTTGCGCTTCGTGTGGTTCTTGCGGCGCTTCTTCTTGAAAACGATGATCTTGTCGCCGCGCATCTCGCGGACGACGGTGGCGGCAACGGATGCTCCGCTGACCATCGGGCCGCCGACTTTCGGCTGGTCGCCTCCGACCATCAGAACCTCGTTGAACGTGACTTTTTCCTGGTCAGCGTTGCTGAGCACGTCGCGCTCGACGAAGAGAGTCTCGCCCTGCGCGACTCGGTATTGCTTTCCACCGGAACGGATGATGGCGTACACGAATGACCTCCAGGAAAAAGAGACGCTTTTTAGCACACCGCTCCCAGACGGTCAAACGGCGTGGACTGGGGTAAACGGCGGAGAAGAGAGCCCTTATTCCTCTCAGAAGCGGACCATGCGGGAGGTGATGCCGATGGCGTCCGTGGTCTGGTCGTGCACGGCCACCACCACCCGGTACGGAACGCCGCGCTTGATCAGCATCTGCCGGGTATCGACGAAGTTTCCGGCGGACTCGGTGCCGTTGGCGGCCCGCGCTTCTCCGACGAAGTGATTGGTGGTGATCCTGCCGCCGCGATCGTCGAAGACGCTAACGTAGAGATCGACCCGCGCCACGGACTCCTTCCCGACCGGAATGAACTGCAGGCTTTTCGCCGGGACGGTGGCCGAAAGAGGAACGAGAACGCCGCCGTCATGAGGAACGCTCTTCCCGGTGACGAAATCGATCGGAATGGAAGACTGCTGCATCGTCGGGGCAAGCGGCGACTGCATGGCCCTGGCAAGCTGCACGTTGACCGGGACGCTGGAGTAGCCGGTGCGGTAGTGAAGCTCATAGCCCGGTTGCTTCATCCGCACGTTGATGGTGTGGTACTTGCCGTCTTCGCCGTGCGCCGGCTTGTAGGCCAGCGAGTAGAAGCTCGACGATGCCTTGTCGAATTCGGCGAGGAAGAGATCGGCGGAGTTTCCCGGCATCAGGCGGCCGCCGGTCTCGCGCGCCAGCCAATACATCGACGCCAGCTGATTAGGGTTGTTGCTACCCATCGAACTGTTGAAGGTGGAGTCGAAGGCTCCAGTCGATGCGCTCGCGGTTGCCGACAAACCTTCACTGTTGATGATGAAGAAGCTGACGTTGGAGGCGTTGGCTTCGCGGATGAGGACGTCCCGCAACAACGTCCCGATGCGGGCCGAGTCGGCCATGGCAGGCGAACCGCCAACGATCGCCGACGGGCGGACGTCGAGCGGAGACAGGCCACCGTCGAGGCCGAGGCTGCCGGTGACGAGAAGAATGATCTTTCTGCCGGGGGCGCCGGCGAACGAGCGGACGGCATCGCTGATCGCGGCAACTGTCTGCGTGGCGTCGGCCTCGCGCTGCAACGAGGTCCCGAAATCGACCACGGAGCGGAGCGCCTCTCGCGATCCGGATGACGGCGTGGGATTCGGGCTGGCGGTTCTCATCGACGTCACACCGGGAGAGTCGAAGCCGCCCACGGGGGCGACGAGGGAGAGATCCTCCGAGGTAGCCCGATCGGGATTGGCGACTACGCGGCGCACTGCCGCCAGCGCGTCATGCAGCCGTTCCTTGTCCGAGGTGAGCGGCAGCATGAGATGGGCTTTGTCGGTGACGAGTGCGAGCGACCAGTCGTACGTGCCGCCGGCGAAGCGATCATCGATGAAGCGTTCCAGCGCGGCAAGCGCAAGGTCGCGGCGGAACATGGTGACGTGCCGGTTATCGATGATGACCAGCACTTTGCGGCGGAAGCGGTCATCGGCCGGATCGGCGACGGTCGTGTCGGGCGTGGCGACGATCGGTGCAGCGCCGGCGGTCGCCGCCGCGGGCTCGACCGCGTAGAAGTTCGTGATCGGGCGGGCCACGCCGTCTTCGAGGACTTCGAAATCGTCGCGCGTCAGGCTGCGCGCGGGAGCGCCGTGCGAGGTGACGGTGACATCGACGTTGACCAGCGAGACGTCGATTTTCTCGGTGAGCGACTGCGCGAAAAGAGTTGTCGTCGCGGCAAGAAAGACGACCAGACCAACCGGCTTTTGCATTGGGTTTCTCTCCTCGTCCGTTCGCGGCGTGCCGTACCCATGCCACGGCGGGATAGCATAGTCGCGTTGTTCCTTCAACCAGTTAGGAGAAGCGCCGGCGAACGGTGAGCTCGTGGCAAATCCTCCCATGGTGACACGCTGTCTCCAAACACTACGGGGCGCCTTGCGGCGCCCCGTAGTCGTAGAGAAGGTGAAATCGCGATCAGAAGGTGATGCGAATACCGAGCTGCGCCAGGCGCTGCTCGCCCTGCGCCGGGTCACCGGCGAAGGTGGTGGCCTCGCCGAAGCCGCCGGCGAAAGTGCACTTGCCGAGCGTTGCCGGGTGCGACGGATCGGTGTCGACCGCGCAGTTACCGTTGAAGTTCGCCGGGTTCTTCGAGTTGAAGAGATTGAAGATCTCGCCGATCACTTCCACTCCGTAGTTGCGATAGAACTTGAACTCCTTCGACAGACGGACGTCGAACTGCGAGAAGGAGCTGCCGCGCAGGCTGTTGACGTGCGTGACTCCCGGCGCCAGATCGAAGTTGTAACCATCGGCGCACTTGAGCACGGTCCCGGTCGGTCCGCAGCTGATGTCGGCGCCGGCCCATTCGGTGTACGGCGTCCCGGAGTGATAGCGGAAGATGCCGGAGGCGTTGATGCCGAACGGAGCGCGGTAGAGCGTGCTGAGCGTGACGCGATGCCGCTGATCGGTATTCAGCGGTCCGACGCAAGCGTCGCAGAGGGGATCGTACGGATCGATGTTCTGATCGCGCACCGTCCGCAGGTCGCCCTGATGTCCGGCGTCGGTGACGCGGAACTCGTCGGCGCCCGCCAGCACGTTGCCGGTCGTGTGTGACCAGGTATAGAAGCCCTGCAGCTCGAACTTCGATCCGAGACGGGCGTGTCCGCCGATGTTGACGCCGTTGTATTTCGCGAATCCTTCGCCGTCCCAGATGCGGAAGCTGCCGAAGGCGGGGAAGCGGCGCTGGCCGGTGGCGGGATCAAACGGATTGGCGCGGAAGCGGAACGGGATGTCTTTGTAGCTGATGTGCGATCCGTCGATGTTCAGACCGAGCCACGGATTGACCTGCCATGAGTATCCCAGCGAGATCTGATCCGAATACGGTGTTGCCAGCGTGGGCGACGCGACCTCGGTGGGCGGATTGACGGCCGTTCCGCCAGTCTGTTGATTCGGCGGCAGAGGCTGGCCGGGCTGGAAGAAGCTGCCGTCCGCGTTTCGGATGCCGGCGCCGTTATGGTTGGCGTAGCTTTGGCCGTAAGTCGATTGCACGGCCACGGACGGGAAAAGAATGGTGGCGTTGGTGTAGGGGAAGTCGTAGTAACGACCCAGACCGCCGCGGATGATGTTTTTCGAATTACCGTTCACGTCGTAGGTAAAGCCGAGGCGCGGCGCGAAGTTGTTTGTGTCGTTCTTGAGTTTTCCTCCTTTGCCGCCCTGGAAATCCTTCAAATACGGGTCGTTGTATTTCGTCTGTGTGGACAGCGCCTGCCAGATCGGGTTTGAGCGCTGGTCGAGATCGAATCCTTTCCAGAGGTCATAGCGAAGACCGACATTGAGGGTCAGTTTCCTGTTGATGGAGATGTCGTCCTGCCCGTAATAGTTGTATTGCTTGATGGGCGTGTTGTAGCCGGCGAAGCCGCTGAAGATGGCGATATCGACGACCGGCGATCCTTTTACCGGGTCACGCAACGTGTACTGTCCCGAGGTTCCTGTAGAAAAGTCGCCGCCGAGAAGTGGCTCGTCGATGTAATTCACGCCCACTTTGAAATCGTGGCGCATCTGGCCGAGAGTCTGTGACCAGGCAAAGTCATCTTTGTACTGCCGCTTGATCTGTGTTGTGGTCTGCGGCGTGTTGACGCTCTGTCCGACGCTGACGCCGCCCGGGTAAATGAGGGCGGGATCGTGAGAGGTCGGCAGGATCGCGTTCTTGAAATGCGTGTCCTGGAAGATGAAGTCGTTGACTTTGTTCGAGCCGATCTGCCACGTATGACCGAAAAGGATCGAGTGATAGTCGTTGGTCAGCGTTCCCAGTGCGCTCGGAAGAACGGTCGGGCTTGCACCGTAAATATCGGAGTTGCGCTGATAGCCGTAACGCACCTGCAGGAATTGCGTCGGGCTGGGATCGGCGCTCACTTTTGCGGTTAGCAGATTGTCTTTGAAGGGCGTGGGAACGGCCGCACCCTGAAATTCGGGATAAATCGGCGGCAGCGATTTGCCGCTCGCGTCCTTCACGATTGTGTTGATGGTGTAGCTGGTCGGCCGTTCGAGGCGTTCGCCGGTAGCGAAGAAGTGGATTTTGTCCCTGATGATCGGACCGCCAATGCTGGCGCCGTATTGATTGCGGCGATATGGTCCTTTTCCGGATCCGCCCAGTTTTTCCTGCTCGGTCTCTTCATTGAGCCGGCGGTCGCGATAGAACTCGTACGCGCTGCCGTCGATGTCGTTTGTTCCGGTCTTGGTGACGACCGTAAGAACGCCGCCGGTGGTACGGCCGTATTCGGCTTTGTACTGCTGCGTCTGGATGTTGAACTCCTGCACCGCTTCGATGTTGTAGTTCTGCAGCGCGCCGCCGATGGTGTCATCGGTGTTATCGCCGCCGTCGACGAGGAAGTTCACATTGCGTCCGCTGCCGCCATTGAGGGCGATCGTCAGCTGGCCCGGTTTGGTCGGGTCGCTGTTGACCGAGAGCGTCGTTCCCGGAGCAAGCGATCCGAGGTTGGCGAACTGGCGGCCGTTGAGCGGGAGGTTGGCGATCTCGCGCTGACTCACGACCGTGCCGATGGCGGGCGTGGTCTCGATCAGCGGCGAGGCGGCGGTGACGGTGATCTGCTCCTTCACCGAGGCCTGCTTGAGGGTGATATTGAGCGATCGATCGGTGGAAACGTTGACCTCGACGTTTCGCGTCGTGACCGAGGCGAATCCGGAGAGATCGGCGGTGACGTCGTAGGTGCCGACCGGCAACGACGCAAAGCGGTAGCTGCCATCGGTCTCCGTGATGACGGTCCGATTGAAGCCGGTGGCGTTGTTCGTCGCGGTGACGGTCACGCCCGGCAGTGTGCCGCCGCTGGCGTCACCAACGTGTCCCGAAAGCGATCCGGCGTTGGTCTGTGCGAGGGCGATCTGTGGAAGGAGAAGGATGAGGAAACCGACCAGGGCGAGGGAACGAGAGCGCACGGTGTACCTCCTGTTTTGTGTGACCGGTTGTGATTTCTGAGCAATATAACGCAAAGCGATTATGGCCGGAAGTGCGGCGACAATTGACCGAGGAGCGTCTGCGCCGCGGTGCGCTGGGCTGCGTATTGGTGGCCGGCGGGGAGATGCGCCAGCAACCGCTTCAGCTCCGCGGCTGCGCCTTCGCGGTCCCCGCCGACCTGTAGTGCGATGGCGCGATTGAGCTGCGCTTCGTAGTAGCCGGGATTGCTCTGCAGCGCCGCGTCGAAATACGGGATGGCCTCCCGCGCCCGCCCGCCCGCGACGAGCAGGGCTCCGAGGCCGTTGAGCGGATCGGCATAGCGGGGCGCGAGCTCGATCGCTTTTCGATAGGCCTTTGCCGCTTCGGTGTCGCGGTTCATGGCGCGCAGGACGTTGCCGAGGTTGTTGTATGCGCGTGCGTTACGGGAATCGCCGGCGATTGTTGCCCTGAATTCTTTTTCCGCGGCCGGCAGGTCGCCCGACTCGGCCAGCGCGGCACCGCGGATGTTGTGGATCTCCGGCCGGCCGGGATCGCGTTTCGCGGCCTCGGCGAGTGCGACTTCGCCTTCGCGGGCGTTGCCGCTCTCTTCGAGGGCGACGGCGAGGTTGTACCAGGCATCGGCATCGTTGGGCGCCAGGGCGACAGCCTGGCGGTAGAGCGCGATCGCCCGCGGCACGTCGCCGGTCTGTCGCAGTGCTCGGGCGAGCGTCTCGCGAAACACGTGGTTCGGCGGGTCGTCGCGCACGATCTCCTCGAGCGGCGCGATGGCGTCGCGGGCACGGCCGGCGTTGATCAGCGCGGACGCGTCTTCGAATTTGCGAAAGAGCGGGGCGACTGTTTTCGGATCGCGTGCCGCCGCGCCTGTCGCAGACCCTGCCGGCGCGACGTATCCGAGGCTGACCAGTTTCGCGCGCGTCTCGTCATCGACGGCCGATTTCGATGAAGCCACGGCGGTTGCGCGGAGTTGACCGAGACGCGACGAGAGGTCGCGGTACGCGCGGCGTTCACTCGCCAACTGGTTCACGGATTCCTTAGGATCGCGCTGCAGGTCGTAGAGTTCCGGCGAGGGGGCGGAGATGAGCTTCGTCGAGGCCATGCGCAGTGACGCCAGCTCGCTCCAGCCGAAAGTCGCCGGATATTGCGTCTCCGCGTAGACCGGCGCCGGCGCCGGATCGCGGCCTTCGCGAAGATCGGCGGAGAGATCGCGGCCATCGACCGGCTTCGAGAAGGGAAGGCCCGCCAGCGCGGCGACGGTCGGCGCGAGGTCGGTTGTGCTGACCGAGGTGCGAACGATGCGCGCCGGGAGCGAAGGAGCGGAGACGATCATCGGAACGTGCAGGGTCGGCTCGTAAAGCAGCAGACCATGGGTCAACTCGCCATGCTCACCGAGCGATTCACCGTGATCGCCGGCGACGACGACGATGGTGCGGCTGCGGTCCACCGAAGCCAGCAGTCTCGCGACCTGCGCATCGACGTAGGCAACTTCGCCGTCGTACGTCTGCGGATACGGAGCCGGCGGTGCGTAGGGAGCGTGGGCGTCGTAGAGGTGCACCCAGGCGAAGAACGGCCGCGTGTCGCTCTGTTGCAGCCAGGTCAGCGCGCGGTCGACGACTTCGCCTCCGCGCCGCTCGGCGTCGAAGGTCCCGCCGCCGCCGGCCATATTGCGCTCGATCTCGTCGTCGTATCGCTCGAATCCGCGATCGAGTCCGAAACGATGGTCGAGGATGAACGAGCCGACGAAGGCACCGGTGCGGTAGCCGGCCCGCAAGCTGATCGTGGCCAGCGTTTCGCGGCCGTTGGGAAACGTGCCGATGCCGTTGTTGCGCAGGCCGTGATGCAGCGGCCACAGTCCCGACAGCAACGACGCGTGAGCCGGAAGGGTCAGCGGAACGGGCGAATCGGCGGCTTCGAAGCGAACGCTTTCACGGCCGAGACGCGCGAGGGCGGGTGTGGCGGCTCCGATGCGATAGGCGCGAAAGGTGTCGATGGTGATGAACAGGATGCTGACCGGCTGGTGCGGTGGCCTGCGGCATCCGAGGAGGGCCGGCAGGAGCAGGAGGATCGTCGTGGTTGCGCAGCGCCGCACGGGGGTCATTCTGCATGAGGAAGGTTGGTGATTGCGTGGGACACCAAGCATTCGAATCGAAAATCCGAATTATTGAAGGCGGCGGCCCCGCTGCTCGAAGGCTCACTTGCGCTAAGTATCCAAAAATACTAACCTCGCGCCGCCTTTGGCCCTCAAGAAACCGGCGGCAGCTTGCATGCACTTGTCAAAAAGTTCACAGCCCGCTGACCCGCCAGGTTTCGGGCCGGTTCCGCTTTCAATCAATCACGGGAGGTATGCCAGCCTCAAAGTGAACATGTGAGTTCGAAACCCGCAGTCAAACTGAAGTTCAAGTGAAGTCAAGCAATGGTTAGGAGATGAACAATATGAATCTACAAAAGTTTCGAGTTGCAGCGCTGTTCGTGAGCGTGCTGCTCGTCGCCTGCGGCGCGTTTGCGCAGACGACGGGCGCCATCGTTGGCACAGTCGCTCAGGCGGGAACGGCGCTTCCCGGCGTGACCGTCGAAGCCCGCTCGCCGAATCTGCAGGGCGCGCGCGTGGAAACGACCGATGCCTCGGGCCATTTCCGGTTGAGCCTTCTGCCTCCGGGCGACTACACCGTGACGGCCACGCTTTCCGGCTTCAACACCGTCACCCAGAAGAACGTGCACGTCGGCCTCGGCGGCACCGTCACTCTCGAAGTGGCGATGAGCCCGGCGGCGTCCGAGAAGATCACCGTCACCGCCGCTGCGCCGGTCGTCGACGTGACCTCGTCATCGACCGGTACGAACGTTACCGCCGAGACGATGGCCTCGCTGCCGATCGCCCGTAACTTCACCGGCGTCACTCAGATCGCGCCTGGCACGAAGACCGACGCGGCCGGCACGACGGTCTACGGTTCCACGGGAGCCGAGAATCAGTACGTGATCGACGGCCTCAACACGACCGGCGTTCGTTCAGGTAATGAAGTGAAAGCGCTGAACTTCGACTTCGTTCAGGAAGTGGAAGTCAAGACCGGCGGACTGCCGGCCGAATATGGCCGTATGACCGGCGGCATGATCAACGCCATCACCAAGTCGGGCGGCAACGACTTCACCGGCGACGTCTTCGGTTTCGACCAGCCGGGCGGTCTGCAGGCTGGCAACGCCTCGCTCAATCAGCGGCCGTTCACCGCCGGTTCGACCACGTCAGATCACTCGCAGTTCGACTACGGCCTGGACGCCGGCGGCTATTTCATCAAGGATCGCCTCTGGTTCTTCGGCGCGTATGACAGCACGCAGCTGACGCGTTCGAACTATCGCATCAACACCACTCTGGTCATTCCGGCGGAATCGGATCTGCCGACCGGTTACACCCTGCCGCTCGGCTCGGTGATCCCCACGAAGGTCAAGAGCCAGCTGTTCGCCGGCAAGCTGACCCTTCGCGCCACCGAGAGCCAGAACCTCACGGTGTCGCTCTTCGGCGACCCGACCAAGACCAGCGGCGCGCTCTTCGGCGTCAACGGTCCACCGACCACCACCCAGGGTGAACTGAAGACCGGCGGCAGCGACTACATCGGCCGCTACAACGGAATCTTCACGACGAAGTTCCTCGTGAATGCCGAAGCTGGACACCATCACGAAGACGCGACGACCACCGGTGTCGGCACCACCCTGCCCGGCCTGATCGACGCGACCGTCAGCCCGAACGTCCTCACGGGCGGATTCGGCTTCTTCGACAAGAACAAATATGACCGCGACGTGGTCAAGCTCAGCGGCACGGCATTCCTCTCCAACCACGAATTCAAAGTGGGCGGCGACTACGAGAAGATGAAGGCCGACGTTCAGAACTTCCAGGGCGGCGCCGGACAGCGCATCTACAAGTTCAAGACCGGCAGCACCTTCTATTACCGTCACCGCTACTACGTCGACGATCTGGCGCCGGGGTTCAATCAGGCCGTTCCGTCGACCTGGAAGATCGCTCTTCCGCAGATTGCCCAGCCGGAGACCAAGAACAACTCGCTGTACGCGCAGGATAGCTGGCGCGTGCTTCCGAACTTCACGGTCAACGCCGGCCTTCGCTGGGAGTCGCAGAAACTTCTCGGCCGCGGCGGCGTGGTGGCCACGGAGATCAACGACAACTGGGCGCCGCGCCTCGGCATGATCTGGGACGTGGCCAACAACGGCCGCAGCAAGCTGTACGCGAACGCCGGCCGCTTCTACGAGAACATCCCGATGGACATCAACATCCGTTCGTTCGGCGGTGAGCTCGTTTGCTTCTGCTACAACTTCAGCCCCGATCCGGCCAACCTCGTTCCGGATCCGGCCGCGCCGCGAAAGAGCTCGCTGCTCGGCGGCGCCACTCCCGTCGACCCGAACCTGAAGGGGCAGTACATCGATGAGCTCCTCGGCGGTTACGAGTACGAAATCCGTCCGAATCTGGCCATCGGCATCAAGGGCACGTACCGCAAGCTCGGACGCGTCATCGAAGACATGCTCAAGGCGCCCATCGACGGTTCGTACATCATCACCAACCCGGGCTCCGGCATCGGCCGCGAGTCGGGCTTCTATGATGGTGTGAGCACCGCTCCGGCACCGAAGGCTCGGCGCACGTACAAAGGCCTCGAGGTCACGGCCAACAAGCGGTTCAGCAACAACTATCAGTTCTTCGCCAGCTACGTCTGGTCGCGCCTCGAGGGCAACTACGACGGCACGTTCCAGGCGTCGACCGGCCAGCTCGATCCGAACATCAACTCCGCGTATGACTACGCCGACTTCCTGGTGAACAACAACGGACTGCTCAGCAATGACCGTACGCATCAGCTCAAGTTCTACGGTTCGTATCAGTTCGCCAGTGGCAGCATGCTCAACGGACTGGATGTCGGCGCGGCCTTCCACTACGCGTCCGGTACCCCGCTGACCGCCGTTGGTTACTCGGCCGGTTATGCGAACTGGGAGTATTACCTGACGCCCCGCGGCGCAGCCGGACGCGGTCCTGCCGACTACGAAGCGGACCTCCACGCCGACTATCCGATCAAGTTCGGCACCGGACACATGAGCGTCATCGCGGACGTCTTCAACGTCCTCAATCGCCAGGCCAAGACGGCTCTGGATCAGCGGTTCGATCGCGTTCAGGACGTGACGGGTGCCAATCCGTGCCCCGGCTTCGCGAACGTCTGCAACGATGCGGGCGGTATCGCGGCCATCCCGGGAACGACCAAGCCGGTCGGAACCGTGAATCTGGCCAACGCTCCGAATCCTGACTTCCTGAAGGCCGGTACGGCGTTCACCGCGCCGCGCACCTTCCGGTTGGGAGCTCGCTACACGTTCTAAGTTTCAAATCGTTCAGCAGTGAAAAGGCCCCGCGCACGCGGGGCCTTTTTTTTCGCGTACGATATGCCGCCTCGAAAGACCCTCTCGGATGCGTCGCAATGTACTCCTCGTCATCGTTCTGATCCTGTTCCTGCTTGCGATCGCGTCCGCGGTGACTCTGCAGCCTGCCGGCCAGGCGCGTGTCACGAGGCGTGATCGCAGCATCACGGTCCAGAAGCAGCGCATCGGCCTTCGCACGGGAGTCGGCGGCAGGACCTGTTTCGTCCCGCTCGGCGGAAACGGCCTCTATTTCAAGCAGACGCTGTCGGTTCAGACGAAGGGCGGCGACGTCGTTGCCGTTCCTGTCAGCTTCTCTTACGAACCACCCGCCAACCTCCCTCCGAACTGGCCGGACGGCGACTGGTGCAAGTCACTCGAACAGTGGACCAGCGGCAAGTTGGCGCTCGCAATCAGCGGCATTTCGCCCGATCGTTTGATGGCGAACCCGAGGGAAACGGGAGACGCACTTTCGACCGCGTTGGGGAGAGATCTGCGGGCCGCATCGATCCAGGCGAGCAGCGTTTCCGCGCGGATCGATCTTCCGGCCGGATGGGAGCTTACGCGTCCGGTGAGTGAAATTGCTCGCCTCGCGCGTGCCGAGAAACCGGTCATCTTCATCGGTCTCGATGGCGGCGATTGGCAGTTGCTCGATGACTACATCGCCCGAGGACTGATGCCGAACCTCGGGCGGCTCGTTCGCGAGGGAGCGAGCGGCGTGCTGACCACCGAGCATCCTCCGCTGTCGGCCATCCTCTGGACGACGATGATGACGGGAGTCAGCCCCATCGAGCACCAGGTCCTCGATTTCACCCACTTCAATCGCACGACAGGAAAGAAGGAGCCGATCACCAGCACGGAACGAAAGGCGCCCGCCATCTGGAACATGGAAACGATGGCCGGCAAGAGCGTCGCCGTGTTCGGTCTCTGGGCCACCTATCCCGCGGAGCCCGTTCGCGGGCTCCTGGCGTCGGACCGCCTGTTCACGTTCCTCTATTCGGAAGCGACGCCTCCTCCGAACGCGGTCTATCCGCCGTCGCGCGAGCCATGGGCGCGATCCCGGATCGCCGCCGCCGAGGCCGCGGTGAACTACGAGGTGATGAAGCAGTACCTGCCATCGCTCACTTCGGAAGAGTACGAGACACTTGCCCACGAGACGGATCCCTACGCAAAGCCTCCGAGTGCATTGCGCCGCCTCCTGGTGGAGACGGAGATCTACCGCCGGCTCTCGCTCGACCTTCTCTCGGGCTCCGTTCCCGACCTGACCATCATCTACATCCAGGGAACGGACGTCGTCGGGCACGTCTTTGCGCCCTACGCTCCTCCCAGGCAGCGCGAGGTCAGCGAGAGCGATTACGAGAAATACCATCAGGTTCCGGAACGGTACTTTCAGTCCGTCGATCGCTTTCTCGGCGAGTTGATTCGGATCGCGGACGCCGCCCACGCCACCATCGCCATCTCCTCGGATCACGGATTCCATTGGAAGGACGATCGCCCGGTGAATGTGTCCAGTTTCGCCAACGCCACCGCGGCGAAGTGGCATCGCGTCGAAGGCATCTACCTCCTTCGCGGCGCGGGCATCCAGCCTTCGAACGGCCACTCGGGACGAGGAACGATCCGGCAGGTGTGCGCGACGTTACTGGCGGCGACCGGTATGCCCAGAAGTGAGCACGTTGCCGGTCCGCCGCTTTCGCCGTTGGAAGCCTCGAAAAACAGCGTGGATTACCGGCGCTTCTTTCAACCGTTCGCGCCGCCCGAACCGGCCGCCGCCGGCGCCGACACAAACGAAGCGCTGGCAAAGCTGAAGGCGCTCGGCTACATCGGGTCGGGCGAGTCCGACGCCGCTCCGGCAGGCATCGCCGGCAAGTCGACGAAGACGGCCGGCTCCTACAATAACGAGGGTCTGGTTCTGAAACATGAGAATCGGATCCCCGAGGCGATCGCGGCGTTCAATCGGGCCATGGAGATCGATCCGAACCTCTCGTCGGCGGCGTGGAATCTCAGCGACCTGCTCTTCGATCGGAAGGAAGATCTCCAGCGATCCGACGAGCTGCTCATCCGCGCGATCGCCAACGGTCTGCCGGAAGCGCCGCGTTACGCCATCGAGCGCGCCATCTACTATCAGCGCGGCGGTCACCTCGATCGTAGTGCGAAGCTCCTGGAGGATGCCGTGGCCGCCCGGCCCGACGACGCTGAGCTGCGGATGTTCCGCGGCCGCTATCGCGTGGCCCTGAATCAGTGCGCCGGGGCGCTTGATGATTTCCTCAACGTGCAGCGCGCCCATCCCAACGATGCCGTGGCCTGGGCTTCCGCCGGCCTGGCCGAGCTTTGTCTCGGCCATCAGGCCGAGGCGGCAGATTACATTCGCCACTCGCTGGAGCTCGATCCCAATCAGCCGAAGCTGCGGCAGTACCTGGCGAAGTAAGGCGCGGTCAGAGACGAAGCTTCTTCACCCCGGTGCCGATCTCCCGCGAGAGATCGTCGCGCAAGGTCATGGCAACCGTGAACTCGCCGGTGTTGAGGCGCACGGCCATCCTGTATCGAAACGCTCCGGCGATCGCCTGCGCATACTGAATCGGCGTCAGCACGAGGTCCTGGATGCGATGGTGAAATCCGACGTTCTTTCCGTTCCGATCGAAGATCGACAGGTAAACGTGAACCCGTCCTTTGTACTGCTCGCCGTTGCGGAGCAGCGTAACTTTCTCCCACGGCATGGCCGCGGTGAGCTGCAGCACCGGTTTTCCGCTCGCGTCACTGGACGACTCCGTATTCACATTCACCGGAACAGACTTCGATGGCTGCATCGCAGAAATCCGAAGCCGCAGATATTGCTCGAGCTGTTCATCGGGCGAGACATCGAGATAACCATGGCGATAGACAGCCTGGAGGTTCGGCTTCTTCAGGCGAACGGTGATGGCGTGATATGCCCCATCTTCGCGATGCTGCGGCGAGTAGCCGATCGAGTAGTAGTTGGAGCTCATGCTGTCGACGGTGTCGAGCGCATCTCCAATGCCGGCTGAGGCGAACGAGAGGCCGCCGGTTGAAGCAGCCAGGGTGAAGGCCGCCGAATTCACGTCGCTGATGTCCGACTTATCCGTCGAGCTGCCGGTTACCCGTCCGCCCCAGGCCTGGTTCTCGATGTCGTGTTGCGGTGCAGCCATCGCCGGCGGGCGGACGTTGACCACGAAGATGGACATGTTGCCGCCGTTGACCTCGCGCACGATGCTCTCGAGCACCTTGGAAATGGCGAGCTTGCGGTCCTGCATCTCCCGATCGCGGTCGCTGTCGTAGGCGGCAAAGCTCGTGTTCATCTCCATGCCGCCGGTGAGGAGGACGATGATCTTTTTTCCGTCGACGCCCGAGTACGCGCGCGCGGCCTCGGTCAGTCCGGCGGCAGTGTTGGAAAACGCCCGCGCGTTTTGCTGCGTCTGTTCACGCGCCTGAAAGCGCACCGTCCCCTCGTAGTCGTAGCCCGCGCCCTTTTCCATGCGCCGGAAGGGATCGGCGAGGATGTCGCGATCGGCGATCTCACTCCGGAGCGAAACCGTTCCGCTTCGCCTGGCCTTCGCCACCGCCGAATGAATTGCCGCCAGGTCTGACGTCAGCGGCTGCAGGATTTCGAGCGACTGGCCGATCGCGGCCAGTGCCCACTCCGAATCGACATCGAAGCGATCGTTGACGAAGCGGTCGAGTGTATCGAGCGTGAGCGCCCGCTCGCGGGCATCGATGTAGTTGTTGTCGACCAGGACGATGATCTTGCGGCGGCCGGGTTGCTGGTGCGGCGCCGCCGCGTCGCCCGACCGGACTTTGCGCTCGGTCATCGAAAAGTTCGTGACCGTCTGCGGCTGCCCATCCTCGATGACTTCGAAATCGTCCCTGGTCAGACCGTTGACCGGCTTCCCTTTGCCATCGGTCACCGAGACGTCGACGTTGACGACTTTCACATCCACGCTGACTGCCAGCGGAGCCGGAGCCGGCGGCGTTTGTGACGAAGCACTCGATGCGAACACGAGGAGCGAGGCACAGAGAAAGACGCGGGCGTTCATGGGTCGTCACCTTGACGGGATCTAGATACTGACAGCCTCCGATGCACTCCCGATTTCGTTCGACAGGTCGTCGCGCAAGGTCATGACGATCGTGAACGCACCCTTCTTCAGGTGAACGTTGAGTTTGTAGCGGAACGCCGAGCCGTCGACCTTCTGGTAGTCGGCCGGCGAAATGCTCACTTCCTGGATCTGCCGGTTGAAGCCGATGTTTCTCCCCTCGGAATCGAAGATCGATACGTAGACATGAATCCGGCCGACGTACCGTCCGTCGACGGGAATGACCGTCAGCCGCTGCATCGGAAGCGTGGCCAGCACCGGAAGGCTCATCTCATCGCCCCGCGGCACGGCTCCGCCGATTTCGATCTTGACCGGAAGCGATCCGAGTTTCTCTTCCGCGGAAAAACTCGCTTGCAGGGACTGCTCGAGGCGATCGTCGGGAGAGAGGTCGATGTATCCCATCCGATGGGCCACCTTCACGCCGGTGCGTTTCACGCGCACTTTGATCGAGTGATACTGGCGATCGTCTTCGCGCCGCGGGGAGTAGCCGAGCGAGTAGAAATTCGAGCTGAGAGCCTCCACGGCGGCCAGTGATGCGTCCACGGGTTTCGTGGAGTACGAGCCGCCCGTTCCGAGGGCGATCGTCAGCTGCGACGAATCGACGTCGGTCGTGTCGATCGGATCGTTTCCTTTCGAGCCCGGGTCCGCCTGCAGATTGATGCCGGACGATTGGTTCTCCACCTCGTGCTGCGGCGCGATCATCCCTCTTCGTTTGGCATTGATGATGTGAACGGCGAAGTTCGATGCGTTCGCTTCCGTGACGACTTCGTCGAGTGCGATTCCGATCTGACGCTGGGCTTCGGTGATCTCGGGATCCGCCTGATCGCGCGTGTAGGAGGAGAACGTCGTGTTTGTTTCCATTCCGCCGTTGAGAAGAATCAGCACTTTCTTCCCCTCGGAGGCTGCATAGCCGCGCGTCATCTCACGCACCGCGCGAGCGGTGTTGCGGATGGCGCGCAGCGCGCGGTACGTCTGCTCGCGGGCCTGAAAGCGCACTACCTTCGCGTAGTCGACGGTCGGCAAGAGCGAGGCATCCGCCGCGTTGTTGACTTCCATCCGGCGCAGGCGGTCGGAGAGGATGGAGCGATCGAGCGCATGCTGTTCCGGAAACGCTCCCGAATTCCGGATCCTGTCGATGGCGGCATGAATCTCCGCTTTGTTTGCGGTGAACGGGTGCAGGACTTCCAGCCGCTGACTGATCATGGCGATGGCCCATTCGTGCTCGCCGTTGAATGACGCGTCGACGAATTGGTCGATCTGCGCCAGGGCCAGGTCGCGCTGAATCTTGTCGATGTAGTTGTTGTCGACGAGAAGGATGAACTTGCGGCGGAACTGGTCAGGAACCGCCGGATCGGGAGCGGCGGCCGCTCCGGCAATCTTCAGGACGGAGTTCTCGATGATGTCGAAGTTCGTGACCTTCTGCAGCTTGCCGTCTTCGAAGATCTCGAAATCGTTCCTGGTCAGGCCGGGCACCGGACGGCCGTGGGCGTCGGTGACGGTCACATCGACGTTGATGACCTTGACCTCGATGTTCGCCGTGAGCGGCGGCGGTCCGTAGCTCTGCGCGACGATGGAAGGAACGAAAAGCAAAGCGAACGACACGACCACCAGCAGCATCCGGCGCATGAATCCTCCCCTGTAAAACGCCGATTGTACGTCCGTGACGGACTTCGGGCACGTTCGCGCACCCGAGCTGTTCCGAGGCCGTAACAGCGGGGCTAGCCGCTGCTGCACGCGCGCAGCCAGCGGCTGAGGTGAAGGTTGCTGTCGCCTATTGCCTGCAGTCGGGGTCCTGCGAATCGATCAAGCCATCGCCGTCGTTATCGGTCCAGTCTCCGCAGGCACTCGGATTCATTTCCGACCACACGTTTTCACCCATGGGAGCTTCGCCGCCGACTGTGCAGTCGTAGTAGATCGTGACGTTCTGATACTCGCTCCAATCACCGTTCGACCACGAGCTGTGACACATGTAGAAGTCGTGGCCGACCTCAACGGTCATGCTGGCGTCGCTGTAGTACGTCACGATGGAATCGTATTCAGGCATCGAAATGAGGGGCTTTACATCGACGGCTACGATGGCGACAGCAACCAGCAGAATGACTTTTCGTAGCATGACTCCTCCTTCAAACAGTTCCACCGTAAAGATCTACAGCCAAAAACCACACGTCAAACGAATGAGTTGAAGCAACCCAGCTGCCAAGCTCGGCGGTTCCGCTAATTAGGTGGGCTGACCGAAGGAATCGCATCATTACGTATTTGTCGTACATATTTCCGAATCACCCGCCTTCCGGCGCACCTTCAACGGCGCGAACGCCGTGCAGGACTCAGAGAGGGATGTTGCCGTGCTTTTTGGGCGGGTTCTTGTCGCGCTTGTTGCGCAGCATGGCGAAGGCAGTGATCAGCTTCCGGCGGGTGAAGCGCGGCTCGATGATCTCGTCGACGTAGCCGCGCTCGGCGGCGATGTAGGGGTTGGCGAACTTTTCCTTGTACTCGGCGATCCGGGCCTCGCGGTCTTTCGCGCCCTTGTACAGGATGTTGACCGCCCCTTCCGCTCCCATCACGGCGATCTCCGCGGTCGGGTAGGCGAAGTTCATGTCGGCGCGGATGTGCTTCGAGTTCATGACGCAGTACGCACCGCCGTAGGCCTTCCGCGTGATCACGGTAATCTTCGGGACGGTAGCCTCGGCCAGCGCGTAGAGCAGCTTGGCGCCGTGGATGATGATGCCGCCGTACTCCTGGTCCGTTCCCGGCAGAAATCCCGGAACATCCTCAAGCACGAGCAGCGGGATGTTGAAGGCATCGCAGAAGCGCACGAAGCGCGCTCCTTTGCGCGAGGCGTTGATGTCTAGCACGCCGGCCAGGAATGCCGGCTGGTTGGCGACGACTCCCACCGAATGTCCGTTCAGCCGCAGGAAGCCGACCACGAGGTTCCTGGCGAAGTGCTGGTGCACTTCCAGGAAATGCTCCTCATCGGCGATGGTCCGGATCAGATCGCGGATCTCGTACGGCTGGTTCGGCGAGTCGGGGATGAAGTTGTCGAGCTGGGCGTCAACGCGATTGACGTCATCGCCGGTTGACGTCCGCGGCGGCTCCTCCATGTTGTTCGACGGCATGTACGACAGCAACTCGCGGATGGTGGCCAGGCAGTCTTCGTCCGACTCCGCGGCGAAGTGGGCCACACCCGACGTCTGATTGTGCGTGTCGGCGCCGCCGAGCTTTTCCTTGGTCACCTCTTCGTGCGTGACCGTGCGGATCACGTCGGGTCCGGTGACGAACATGTAGCTGGTCTTCTTCACCATCAGGATGAAGTCGGTGATGGCAGGCGAATAAACAGCTCCGCCGGCGCACGGCCCCATGATCGCGGAGATCTGCGGGACCACGCCCGAGGCCAGCGTGTTGCGGAGAAAGATGTCCGCGTAGCCGCCGAGGGAGACGACGCCCTCCTGGATGCGCGCGCCGCCGGAGTCGTTGAGGCCGACGATCGGCGCGCCATTCTTCATGGCCAGGTCCATCACCTTCACGATTTTCGCGGCGTGCGTTTCGGAGAGCGACCCGCCGAAGACGGTGAAATCCTGGGCGAAGGCGTACACCAGCCGGCCACCGATGGTGCCGTAGCCGGTGACGACCCCGTCGCCGGAGATGCGCTGCTTCTCCATGCCGAAGTCGGTGGAGCGATGGACGACGAGCTGGTCGAGCTCCTGAAACGAGCCGGGATCAAACAACAGCGCGATTCGTTCCCGCGCCGTCTTTTTCCCCTCGGCGTGCTGGCGCTCGATACGCTTCTCGCCGCCGCCAAGCTCGCTTTCGCGTTTGCGCCGTTCGAGCTCCTGGAGATCCTGTTCGATCACAGCGTGAAGTTCCGTTCCGCGGCCACGCGTCGCATCGCTTCGGTGACCTCGCCTTCGGACGGCTCGCGCGTTCCGATCGATTTCGCCAGCCGGACGCGGGCCTCCGATTCGATGGCGTCGTACGCGGCGAAGTTTTCCTCGAGCGTGCGCGTGACGACGTCGATGCCGATCTCCGCGTCGCCGAACTCCACCAGGCCGCGGTCTTCCAGCCGGTTGACGATCGACCGCGCCAGAAACTCGATTTGCCGGATGCTCGTGGCCATCAGAGCGGCGATTCTAAAGCATCATCTCCGCCCCGAACGAACCAGCTGCGTACGGGTACCACGTTGGTGTGTCACGGGAGACGGCGGCGATATGCGCGGCATCGACGGTTGCGGGGAAGACATCGTCGCCGTCGACGCAGAGAACGCGAAGGGTCGTACCTTCGACCGGTGCCAGCAATGCCACCGCGATCGGCGCGCCGGCGTCGATGCTGCCGAACGGAAGCGCGCGAAGGTTGAGCCAGGCGCGGACGGGCCGGATCGCATATCCCGGCCGATACCAGTTCGGCGGCGGATCGGAGGTGACGGCGCGCGTCTCGACCGGCTGTCCTTTGCCATCGAGCCCACCGCCCGCCTGCTCCATCGCCAGCTCACCAACGAGCGATGGCAGAAGCGCGGCGGAGACATTCGGCGCGAGACGGATTCTCTCCGGCGGCTCGCGCTCGTCGCCCGCTCGGACAAGTGCCGCGGCGATCGTTTCGATGATGGCGATATCGAATGAGGCGAGATCGATGAGGACGCGCAGGGGTGGCTTGATGAGCGCGAGATGGACGCGTTGCGACTCCTCGGACCAGGTGATGCCGTTCGTCTCGTGTTTCGCGATGCCGGCGGAGACGATCAGCCGTTCGATCGTCAACGGCCGCACAGACAAGAGTGTCTGTGCCACATAGGCATCGACATCTCGCGCATCCAGATGTGGCACAGACAGGAGTGTCTGTGCCATGTAGGCATCGACATCTCGCGCATCCAAATGTGGCACAGACACTCTTGTCTGTGCGGGCTGAGCCCGAAACACTTCATCGATCTCGCTCGCCTCACCTGCCTCCTCGACGCGAACGGTGACTCCGTTTTCGTAGCGGACGACCCGTCCCCACTTCCGATAGGTCTCGCTCATGTCAGCGCATCCGTGATCATGACCGGCGCGTGCGAGGCAACATAGAGTTCCTGCCCTTCGCGCGAACAGATCACGCCGGGGTACCGGATCGGATCGCCCGCGGCGCCCGAAATCGCAGCCGCGATCTCGGTTCGTGTTCGCTGGATTGTGAAAGGCCCCGCCGTGGAGACCGCAACATTCACGGTCACGACGTCCGTGACCGGATCGTAGGAGCCTCCAGCGACGAGCTGGACCTCGATCCGTTCGTCCGGCAGCACGAAGGGTGCGCCGGTTTGCGTCGCGATCAGATGCTTCATCCTCGGCAGCGGCACGTCCCGAAACGTTTCGCGACGACTCACCAGCGGCGCATCGACGGAAAGCCATTCCGGCCACGCAACCGGCTTGGTGTCATGCTCGCGGGCATGTCCAATTGCCTCGTGCAGCAGCACCGCAGCCGATCCGTTCTGCCAGACGATCGGGAGTGAGCGGAGTGACGTCGGTTTCGATCCGGACAGAGATCGCAGCAATTCGTAATCGGCGATCGCATCCGCCGGCGTCGTCACCAACGACACGCCGCCGATCGAAATCGTGATCGTCGTCTCCACCGATTCGACATCATCCTCGCGCGTCGCACGTGCCACCACGCGTACGCGGGCATCGAGCGCTGCGATCGTGGCGCGCGCGTCCTCGATCGCTTGATTGCAGGCGACCACCAGGCGTTCGTCGCGCGCGTCTGAGGCTGCGATCGTTTGACCGTGTTGCCGCGCGTGACCGTGCATCAGGCGCGACTCCGAGAGCGCGCCGCGTATCCACAACTCGTCGCGCGAGGCGATGGCGAACGTCGATGGGGCGATCAATTGAACTGGTAGTCGACCTTTTTCGTCTTCGGGTCGAAGCTCACCACGAGCTTGTGGTTCACGCCCGGCTCGAATTTCTGTGCGGTCAGCTTCCGGCGCTCGTTCACGTTGAGCGACGGGATGACCACCCAGAAATCGAGGTCGGCATTCTTGGCCGGGAACTCCTTGGTCACGTTCACCGGGTGCGGCGCGTGGGTATGAAATATCCGGCGCTCGTACCAGAGATTCTCCCGCGCTACCTCGTCGGCGCCGACACGAACGATGATGTAGCCGTCGCTCACCGTGCTGTTGATGATCGTCGTCAGCGACGCCGGCGCGGCCGGTGTCTGCGGCACCGGCTGCGGCGCGTGTGTGGACGTCACCGTGTGCGTGGGGATGGTGGCGGTCTGCCCTGTGGTCTGCGTCGGGCGTGTCTGCGGCGTCGTCCGCGCCGCGCGCGCGGCGGCTCGCTCGGATTTCACGCGCTCGTCTTCCTGCTGCGCGAGCTTGAGGTATTGCGCGGTCGCGTCCGAGCTCGGGTTCAGATGGAAAGACTCCTCGAAGAGCGGGATCGACTCCGCGAACTTCTTCTGATTGAAAAGCGCCATCCCTTCATCGAACTTCTGCAGCGCCAGCGTGAGCTGCTGCCGGCCGGCTTCATCCTGCTGCCGAACCTGCGACAGCTTCTGCATCAGTGTGAGAATGGCCGGCGAGCGCGGCGCCAGTTTCAGGAGCTGTTCGTACCGGGCGTAGGCATCGTTGACGCGCCCTTCGCGAACGAGGCGGTTGGCATCGAGACGCAGGCTTCGCTGCCGGGCCACCCTGGCCTCGGCGGCCTTGTCGACGACCGGTACCGAGACCTTCCTCGCGCTCATCACGATGATCACCGCGACGAGCACCGCCAGCAACGTCCCCGCGACGGCCATGAAGATGATCGGATCGATGCGCTGCTTCCAGATGGGATGTTTCCAGACCGGAGGGCCGGCCGGTTTCGGCGGCGCTTTGACCGGCTTTACCGCCGACGACGGCACCGCGGTTGGTTTGGCCGCGTTGGGGCTGGGATTGGTGTCGAGCGGCTGCGGCGGCTCCTGCGGCTTTCCAACCCCGGCCGCCTCGGGGAACGGGATCTCCATCGTCGGCAGCTTGTCGTGATCGCCGCGGGTGACCACGGTGGCATCGGCGAACAGCGGATCGGACGACCGCACCGGCCGCTCGCCGCGGATCACCGCGCGCAGGGCCGTGGCCATGTCCTTGCCGCGCTGGTAGCGCTTCGAGGGATCTTTATCGAGACACTGCGAGACCACATCGCCAAAACCTTCCGGGATCGTGGGATTGATCTCGTTGAGCGGCGGAAACGCCTCGTGCACGATCTTGTACGAGATCGACGTCAGCGAATCGCCGCCGAACGGCTTGCGATGCGTCAGGCACTCGTAGAGGCAGATACCGAGGGAGAAGATGTCGCTGCGGCCGTCGACCGGCGTTCCCTTGATCTGCTCCGGCGCCATGTAGTTCGGCGTGCCGAGAAACTGCCCGGTCGTGGTCAGGTTGGCCACGCCCGAGGTGATCTTGGCGATGCCGAAGTCGGTGATCTTGGCGCGATTGCCCTCGAGAAGAATGATGTTGGCCGGCTTCACATCGCGATGAACGATGCCCTTCGAGTGCGCGAAATCGAGCCCGTCGGCCACCTGGGCGATGATGTCGGCAGCCTGCTCGAACGACAGCGGCCGGCCCTGGGCCAGCACCTCTTTGAGATTCTGCCCCTCGACGTACTCCATGGCGATGAAGGACATGCCCGAGGGCTCGTCCTGACCGATGTCGTGAACGGTCACGATCGACGGGTGATTGAGGATGCCGGCGGCCTGCGCCTCCCGGACGAAGCGCGCCTGGAACTCGCGTGTGTCCTCGTCGTCGGCATGCGCCGAAGGGCGGATGGTCTTCAGCGCGACGAGGCGGCCGATGAGCGGGTCTTTCGCCAGATAGACGATGCCCATTGCTCCCTTGCCGAGCTCGCGAACGATCTCATACCGGCCGAGCTTCACCTGGTTCCGCTCTCCCTCCGCGTCAGCTCCCGATTTCGATGGGAGATGCGTGAGCCGTCAATGATAAGCGTTTCCTGCGGGTTGGTTGGATTGCGATCCGGTCGGGCATTTTAAATTATGATTCACCTCCTTTTTTGTGAAATCCCCATGCGAGGACGGTCAACATGAAGGTCTATTCGGGTTCTGAAATCCGGAATGTCGCAGTCGTGGGTCACAACGACACCGGGAAAACCTCCCTGGTCACGCAGCTGCTCTTCAACGCCGGCGCGGTCACGCGGCTGGGCAGGATCGATGACGGAACGACCGTGACCGACTTCGATCAGGACGAGATCGATCGCAAGCACTCGATCTCCACGGCCGTCGCCTTCGCCGAGTGGCAGAACACGAAAATCAACCTGATCGACACGCCGGGCTTCGGCATCTTCGTCATGGAAACGCGGACGGCCATGCGCGTCTGCGACTCCGCCGCCATCGTCGTCAGCGGGGTCACCGGCGTCGAAGTCTCCACCGAGCGGGTCTGGAAGTTCGCCGAAGAGTTCGAGCTCCCGCGCCTCATCGTCATCAACAAAATGGACCGCGAGCGCGCCTCGTTCACGCGCACGCTCGAAGCGGTGCAGAAGAAATTCGGCAAGAACGTCGTCCCCATTCAGCTCCCCATCGGCGAGGAAAAAGACTTCAGCGGCGTCATCGATCTCGTGTCGATGACCGCCTGGAAGTACGCCACCGACGGTTCCGGCAAGTACGAGAAGATCGACATCCCCGCCGATCAGAAGGCCGAAGCCGACGACTGGCGCGCGCAGCTGATCGAGAAAGTGGCCGAGGGTGACGACACGCTCATGGAGCGCTTCTTCGATCAGGGCGGACTCTCGCAGGAAGAGCTGCTCGACGGCCTCAAGCGCGAAGTCGGGCATCACCAGATCTTCCCGGTCATTCTCGACTCGGCGTCGCACAACATCGGCGGCCACGCCATCCTCGACGCCATCGTGGCCCTGCTGCCGGCGGCCGACGAGATCAAGACCGTCGATGGCAAAGACAAGAAAGGCGAACCGATCACCTTCGACCGCCGCGCCGAAGCCTTCCCCGCCGCGCTAGTGTTCAAGACCTTCTCCGATCCCTTCTCCGGCCGCGTCTCGCTCTTCCGCGTCTTCTCCGGCACCGTGCAGTCGGACCACACCTACTGGAACACCACCAAGGATCACGAAGAGCGGATCGGCAAGCTGCAGCTGATCCAGGGCAAGCAGCAGATCCCCGTCCCCGAGTTGAAGGCCGGCGACATCGGCGCGGTAGCCAAGCTGAAAGACACGCACACCGGCGACACGCTGGCCACGAGCCAGCATCCCATCGTGATCGAGCACATTCATTACCCCGAGGCCGCCATCTCGTTTGCCGTCGAAGCGAAAGCGCGTGGCGATGAGGACAAGCTCGGCGTGGCCATCGGCCGCATCATCGAGGAAGACCCCTCCATCAAATTCGGCCGCGACGAGCAGACCAAAGAGTTCCTCATCTCCGGACAGGGCCAGCTGCACGTCGAGATCGTGGTCTCCAAGCTGAAGAAGAAATACGGCGTCGACGTCATCCTCCATCCGCCGAAAGTTCCGTACCGCGAGACGATCACCAAGCCCGCCGACGCGCATGGCCGCCACAAGAAGCAGTCCGGTGGTCATGGCCAGTTTGCCGATTGCAAGATCACCGTCGAGCCGCTGCCGCGCGGCGCCGACTTCGAATTCGTCGACGAGATCTTCGGCGGCTCGATCCCGCGCCAATACATCCCGGCCGTGGAGAAGGGGATTCAGGACGCGCGCAAGAAAGGCTTCCTGGCCGGCTTCCCGATGGTCGACTTCCGCGTCCGCCTCAAAGACGGCCAGTATCACGACGTCGACTCATCGGAAATGGCCTTCAAGATCGCCGGCTCGCTGGCCTATCAGGAGGCCATGGAGAAGGCCCGGGCCACGATCCTCGAGCCGATCATGCACGTCGACATCAACGCCCCGGCCGAGTACATCGGCGACATCATGGGCGACCTGAACTCCCGCCGCGGCCGCGTCGAAGGCGTCGATGCGGACGGAGACGCGCAGACGGTCAAAGCGCGCGTCCCGCTCGCGGAGATGCTCACTTACGGCTCGACGCTCCGCTCGATCACCCAGGGCCGCGGCAGCTTCCACATGGAGTCCTCGCACTACGAGGAAGTGCCGCGCGGCCTGCAGGAGAAAGTGATCACCGAAGCGAAGAAGCTGCAGGCGGAGCACCAGGCCGCGCATTAGCTGCGTCGTGCGCTGTCGCGCGCGAACAAACGTAGGCAGGACTCTCCAGTCCGACCTCTCGTGAATTGCCCCCGTCACTGAAGTTTCAGACCCTGGTCAGCCGGTCGGACTGAGAGTCCGACCTACGTTTCGACCACGCGCGCCGCAGCGCGCAGACAACGCGCGTCAGCGCACCAGCTTCACGTCCAGCCGCGCGATCTCGTCCTCCGCGTTTTCCGCCACCGTCACGATGAATTGCTGGTCCTTGTAACCCGGCGCGGAGATGTGGATGGTGTAGCTGCCGGGGGCGGGGAAGTCGTAGACCTCGTCCATCGTGTCGAACTGTCTGGCCTGGCCGATGACGAGGTCGTTGACCGAGATCATGGCGTCGTCGGGGACGACCTTCGTGATCATCCCGCGGCGTGCCCAGAGACGGGCGGTGGAGGTGATGCCGTGTCCGGTGCCGGTGATCTCGGCGCGGGCGTGGCCGGTCACCGGCTCGCGGGCCGCCGGAGTGTTGTCGGCGGCATCGCCGGGGAAGACCAGCGACGATCCCGGCTCCGGCTCGCCGGGCGCGCCGACGCCGGCCACCGCGCGCGCCGGACGGCGCGACTTGACCGGCCCGTTCGACAGCGTCGGCGTGCGATAGCGGATGCCGGTGTAGACGGCCAGCGAGGCCATGGCCACGAGCACCACGCCGATCGTGGTCGGCACCCAGCGCGGCATCGATGGAGGCTCGGCATCCTGGGACGCCGGCCGGTGCGGCTCTTCGGTCATTCGGTCTCCGGCTCGATCTCTTCGTCCTCGGTGATCTCGGCGGTTCCCTCGTCGGTGACGACGGTGTCGGCGTCATCCTCGAGGCGATCGAAGTCGGCGTTCCGCTGCCGCATCAACTCCTGCGCGCGCGCTTCGTCCTCGGCGGAGACATAGATGCGGATGTCGCCCATCGTTCCGAAGTTGATGGGCTCCATGCTGAACTTCACGTTCTCGATCTGCGCCGGAATGCCCTCGGCGTCGAGGAATCCTTTGATGATGCGCGCCTCGTCGTCGGTGCCGGAGCTGGCGATCTCGACCCAGGTCGTTCCATCTTCGCCCTGCACCGTCTGAAACGACTGCTCGGCCGCGGGCGCCTTTTTCTCGTCCATTCTTTTTCCTCGTCTTTCAGGGAATGAGCGTTAGCTTACCGCTCTGGTCCGTCATCTTCCCGATGGTTGCATAGAACAGGCCGCTCTCTTTCAGCCGGGCCTCGAGCGCACCGAGCCTGTCGGGTGATACCGCAATCAACAGCCCGCCGCTGGTCTGCGCATCGCACAGCAACGTGAATTCGGAGTCCGGGATACGAAGGTCGACGCGCCGCCGGAAGGTCTCGACGTTGCGAATCGTGCCGGCAGGACGAAACCCGCGCGCCAGATACTCGCGAGTGTTCGCGAGGACCGGCACCGCGGAGGCGCGAACCTCCGCGCCGGTTCCGGAGCCGGAACACATTTCGAGAAGGTGCCCGACCAGGCCGTAGCCGGTGATGTCGGTGGCCGCGCTGACGCCAACCTCGGTCATCGCAGCCGCCGCGTCGCGATTGAGCATGGTCATCCAGCGAACGGCTTCGTCGAGTGAAGGTGGCGTGCGACGCCCGAAACGTTTGTTGGCCAGACCGCGATAGGCGCAGATCAGGATTCCGTTGCCGATCGGCTTGGTGAGGACGAGCGCATCGCCCGCCTTCGCCGTCGAATTGCGAACGAGTCTGGCCACGTTCACGGTGCCGGTGACGGCCAGTCCGTACTTGGGAACGTCATCGATGATGGTGTGGCCTCCGGCGACCGGGAATCCTGCCTCAGCCGCTTTCTCCGCGCCGCCGCGCAAGATCTCCTGCAGCACTTCCAGTGGCAGCACATCGGTCGGAAAGGCGGCGATGGCCAGGCCGAGGATGGGGGTGGCGCCCATCGCGTAGATGTCGGAGATGGAGTTGGCGGCGGCGATGGCGCCGAAGAGATAGGGATCGTCGACGATCGGCGTGAAGAAATCGACGGTCTGGGCGATGGCAACGTCGCCAGCGATGCGCACGACTGCCGCGTCGTCGTTGGTGCCGTAACCGACGACAAGATCCCCCAGCCCTTCCTGGGAAGGGAGATTTGCCAGGACGGAGTGCAGGTCATCCTGACCCAGCTTGCACGCTCAACCGCCGGTGGTGGCGAAGGAGGAGAGCGGCGGATAGGACTTGATCTTCCGCTTCACGACGCGAAGTATCGCCCAAAAGCACTAACGGAGCCTTTCGGCTCCGTTGTGGTACATCGCTTGGGGCTGGACCGCTGCGACCAGTTGGTGGGATTCAAGGAAGCTAGGTGATTAATCGTCCAAAATCGGTCCAATAGTCTAGGAGGGGGTCCGCAGCGGCCACTAGACGCGGGCAATTGAGATGGGACCCGCGTGGCGGTCTCGAATCTGTCGAAACCTGTTTCATCGTGATTCCCCTAATTGCACGGCCCCTGCCAAGCATAATAATTAAGTAGTTTGCGGCGAGCACGGCCGCGAAATCGGGGACCTGATCGCCGTTTCCTCTCACAAAATGAGGGGGCGAGCTCCCGCGATGGCGCCGACAAGCTTAGGCAGACCTAGAGAAAAATTTGCACTTCGGCCTGACCGGGTTGCAAATTTGTCCAAAGAAGCGCGGACTATGTAGGTCGGACTCTCTAGTCCGACCCCTCTTGCCTACTCCCCCGTCACTAAAGTTTCAAACCGGGGTCAGCCGGTCGGACTGGAGAGTCCGACCTACGTTCGGACCGTTGCGTTCAGCAGCGAGTTCAGATCCGCCAGCAGCCGCTCCAGATCCAACTTGTACCCCTCGGCGACCTCAGCCAGTGTCTCATCCGCCGCCGACGAGCAGCCGTCGCATCCGCCGATGTGGTACGCGGCGAAGACCCAGCGGGCGGCCGGGTGCAGCGCCAGCGCGGAATCGACGGTCATCGCTGCTGTGAAGTGCGGGTCCAAGCGCGCAATTCTACGCAGATAGAATGCCGGGCGATGATGAAAATCCGGCTGCTCTACTTTGCCGTCCTGCGCGACATCGCCGGCAGGAGCGAAGACCTCGTCGAGCTTCCCGAGGGCACGCGCGCTGCCGACGTCTGGCAGCGGCTGCGCGATGAGCACGCCGCCCTGCGCGACTACATCCAGCCGCCGATGATCGCCGTCAACGAAAACTACGTGAACGCCGATGAGCCGCTGCACGACGGCGACGAGCTGGCCTTCATCCCGCCGGTTGCGGGCGGCTGAACGCTACGCGACATCCTCGACCGGGTAGCCGGCGTCCATCCAGCCATCGAGCCCGCCGGCGAGCGGCCGTACCTTAGTGTATCCCTTGTCGATGAGCATGCGCGCCACACGGGCGGCTGAGGCTTCGTTGGGTCACGTGCAGTACAGCACCACCTCCTGATGGGGTGCCAGATCGCTGAGCCGTGAGTCGATGTCGTCCATCTGCGCCACGATGGCCGTGGGGATGGCGTGCGGGTTGTGTTTGCGTGCGCCGGCGGAACGGACGTCGAGCACGACCGGCATCTCGCCGCGGTCGAGCATCGCCATCAGTTCGTCCGGCTGGATGCGCGCGAGGCGCAGCTGCTTGAGAAAGTGAACGCGCTGCGCCCATTTGACGGTGATGACTAGCGCCAGAACGCAGAGCACGATCACCAGCGCCCATCCGCCGAGGTTTTCGAGAGCGGCCAGCAGGCGATCGATGGCTCGATGAAAGGCACGGCCGGCCGCGACGGCGCTTCCCGCCCAGAGCAGCGCGCCGATGCCGTCGTAAATCAGGAAGGCCGCCGAGGTCCGTCCGGAGGCGCCGGCCAATGGAGGCGCGACGGTCGAGAATCCCGGGATGAACTTGGCGATGAGCAGCGACTTTGCTCCCCATCGCTCGAACCGCGCCTCGGTGTCGCGCACGCACGAATCAGGCGAGAGCGAGATCCGGCAGAGCGTCCGCAGGATGCGGTAGCCGTACCGCCGCCCGAGGAGGAACCAGATGTAGTCGGCGATGAGCGAGGCGAACAGCGCCGCCAGGAGCACGTTCGTCGACGACATCTTGCCGTCGCGCGACAGCGCCCCCGCCACGATCAGCGCCGGGACCGCCGGCACCGGCGCGCCAAGCTGCTCCAGCAGCACGTTGAAGAAGATCAACGGGATGCCGTAGTGGAGGACGTAGTGAACGAGAGAGGTCATTGGGGGGCATCATGGTAGCGGCAAAGCTCTGCACCTAACCAAATGCCCCTCATCGAGTCTAAGTCTTCCGGGATGGAGATAACCACCGACCTTGCCGTAGTCAGCCGGGCGCGATCCGGCGACGCCGATGCGTTCCGGCAACTGGTCGAGCGGCACTCCAAAACCACGTTTCGCGTGGCCTATCGCATGACCGGAAATGAACATGATGCCGACGACGTGGTGCAGGAGACATTCCTTCGCGCCTACCGCCAACTCAAGCACTTCGAGGAGCGGGCGAACTTCGGCACTTGGCTGCATCGCATCACCGTCAACTGCTCGCTCGATCTGCTCCGCGCCCGCGGCCGCGCCGACCGGCACTACGGCGGCGATCCCGAATCGGCCGAGCTGGCCGGCGCGGCCAGAACCGAGGCGCAGCAGGATCGCCTGCTGCTGTCCGCCGACCTGCAGAAGCACGTCGCCGCGGCCATGGAGCTACTCAGCAGCAACGAGCGGACGGCGTTCGTCCTCCGCCACTTCGAAGGGATGCCGGTCGAGGAGATCGGCAAGACCCTGGGGATTCAAGTCAATGCAGCAAAACACACGATCTTCCGCGCCGTGCGCAAGTTGCGCGAAGCGCTGGAGCCGTTCGTGAGGCCGACGACATGCAACACCTGACCGAAGAACAGCTGATCGCGCACTACTACCACGACGGCGACGCCGTCTCTGCCGAGGAGCATCTGGCGGCGTGCGACGAATGCCGTGGGCAGTTCGAGACTCTGCGCGGCGTACTCGCGCTCATCGATCAACTGCCGATTCCGGAGCGCAGCGATGCCTACGGCGAGGAAGTGTGGACGCGGCTGCGCTGGAAGCTCGGCAGCGAACGCCGCCGGACGCGCGCCTGGACCACGACCGCCGCGATTGCCGCAGCCCTGGCCATCGCCTTCATCGGCGGCATCCTGTGGCACGCCCGGACGCAACAGACCGCACGGCCGCAGGATCTCGTCGCGCACACCACTACGCGCGGTCCGGTTCAGCCGGCCTCCATCGACTCCTCGTCGAAAGACCGCCTGCTCCTCGTCGTCGTCAGCGATCACCTCGACAACTCCGAACGGATGCTGCTCGAGCTCTCCAACGCCGACGCCAAACACCCTCTCGACGTCTCCTCGGAAAGCAAACGGGCCGGGGATCTCGTCGCTTCGAATCGCATTTACCGGCAAACGGCCGTGCGGAGGGGCGAGACGCGTATCGCTTCCCTCCTCTCGGACCTCGAGCCGATTCTCGTCGAGCTGTCGCATGCCGGCTCGACGCTCTCCCCCGACGAACTCGCCGCACTGCAGAAGCGGATCGATTCGAAAGGACTCCTGTTCAAGGTGCGCGTCGTCAGCGCACAGGTGGGCGGCCATGAGGCTCCCGCCACAACTCCACGCAAAGGAACGGATTCGCTATGAAATCGAAACTGCTGCTCACGCTCACGGCCACGCTGATCGCGCTTGCGCCGAACGTTCGCGCCAACTGGAAGGCCGACTCCACCCCGGTCAGCATCGTCATCAGCACGGACGATGATGACGACCACAAAGATCGCGATCGCGACCGCGCCGAGCGCAAAGCGGAAGCGGAAGAAGACATGTACGACAGCGCCACCGACGCGCTCGACGATCACGACTGGCGCCGCGCCGCGAAGGGCTTCGAGAAAGTCGCCGAGATGCGGATGTCCCACGCCGACGCCGCGCTCTACTGGCTGGCCTACGCGGAGGGAAAGATGGGCGCGCGCTCCGAGGCGCTCTCCACGCTGCTGCAGCTGCAGAAGTCGTATCCGAAATCGAAGTGGGTCGCCGACGGCAAGACGCTCGAAGTCGAGATCCGCCAGTCCGCCGGACAGGTGATCCGCCCCGAGCACGTCGAGGACGAGGAAGTGAAGCTGATGGCCATCAACGGCCTGATGTCGAGCGACCCCGAGCGCGCCATCCCCATCCTCGAGGGAATCCTGAACGGCAATCAGCCGGTGAAGCTGAAGGAGCGCGCGCTGTTCGTGCTCAGCCAATCGGGCTCGCAGCGGGCCTTCGAGATCGTCGTGCGCACGGCCAAGAGCGGTCCGCCCGATCTTCGCGAGCGCGCCGTGCGCACCCTCGGCATCCTCGGCGGCGAGCGCGCCCGCGGCGTTCTTGCCGATATCTACAACTCCACGAGCGACGTCTCGGTGAAGAAGTCGGTGCTCAAGTCGTACATGATCTCGGGCGATCGCTCGCACCTGCTCTCGCTTGCCAAGGGCGAGTCGAATCCGGAGCTGCGCGCCGATGCCGTGATGCAACTCGGTGTGGTCGGCGCCCGCAACGAGCTCTCCGAGCTGTACAGCACCGAGCAGTCGCTGGAGGTTCGCAAGAAGATCCTGCAGGCGATGTTCATCGGCGGCAATTCCGAGAAGCTGGCCGAGATCGCACGCAACGAGAAGATCCTCGACCTGAAGGTCACCGCGATCCGCAATCTCGGTCTCCTCGGCGGCGGCCGTTCCGGCGAGTTACTGATCTCGCTCTACGCCAACGATCCGCGCCCCGAGGTTCGCAACGCCGTCATCACCGCGCTCTTCATTCAGGGCAACGCCAAAACCCTGGTCAGCCTCGCCCGCAGCGAGAAGGATCCGGAGACGAAGCGCCGCATCATCGAGAAGCTTTCGGTGATGGGATCGAAGGACGCGACGGATTACCTGATGGAGTTTTTGAAGTAGCGCCCCTGGGAGCGCGGGCGTCCTCGCCCGCTGTCAGGCAGGATTCTGCCAAGTACAGCGGGCGAGACGCCCGCGCTCCCAGGAGGGGCTTCGAGAAACATAGCTAGAACGTTTTCGCAAACGCCCAGCACAGCAGCAGCACGATTGGCACGTGAAACAGCAGTTGCAGGATCGAATATCCGGCCAGATCGCGTGCGCGGACGCCGAGGATGCCCATCAGCGGGAGCATCCAGAAGGGATTGATCAGGTTCGGTAAGGCCTCGGCGGCGTTGTAGATCTGAACCGTCCATCCGAGGTGCATGCCCCAGGCGTTGGCGGCCGCCATTACGTAGGGCGCTTCCACCACCCACTTCCCGCCGCCGGAGGGAACGAACATGCCGAGGATGGCGGAGTAGATGGCCACGACGATCGGGAACGTCGACTTCGTGGTGATGCTGACGAATGCGTGCGCCAGATGCGCGGCGACCGGCGTCTTCGAGATCATCCCGAAGATGCCGCCGTAGAACGGGAACTGGATCAGGACGCCCGCCGTGGCCGGCACCGATTTCGTCACCGCGCGCAGAAACGATCGCGGGCGCCAGTGCAGCAGAAGACCGGCAGCGAGGAAGAAGAAGTTGAAGTTGTTCAGATCGAGCGCCGCCAGCCCCCCTTTGTCGCGGAACTGGGTCGCCAGGAACCAGAACATGAGTAATGCGATGACGATGTTGAGGATCGGGCTTTGTTCGAGCCGCTCGGCCGGCGTGATCGCGGGCTTAGTCGGAGCATCGTCATCGAGAAACTCGATCCCCATCATCTTCGCCGTCCGCGCTTCTCCTTCGCGCGGCGCGGAGACGTAGGCGACGATGACCGAGACGGTCACGAGCACCGCCGCCATGGTCATGTTCTGCCACAGAAAGATGGTCTGCGTCAGCGGAATGACGCCGGTGATCGGCAGCAGCGATGCCGGGATCGACGACTTCGTCGCCTGCAGCAGTGCCGCGGATGACGAAAGGCCGAGCGCCCAGACGCTGCCGAGCCCGAGGTAGGCGGCGGCGCCGATAGCGCGATAGTCGACGTCAATGCGTTTGACGATCTCGCGCACGAGCAGGCCGGTGAAGACCAGCGAGAGTCCCCACGAAAGCAGCGACGACAGCATGGCGAAGGCGGCCACGAACGCCACCGCGCCGCGCGCCGTCTTCGGGATCGACGCCAGCCACCGCGTCAGCCGCGCCACCGGCGGCGAGGAGGCAACCACGAACCCGCCGACGATGACGATGGCCATCTGCATGGTGAAGTTGACCAGCGACCAGAAGCCGTTCCCGAACTCCGTCGCCAGCGTCACCGGCTTCACGCCGGCCGCCAGCCCGCCGATGAACACCAGCACGATGGCCGCAAGCGCGAAGACGAATGCGTCCGGGAACCAGCGCTCGCAGACGTCAGCGATGCGCGAGCCCGCGCGGGCGAGGAAGGGCGGGCGGGGCATGAGGAGATTGTAAACACGGCGGCCCTTCGCCGCGTTAGCGGCAAAAAGAAGGTAGCCAGAGGTGCGAGCGCTTTTGCGAGCACCTCTGGACAGCGATGGCCATGGAAATCGTGCCGCGTCAGCGGCACTGGAAAGGATTTCGATGACTCTAGTGCCGCTGACGCGGCGTCAATCGTTGTTACCAGATCAACCGCAGCCCCAACTGCATCTGCCGCGGTTCGCCGACGCCGCTCTGCACGGTGCCATCGAAGTTGAAGATGAGGTTCGTCACTTCCGGCCGATGGAAGTTCTTGCTGTTGAGAACATTGAAAACGTCGATCGCCGGCTCGACTTTGTATTTGCCGTAAGGGAAGGCTTTGGCCAGGCGGAAATCGAGCGACGAATAGAGATTGTCCTTGCGCCCGAGGTTGCGTTGCGTGACCACGGCGTCGGGAGTGCAGGCCGTACCGTCGGGAGTGGTCTTCGAGCAGCGGGCCTGTGGCGTGGCCGCATCCGCGCCGCTGGCGGTGATCGACTTCGGTTGCGCGGAGCGGTACGCGTAGCGCACGTTCACGTCGAGGCCCAGCGGCGCATTCCACAGGAGCCAGCCGTTCAGGCGATGCCGCTGATCACGATCGGAGTAGCCGTATTCGGCCGCCAGATCGGTGACCTTGGCGTAGCGGAAGGAGAAGGGATCGCGCTCGTTGTCGTCATCCGACTTGTCCTTCGAATAGGTGTAATTCACCTCGTAGGTCAGGTTGTTCGATGGCCGCTTGTTGATGCCGAGCGTTACGGCGTTGTAGAGACTCTTCGCCGACGATTCGATCGTGGTCAGCACGCCGATGCCGTTCGCTCCGCCGGGGCCGAGGCCGGTCGACCAGGGAGAGCCGAGGAGCGGATCGTTGCGATTGACGAAGCGGGTGATGTGCTCCCCTTTCGCGTAGTTGTACTTCACCAGGAAGCCGTAGTCCTTCACCAGCTCCTGCTCCCACGACACGCTGGCCGATTTCGTCCGAGGATTCTGGAAGTGCTTGTCGAATACGAAGACATCCGGATCGAAGGGCGCGGCCACGCACGCCGCCGAGAGCAGGTTCGGATAGACGGGCAGACAGTGATCGGGATTGAACGAGCTGCTGCGGAAGATCGTCTGCCCGCGCGAGCCATTCGTCGAACGTGAGGAAGCCAGGTTCAATCCCGGCACGCGGCCGTAGTAGATGCCGGCGTTCGCGCGCAGCACCTGCTTTCCGTCGCCGTGAGGGTCCCAGGCCAGGCCGAGGCGCGGCTGAAACATCTTCCGATCGCTCGGAATCTTGCCGTTGGACGGGAACTCCTGACCCTTCGACGTCTTGCCGATGAAGCCGGCGTAGAAGACCTGATCGGGCGGCGTGATCGGATCGGGCTCGATCTCCGCCTCCCAACGCAAGCCGTACTGCACGTTGAGATGCGGCGTGGCCTGCCACGAATCCTGCACGAACACGGCAGGCTCGGTCTGCGGGATGCTCTGCGTTCCCGCCTCTTCCACGCTGATGTTGCCGACGCCGGCCTGCTGCAGATAGAGCAGGACATGATTCGATGTGTGATTCTTCAGATCCTCGAGAAATCCGTCGGTCGAGTCGAAGATGTAGCGGCCGTTGGCGAATCCGAGAAACGTCTGCACCGAGTTCACGCGGTTGAATTCGAGGCCGGCCTTGATGTCGTGCGGTCCGCGCAGGAAGCTGACGTTGTCGTTGAACTGCACGCGGGTGTCGTAATACGTGACCGGGATGAAGAACGGCTCGCCGAAGCGGTAGCTCTTGGCGAAGTCGAAGGCCGTATCGGGCAGCGGCCGGTTCTGGCCGGTGATGAGCGGGCCGTTGTAGGGGCGGGGCCGGTTCTCCTTGGCCACCTGGAAGCGGAACTCGTTGAGCAGAGACGACTGGATCGTCGACGTCAGACCGCCGACCAGCGCGTTCGACGAATCCTTCTCGATGGCGTTGGCGCTGCGTCCCCACGAGTCGACGTCGAACGTGCCGTTGATCTGCTGCGACCAGGTGTAGTTGTAGCGGAGGTTGGCGATGTTCTTCGACGAGGCGTTGAAATCGAGTTTGAGCAGGAGGACGCGGGCATCGTTCGTGTGCTGGATCGAGCCGTTCTCGTTCGGGCTCCCCAGCGAAGCCAGAGCATCGACCACGCGCTTCTCGATCCGGTTCGGATCGGTCTGCTTCGTCGTCTTCGCCTTCTGGTAGTCGAAGGCGCCGAAGTAGAACAGCCGGTCCTTCTGCAGCGGCCCGCCGAAGGTAAAGCCGGCCTGCGTCTGCGTGGCCGGGAACTTCGGCGAGGTGGTGCCGTTGGGGTTCTTCGGCTGGCTGCTGAGCGAATCGTTCTTGTAGGTGATGTGCGCCGTGCCGTCGAAATCGTTGGTGCCCGACTTGGTGATGACGTTGACGAAGCCGGACATGGAGCGCCCGAACTCGGGGTTCGCGCCGTCGCCGATGACGACCATCTCTTTCACCGCGTCGAGGTTGAAGGTGAACGGCGGCCGCTGCCCGCCGCGCTGCTCGCCGAAGAACGGATTGTTGAAGTCGGCGCCGTCGACCGAGATGTTGTTGGAGATGCCTTTCTGGCCGTTGATCGACAGCTCATCGCCGTCCGGCCCCTGCACCACCGTGACGCCCGGAGTCATCTTGGAGAATTCGAGGAAGTTGCGGCCGTTGTTCGGCAGTCCTTCGACCGCTTTCTGATCGATGCGCGTGGAGCCTTCGGTGCGCGCCGTTTCGATCAGCGGTGCCGCCGCGGTGACCACGATCTCTTCAGCAGACGTCGCCTGCTTCAAGGCGATTGAAGCCGTGAGCGTCTGGCCGACGCCGAGGTCGAGACCTTTCTGAACGACCGTGGCGAAACCTTGCAGTGTGGCCGTGACCTGGTACGGACCGACTGGCAGCAGCACCGCGCGGAAGTGCCCCGCCGCATCGGTGATGACGGTGACCTCGTAGCCGGTGGCCGTGTTTCTGATCGTCACCGTGACGCCGGGAACCGGAGCGCCGCTGGCATCGACGACGGTGCCTTCGATGACGCCGGTGGTGGCCTGGGATTGAGCAACGAGAGACGCGGTGATTACGAGGGTGAGGAGCGCGAGGAGGACGATGGGCAGTCGACGCATACAGGTCTCCTTTTTCGTTCGCGGCGGAAGGTGAGTTGTGCGGGCAGCATAATTCCGCACGTGCGCCAAGCGCAACGAGGGTCATTCAGAACGGCAACGTAGGTCGGACTAGAGAGTCCGACCTACGTTTTCGCTGAGGCGGCTCACGTACGGGTTCCCGCGCACGTAAAACCTCAGCGGCCATCCCGCTGCCTCGCCGGAGTTCTCGACGCCGATGCGGTGGCTGATGGCGATGTCGTCGTCGTTGACTTCGACGTCGCGCGGGGAAAGCCAGAGAGCGGTCCCATTGAGCGGCTCGCCATCGAGTGATTTGTCGATGGCCATCGCCGAACAGAGTTTGCCGGGGCCGTTCATCAGGTCGCGATCGCGTTTTGCCTTCGGCCGGCGTTCGCGCATCGAGTCGATGCCGCGAACCGGTTCCGCGGCGCGCAGCAGCACGGCTTCGGCGATGTCGGCTTCCTGCGTGACGACGTTCATGCACCAATGCATGCCGTAGGTGAAGTAGACGTAGGCGTGGCCGCCCTCGAGGTACATCGATTCATTGCGCGCGCTGCGCAGACCGCGGCGGGCGTGGCTGGCGGAATCGTTCGCGCCGAGGTAGGCCTCCACCTCGACCAGGCGCGCGGCCATCAGCTCGCGGCCGATGCGGCGCCAGAGCACGCAGCCGAGAAGCGCGCGAGCCACCGTGATCGTGTCCTGTTGGTAGAACGAACGGGGAAGCTTCATTGCGACGGGAGGGCGCGGTTGGTTTTGCGCCGGTCGAGCTGGTCTTCGCTGACATGGCGTCCAAGCAGGCGCAGAAGATCGCGATGGACGCCGGCCGGCGCGCCGACGACGTTGCCACGCTCCAGCCAGCGATCGCCTCCCGAGAAGTCGCTGAAGACGCCGCCGGCCTCGGTGACGAGCAGCGACCCGGCGGCGATGTCCCACGGCGAGAGGTGCAGTTCGAAGAAGCCGTCGAAAATGCCGGCGGCGGTGTAGGCGAGATCGAGCGCCGCCGATCCGGCGCGGCGAACGCCCTTGGCCACGCTGATGACCTCCTGAAAAATCGCGCAGTAGACGGCGACGAATTGCTGCGCGCGAAACGGAAAACCGGTGGCCAGGAATGAGCTTTCGAGCGCCTCCTGATTCGAAACGTGCATCCGCGCGCCATTGCGAAACGCCCCGGCGCCCCGCTCGGCGGTGAAGAAGAGATCGCGCAACGGTTCATGAACGACGCCGGCGGTGATCTCGGCATTCGTTTTGACCGCAATCGAGATCGACCACATCGGAAAGTGTTGCAGGTAGTTGGAGGTGCCGTCGAGCGGGTCGATGATCCACGTCCGCCCGCTGGTTCCCTCGGCGCTGATGCCGCCTTCCTCACCGAGGATGGCGTCGTCGGGACAATGCTCACGAATGAATGTGACGATGGCCGCTTCGCTCTCGCGGTCCGCACGCGAAACCCAGTCATTACGCGACTTCAGATCGGCGTCTTCTTTTCCCAGCTGCTCCCAATGTTTCAACAGGATTACGGCGCCGATACGGGCGGCTTGTATGGCGAGGTCGACGTCATTGGTCATAGGGCGCGCATTTTACGAGGTTCGGCCCGCCCGCGATTCCGTTATGCTCCAAGGCAAGCCCATGCAACCGGAGAGGATTTCGCGTTATCGCGTCGGGCGGCTCATCGGCGCCGGGGGAATGGGTGAGGTCTATCTGGCCGAGGATGAGAGCCTCAACCGCAATGTGGCGCTCAAACTGCTGCCGGTGCGTTTCACGCGGGACGAAGAGCGCGTGCGGCGGTTTCAGCGCGAGGCCCGCGCGGCCTCGGCGCTCAATCATCCCAACATCATCACCATTTACGAGATCGGGCAGGACGGCGCTTCGCACTACATCGCCACCGAGTACATCGAAGGCGAAACGCTGCGCGAGCGGATGGCCACGCGCCGGCTCAACATCGGCGAAGTGATCGACATCGCCTCCGGCGTCGCCAGCGCGCTGGCCGCCGCGCACGATGCCGGCATCATCCATCGCGACATCAAGCCCGAGAACGTCATGCTCCGGCCGGACGGCCTGGTGAAAGTGCTCGATTTCGGTCTGGCCAAGCTCGCCGAGCCGGAGTCGGCGCTCAAGGACAGCTCCACCGGCTCGGTAATGGGGACGCTGCTCTACATCTCGCCCGAGCAGGCGCGCGCGCAGCAGCCCGACGCGCGCTCCGATCTCTACGCGCTCGGCGCGGTGATGTACGAGATGGTCACCGGACAGCCGCCGGTGCATGGCGACAACTTCATCGACATCGCCTTCGCCATCGTCAACGAAGTGCCGAAACCGCCTTCGTATTACGTCAGCGGCATTCCGAAGGAGCTCGACCAGATCATCCTGAAGCTGCTGGAGAAGGATCGCGGCAATCGTCACGCCTCGGCGCGGCAGCTGCTGTCGGATCTGAACACGCTGCGCCGCGAGCTGGAGTTCGAGAACAAACTGAGCTCGCTGGAGATGCATCGCCACTCCTCGGCGCCGGGATTCGAGCACCAGCCGACGGCGCAGATGACGTTTCCGATCTCCTCGCGCCGGTTTGCCGTGCGCCGCGCCTTTCGCGATTCGCGCGTCGTGATGATCGTGGCCATCGTGATCGTGGCGCTGCTGGCGGTGGCGGCCTACACGCTGATCAAGGGAAGCATTTTCGCCGACCGCATCGACAGCGTGGCCGTGCTGCCGTTCGTCAATGCCTCGGGGAATCCGAGCAGCGAATACCTGAGCGACGGCCTGACCGACAGCATCATGGATTCGCTCTCGCAGCTGCCGGAGCTGCAGGTGGTCGCGCACAGCACGGTGTTCCGGTACAAGGGGAAGAACGCCGATCCGCTGGCCGTCGGGCGCGAGCTGCACGTCCGCGGCGTGGTGACGGGACGGCTGGTCCAGCGCGGCAACACCATCGTCGTTCGCGCGACATTGACCGACGTGAAGCGCGGCACGCAGGTGTGGGGGCAGCAGTACGACCGCAACCTGTCAGACGTCGTCGAGCTGCAGAAGGATTTATCCGAGGAGATCTCGTCACAGTTGCAGCCGCGGCTGACCGGGGAGGAGCGCAAGCTGTTGAGCAGGCGCCGTCCGGAGAGCAACGAGGCATTTCAGCTCTATCTCAAAGGGCGCTATTTCTCGACCAAGTTCAATGACGAAGAAGCGATCCGTAAAGGGATCGGCTATTTCAATCAATCCATTGAGCGCGATCCGACATACGCGCTGGCGTATGCCGGACTGGCCTCCGCGTATTTCTACCTTTCGAATCTCTTCATGCCGCCGCGCGAGGCCATGCCGCGCGTTCGCGAGGCCGCGGAGCGCGCGCTGGCGCTCGACGATTCGCTGGCGCAGGCGCACACGTGCATGGCGCTGGCGCTGGTCTGGTACGACTGGGATTTCGCAAAGGGCGAGAGAGAGTTCCGCCGCGCCATCGCTCTCAATGGAAACGATTCGGAAGCGCATCAGGCCTATGGCGATTTTCTCGCGGCGATGGGGCGCTTCGATGAGGCGTTGGCCGAAAAGCGTCACGCCGAGCAGCTCGATCCGCTGTCCATCACTGCCAGCTGGGACGTCGGCCGTACGCTCTTTTACGCCGGCCGCTATGAAGACGCCATCGAGCAGGCCAAACACACGCTCGATCTCGATCCGAGCTTTCCCTACGTCTATTACCTCGAGGCGCAAATCGAGTTTCGTAAGAACAATCTCCCGCAGGCGCTGGCATTGATGCAGAAATCGATGGAGCTCGGCGGCCATTCGCAGCTTCTGATCACGATGTGGGGAATGATGAATGCCCGCGCCGGCAATCGCGACGAGGCCTTGCGCGCGATGGCCGAGCTGCGCGCCCGAGCCTCCGGCACCTACACGCTCCCGCTTTTCCTGGCCCGCATCTACACCGCCCTCGGCAACTACGATGAGGCGATGAAGAACCTGGAGCAGATGTACAACGATCGTTCAGAATCCGCGGTCTGGCTGAAAACAGACATCTCCCTGGAGCCGCTGCGGAAAGATCCGCGGTTCATCGCGTTGATCCGCAAAGTCGGGCTGACGACTTAACTGTCAGGCTAGACCGTGACCCAATCAAACGCCCCGGTCACCGGATCGATCGCCATCGCCTCGCCGGTCTCGTACCACGGCGGCAGGACCATGACCGTAGTCGGTCCCGCCAGCACCAGTTTCTCGTGGAAGTGGCCGAAAACGACGCCGGTGAATCCTTCCTCGCCGCGTAAACGGCCGTAGCGCTCCATCCGTTCGATCGGCAGCTTCGCTTTGTGCTTGAAGTTCGAGATCGAGAGCCGCTCCTCGATGCTGTCGACGAACTTCCGGGCGGTCTTCGTCGGAATGAAGCGCAGCGCGAATCGCGATGCCGCGTTCTTCGAAGCGAATCGCCAGAAGCGGTAGGGCAGATCGCGATCGTTGATCATGTCGCCGTGGATGATCAGGTACTTCCGGTCTCCGGCTTCGATCGTGTACTCCATGGCCACGTCCGTGACCGACTCCTCGGCGAACGATCCGCGCAGGAAAAAATCGCGATTCCCTTCCACGTAATGAATGGGCATCCCGGCGTCGCGCAGCTCGCGGAAGCGGGCGAAGACGTTGGCTACCGACTGCGTGTAGAACTTCGGATGCGCGATCAGGTAGTGGAAGAGGTCGCCGTTGAGGTAGAGCGCCCGCGGCTTCAAGGCGGCCAGGCGATCGAGCCACGCCAGGATGGCCGCTTCATTTCCTTCCGACAGGCCGATGTGCGAATCGCCGATGACGAAGATCTGTCCTGGCGGGATCAAATGGTGAGCTCCTCGATGGCCCGCTGCAGCTCGCGGTAGTTTTCTTCGCTGAAGGCGCAGAAGATGACGCGTTGCAGCGAGCGCGCCGTCGGCCGGAAGTCCAGCGCGGTCGATGCCAGTACCCGCCAGCAGCGGTCGGCGGCGAAGCCGAACGCGGCCGGCACCGGCGGCATGGCCACCGATCCGATGGCCAGCTCCTCGGCGCGCTTGAGCGCCGCCCACATGGCATTGCGAAGCTTCGAGTCCTCATCGCCGTCACCATTCCGCGGAACGATGGCGTGGATGACGAATTTGCAGAGGACGTTGCCGCCGATGGTGACCACCGCATGCCCGACCGGCACCGGCCCAAACTCCGCCACCGGCTTGCTCGCCGAGGCCGGATTGATGATGGCGTCGACCTTGAGGGAGGAGACATCGGCGCGAAGGAGCTCGATTTCCATGCGGGGAGCGAGAGTGTACAGCGGCTCGTTCAGTGGGTGACACAGCGTCGCCGCGGCGGTTGCTGCGGTAATCGCGCCAGCGAGCGCTCATGATCTCCGGATCACAGTCCCGTATTCAGCTTCGCTCGCGGGTCCTCGCTGTACGCGGCGTCGATCGCATCGGCGGCTTCGAGCACCTCGGCCGCCGTGCTCTTCGGCACCGTGATCTCGACGCGGTAGTAGTGATCGCCAAAGGTGCCGGCTTTCTTCTTCACGCCCTTGCCGCGCAGGCGAAACGTCTGGCCGCCCTGCGTGCCGGCGGGGATGCGCGCGCGCACGGGGCCGTGAATGGTCGGCACTTCCACTTCGCCGCCGCGAATCGCTTCGCCGACTTTGATGGGCAGGTCGATGTAGATGTCGTCGCCGCGGCGCTCGAAGAGCGGATGCGGGCGGATGTGAATGAGCACGTTGAGATCGCCGGCCGGGCCGCCGTTCCCGCCGGGCGCGCCTTTGCCGCGCAGGCGGATGCGCTGCCCATCCGACACGGCCTCGGGGATCTTGACCTTCACGCCCTTGCCGTTGATCACCAGGTCCATGGTCGTGCCGAGGATGGCGTCGCGGAAATCGATGGTCAGCTCGGCTTCGAGATCGCCGCCGCGCTCGGGACCCGGCTCGAAACCGGCGCCGCCACCGAAGAGATCGGAAAAGATGTCGGTGAACCCTCCCGCGCCGCAGGTCGATCGCCGGCCTCCGCGTGCGCGCGCGCCGCCGCCGGCGAATTGCGAGAAATCGAATCCGCCGAACGGATTGCCGCCCCCCTGAAACGGATTCGCGCCGCCCTGGCCTCCGAAGTGGAACGCTTCCTTCCCCAGCCGGTCGTACTGCTCGCGCTTCTCTTTGTCGGAGAGGACAGCGTAGGCCTCGGAGATCTCCTTGAACTTGTTCTCCGCGTCCTTGTTGCCCTTGTTCTTGTCGGGATGGAACTTCTTCGCCAGCGCGCGGTACGCCTTCTTGATCTCATCCGCGCTGGCGCTCTTCTTCACGCCGATGATGTCGTAGTAGTCCTTCTCGGCCATAGTCGGTGAATCGTTTTAGCACATGAATTGCTTCGTGAGCCGTTCGGAGAAAGAATCCACCGCACATGTACGGATCACTGGCGCGCCGCAACATTCTGACGATGATTCTGGCCGGCGGCATGGGCGAGCGGCTCTACCCGCTGACGCGCGACCGCGCCAAGCCGGCGGTGCCGTTCGGCGGCCGCTATCGCATCATCGACTTCGTCATCAACAACTTCATCAACTCCGGCTTCTTCAAGATCAAGGTGATGACGCAGTTCAAATCGAACTCGCTCATCGAGCACATCACCCGCACCTGGCGGCTGGTTCCCGAGATCGGCCAGTACGTCGACATCGTCCCGGCGCAGATGCGCAAGGGACCGTTCTGGTTCCGCGGCACCGCGGATGCTGTTTTTCAGAACCTCGAGCTGATCTTCGACGAGCAGCCGGAGTTCGTCTGCGTCTTCGGCGGCGATCACATCTACAAGATGGATGTGAACCAGATGCTGCAGGAGCACCTGACCAATGACGCCGACCTGACCATCGCCACGATTCCGGTACCGGTGGAGGAGGCGCACCACTTCGGCATCGTCGAAGTCGACAGCGACTGGCGCGTGACCGGGTTCGTGGAGAAACCGAAAGAGGGCGCCAGGACCATTCCCGGACGGCCGGACATGGTGCTGGCCTCGATGGGCAACTACATCTTCAAGGCCAACGTGATGATCGACGTGCTGCAACGAAACGCCTTGCGCGATGCGGCCCACGACTTCGGCAAGGAGATCATCCCGGCCATGTATCCGAAGATGAAAGTCTTCGCCTACGACTTCGGCCAGAACTACGTGCCGGGCGAGGCGGAGATCAACCGCGGCTACTGGCGCGACGTCGGCACGATCGATTCGTATTTCGCGGCCTCGCTCGATCTGGTGGCGGTCACGCCGCTGTTCAATCTCTACAACGCCCAGTGGCCGATGGTCTCCGCGCCGCTGAACCTGCCGCCGGCCAAGTTCGTCTTCGCCGACTCCAAGTCGCAGCGCATCGGAATCGCCACCGATTCGCTCGTCTCCGCCGGCGTGATCATCTCCGGCGGCACCATCAACCGCAGCGTCCTCCACCCCCGCGTGCGCATCCATTCCTACACCGACGTCGACGAATCGATCCTGATGGACGGCGTCGAGATCGGCCGCCACTCGAAGATCAAACGAACGATCATCGACAAAGGTGTAAAGATCCCCGCCAACACCACCATCGGCTACGACCTCGAAGCCGACCGCGCCCGCTTCACGGTCACCGACAGCGGGATCGTGGTGGTGCCGAAGGGCGCGGTGCTTTCGGAGGGAGCATAGAAGGCGAAATTGAACATTCAACATTCCGCCTTTCAAAGCAGATATCCTCCACCGCCCATGAGCTCCCCCACCAAGCCCCGCACCGACGGGCGTGCTGCGAATCAGATGCGGCGCGTTCTCATCACCCCGCACTTCAGCAAGCACGCGGAGGGCTCGGCGCTCATCGAGGTCGGCGATACGCGCGTGATCTGCACCGCTTCGATCCAAGAAAAAGTGCCGCCGTTTCTCTATCGCACCGGCAAGGGCTGGGTCACCGCGGAGTACGGAATGCTGCCGCGTGCCACCACCGAGCGCACTGATCGCGAGGCCGCACGCGGAAAGCAGGGCGGACGGACGATGGAAATCCAGCGCCTGATCGGCCGCTCCCTCCGCGCCGCCGTCAACACCGAGCTCCTCGGCGAACGAACCGTCTGGCTCGATTGCGACGTCATCCAGGCGGACGGCGGCACCCGCACGGCCTCGATCACCGGTGCCTTCGTCGCCCTCGCCCTCGCCCTCGGAAGGCTCTACATCGACGGAAAGCTGGTCAGCTGGCCGATCAGCTCCTTCGTCGCCGCCGTCTCCGTCGGCATCATCAACGGCGTCCCCGCCCTCGATCTCAACTACGAGGAAGACTCGAAAGCCGGCGTCGACATGAACATCGTGGCCACCGACAAGGGCCACTTCGTCGAACTGCAAGGCACCGCCGAAGGCGCCACCTTCAGCGAAGACCAGATGACGGCGATGCTCGGCCTGGCAAAAGAAGGGATCGCCTCGCTCATCGAAAAGCAGCGCGAAGTGCTGGCTCCGACGCTGACGCGCGTCGATGCGCTGGCGAGAGAGCGGCTGAATAAGAAGTTCCGGTAGCCGCCCGCAGCGCGTTGTCTGTGCCGCCGCGGGTTCGGCGTTATAGCGGCCGCCTTCGCGGCCGCAAAATCCTTGGACGATCCCGCCCCCCCCTGGCCGAGCCAGGGGCTAGGGCTGTTCGTCGCGCCTTGGCGCGACGTGCGCGAAGGCGCACGCAACGAGCTTGGCCCCCGCGTTCGGCGCGGGTTCGATTTGCCGCGAAGGCGATCGCCACAACATGCGGCGCGGTTTCGGCGTTATAGCGGCCGCCTTCGCGGCCGCAAATCCTTGGACGATCCCGCCCCCTGGCCGAGCCAGGGGCTAGGATTGTTCGTCGCGCCTTGGCGCGACGTGCGCGAAGGCGCACGAAACAATCTTAGCCCCGCGCTCGGCGCGGGTTCGGGCGCGTTATCGATTGGCGGCCGCGAAGGCGGTCGCCATAACATGCGGGACGGGTTCGGCGTTGTTGCGACGCAAATACACCAAACTGACAACCGACAACGCGGTGCAACCGCCGACAACGCCCGCAGCGCATCAGTACACGAACACTTCTCCTCGATGCCACCCCAGCCACCCCGAGTACGGATACCGCGCGATCACGCGTTTCCCCGCGATCGGCTCGTACGCCAGCGTGTACGGCCGTTCGCCGACGCCGAACTGATGGATGCGGCGCATGCGCTGGTCGCCGTGTGAGAGCTCGTAGAGGTAGAACGGCTCGGCGCCGGCGTTGATCTGCGTGATGGCGATGCCGCGCGCGCGAAGGTCGTCGATGGCCGTCCAGCGGGCGCGATTCCAGGAGAAGTACTCCTGCACCGAGAGCGTGGAAACGATCGCCATCAGCGCCAGCGCGGCGATGCTCATGCCGCGCACAGCGCGCGATTGCCACGGAATCATCAGCGGCAGCGCGATCACCAGCGGCCAGGCGGAGTCGAGCGAATAGCGATCGACGTAAAGTCCTGATCCGAAGAGCGCCAGCGATCCGAAGAGCGCCGATCCGAGCGCGAGCAGCGAGAGGTTAGTGTTCGTCGCGCGCCGCAGCACGGCCCACAGCAGAACGACGGCGAGAAGGACGCTGGCGTAGGTGATGCCGAGTCGCGCGGCGTGCGGGAGTCGAAATGGATAGCTGCCCTCGAGCGCCAGCGGACCCAGACCGAAGTCGGTGAAGATGTTGCCGGCGAAAACGTCGCAGCAATACGGCGAGACGAAGTACGGCATGGCGATGCCCAGTCCGAGCAGCGACTGCACGCGCGCGAGCAGCACGATCGTCAGCACGCCGGCGATTCCGAGGTCGAACCGCTTTGGTTTGCGCACGAAGAGGATCGCCAGCGGCGCCACCAGCGGCAGAAAAAAGAGCGCGCAATTCTGGGCGTTGAACGTGGCGTAGTGATCGAAGACCGCGATCTGCTCCGGCAGCCGGAACGTCTCCTCCGTCCACATCTTGAAGTGCACCGCGAACTCCGCCATCGACCCGGTCAGCCACTCCGGCTTCAGCAGAAAGATCGCGCCGAACGTGGCGATGGAAGTGCCGATGACTACCGCGTGCCGATATCGCCGCCGCACCAACGCCAGGATCATCGGCGCGGCCAGCAGGGTGATTCCGGTCTGCCGGACGAAGCAGGCGGTGAGGGCGGCGGCGCAGCCGGCGAGGAGCCAACCCACGCGATCGTCATCGAAGGCGCGAACAAAACACGCAATCGCCACTGCCGACGCGAACACGAACGGGACCTCGGTCATGAACGTGCACGACGACCAGAAAAAGATCGGGTGAAACCCGAGGGCGAGCGTGGCGGTGACGCGGCCGAAACGGGGAACGCCGGCGCGCAGCAGCATGCGGTGAACGATCAGCAGCGTCATCGCCGCCAGCATCATCGTCGACAGGCGCAGCACGTCGAACGACTCGCCGAACAGCCGCGTCCAGAGCGCGCCCCACAGCACCTGCGCCCGCAGGCTGACGGCGGTGAACGCCGTGAAGTGAAAGTGTCCCGTCTCGGCGAAGCGCCACGCCGCCAGGGCAAAGTCCCAGTCGTCATCGATCGGGAAATTGCCGCGCGGGTTGGCGAAGGCGATCGCGGCGGCCCAGATCGCGATCAATGCGAGCGGCTCGACACGGCGGGCGGCGGATGTTGAAGGCTGAATGTTCAATGTCGAATGTTGCCCGGGAGGTCTGTGCAACCATTTACCATTGAACATTCAACATTCAACATTCAACATTGCCTCTCAAAAAGACCGCCGCGTCGCTGAGTGGCTCTTTCTGCTCACCTTCGGCGTGTGCGCGTACTTCTTCGCCGGTGGCGGCTGGAATCAGAACTCGCAGTTCGACCTGACGCGCGCGATCGTGGAGTGGCATACGTTCGCCATCGATGCCTACGCGGGCAACACCGGCGACGTCAGCGCCGCGAACGGCCACGTTTACTCGAACAAATCGCCGGCGCTGTCGTGGATCGCGGCGATTCCGTACGCCGCGCTCTACTCGGTCGAGCGCGGCCGCGGAGCGGATCCGAACGATGCCACGCTGCTGACGATCAACGCCTGGCTTTGCTCGCTGATCTGCGTGGCACTACCGGCGGCGCTGATTCCGCCGATGCTTTTCACGTACGCGCGGCGGCGCGGAATCGCGGCGGGATGGGCGGCCATCATGGCGCTGTCGTCGGTGCTGGCCACGCAGCTGCTCCCGTACGCGACGCTGTTCATGCTGCACGTGCCGAGCGCCGCGCTGCTGCTCTACGCGCTGACGACGCCGCATCGCGCGCGCGCCGGTTTCGCCGCGGCGCTGGCGACGGCGATGAACTACCTCTGCCTGCCGGCGCTCGTGGCGTTCGCGTTCGTCGAAAGGCGGTTCATCCTCCGCTACTGCGCGGGCGCCGTTGCGCCGCTCGTGGCGCTGGCCGCTTACCAGTACGTCTGCTTCGGCAGCATCTTCACCATCAGCGTCGTTCACGAAGATCCGCGCTTCCTCACCCACGGCGCGCCGATGGGAGTCTTCGTTCGCCCAACCCTGAACGTGATCTACGCGATCACGCTCTCGCCCTACCGCGGTTTCTTTTTCTTCGCGCCGGTTCTCCTCGTCGCCCTTCTCGGCTTCCGCGCCTGGTGGCGGGCCGAGCGCGTGCAGTGCGCGGCATCGCTCATCGTGATCGCCGCTTTTTTCGCCTTCAACGCCTGCTTTAATGGGTGGGATGGCGGTTGGGGAATCGGCGGACGCTATCTCGTTCCGGTCATTCCGCTGTTCGGCATCGCGCTGCTGTACGTTCGCTGGCACGCGCTGGCGGTGTTCGCCGCCACGATTTCCTTCGCTCTCAATTTCGCCGCCGCGGCGGTCGATCCGCAGCCGGCGACGTCGATCGCGCGTCCGGTCACGCAGTACCTTCTGCCGCTTTTGATCAACGGCCATTTCCAACCGCCGGACGCATCGATTCCGCCGTGGTTCGCGGCGACGTTCACCGGCCACACCTCGGTCAATCGCACGACGCTCGACGAAGCGATGGTGTTCCAGCGCGATGCTCCCGGCACGCCGGCCACAGAATGGGCGAGCTTCAACCTCGGCGAAATTTTCACTGGACCGGGTGACGCGCGCTCGCTGATCCCCATCGTGCTCTTCCTCCTCGGCGGCGGACTTGCGATCGCCCGAATGGCCACCAGATCATGAACGTCACCGATCGCCGCATCGCCGAGTGGCTCTTCCTGCTCACCTTCGCCGTCTACGCCTATTTCTTCGCCGGCGGGGGTTGGAATCAGAACGCCACGTTCGATCTGACGCGCGCCATCGTCGAGCGGCATACCTTCGCCATCGATGCCTATGCCGGGAACACCGGCGACGTCTCGTTCGGCCGCGGCCACGTCTACGCAAACAAGGCGCCGGCCTTGGCGTGGCTGGCGGCGATTCCGTACGCACCGCTCTATGCGCTCGAAAAATCACGCGGCGCCGATCCCGGCAATGCGCAGCTGCTGACGATCAACGCCTATCTCTGCTCGCTCGTCTGCGTCGCACTGCCGGGCGCGTGCATCCCGGCGATGCTGTTTTTCTACGCGCGCCGCCGCGGCTTCGATCCGCGCTGGTCGGCGTTCGTGGCGCTGGCGATCGCGCTGGCGACGCAGCTGCTTCCGTACGCCACAATTCTGATGGTGGCCGTGCCGAGCGCGGCGCTGCTGCTGTTCGCGCTGACGACGCGGCGCCGCGCGCTGGCGGGATTCGCGGCCGCGCTGGCCGTGGCGATGAACTACCTCTGCGCGCCGGCGCTGCTTCTTTTCGCATTCGCCGGTCCGAGGAAGACGTGGCTTCGCTACGTCGCCGGTGCGCTGGCGCCGCTCGCTGCGCTGCTGGCGTATCAGCGGATCTGCTTCGGCGGATTCTTCACGACGAGCGTCGAGGTCACCGATCCGCGGTTTCTCACGCACGGCGCGCCGCTCGGGGTGATGCAGCGGCCGTCGCTGGCGGTGCTCTACGCGATCACGCTCTCGCCGTATCGCGGTTTCCTCTTTTTCGCGCCGCTGCTGGTGATCGCGCTCTTCGGTTTCCTGGCGTGGTGGCGCCGCGAGCGCATCGTCTGCGCGGCGGCGACCGCGGTGATCGCACTCTTCGTGATTTTCAACGCCAGTTTCAACGGATGGGATGGCGGTTTCGGAATCGGCGGACGTTACCTCGTGCCTTTCATCCCTCTCCTCGGCATCGCGCTGCTGCACGTTCGCTGGCGCGCGGTTGCCGTTATCGCCGCGGCGATCTCCTTCGCCATCAACTTCGCTGCCGTGGCCGTCGACCCGCAGCCCTCCGGCTCGATTCCGCGCCCGCTGACGCAATACCTCGCGCCTCTGCTGTTGCATGGCCGCTTCGCGCCGGCGGTGCCGATCACGCCGCCATGGTCGGCGGCGACATTCACCGGCCACACCTCGGTCAATCGCATGGCGCTCGATGAAGCCGTCGTCTTCTCGCGTCACTCGCCCGGCAGTGAGGCCTCGGAATGGGCGAGCTTCAACCTCGGCGAACTGGCGACGGAACCGGGCGATGCGCGCTCGTTGATCCCGGTCGTGTTGATCATGCTCGCCGGCGGATTCGTGATCGCACGATTGGCCACGAAATCAGCGCGAGCAACGTGACGATCGCGCCCGCCAGCCCGCCGTAGAACGACGCCGGGAAGTAATCGACGCGAATGTCCCAGTCGCCGGGCGGAATCTTGAAGCCGAGGAATGCGGCGTTGACCGGCTGCGGATCGATGCGCTGACCGTTCCGGGAAACACGCCAGCCCGGCCACCACGTCAAGCTGCTGACGATGAGCGCGTGACGCTGCGAGCGGATGCGAAGTCGATAGGCGGTGTCGCCCGCTTCGATGATCTGCACGATCGGATCGTTTTTTGGCGACAGCAGATCCTGCCGCATCCGATCGCTGTCGACTGGGAGAACGTTCACGACCGTCTCTTTCGACAGATCGTGCTGCGTCAGTGTGTGCGCGAACCGGTCGTGATTGAACTCGAGCACGATGTCGTGCGCGGCGAAGAACCGCGGCCGGGCTTCGCGATTCTCGAAAATCCGTCCGTCGCGTCCGTTGTAGAGAAGTTGATAGCGCTGGCGGTCTTTCGGATCGAGGCCGCGATCGCCGACCAAGTAGCGGACGTTGAGATAGTTCAGCAGCGGCGTATCGAGGTTCTGCCACTTGGCGAAGTATTCGTTCTCGAGATTCGTCACCAGCCGCAGCACGCCGAGGTAGCGTCCGAACGCCATCGGATCATGCGTGCGGATGTCGGCCAGGCCATACATCGCCTGCGTATTCGGGAAAAGTGCCGCTCCGATGCCGGCGATGCGGAACGGATCGTTCTTTGGCGTCGCTGCCTGCAATCGCTGCAGCGTTGCGATCAGCGGCGTCGTTGGATACATCGCTTCGACCGGGAGCACCGGATTCCAACCCTCGGATGCGGTCCACAGTTCGGCGATGATCGCCGCGCCTACGAACGTCATCGCGAAGTGCCGCGCGCGCACCGGCAGGACGAAGAGCGCCGACAGCGCCAGCACGACGATGCTCGGCAGGATGGCGATCATGGCCGTGTCCTTCGGCGGCAGGGTCATGAAGGGGAACGTCCGCATGAAGTAGAGCAGGATCGCCGAGGCGATCATCACGCCGAGGAGAAACGGGTACGCGCGCTCGCGCCGCGCGGAATCGAGTGCCGCCGCGGTCAATGCCGCCGCGAGGAAGCAGAGAAGCAGGCGCAATCGCGCGTTGGCCGCCAGCCGGAAAACGAAGTGGAAAAGCGAGCTGATGACCGGCCAGTTGAAGACGATGCCGATGGTGATCAGTGCGAGCACGACCAGGAAAAACTCGCGCGTGCGGAACCGGCGCTGGGCGATGGCGCGAATGAGCAGCGCGAACCAGGAGGCGATGCCGAGGATGCCGGCGAAGCCGGTGATCGACTCCGCGGTAGCCGGGCCGTACGGCTTCTCGGCCGGCGCGTGCCCGTAGAAATTCGGTTCGAACGTGGCGATGGCCGAGGGGAGATCGGAGAACGGCGGTTCCTCGTTGGCGTGGACCTGCAGCTCCTGAAAGCGCCGCGACTTCTTCACCGTCTCGGCGAACGTAGCGATGAACGGCGCGGCCAGCATCGCCGCCACGAAAATCGCCGCCGCCGTCAGCGCCAGCGCGCGGATGGCATCGCGCCGCGGAAGCGGACGCTCCACGAAGGCGATCCAGAGCGCGAACAGTCCGCCGAAGAACGTCGCGTGCGTCACCGTCTCGGGATGGCCGCCGTAGAGCATCGTCGTCCAGACGATGATGGCGAAGAGGAAGCGCTTGTACGTGCATCGCTCGAGCAGAAGTTCGATGGCCAGAAACGCCGCCGGCAGCCAGACCGCCACGGTCACGATCGGGAAGTGCAGCCAGGTGCTGACGAAGGTGCAGAAGGCGAACGAGATCGCGCCGATGGCCGACGGCAGTTCGTCGTAGCGCCGCCGGCAGAGGAGATACATCGACGTCAGCGCGATGAGCAGTTTCATCGCCGCTTCCGCGGTCATGGCGTAGCCGAGCGGCAGCGGTAGAGCGAGCAGCCGCAGCGGCGACATGGCCGAGCTCTGGCCGTTGGCGAGCAGCGGATAGCCGCATCCGGCCAGCGGATTCCAGATCGGGAAGTGCAGCGAGCGCCACGCCTCGCGCGCCTGGTGCGCCCACGGCACGATCTGCATCGCCAGATCGTTCATCTCCGAATTCGAGAGCAGGTGGCGATGTCCCCAGTTCCCCCACGGCGGCAGGATGTTGATGAAGTCGACCGGCACGTTGACGTACGGGCCGGTCATGGGCCGGAAGAGGTAGATCAGAACGAGGATGTAGAAGAACGCGCCGGCGCGCCACGTCAGCTGGTTACGAAGGTCCGGATTCCAGCGCCGCGCGCATGCGATCGCGATCGCGTAGAGCGCGCCGACGTAAATCCAGGTGGCGTTGAACACGGGCGCGGATCATAAAGCAGACCAGCACGGCGGCGGTCAGCAGGGAGATGAGCGAAGCGAGACGGAACGAGGTGTCGGCGTAGCGGATGCGGACGGTGGTGTGGCCGGGCGGGACGGGGAAGGAGAGGAAGGGATTCTCTGTCCCCTGCGAGACACGGAGCGGAGCGGAGTGCGGGTGAGGGGTTTCGTTAGAGGCCGGCGCCTGCGCAAGCGCCACGGCCCCTTCATCCGCCTTCGGCACCTTCTTCCCCACAAGGCGGGGGAGAAGGGCTCTCGATTGAATGCTCGCGTTGTTCGTCCTATCGACTCGCCACCACCGCGACGCTCCCACGCTGCTTTCGATGATCGTCTCCTTCGCCGCATCGATCTCGAGGGTGTAGGAATCGCCACTCGCGGACGTGATGCGAACGTGCGCGCCGTCGCCGAAAAAACGCGGCAGCACGTGGAGGTTTTCGTAGAGCCGCCCATCGGGGCCGGCGTAGCGGAGGGCGTACCGGGTCGCGTCCTTCAGCTCGCGACCCGGCTCGGTCATCAGCCAGCGGACGTTGAGGCGATCGAGCAGCGGCGACGATTCATCGATCCACTTTTTGTAGTAATCGTGCGTGATTTCAGCGCCGATGAAACGAACGTAGCGCAGCGGTTCCATCGGGTCGTGAACGCGGGCGTCTTCGATGCTGAACATGGCGTTGGTGTTGGGAAAGAGAACGCCGCCGATGCCGGCCACGCGATCGAAGCCGGGCCGGTGGTGGCGCAGCACGGCGTCGATCAGCGCCGTGCGCGGGTAGAAGGTCGCGATCGGGAAGGGCTGGTTCCAGCCGATGGTCAGCGGCCACATCTCGGCGATGACCGCGGCTGCGAGCACGATCATCATGACGTTCCGCATCCGAGGCACGATGGCGAGCGCGGCAATCGCCAGAACGATGATGCTGGGGATGATGGCGACCAAACCGATGTGCCGCGCCGTGTCGCTGGGAAATTGGGTCCGCGCAACGGTCCACGCCATCAACGCTGCCGCTGACGCCAGCCCGATGCCGAACGGAATGCGCGGCAGCCGGTTCAACGCCGCGGCGATGAGCACCGCCAGGAGCCAGGCAAACAGGAATCGCAGCCGGGCATGGGCGGCGAGGCCGGTAAAGGCCTGTAGCGCGGCGACGGCGGGACGGAAGCTGGCGAGAAGTGCAAAGACGCCGGTCGCGGAGAGCGCAAGAAACACTTCTCGATCGCGAAACCGGCGTCGCACGATTGCGTCGATGGCGATTCCGATCAATGCGGCGATGCTGAGGATGCCGGCGAATCCCGTCACCGTCTCGGCGGTGGAAGGACCCCACGGATTGCCGGGACGCGTGCCGTAGAGCCGCGGCTGCACGAGGAGCGCGAGCGACGGCGCGTCGGAAAAGGGCATCGTGTCGCTCAACGCTTTTTGATCTTCGTACCGCGTCGACTGCCGCACGTTCTGCGCGAACGGCACGATCAGCGGCAGCGCCAGGAGAACGGCTACCGCTCCGGCTCCGAAGAGCGCCGGGAGAAAGGCACGCTGCTTCTCCACGATCACGATCCAGAGCACGTAGGCGATGGCGAAGAGGAGGATGTGTACCGCCGTCTCCGGATGGCCGCAGAAGACCACCATCGCGCCGATGATCGCCGTCATCACGAATCGTGCGTAGGTTCTTCGTTCGACGACTAAATCGATCTGGTACATGACCGCCGGCAGAAAACAGGCCGCGGTGCTTTGCGCGAAGTGCAGCCAGGCCACCACGAATGGTCCGAAGCCGTACGCGATCGCGGCGATCGCGCTCGGCAGGGCGTCGTAGCGCCGCCGGCAATAGAGAAAAGTAAACGTCAGCGCCACCAGCACCTTCATCGCCGCCTCGGCGGTCATGGCGTACGCGAGCGGAAGCGGCAGCGCGATGATTCGCAACGGCGAGAAGGCCGCGCTCTGGGCGTTGGCTAGCAGCGGATAGCCGCAACCGGCCAGCGCATTCCAGAGCGGCACATGACCGGAGCGCCACGCCTCGCGCACTTGATGCGCCCACGGCACGAGCTGCATCGGCACGTCGTGCGTCTCCATGTTCTGCACGGTGTATTTCGTCAGCCCCGGCGCCGAGGCCGACCAGGGAGCGATGAGCTTCGGGATGTCGGTGGCGATCGAGACGTACGGTCCCGTCATCGCTTTGAAAAAGAAGATGACCACCAGCGCGTAGAACAGCAGCGCGATGCGTTTCGGCAGCGGGTTCCCACCCCGCCGCGCCAGCGCGACGGCGACGGCGTAGACGGCGCCAACGTAAAGCCAGGTGGGATTCAACGCTGCGATGGTAATCCGAGGTTTGGCGAAACGAGCCAGCACAGCTTCTGCGTCACCGGAATGATGGCTGCAGGGGTCGGAGTCTCATTCGTAGATCGATGGTAGGAGTTTTCGCTTCCGTGTCACTCCTATCGTCAGAGATCGCGTTTGGGCCTGATCGCGCGGAGACTCTATGAAACCAGGCGTTAAGTGGTGGGTGCTTATCGTCCCCGTCGTTCTGTTCAGTGTCGCAGGCACCCTCGGTGCCGCGACTCGACCTAAGTTCAAGCCGTCTGGATCCGTCGATGCCGGTGTCGGTCGCTATGTCGTGACGCTCGCCGAAGACACGGTAGCGGACGACCTCGGGGCGCTGAAGCGCGAACTGGCCGCGCTCTATGGAGGCCAGCTCGAGGCCAATACCTCATCCGACGGGCAACAATTTTTTTCGGTGAGCATGATGCCTTCGCGGGCGCGACTCCTCAGCACCGATCATCGGGTGAGCGAGGTCGCCGAAGTTTCGCTGACGACGACTGCTTCCACCCCGCCCGAAACGCCGGCGGTTGATCTCCTGTCCGCTGCGTCGCCGCGCCGCTTCACGCTCCAACCATCCGGCTTTGGCGACAACGGTCCGAGCGGCACGTACACCTACGACGGAGCCGGCAACATCACCGCTATCGGTGCGGATACGTACCGATATGACACCGCACAGCGTCTGGTGAGTAGCGTTACCCGAGGAGTACAGGAGGATTACAGCTACGACGCCTTCGGCAACCGGAAGAGCGCTACCGGAGCTGTCAACTGCCTGGGCCAGACGACCTGTGCTCAGACCGTGACGCTGGACTCGAACACGAACCACCTCACCATGATCAACGGCGCAGCCGTCACATATGACGACGCCGGAAACATCAAAACCATTGCCGCCACCTCGGGCAACCCCGGCGCCACCTACACATATGACGGGACTGGGATGATGACCGAAGCGTCGGTTGGTAGCGACGACCGGCAGTTCATCTACACCGCGGGCGACGAACGTATCGCTGTAAAACAAGGAACATCGTGGAGTTGGACGGTGCGCGACCTGAGCGGCAAGGTTCTGCGCGAGTTCACCAGCCTTGAAACCGGCCCGAATTTCGCGATGACGAACTGGCAGTGGACAAAAGACTACATCTGGCGCGATGGCTTGCTGCTGGCAACGACCACCTCGACCGGCACCCTTCACTATCACCTTGACCACCTCGGCACGCCACGTCTGGTGACGGACGCGAACGGCGTGAAGGTGGCCGAGCACGCGTACTACCCCTTCGGCGCCGAGATCAACCTCACGCCACATGAGGCGCCCGAGGAGGCGATGAAGTTCACGGGACACGAGCGCGATACCGTGTCCGGCGATGGGCATACGCTCGATTACATGCACGCGCGGTATTACAGCCCACCGATAGGACGGTTCTCATCGGTGGATCCCGTTCTGGGTAAGTCGCATGACCCACAAACGTGGAACCGTTATGCGTACGTCGGTAATAACCCAATCACTTATAACGATCCGAATGGTAAAGAACGACCGTTCAATCCAAGTCATTTTGATTGGACCGCTTTTAATCGGGACGTCACGACTGCTCTGAAGTTTCTAAGTACCCCTCAGGGAAAGGCATTGGCTGTTCAAGTAGTTCTCGCCTTGGTTGTGCACAATGTTGCCTCTGCCCCGACATCTGCATCAGCGCCGATACCCGTAACGGAAGCGCCGCTGCCATCTGTGTTATCTCCGCCAGAGGTTCTTCCAAACGGAGGTTTACCGAGCACACTTCGGTACACTCAGCCTGGTGAGACATTTATCCGATACGAATCCGGTAATCCCGCGTTCTCGAAGATTTCGTCCAATGGCAATGTCGCCCCCGGCACATATGCGGCTCCTGCGAGCGACGGAGTTGTTCCTGTCTCAGGCCGAGCCGGTGCCTATAATCTTCCCAGTCCCGAGATTCCGAGATCGCAAGTATTTCAATTGCAGCCGGCCGCCGGTACTCCTATTATTGGGCCGCGTCCGGTCGCCGGCGGTACTGGAAACGAAGTGATCTTTCCAGCTGGCGGACAATGTACAGTGACGACGCTTGGAAGCCAATGAGCGAGGGCAAATGCTCCAATTATCGACAAAATGGGGTGACTTCCTGCGTAAGCAACACGAAACAGGAATGGGCTATTGGGTTGTGTCCGTAGTTCTTCGGAACGGGCGTAGATTCGACCGTGCGGTAATCATAGACTCAGGGCATCTAACGCAGATATTCGGCCTGGCTGATATTCCCTTTGAGGAAAAGGATATTGCTGAACTAGTCGTGACGCACGACAAGTGGGACTTTGGAGCTCGCGGGCAATAAATATCGGGGGTGTCCCCTTTGAAGACAGGCTCGGATGAGGGGGTCGCGCGGCGTGTCAGGCATGACGGTTCGACTCAGCGAAACGGACAACGGCGCCTTGGTGCGCGTGCAGGCTTCCGAGGAGGTCGTGCTGGAGTTGTTGGAGAACCCGACCACCGGGTATCGATGGATGATTGAAACGACGGGCGATACGGTCCGCGAGATCGAGTCGGACTATGTCCCGTCATCCGCGGCAATCGGCGGCGGCGGACGACGGTCGGTTCGTTTCATCGCCGCACATCCTGGTACCGCGGAGGTCCGCGCCGCATTGCGCCGTTCGTGGGAGCCGCCGGAGCAAAGCCTGAAACAGTTCGCCGTCACGATTCACGTTCAAGGAGATCCCGATGCCGATGACCAGTGAGGAACACGATGCGCTGTGGGAGGCCGTTCGATCGAGCAACGCCAACTGGCGGCCGGGTCACAACACCATCACCGATCTCGAGGAGGAGGATCGCCTTCTCCGGCTCGGCTACGACCCGGGGCCGGAGGAGTTGAGCCTGGCGGCGCGGCAGGAGCAGTCGGCAACGCGCCTGATGATGAAGGGCGTGCTCGCGGCCGCGGCGCCGGCGAAAGTCGACTGGCGCAACATGAACGGGAAGAACTTCGTCACCGGCATCAAGGACCAGGGCTCGTGCGGATCGTGCGTCGCCTTCGGGACGGCGGCGACGATGGAATCGCAATCGCGCATCATCCGCAACGCGCCGGTGAACGCGGCCAACGGAGGATCGATCCCCGACCTGTCGGAAGCCCACCTCTTCTACTGCGGAAACAGCGCCTCCTCCGATCCCTGCGGCAGGGGCTGGTATCCATCCGCGGCGCTCGCCTTCGCCAGGAACACTGGCGTCGTGCCGGGGACGTGTTTTCCCTACACGCCGGGCAATCAGGCCTGCGGTCCCTGCGACAACTGGCAGACGATGACGACCAACGTCGGCACGTCGAAGACACTGACCTCGGTGCCGGACATGAAGACCTGGCTGGCCGACAAGGGGCCGCTCATCACCTGCTTCATCGTCTACTCCGATTTCTTTGCCTACACCGGCGGCGTGTACGTGCAGACGCCAACGGCGCAATCGGTGGGCGGCCACTGCCTTTGCTGCGTCGGTTACGACGATGCCAAGCAGGCCTGGCTCTGCAAGAACAGCTGGGGCACCGGCTGGGGCGAAGGCGGCTACGTCTGGATCGGCTACGGAGAGGTTGGGATCGACGCCATGATGTGGGGCGTGGAAAGCTTTGCCAGGTTCTTCCCGTCGATTCCGCGTCGTCACGCGGTGGCGCCGGGGTAGACCCCGGGGTCCTTCGTCGTCCTCAGCCCCTCCGGGGCATCGGCGACTCAGGATGACAGGCTGTTGAAGATCGCATTCGCCTTCCCAAATGCTTCGGCGGGATCGCCTTCCACCACGTCGCGAACGAGTTGCGCGATCCCGTCGACATGCGCTCGGAGGTTCTCGCGATTGGCGGCGATGACGGGTGACCACACCGAGGCGTCGCTGCCGGCGAGGCGGAGGAAGGTGCGGAGGCCGGGGCCGGCGAAGCGGAGGTCGACGTTCTGGTCGTGCAGGTAAGCGGCGAGGGCGGTGGAGAGGATCTGTGGCAGCTGGGTGGTGAGGGCGATGGCGCGATCGTGTTCGTCGGCGTCGGCCAGCTCCGCGTTGGCGCCGCAGGCGGCGATGACGTCGCGGACGATGGCGTTATCGCGATCGATGAACCATGTCGCGCCGGTGAAGAGATCGGCGCGGGCGGCGTGGAGCCCGTGCTCCTGCGAGCCGGCCAGCGGATGACCGGCGACGAAGCGATCGTCTGCAATCTCGCGCAGTGGACCCATCACGCTGCACACCGAGGTGATGAGCGGCGCGCGGCAGGAGGTGAGAAGGGAGAGAGCCACATCGACTGGCGTGGCGAGGATCACCACATCGGCGGCAGCATCAAGCGATTCCACGCGCTCGTCCGCGGCTTCGCCGGGAACCAGATCGGGATCGGAATCGAAGAACGACACGCGCCAGCCGGCGCGGCGCAACGCGATGCCGATCGAGCCTCCGATGAGGCCGAGTCCGGCGATCGACGCGCGCCGCGCGGTGGGCATCAGCGCGACATCATGATCAGCGTGCGGTCGACCGTCTGCGACGTCGAGGCGTCGAAGTACGGGCGCTGGATCGTCACGCGCGGGCGGTTCGGCGTCGGATCGATCTCCGCGGCGCGGTAGTGGCCCGCCGCTTTCGAGGCGTCGACCTTCACGCCCATCTTCTGCGTCACCGGCACGATGGCGGCGACGTCTCCCGCCAGCTCGCCCTCGCGGTAGTAGGCGGGCGGCTTGGCGGAGCTGAGGTTGTTCGTGGCGTCGGGCGCGACCTTGTTGTAGCCGTACGACTGCGCGTAGAACTCCGCCACCTTGTCGATCGGGGCGTCGGTGTCGTAGATGGCGATCGGCGGCACGTCTTCGTTCGGCTTGAGCACGCGGTGCGCCTGTTTCCAGAGATCGGTCAGCTGCGCCAGGTAGCGCGAGCCGGGATAGATGGTGAACGAAAACGCTTCCTGCTCGGCGGTCTTCTTCTCTTTCCCGCAACCGGCGACGACGATCGCGATGAGCGACGCGGCCAGCAGCAGGCGTGTGGTTCTTGACATGAAAAACGGCTCCTTCTGTGAAGTGGATTCGTGATGAGTAGATTAGTGGATTAGAAGAGTCCCACGATGCAGGGACTGGTCCACCAATCGACGAATCTACTGATCCACTGATCGACTAATCCACTTATTCGACTCTAGCATACGGTTCGCGGGTGAAATCCGTCGCTACTTGGCTGCCGCCGTGGCGCGGTCGCGCGCGGCGCGGAACTCGTCGCCCGGTTTCCAGTTCGGCATCGTCGCGGCGTTCGCGGCATCCCATCCCATCCAGATGCCGAGTTGCGCCATCTGCACGGCCTCGGACCAGTCCCATTTCGGATCGAACTGGTCGCTCGGCTGGTGATAGTTGTTCGCACGGAACTCATCCGACCACTTCGCGCCGAATCCGGCCGGCTTGCCGACGACGTCGTGGCCCGGATCGACGGAGAACGCCGGGATGCCCACCTTGCCGAAGCTGAAGTGATCGGAGCGGTAGTAGTGACCCTGCTCCGGCTCGGGATCGGGGATGATCGTCAGGCCGAGCGCTTTGGTGATGCGCAGCGCGGTCGGATAGAACGTGGTGCGCTCGATGCCGTTCATGTTCACGTCGCGCACGCGGCCGAGCTCCGCGACCATGTCGTAGTTCAGGCCGAGGGCGATGCGGCCGGAGGGGAGCGGCGGGTTCTGCGCCAGGTAGGCCGATCCGATCAGTCCCTGCTCCTCGGCGGCAACGGCGGCGAAGTAGACCGATCGTTTCGGCGCCGGCATCCGCGTCCAGACGCGCGCCATCTCCAGGAGGATCGCGCATCCCGAGGCGTTGTCGAGAGCGCCGTTGTAAATCGTGTCGCCGGTTTTGTCGGCGGGTCCGATGCCGAGGTGATCGTGATGCGCGGAGTAGAGGATCGCTTCGTCGCGCAGCTTCGGATCGCTGCCGGTGAGCTTGGCCACCACGTTGGTGGTGTTGAACGAGCGGAGCTTGCTGCTGATGTTGCCGCTGAGCTTCACGCCGAGCGGGACGGGCCGGAAGGAGCGCGACGCGGCCTGCTGCGTGAGCGCATCGAGATCCTGTCCCGCCGCTTTGAACAGCTGGCGCGCGACGTCCTCCGTCATCCATCCGGCGAAGTGGAGCGCCGGCGCGCCCGGCTTGTTCTTCATGAACGAGTTCTCGCCGCCCCACGAATTGGAGACGACGTTCCAGCCATATCCGGCCGAAGGCGTGGTGTGGATGAGGATGACGCCGGTGGCGTTCTTGGCCGTGCCGATCTCGTACTTGTAGGTCCAGCGGCCGTAGTACGTGCGCGTCTTCCCTTTAAAGAGATCGGGCTCCTTCGCATTCGCCGGCGGATCGTCGACCAGCATCACCAGCGTTTTGCCGCGCGTGTCGAGACCCTGGTAGTCGTCCCACTGATACTCCGGTGCGACCACGCCGTGGCCGACGAAGACGAGCTCGGAGTCGAGCGTGTCGCTCTCGGTCTGCGTCTGGTTCTGGCCCACGATCTGTTCGCCAAGCTTCAGAGGCCCCGCGACGGCCGCGCCGTTCTTCGTGAAGCTGAGCGAGGTCTTGTCGCGATCGGTGGCGATGCCGAGGAGTGGGACGTTTTGATAGTAGGTACCGCCGTCGCCGGCCGGCTGCAGACCGTACGACTCGAACTGTGCGGCGATGTACTGCTGAGCGATCTCATCGCCGCGCGTGCCGGGGCCGCGTCCTTCGAGCAGGTCGCTGGCCAGGAACTGATCGTGGGCGGCCATCGCCTTCCCGCTCAGCAGCGCCATGCCTTGAGCAACGGGCGCCGGCGCGGAATTGGTGGTTGTCTTCGAAGCGGTCTTCGTCGCGCCGAGAGCCGGCAGGGCGGCGATCAGGGCGAGGGCGGGAAACGAACGAAATCGGTGCATGGTGCTCCTTTATTTGCGTTGCCGGACTGGAGTATTGCCACGAATGGGCTGCAGAACCCGGGAACCATATCGCACACCATTAAAAACTTAAGAGTCGTCCGCCCGCCGAATCCCTACCCGCGGTTACCAAATGTTCACCAAACCGGCTCGTATGAGGTGCTTAGCAAAAAAAAAAGCCATTTGTTACGAAAAAGAGGGTAGGGACATCGGGAGATAAATCACTCCTAGGTAGAGTGCGATATATGTTCACCGAAACTTCAGACGCGTTTGGCGATGTTCGGATGCCTCTTCAGGAGCGGGTGGTCGACAAGCTGGCGGACATGCTCTTCGCCAGCGACATGATCCTCGACATGCTTCACGACGAGCGTTCCTTCAACTACGCCGGACATCTCACGAGCGTCGAGCCGTCGGTGCGCCGCGTGTACGACCAGATCAACGAGCTGATGAAGCAGTTGACTGACTGACACAGGCGCCCGGCGTCCCACGACGCGGCGTTCGATTCCCAGGCGAAGAAGCAACTCATCGTTGTCGGCGCGGTCGCTGGTCTACCGACGACTCCGGCATGAGCCGTGCACTTTTCCGCCTCTGCATGTCGGTACTTGCCAGCCCGTCCGAGACTCTCGTCGACCCGCAGAGCCGGGCGTTCTACGTCCGCTCGATGGAGCTGATGCGCGACGGAGGACTGCCGTTTCTCGTCGGCGGCGCCTACGCCTTCGCGCGCTACACCGGGATCGAGCGCCACACCAAAGACTTCGACGTCTTCATCCGCCGCGAAGACTTTCCAAAGGCGAAGCAGATCTTCGATGAGGCCGGCTATGAATGCGAGCTGAGCTTTTCACACTGGCTCGGAAAAGCGCTCAAGGGCGACGACTTCATCGATCTCATCTTCAGCGCAGGCAACGGCGTGGCGGCGGTCGACGAGCTCTGGTTCGACTTTGCCGTCGACAGCGTCGTCTTCGACCTCGACGTGAAGCTCATCCCTGCCGAGGAGATGATCTGGTCGAAGGGATTGATCATGGAGCGCGAGCGATTCGATGGCGCCGACGTCGCGCACATCATCCTCGCCACCGGCGACCGGATGGACTGGCGGCGGCTCATCGATCGGTACGACCGGCATTGGCGCGGCCTTTACGCGCACCTGGTGCTCTTCGGTTTTTACTATCCCTCGAAGCGCTCGCAGGTTCCGGCGTGGGTGATGCAGGAACTCGGCGAACGGATCTCCGGGGAGACGGGGACCCCGGACGCGAACGACAAGATCTGCTACGGCACGATCGTCTCGCGTCAGCAATATCTGACCGACGTGAACCAGTGGGGCTACAAAGACGCGCGTCTCGAGCCCCTCGGCAACATGACCGCGGAAGAGATTGCACACTGGACCGCGGGAATCGAGATCGACGGAACGAAATGAAGGAAACGTTGCGCATCGCCGCCGTCGCCGACCTCCACGTGAAAAAGAGTGGTCAGCCGAATCTCCAGCCGCTGTTCGCGGCGGCCTCGGCGGAGGCCGATGTGCTGCTCCTCTGCGGCGATCTCACCGACTACGGCCTGGTGGATGAAGCGAAGATCCTGGCGAAGGAACTGACCACCTCGCTTCGCATCCCGGCCATCGGCGTCCTCGGCAATCACGATTTCGAATCGGGCAAGTCTGAGGACGTTGTCAGAATCATGACCGACGCCGGCGTGACCATGCTCGACGGCGGCGCGCACGAGATCGAAGGCGTCGGCTTCGCCGGCATCAAAGGATTCGGCGGCGGCTTCGGACGCCGCCAGCTCAACGCCTGGGGCGAAGAGATCATCAAGAAGTTCGTCCACGAAGCCATCGAAGAGGCGCTCAAGCTGGAGATGGCGCTGGCGCGCCTGCGCACGCCGCAGAAGATCGCCGTGCTGCACTACGCGCCGATCCACGCCACCTGCGCCGGCGAGCCGGCGGACATCAACCCGTTCCTCGGGTCGTCGCGACTCGAAGAGCCGATCGATCGCTATCGCTGCACGGCCGTTTTTCACGGACACGCGCATCGCGGCTCGCTCGAAGGGCGGACCAAGGGAAACATCCCGGTCTACAACGTGGCCATGGCCCTGCTGAACGCGAAATGGGGCGACCGTCCGCCGATGCGGATTCTCGAAGTGCCGGTCGGAGAGGCGGCCGTCGCCTGAAGCGCCACGCGGTCTACAATCCGCGTGTGCAACACGCGGCCTTTCCGGACGGCCTCACGCGCGACCGGCTGATCGAGTGGTACCGCGCCAGCCGCAGGATCACGCGCGAGCTGTTCACCATCCCGACCGCCGAGGCCTACTTCGACCGGCCGATCGCTCTGCGCAATCCCATCGTTTTCTACGAGGGCCACATCCCAGCCTTCGGCGTCAACACGCTGATCAAGCTGGCGTTGAAGCGCGAGGGCATCGATGAAGGATTCGAGACGCTGTTCGCACGCGGCATCGATCCGGAAACGGAAGAGGCCGCGAAGACGCCGACCGATCTCTGGCCATCGCGCGAGGATGTGCAGGCGTACGGCCGCGATGCCGACGATCTGATCGCGCGGGCGATGTGCGACGGTCCGATCGACGACGGCCTCGAGCCGCAACGCCGCAACGCCGAGGCGGCGTTTACGATCATCGAGCACGAGCAGATGCACCAGGAGACGCTGCTCTACATCTTTCACGAGCTGCCGTATGAGAAGAAGAACGCCATCGCGCCGATTCGTCGGAACGGCGCGCTCGCGCGCGGCAACATCGTCAAAGACATGGTTCGCATCCCTGCCGGCGAAGCCACCCTCGGCGCACCCGGTTCCGACTTTGGATGGGACAACGAGTTCCCGGAGATGCGCGTCAGCGTCGACGCGTTCTCGATCGACCGGCACGATGTCACGAACGGCGACTACCTCGAGTTCGTGAATGCGACGAAGAGAACGCCGCCACACTTCTGGATCAGGCGCGACGGTGCGTGGCAATGGCGCGGCATGTTCGAGCCAGTCCCGCTGCCACTTGACGCGCCCGTCTACGTGACGCATGACGAGGCCGAGGCCTACGCCGCGTGGCGTGGCAAACGGTTGCCGACGGAGAGCGAGTATCACCGCGCGGCGTTCGGTACTCCGTCCGGAGAAGAGCGCCGTTTTCCGTGGGGCGATGCCCTTCCCGACACCACGCGCGGCAACTTCGGATTCACGCACTGGGATACGGTGCCGATCGGTTCCTATCCCGCTGGCGCCAGCGCCTGGGGCGTCGAAGATCTGATCGGCAACGGCTGGGAGTGGACGTCGACGATTTTCGACGGCTTTCCCGGCTTCACGCCGATGTCGTCCTATCCCGAATACTCCGCCGACTTCTTCGACGGCAAGCACTACGTGATGAAGGGCGCCTCGCCGGCGACCGCGCCCGGGCTCATCCGCCGCAGCTTTCGCAACTGGTTCCGGCCGGGCTATCCCTACGTCTACGCCACGTTCCGTTGTGCGCACGATTAGTGCACGACCGCGGCGCATGGGAACCGAAAGCTACAAACCGAAAACCTTCGACCTCTCCGACCTCAGCGGCATCTCCGACAAGACCCTGGAGATGCATTTCAAGCTCTACGAGGGCTACGTCACCAACACCAATCTGCTCACCGAGAAGATCAGCGAGATCCTCGCTGATGGCAAAGTAGACAAGGAAGAGCTCCCCGCCTACTCCGAGCTGACCCGCCGCCTCGGCTTCGAGTACAACGGCATGGTCCTGCACGAGTACTACTTCGGCAACATGAAGCGCGGCGGCGGAGGCGAGCCGGCCACGAAGTCGACCTTCCGCGCCTCGGTCGAGCGCAGCTTCCCGAGCTTCGACATCTGGAAAACCGATTTCGTCAGCGTCGGCAAAATGCGCGGCGTCGGCTGGGCCATCGCCTACCTCGATCCCGCCCAGGGCCGCATCTCCAACCACTGGATCGAGCTCCACGAAAACGGCAACGTCGCCGGCTTCATCCCCCTCCTGGTGATGGACGTCTGGGAACACGCCTACCTGCTCGATTACAAACCGGCCGACCGCCCGAAGTACATCGAAGCGTTCCTGGCGAATGTGGATTGGGACGCGGTGGAGAAGAGGATGAAGTAAGGGACGTACGCCTAATCGGAAATGAGAGGCTCCCCGGCACCTTGAGCAGATCGTCGTAGGCCGCGCGCGGATGCAGCAGCGCTGTCATGACCCGAATTGTACGTGCGGTGTGAATCCGTTAAGGTTCCTGCCCATGCTGCAACGCCGATTCGCCGCACTCCTGCTCACTCTCTTCGCCGCGACTGCCTACGGCGCTCCACGGGGCGTGGACATCCTCATCACGCACGGCACCGTCATCACCATGGCCGGACCGAATATCGAGGATGGTGCCGTTGCCATCGACAAAGGGAAGATCGTCGCCGTCGGCAAGTCGGCGGACATCGTCAACCGTTTTATCGGACGCGAGATCATCGTCGCGCGCGGCATGGCCATCATGCCCGGCTTCGTCAACGCGCACACGCACGTGCCGATGACGCTCTTCCGCGGCATTGCGGACGATCGCGATCTGATGGACTGGCTGCAGCACTTCATCTTTCCGGCCGAGGCCAAGAACGTCGATCGCGACTTCGTGCGCTGGGGGACCCGGCTCGCTGCCGCGGAGATGATCGCCTCGGGGACCACCACGTTCACCGACATGTACTACTTCGAGAGTGACATCGCCGCCGAGGCGAAGAAGGCAGGACTGCGCGGCGTGGTCGGGGAGACCATGATCGACTTCCCCGCGCCCGACAACAAAACGTGGGACGCCGCCGTCGCCTACGTGCGCGACTTCGTCAAACGGTGGCACGGCGACCGGCTCATCACGCCGGCGCTGGCGCCGCACGCGCCGTACACCGTCTCGCGCGCGCATCTCGAGCAGGTCCGCGCGCTGGCCACCGAGCTGCACGCCCCGATCCTCATCCATGTCGCCGAGACGAAGAATGAGGGCTCGCAGATCAAGGACAACACTGCCGGCCTTTCCCCCACCGCGTATCTCGACTCGATCGGCTTCCTCGGACACGACGTCGTGGCCGCGCACGGTATCTGGCTGACCGCGGATGACATCAAGACGCTCGCCGCGAAACGAGTCGGCGTCGCTCACTGTCCCGAAAGCAACATGATGCTGGCTTCGGGCGTCGCACCCGTGGCCGACCTGCGCCACGCCAACGTCGCGCTCGGCCTCGGCACCGACGGGCCGGCGGGATCGAACAACAATCTGGACATGGTCGAAGAAGCGGCCAGCGCGGCACGGCTGCAGAAGATCACCCGCGGCGATCCGAAAGCGCTCAGTGCCCGCGACGTCCTGGAGATGGCCACGCTCGGCGGCGCCCGCGCCCTCGGCATGGAGGATCGCATCGGCACGCTCGAACCCGGCAAACGCGCCGACGTCATCGTCATCGACCTGCAAGCGCCGAAATCGCAGCCGGTCTACGCCGTCGAATCGGCCATCGTCTACGCCGCATCCGGAAGCTCCGTCGTCACCACGATCTGCGACGGCAAGGTGCTGATGCGCAATCGCAAGCTGCTGACCGTGGATGTGGAGGCGGCGGTGGCAATGGCGAAGGTGTATCGGGATCGGGTTTTGAAGAGCTTGCGGTAGCCCGCCCGCCTGTCAACTCCTGCGCTAAACTCCCACCATGAAACGACTCCTGATCGCATCCCTACTCCTCATCGCCTCGGCGGCGCAGGCCAAAGAGGTGCTTCCGTGGATCGAAAACGATTACGCGAAAGCGATCGCTCACGCCAAATCGGCGGACCTGCCGGTCTTCGTCGAGGCGTGGGCACCGTGGTGACACACCTGCCGCTCGATGAGGGCCTATGTCTTCACGGACAAGTCCCTCGAGCGGTATGCCGGACGGTTCGTCTGGCTCTCGATCGATACGGAAAACGCAACCAATACGGCCTTCCTGAAAGCGCATCCGATCAGCGTCTGGCCGACACTGCTCATCCTCGATCCGAAAGATAAGGTCATCTTCCGCTACGCAGGCGGCGGGACGGTGCCGCAGATCCGCAAGCTGCTGGACGATGGCGAGCGGGCCGCGCACGGCTCGCATGCGAAGGCGGATACGACGCTGATCCGTGCCGACGCGCTTGCCGCCCAAGGCAAGCAGGCGGAGGCCGCCAAGGCGTTCGATGAAGCGATCGCCGAGGCGCCGAAGAACTGGCCGAGCCTCGGGCGTGCTTCGGAGTCGCTCGTGTTTGCTCTGCTGCAAAGCCGCAATTCACAGCGCTGCGCCGAGCGCGCACTGGCGCTCTATCCGCGCGTGCGCGGAACCGGATCGGCGGTCAATGTCGCCGGCACCGGCTTGTCGTGCGCCACCGATCTCGATGCGAAATCGTGGAACCGATCCGAGCTCGTCGCCGGATTGGAGAAGGCCACGCGTGAAACGCTGAACGCGGCCGGCAAGATCGCCATGTCCGCCGACGACCGCTCCGGCCTCTACGAATCGCTCGTCGATGCCCGCGAGCAGGCGAAGGATGACGCCTCGGCGCACAAACTGCGCGAGGAGTGGGCGGCCTTCCTGGAGAAGGAAGCGGCCAAGGCCAAGACACCCGATCAGCGCGCCGTCTACGATTCGCATCGCCTCACCGTTTACCTCGGCCTCAAGCAGCCCGAGAAGGCGATTGCGATGCTCGAACAGAGCGAGCGCGATCTGCCAAAGGACTACAACCCGCCGGCGCGCCTCATCTCCGCCTATCGCGCCGCCGGCCGCTACGACGACGCAATCGCCGCATCCGACCGCGCGCTGAAGTTGGCCTACGGCCCGCGCAAGATCGGCATCTATCGAAATCGCGCCGCGGTCTATCTCGCCAAGGGCGATAAGGCATCGGCGCGGAAGACGATCGAAGAAGCGATCGCGTTCGCCGAGTCGCTACCCGCCGAACAGCGCAGCGACGGCATGGTCGCGTCGATGAAGAAGCAGCTGGACACGATGTAGGAAAAATAGGTCGGACTGAGAGTCCGACCTACGTTCTACTTCCGTGCGGCGTGTACGCGCGTTGGCGACACGATCGCGGCGTCGCTGTCGATGAAGCTGCCGCAATCTTCGCGGATGCGCACCCAGTAGCTGGCGTTTGCGCTGACGGGGGGAGTGGTGAACGAAGCAGCGTCAGTCCCGACTTTCACCGAGATATCGCCCTTCACGCCCTTGTACCACTGGTAGTGCAGCGAGCTGCCGACCGAAGAAACCTGCAGCGACGGAGTGGTCCCGATGCCGGCCGCGATCGCCAGCGGCTGGATGGTGATCCTCGGCGAAGGGCAGCTCGCGGAGATCGTGACGACGCCCGTGACGCTGTTGACGCCGATCGAATTGCAACTGTTCGAGACGTGAACCCAATACGTCGAGATGGTCGCTGTCGGCGTGACCGTCAATGACGCGGTCGTCGCGCCGGCGATCGGACTGGTCAGGTTCCCCGAGGTACCCGCGTACCACTGGTAGGTGATGGGAGCCGTGCCGGAAGCGACGATGCTGAGCGTCGTGGAGCTGCCGGGCAGGATCCAGATCGCCGAAGGATGCGTGACGATCGAGGCTTGCGTGCAGGGAGCCGTTTCCGCGACGGGCTGGCCGCCGAATGTGCCGAACGTCGCGGCGAAGGCCAGTGCCGGGATGAAGAAATTCGCGCAAAGCGCAACGAGGATTCGCATCAGTGCCTTACCGCTCGTCCCCTCGGCGCGGCAATGGCGGTGATGATGGCGGCATTGCTGTCGGCGGGATTACCGCACTGGCCGGTCACGTGAACCCAGAACGCGGTGTTGACGTCGATCGCGCCACTGACGAAGGTGGCCGAATCGGTGCCGACCGGCTTCGACGCATCGCCCTTCACTCCCTGGAACCATTGGTAGTGAAGCGGCGTGGTGCCGCCGGCGACGACTTTCAGCGTGGCCGAGGTCCCGATCGGGATGGACGCGTTGGCAGGCTGTGTGGTGATCGACGGATTGGTGCACGTCGGACCGGTGATGGTGATCGTGGCGGCATTGCTGTCAGCACTCTGCGTGCCGTTGCAGGAGTTCGAGACGCGCGCCCAATACTTGGTCGTCGCCGTCGGGCTCTGCGTCAGCGAAAACGTCGTCGCCCCGGCGATGGGATGCGAGACGTCGCCCTTGTCGCCGATGTACCACTGGTACGTGAAGGGCGCCGTGCCGCCGGCAGCAACCGTCAGCGTCACCGGCGATCCTGAACTGATGCTCGAGCTCGCGGGCTGCGTCGTGATCGACGGCGCGATGCACGGGGCTCCATTGACGAAGACGATGACACTACCGTCCTGCGAACCGCAGGGTGCGGTCACGTGGACCCAGTAACCGGTCGTCCCCGTCGGAGTGACGACGGTGCTCGTGCCGGTCGCACCTTGGATCGGATTCGAGGTGTCGCCCAATCCCCCGACGTACCACTGGATGGTGAAAGGACCCGCGCCGTTGGTGTTGAAGAAAAGCGTGGACGATTGCCCGGCGTTGACCGCGGATGGCTGCGCGGTCACGCCGCCGGCCGCGATCGGCGAGCAGGTTACGGTGACCGTCACGTCGCGGCTGTCGACCGGCGGCGCGCACTGGCCGGTCACGCGCACCCAATACGTCGTCGTCACCGACGGGCTGACGGAGACGAACGAGTTGGTGGCGCCGCCGATCGGCGTCGTGGTCACTCCGGAATTGCCGACGTACCACTGATAGGTGAAGGGCGACGTCCCGCTCGCGGTGACGGAAATAGTGCTCGACTGTCCGTTGGGAATCGATGATGGTGAGGCGATCGGCGTCGATGCGCCCGGCGGAACGCACGCCGCGACGGTCACGGTTGCGGCAGGGCTGTCCGCTGGCGGAGCGCATTGGCCGGTCACGCGCACCCAGTACGAGGTCGTGGTGGTCGGACTGACCTGGACGGAGGAATTGGTCGCGCCGCCGATCGGGCTGGCGGTGTTCCCCGAGGTGCCGGTGTACCACTGATAGGTAAAGGGGCCGGTGCCGGTGGGAGACTCGGTGATCGTGCTCGGTTGGCCGGAGGCGATCGTGGAGGGATTCGCGTTGGGAACCGGCGCGGAAGGAGGAACGCAGGCGGTGACGGTGACTGTCGCGCCGTTGCTGTCCAGATGCCCGCCACACGACGTCACGCGAACCCAGTACGTTGTCGTGGTCGCTGGCGACACGGTCAACGACGAGCTCGTCCCATTCGTGGCGGTTGTTGCGGTGTTGGGGGGATTTCCGACGTACCACTGATAGGCGATGTTCGTGCCGGTCGCCGTCACGTTCAACGTTGTCTGCGCTCCCGCGGCGATCGATGTGCCGGATGGCTGGCCGGAGATGGTCGGGGCAAAGCAGTAATCGAAGTTCGCCGTCGGATTCTGCCAGCGCGAGTTCGAGAGGTAGTCGGCAGGCACGCCTGTCCCGGTCTGGCCCGCGTATACCGTCCGGATGGCGTCGAGATCCCATTGCTGGAGGCTGAGGACGCTGACGCTGGAGTTCATGATCGCGTTGCTGCTGCATTGCGTGACACACGGCCCGCCATTGATGTTTTGATCCGAATGGCGGAGGCCGAGCGTGTGGCCCATCTCGTGGGTCATCAGGGCATTGAATCCCGCCTGGGAAACACTGAAGCTCTTGCCGACGACGACATCGACTTCGGTCGTGTTACCCGAATGGTCTACGTCTGAAACGCCGCCGGCCGCGGCAACTCCCGGAGGGATGATCCCTGCCGGATCGTTGAAAAGAACGGCGTTGATGTGATCGATGGTGCTCAGCCCACCGGTCGCACTCGGATTCGAAATGCCGACGCCGTAGTGAATGCCGGCGCCTGCGCCGGTCCAATTGCTAGTCGCAGCGGAGATCGCGCTCACTCCGTCGAGGCCGCCCGGCATCGAGACGGCCGGCACCGGCGTCAGTGCGGGCGATGGATCCGCGTGAAGGAGATAGTTCGCGTTCGCAGGTGAGCCCGCGTTGGCAGCGATCGTTTTGACGAACGTCTGAAAGGCGCTGGCGTCACGCAGCTTCTCGACGTGCGGGACGTTGCCGGCTTCGTCCCATCCCGAGATCTCCTCGCCGATTCCGCGGGTTAGGATCGGATGGCCGAACGGATCGCTGGCGAATTGGAACTGTCCGAGGCCGAAGCCGTACGTGGCCCAGCCGTCGGCTGTGCGTCGCATGAAAACGAGGTATTGCCGGCCGGCGGTGTAACGCGGCGAGCCGGAGATGAACGTCACCCGGTTGCCGGCCACCCCGCCGGGCTCGGTGAGATCGATCGTTGCCTGCTGTCCAAACTCGCCCTTGAGCACCTCGTCGAGGCCGAGCGTAGCGATCGTCACCACGCGTCCATCGCGCGTGAGCTCGGAGTGGGACGCAACCGCCGTGGCGACGACGATGGCATCGGAGCGCATCACCAGATCGCGATCCGTCGGAACGATGTAGGTGGCGGCTTGCAGCGATGCCGCTAACGTCAACGACAAAACGATCAACAACCGAACGATGGTTCGCATAGGGGCTCTCTCTCGGGTGCGGAAGTCGGTGAACTCTATGGCTGACCGGCACCACCAATTGTGTCGCCAATCACGCGAACGTTACAACCCGGCGATCACGGTTTCGATGACCGGCGCCGGGAGGCGATGGAGGGCGAGACCGTGGCCACGGCGCTATCCACGCTTCCGCACGGGCTGCTGATGCGCACCCAGAACTGCTGCGGAGCCGTGATTGGCGGCGTGTGGACCGACGGGCTGTCGCCGCCGAGCGGGTGGGTGAAATCGAAGAGCGTGCCCTGGTACCACTGATAGCTCAGCGACGGGCCGCTGGCGGTCACCGAAACGATCGTGCTCGCCCCTCCGGCCACGCTCTGGTCGTGCGGTTGTGAGGCGATCGACGGCGGCGTGCAGGCCGGCACGATCGTCAGCCGGGCCGTGGTGCTGTTCGCCTCGCCGCACTCGCTCGAAACGTGCAGCCAGTACGACACCGGCGACACGATCGAAGGGATGGCCAGCATCGCCGAGGTCCCGTTGTTGGCCGGACGCGACGTATCGGGGAACGTCCCCTCGTACCACTGGAACGCGATCGGCTGCGTTCCGGTGACATCCGCGAAGAGCGTGGCGCCGAATCCGGAGACGATGTCGCCGCCGGCCGGCTGCACCACGAACTTCGGCGCGTTGCACGGCAGCACGGTAATGGTGACGGTGTTGCTGTCTGCCGACGAGCCGCAGCTGTTCGACGCCCGCACCCAGTAGCTCGACGTCGCCGCCGGAGTCACCGTCAGGTTCGTGCCGGTCGCCCCCGCGATCGGCGATGACGTCGTCCCGCTCGATCCGGCGTACCACTGATATGAAACCGTTCCGCCGCTGCCAGCGACGAAGAGCGTGACCGTTTTCCCCTCCAGAATCGTGGCCACGCCCGACTGCGAATCGATCGTTACCGGCGGGCAATTGTTGACGATGGCGAACACCGTTCCGCTGTCGGCCGGCGGCGCGCATCCGTTCGTGACGCGCACCCAATACGCGGTGGTCACGGCCGGCTTCACGGTCAGCGAGGTCGACGTCGCACCGGCGATCGGCGCACTCGTGTTCCCCGAGGAGCCGCTGTACCACTGGAACGTCAGCGGCGCGTCGCCGGCGGCGGTCACCGTGAACGTCACCGCGGTCGTGCCGACGCTCAGCGTCTGCGGTGCGGTGGCGATCTTCGGCGCCACGCAGGCCGGCGGCGTGACCACACCCGAACCGTAGACGGCGTCGATCGCTTCGATGTCCCACGGCTGCAGCGTCGAGCCGTAAGGATCGGAGTTGAAAGCCACGCTCGAATTCATGATCGCCGCCGAGGTGGATGTTCCGCCGGCGGGCGGCTGATCGGAATGGCGAAGGCCGAGCGTGTGGCCCAGCTCGTGGGTGAGGACGTGATCGAAGCCGGCGCCGGTCAATCCCGCGCCGCTGATGCCGTCCTGCACCACCAGGTCGGCCTCCTCGATCGAGAAGTACTGCTCGCCGTTGGCGCTATGCGTAGCGTCGCCGTACCACGCCCCGCCGATGGCGAGCGTTGCGCCGCCGGCCGGCGTGAACGAGCCGGGGATCTCGTTGGCCGGGTCGTTGAACTGGATGGTGTTGATTCCGTCCGAAGTTCCGCCGTTGAAGCCGGTGCGGGCGATGGCGGTGGTGCCGCCGTAGGTGTAGACGATGTTCGATCCGCCGTCGTTGGTCCACGCGGCCAGTCCGCGCTGGAGCGACGTCACTCCGCCGTTGATCGCGCCCGGCTGCGTGCCATGGCTGAAGAAGACCACGGGCGTCGGTAAGCGCGGCCAGCGGATACCAAGTCCGCCGCTGCCCGGCAGGAGGTAACTGCTCGGCGCGATGGAGGTCGCAGTGGCCTGAGTGGCCAGTTGCCAGTGGTTAGTGGCCAGTGGCGCCGGGTCGTGAATGATGTAGTCGTCGCCCGCGTCGCGCCCCTGCGCGGTCGCGCGCACGAAGCCGAGGAAGGCCTCCTCCGATCGCACCGGCTCGCGATGGATCTTGCCATCTTCTTCCCATCCCACGATCTCCTCGGCATCCCTCACCAGCAACCTTCGCCCGCGCAGATCCTCGGCGCGATCGAATTTGCCGACGGCCATGTTCTTGGCCACCCATTCGCCGCGATCGTTCGTCTCCAGAAAAAGGAGGACGCGCTGGCCGGACGCGTATCGCGGACTGCCGGCGACGACGTATCCGATTCCGTCGACGACTCCTCCAAGCTCGGTGACGTGAATGGTCTCGCCCGCGGCGATCGGTCCTTTGATCGCTTCATCCACCCGCAGCTCCGTCAACGTCTCGATCCAGCCGCCCGGCGCCCGCCGCGAATGCGAATCGCCGGCGGTCGCCACCACGATCGCTTTCGAGGCGGTGACCAGCGCGCGATCCGAGGGGACGAGAAAGGTGGCCGCGTGGGCGGTGGCGGTGACGAAGATGATGACGATGAGCGCGCGCATCGTCAGCGATGATAACGACGCCGGACATGCCACCGGTCACGTCACCGTGACAGGAGCATCGCTACGCCGAGGGCGATCAGCATCGCCGCGACGAGCCGGCGGAAGAGACTTTCCGGAACGCGGCCGAGAAGCGACTTGCCGAGAAACGTGCCGAGGATGACGGCAACGCTGGCACCGGCGATGACCGGCCAGACCGTCAGCAACTGGCGGCCGGTGCTGAAGGCGTAGACCGGGAGACGTGCTCCATCGACGACGAGTGCGATGGCCACCGCGGTGGCGACGAAGACCTCTTTGCGGACGTCGAGAGCCAGCATCGCCGCGGCGCGGATCCCGCCCTGGTTCCCAACCAATCCGCCGAGCATTCCTGACACTCCGCCCGCCACCCACGCCCCTCGGCGGCCGAATCGCAAATGGTCGCTCCAGCCGGTCACGCCGAATGCGCCGACGATGATCAGCACCACGCCGAAGACGATCTTCAGCGCCGAGGTCTGGACCGCGGCGTGCAGCAACGCACCGGCAAGCGCGCCGGCGCCGCTCATCAATCCGAAGGTCTTGAGCACCTGCTTGTCGACGCGGTCGCGCAAGGTCCAGAGGCGGAGGGCATTGCCGATGAAGTGCGGGATGGCCGCGCCGGCGACGGCGAGTTTCACGCCGATGGTGAGCCCGAGCAGCGGTGTCAGGATGCTGCCGATTCCAAAGCCCGCGACCGCCGAAACCGCCCCGGCGAAGAACGCGGCGATGGCGATGAGGATCGCCGACAGCATCAGGCGTTCCGGGCCCTCGTCAGCTCCGGCCTCGGCGCGTTCTGCAGCGAGGCCGGCAGCCGCACCGCGCAGCATGCGCGCTCGAGCGCCGCGCGATCGCGCTGCATCTTCGGATTAGCCCCGAGCACGCGCAGCACCGTCTTGAGCACCTCGGCCTGTGCCGGCTCCTGCGGCGTGACCAGACCGTAGTGCATCCACTTGCCGTCGCGCCGCGCCGTCACGAGGCCGGCCCGCCGCAGATAGGCCAGATGCCGCGAGATTTTCGGCTGCGGCTCATCGAGGATCTCGATGAAGTAGCAGACGCAAACCTCGCCCGCGGCAACCAGGTTCAGAAGCCGCAGTCGAGTCGGGTCGCCGAGGGCCTGGAAGAGTGTGACGAGGTCGGGTCGCATGCGGAGGGGAGTATATGTTTGGTTGGTTGCTGGGGCTGGGTTGCTGGGTTTCGCGGTCGCGCGCAACGGACAGCTGCAAAATACCGCCCCAACCATCGTTACTATCCACACCCATGGCAACCTATCCGAGTCATACATCAGGAAAGTTGACGTTCCGTACAGAATGCCGTATAGTGCCCTTTATGGGTTCGGTGAGGGTTGGCCACCTTGCCGAGCGGAATGATGGACCGGACGAGTCGACAGGCCTGCGATCTCTCTCTAAGTTCTGTCGACTACCTTCACCTACGCCAGTCGATCTTCACCGAACCCTGCTTTTCATCCCCGCCTGACCAGCTTCCGCGCGAAATACACGGCACCTCCCGCACCGACCAGCGCGACGACGACCACCAGCACAGTCGCCGTCGGTGAAAAGAGGAACGGATAGCGGACGCGGTTGAGGACGAAGATCCCCGCCACGATGACGAAGAGCGCCACGCGGACGGCGTAGAGAATCGCGGGCGAGCGCGAGGACCGGATGGTGTCGCTCCAGATCAGCCAGAGCATCACCGTCAGCGCGGCGATGGCCATCCCCGACGGCGGAATCATCGGCAGGCCTTGGCCGCCGGACACGACAGGCATCATTTCTTACGAATCCACCATGCGTCGGGCGATGCGGCCGGTTTCGGCGGCGGTTGCGCCAGCACCGGCTTCGGCGCGTGCTCGTCGAGCATTTCCTGAACCTCGGGGGTGCAACTTCCGCCGCAATGTCCGGTGGTCGCGGTCGTACACGCGGCGATCTGGCTGAGCGTACATGCTCCCCGCCGGATGGCGCGCTCGATGGTCCTGTATTTGATGTTGTTGCAACGGCAGACGGTCTTCAGGCCGCGGATCGCGGGATGTTGTGCCTGCTCGTCATTTCCGTCCATTGCGAGGAGGGTTAACCGGATCGCGCTGCGGCGGCTTCCCATCCGGCACTCCACTGAACAGCGAGCGGCCCGGCTTCCCGATCGACGGTTTCGGACGCGCACGCGTGCTTGCCGCGGCGGACAGCGGAAGCGCCAGGCGGGGCAATTTCCGCGAGAGCGAAAACGCCGCCACCGAGGCGCGACGAGGTTTACCGATTCGTGGTGAGTTCAAGTGCGCGTAATTTTAGCGCATCAAAGCGAGACGCGAACGTGCCTCGGTTGCCCACGCCGAGGATGGGTCGGCGTTCAGATAGCGCTCCCAGGCCGCGCGCGCCTGCTCGGCCGGACCGAGACGCTCGAGAATCAACGCGCGGTTGAAGAGCGCCTCGGCGTCGTTCGCATCGATTCGCAGCGCGTGGTCGGCGGAGGCAAGGGCCTGCGGCAACAGCGACGGCGCCGGAACGGAGACCGCTTCCGCGTACTGGGCCGCGGCCAGATCGCTCCAGACGGCCGCATCATTCGGACTCTTCGCCGCGGCGATGCGCAGCCGTTCGATCGCCTGGCTGGACTTGTCCACCAGCAGGTAGGCAACGCCGGCCGCGTGCTGTGCTTCAGGCGACGAGTTTTGCGACGCCTGCTCGATGGCGATGGCGGCCTGACCGCCCAGCTTCAGACGATCGGCTTCCACGGTTGGATCGCTTGCGCGCGCTGGGCCGCTGAAGGGCGCATAGATGAAGCCGCCGGAGAGACGCGGCTCGATCACGCGCGCGGAGCGGGGAGCGACCGCCGCTAGCGCGGCGATCGAAGAGCGCGAGCCGCGCAACGACCATGGCCCGACGATCGTCAGCACGATCATCGCCGCAACGGCCGCTGCCGCCGCGATACCCAGCCAAAGAAGGCGCGTACCAGAACGCGCTTGCGGCTCTTCGTCACGAAAAGAACCGCCGGCCAGCTCGATCTCGGAACGGCACTCCGCACATTCCTCGATGTGCTCGAGCAGCGGCTCGATCTCGCCGCGTTTCAGCTTCCCCTCTGCGATTGCAGCGACCATTTCGGGAGCGGGGTGAGAGGTATTCGGGTTGACTGTCATACGCCCTCGCCGGTGACCGGCCCTCCGTAAGCACTTGACTGCGAGCCGGTGTCGGTTTTCCGGCCCTGCAGGCCGAAATCGAGTGCCTGCACCGCCGATCCGATCAATCCCTCCGCGGTGCGCGCGTCGATTCCCGCCGCCTCGAGCGCGCGGCGCAGGTGCGCCAGGGCGGACTCGATCCTTCGATACAACGGCCGTTGCGGAAGGCGCAGGATCCGCGAGATGTCCGCAACGCTGGTCCCCGAGCCGAAGTGCATTCTGACGATGGTGCGGTCCTCCTGCGGCAGCGACGCCAGCGCGCGACGCACGATCCTGCTTGCCTCGCCGGACAGGCGCTCCACTTCGCGGCCGGCGAGCGCGGCCTCGGCTCCGTCGGAAGCGCGCGTGCTCTCCACATCGACGTCGTCCACCGGAACGGGCCGCGGACGCGGCACACGCTCGGGAAAGCGCAGCAGCATGGCCTTGACGTCATCGCCGGTAAGCGAGGGATCGACGGCCTGAACCATCGGGATGGCCTGTTCGATCGGACGGCCGTCGCGGCGCACCAGTCTCTCGATGAGGATCGCGGCCTCTCCGCCGCGGCGTGCTTCCGCCGACGGCTCGAAACGGCCTCGCGTCCGCGCGCGCTCATCGAACAGCAGCCGTTTCGCCACCACGATCAGATATCCGCCAAGCGACGCACGCCGCTGCCATGCACGCAGAACCGCGTAGTCGTCGTCGATCAATGCCACCTTCACCATCGAGGCGAAGTCCTCCGCATCCGCGCCGTAAAGATTGCCGTGGTGGCAGACGCGTGCGATCACGCGGTCGATCAGATCGAGGTTCGCACGAAAGAGCGTCTCCGCCTCAACGCGCGGATTCTCACTGCGGTCCTGGTCAGCAGTCATCGGCTTGCGGGATGTGTGGGGAGATTCGCTGCCATCTTAACTTTTTCTCAGGTGATCAGGAAAAACGGCCCGGCATCGCGGTCTTCCTCGGCAGAAGTCAGGGAGCAGCAGCGAAGTAAGCCTCAGTCAACCTTCAACCAGGAGAAACGTCATGGCAGAACATCAGATCCTCAGCATCATCGATTGCAAGTCCATCCTCTCGAACGTTCCGTCGGGCACGATCGGCAACGAAGCGAACCTCGGCTCGTGGAACACCTCCGACCAGTTCGTCTTCATGATCGCCAGCGGCGACTTCCTCGCATCCGACCAGGGGAAGTCCGAGCTGAACATCGGCGCCCATTCCGGCGACATCGTGCAGTGGACCGTCACTGACCCCACCTCAGGGCAGGAGTACAGCCCGGTGCTGTACGGCTTCACGACCGGCAATGCCGCCGCTCTGACGCCGCCACAGATGATCAGCGAAACGCTCAACGTCTTTCAGCCGCAGAACGTGCAACAGCCCACCGGCCCGTTCACGAGCACGTCGTATCCCGACTACGTGTGGCAATCGACGTTGGTAAAGCCGGGCGTGCAGATTCAGTACAGCTGGAAGTTCGTGATCATCGACAACAACGGCACGAACCTCGGCGCGTACACCTGGGACCCGTTCATCACGGTCTCGTAATTCTCTTCAGAAATGCGCCGCCGCCAGTTTGGCGGCGGCGATTACGAGACACACTCCCGCGAGGCGCTGAACCATCGCGGCATGGCGGCTGAGGCGTTCCCGTCCGCGATCGGCGGCGTAGCCGTAGAACAGCAGCACCGGCAACTCCACCACGATCGAGACCACGCCCAATACGATGAACTGCGGCGGCATCGGCTGCTTCGGGTCGATGAATTGCGGAAGCAGCGCGGTGAAGAACGCGATCGCTTTCGGATTGGCGAGCTGGGTCAGCAGACCTTGCCGATACGCGCCGCGATCGACAACCACCGTTGCCGCGCCGGGCTCACTGGGGAAAAGAACCATCTTGAGACCGAGCAGCGCCAGATAGCCCGCGCCAACCCACTCGAGAACGGCGAAGACACTTTTCGACGCGATCAGAAGCGCGCCCAGGCCGGCAGCCGATGCGGCGAAATAGATCGCGTTGCCGCTCAGAATCCCAGCCGCACCGTGCGATGCCGGCCGAAATCCGCCGCGCATCCCCTGCGAGATGACCAGCAGCACCGCCGGTCCGGGAGTGAGCGAGAGCAGAAACTCCATCACCGCAAACAGCACGATTCCGCCGAGCGTCATGCACCGCGAAGCCTAGGGGAAATCAGATCCGCGTGCGTGACCTCGGGCGGCGTCAACGGCGCGCGACTGATTTACGCGCCGGGGACGAACAGCGCCAATCCGTTCGGCTACGCACCGGTGAGTGCCATCCTCTCCCGAGGCCAGCGCGAGCCTCGGCGCGAACGGGTCGACGTTGTATGGCTCGCCGGCGCGCTCGTATCAGGAAGCGCTCAAGAACGCTCTCGATGCCGGCAACAACAACCTGAACTTCGTGCAGACCTCGCCCTGCGCCTTCTCATTCGCGCAGTAGGCGTTACGTTTGCCGGCAATTACATCCGCGTGCGCGGTCCGAACTCGGACGACTCGCGGGCGATGCCGTCGCCGAAATCGGTCAACTGGAACTTCATGGCGTCGATGTATTTTCCGGTCATGTCGCCTCGATAGCGGAGTACGAACTGACCGTTCTCATCCGCGACCGCGGCACCAAGAAAGATTTCCCCGCCTGCTTCGTCGCGCGTGTTTGCGTAGACATACGCGGTCACCGTTCGCGGGTAATTAGCGATCGGCGGCTCATGAATCACCCCTTCGACGACGGTCTCGCCCGTGGACGGATCGAAGCGCGCCGATGTGATTCGGGGTGCGCCGTCGAGCGTGGGGCCGTCGAGACCGACGTCGATTCCGGGTTGCACGTTGTCGAAGATACGGTTCTCCAGAATCTGCGCCTGGGAGAATCGCGGGAGGGCCACGCCAAAGTCGCTGCTGTTGGCGATCACGTTGTGCTCGATCAGTGCGCCGCTGTTTTCCCCCACGTAGATTCCGCTGGCGCCATTGCCGAGCGGATCGTCGGTCGCCGCGGCGAGGCCGATCCGATTGTCCCGGATGGTGGCATCGGAGATGTTGGTGAGGAACACACCGCTGCGCCGGTTGCCACTGATGACATTGCCCGTGATCTCTCCGAAAAAGTTGTCTCCGGTCAGGCCGCGCAAGCCATTCGGCACCGCGGTGGTCCCCGTCGGATCGATCCCGAGAAAGTTCCGTTCGATGATCTGGTGACGAGTGAGGAAGATGAGCGGTCGTATGACCGCTCGGATTCCGTTGCCGGCGAAACCGCCAATGGCCAGTCCGCGCACGTGCGCGGTGGCCGTGGAGAGATCGAGCCCTTCGGCGTCATTACCCGCATGTCCGCCGGAAAGGAAAATCTCAGGACCGGCAGGGTTCGAGTTGCCTGTGAATGCGGTCTGCGCTTCGCCATCGACCATCAGATCGGTCACGGTGATGCGCGGCAGCGGCGTGCGCGGCGCGATCGTGAACCACCCTTCCGAGGGAACGGGCGATGGAATCTCGAAGCGGATACTGCAAGGCAGCTTTCCGTCGTCGTTGCTGCAGGCGGCGTTCGCGTCGAGGATGGCCTGACGCAGCGAGCCCGCCCCGTTGTCGGCGGTGTTGGTCACTCTGAAGAAGCGATAGAACACCGCCTCCACGGATATGGATTGGGTCAGCATCCTGAACTCAGGAGCCGGTTTCTGCGTGACGTTTGCGCCAAAGCTTCCGCGGATTTCATGAGCGGGAAACCGGACCGGCAGACGCAACCCGCTGGTGCTGTGCGGCGCGATCGAGGGATTCGTACACAGAAGCCGGTACGTCGAAGAGGGTTTGCACGTCCAGCCGTTGCTGGCAGCCGGCGCGTCCGCATCGGCCGGGAAGGTGATGATCTCCGCCGTAACCTGGAGCGCCGGAGTGTCGCTCACGTTGGAGAACACGAACTCGGCGACCGTGCGGTTCTCCGCATCGAGTGAGTCGGACGGCGGCGAGATCCGGAGGTCGAGATCGTGGACTTCATAGACGGGCTCGACGAGTGAGACACGATTGTCGGCCGGATTCCATTCCGGCTCCGGCGAGTCGGCCGAGGCGGTGATGGTTACCGGCTCGGAGGACGCGCTCGCGATGACATCGAAATAGATCTGGCCACCTTCGTCCCTGCCCAAACCCGGAAAGGTGCAGCGATACGACCCGCCATTGGCGTCCTTGCACAAGGGGTAAGCCGACTTGACGACGAGCGAATCGGAAAAGGTCACCAACGCGGTGATGCTCGCCGGGCGGTGGCTGGCCTTGTTCCTGACGCTGAGGTAGATCCTCGAGGTTTTCCCCGGACTAAAACTGAAATCGTGAGCTAACGTGACGGCGAGGTCCGTCATGCTGACGATGTCGGCCGTTGCGCTGGCCGCATCGTTCTCATGATTCTGATCGATGGTGAACGATTCGGTCCGCGCGTTGAACGCGAACGTTCCCTCGGCATCGGGCGGCGCGAACGGCACAAGGAAGTCATGCGACTGGCCGGCCGCCAGCGTTGGGATGTTGCAAAGCACCGAGTCGGAAAACTCGATGCATCCGAACGATGACGCACCAACGAAGCGCTGCACCGGTTTCATGAGCCGGACACCCGCGGCCGTAGCCGTATCGGGCCCGAGGTTCGTCACCGTGGCCCTGACCGTGCTGGTTTCGCCCGCGTTGTAGCGTGCTTCCGGGCTGAGTCGCAGCGTGAGATCGGCGTTCTGAGCGGCGGCGGGAACTACGACGAGAAGAGCGAGAAGAAGAGAAAGAAGCCTCAGAGACATCGCGGCATTTTACGACAAATAATGTTTCCGAAACCGCCCGGGCTACCATATCGGTCGTGAAAAAAGCCACCTCCCGCCCGCACGTCATCTGCCACATGTTCACCTCCATCGATGGGCGAATCGTCCTGACGCGCTGTGGCATCGGACCGATGGCCACGAAGGCGTATGAGCGCACCGCGGCGACGCTGAACGGCGACGGATGGATCATCGGCCGCATCTCGATGGAGCCGTACGCCGGCAAGACGCGCGTGCCGAAGACGACGCGGAAGATCGCGCGCAGGGATTTCATCGCCCGCCATGACGCGAAGTCGTACGCCATCGCCATCGATCCGTCGGGCAAGCTCACCTGGCGATCGAACGCCATCGACGGCGAGCACGTGATCACCATCCTCACCGAGGGCGTGTCGAATGATTACCTCGCTTTCCTGCAGTCGAAGGGCGTCTCTTACCTCTTCGGCGGCAGGACGACGATCGATCTGAAGCGCGTGCTGGCCAAACTCGCAAAGCACTTCGGGATCAAGCGGCTGCTGCTCGAAGGCGGCGGAAAGATCAACGGCTCCTTCCTGGCGGCGGGAGTGATCGACGAGCTGAGCGTCCTGGTCGGCCCGATCGCCGATGGTGGGATCGGCACGCCGACATTGTTCGACGCGAAAGAGGGACTCGGCCCCGCGCGCAAACTGAAACTGCTGTCCGTCGAGCGCGTCGACGGCGGCATCGTCTGGCTTCGGTACAAAATGCAGCGCTGACATGCTCGTCTTCGAGATCGTCATCGCCCTGCTGCTCGGCGGCGTCGGACTGGCGGCGCTGGCGCGGCGGATCTCCACGCCCTATCCGGCGCTGGTGGCGATGGCCGGCGCCGCGCTGGCGCTCGTGCCGCGCGCGCCGACGCTGGTGCTCGATCCCGAGCTGGCGCTGGCGCTCTTCGTCGCGCCGGTCCTGCTCGACTCCGCGTTCGATGCATCGCAACGTGACCTCCGCAACAACTGGCGCCAGATCGCCAGCCTGGCCCTCGGCGCCGTCGCGCTGACCGTGGCGGTGGTGGCGCTCGTCGCCCACGCGCTCGTTCCCGGCATGCCGTGGGCCGCCGCCATCGCCCTCGGCGCGATCGTCGCTCCACCCGATGCCGCGGCAGCGACCGCGGTGCTCAAGCAACTCCGGCCGCCACACCGGCTGCTGGTCATCCTCGAGGGCGAGAGCCTCTTCAACGATGCCAGCGCGCTGCTGATCTATCGAATTGCCGTCGGCGCGACCGTCACCGGCGCCCTCTTCGGCTGGCGCGTGATCCCGATGATGCTTTTCGTCACCGCCGGCAGCTTCGTGCTCGGCGTGGTCCTGTCGCGCGTGGTGCTCTTCATCAACCGCGGCATCGAAGACGTGGCCACCGCCGTGATCGTGCAGTTCTGCGGCACGTTCGCCGTCTGGCTGCTCGCCGAACGACTGCACCTGTCGGGGATTCTGACGATGGTGGTCTTTGCCATGGCCACCTCGCGCCTGGCCTCGGAAGCGATTCCCGCGCGCATCCGCGTGCCGTCCTACGCGGTCTGGGAAGTAGTCGTTTTCGTGCTGAACATCCTCGCCTTCATCCTGGTCGGCTTCCAGCTCAAAGGAATCAGCGGAAGGATGGCCCGCGGGATGTGGATTCAGTACGCCTGGATCGCGGTGGCCGTCTGCGCGGCGACGATCCTCGCGCGAATCGCATGGGTTTCCGGCGCGGCCGCGGTGAGCCGCTGGCGATGCCGCGGTGCGGACGTTCTGCAAGATCTCGTGGCCCTCTCCCGGCGCGAGGCAGCGGTGGTCGGCTGGTGCGGCATGCGCGGAACGGTGACGCTCGCCGCCGCACTGGCGCTACCGACCGGCGGCGCCGGCCTCGCTCCCTTCCCCTATCGCGACCTGATCCTCTTCACCTCATTCGCCGTCGTCCTCGGCACGCTCGTGTTGCAAGGCGTGACGCTGCGCCCGCTGATCGCGATGCTGCATCTCCCGAACGACGACGCCGTCGAGCGCGAAGTGCGCCTCGCCCGCGTCGAAACACTACGCGCCGCGCTCGCCGCCTGCACGACCTGCGCGGGAGCCGAAACCGCGGAGCTGGTCCGACGCCGCTACGAGCTTCTGCTGCGCCGCGCCGAGGCCGAGATCAGCGACAACACCGAAGACGACGAAAACGGCCGCTGGCGCGCTCTCCCCGAGGATGCCGAAGCCGTCCGCGCCGCCACCACCGCCGAACGCTCCCGCCTCGTAGCCCTTCGCGACAACGGCACCATCGGCGACGCGGCGTTCCAGGTCATCGAGCAGGAACTCGATCTCGAGGAGTTGGATCTGGAGCAGTTGGTGAGGGGGTAGATCAGCTCTTGCCCAGTAACTGCACGTGGCCGCTAACACGCGCGCGATCGGCCAGGCGACGGTCCGCGGTAATCAGCTGGCAATCGAACGTTTCGGCGAGCGCGACGTAGGTGGCGTCGTAGTACGAGAGCCCATGACGTGCGGCCAGTCGTAGCGTGACATCGGCACTGGTCAGCGTGGGAGGCACGACCTCCAGTGGCATGGAGAAAAGGTCCGCAAGCGCATCGGTAACCTGTTCGATCGGTGGTCGGGACCGCCCGAAGAGAAGGATGTTCCCGACCTCAAAGTAGAGAAGAGATGGGATGATGATCTTCGCTCTCCCCTCCATATGATCGACGAGTAGCACCTTGGCGGCAGGCACATCGTCTTCAGCCGCATCCGGAACGAGCCACTTGAAGGCCACGGACGCATCGACCACCAGGTCGATCAGCGGCGTCCCCGATCCCGCGCTTCCAGCGCCTCGTCAGTCAAGATCGGATTGCGCAGTTCGGCCCTGCGGATCAATCTTGAGAACGCCCGGCGACCCGCCGGGTCGTCGATGGGCCGACGTACGCGGCGCGCCTCAGCAAGAGCAGCCCGGCGGACAAACGAGCTCCGCGTCTCGCCCACCTTGCGCGCCGCCGCGTCGATTACGCGGAGATCGGTCTCAGGTAATGAAACAAGAACCTTGCGCATCGCGCAAGTATATCCCAGGGATATCCCGCATAAAGGGCGTCATCGCATCCCGACTTCTGGAATCACGCGCTCGCGAGCGACCTCAACGGCGTATGTCAGCGCCGCGCATTCGTTCGCTGTATATGTTCGGCTTCCCTTCTCGCAAACACAAACGCCGACCCTCTCGGATCGGCGTTCAGTCATTGATTGCGATGTTGGTGGAGCCGAACGGGATCGAACCGTCGACCTCCTGAATGCCATTCAGGCGCTCTCCCAATTGAGCTACGGCCCCACATTCTCCGGGAAGGCACGGAAACTAACGCGGTTCGCGCGTCAAAATTTCCGGCGAGGCGGCGGATTCTAGCCTAGAGTCCCCGCGGCCGGAAAGTTCGATTGCTTCTGCCGGCCGGGAACATCAATTGCGAGGCCCGGAATCGCTTGAACCAGATCACGCGCGCGCTGCGGCATCGCAACTACCGGCTCTTCTTCGGCGGGCAATCGATCTCGCTCATCGGTACCTGGATCACCCGCATCGCCACGAGCTGGCTGGTCTACCGGCTCACGGGATCGGAGCTGCTCCTCGGCGTGGTCGGCTTCTGTAGCCAGATTCCGATGCTCATCCTCTCGCCGATTGCCGGGGTGCTGGTCGACCGGTGGGACCGGCATCGCATCCTGGTCATCACGCAAATCCTCTCGGCGCTGCAGTCGGCGGCGCTGGCCGTGCTGGCGCTGATGAACGTGATTACCGTGGCCGAGGTCATCGTGCTGCAGGTCGTACAAGGGGTGATCAACTCGTTCGACACGCCGGCGCGGCAATCGTTCGTCGTGGAGATGGTGGAAGACCGCGACGACCTGCCGAACGCCATCGCCCTCAATTCCTCGATGATCAACGCCTCGCGGATCCTCGGGCCGTCGATCGGCGGCGTCCTCATCGCCACGCTCGGAGAGGGATGGTGCTTCGGCGCCGACGCCATCTCGTACATCGCCGTGATCATCTCGCTGCTGATGATGCGGCGAACGCCGGTGCAGAAAGCACTCGTCGACACGCACATGCTCGAAGAGCTGCGCACCGGCTGGACGTACGTGGCCGGCTTTCCGCCCGTGCGGGCGCTGCTGCTGCTCGTGGCGCTGGCGGGCGTGGCCGGCATGCCCTACGCCACACTGATGCCGGTCATCGCCTCGAAGGTGCTGCACGGCGGGCCGCATACGCTCGGCATTCTGATGACTGCCTCCGGCCTCGGCGCGCTGGCGGGGACGCTTTATCTAGCTTCGCGGCACACAGTGGTCGGCCTGGGCAAGGTGATCGTCGCCGCATCTCTCGGTCTGAGCCTCGGCTTGATCGCCTTTTCATTCTCGCGCGTGCTCTGGCTTTCGATGATCGTGCTTCCCTTCGTCGGCGCCGGGATGATGGTGCAGGCCGCGGCGTCGAACACCATCCTGCAGACGGTGGTCGATGAGCGGCTGCGTGGGCGGGTCATGGCTTTTTACAGCGTGGCCATCATGGGGATGCAGCCGATCGGCAGCCTGCTGGCCGGCTATCTGGCCGAGCGCATCGGCACGACCAACACGATCTTCTACGGCGCGCTGGCCTGCCTCGCCGGCGCCATCCTGATCGGGATCCGGCGGCCGATGCTGGCGGAGTACGTGCGGCCGATCTACATCGAGCGCGGCATCCTGGTCGATCCGGCGACGCAGGAGGCTCGCTGACATTCGGCATATCCTCGTTCGCGAATGAAGACGCGTGCGGCTGCTCCGATCGTTGCGGCGGTCCTGCTTCCGTTGATCGCCCTCACGCTCTTCTCGCCGTTCTACCAGACGAACGACGACGTCACCATGCGGCTGCTGGCGGAAGGCCATTTCGTCCCCGAGGGCGAGCCGGTCCCATTTCTTCTTTTCATCAATGTCGTCATCGGCTGGATGCTGGCGACTGCATACACGCTGCTGCCGGGAGTGCCGTGGTATGACCTGCTGCTCGGCGCCAGCCTGATCGCGGCCGCTGCGGCGCTGGTCGTGGTCTGGATTGGATCGGGACGGCGGCGCGACGTGCTCTGGGCCGTCATTCTCGCCGTCTACTTCCTGCTGCCGGCGTTTGTGAGCGTGCAGTTCACGATCGCCGGACTCACCTGCTCCGCGGCTGGAATCGCCTTGCTGGTGAGCGCCGCAGCCGAGCCACGCACGCGGCGCTCTCACGCGATCTTCGGAACGGCGCTCTTCGTGTGGGGCTCGCTGATTCGATTCCAGGGCGCTGCATTGATGGTCGTCGAAGGGGCCGCGCTCTCGCTGCCCCTTTTGCTCGTTGCCTTGCGCGGACCGGAGGCGCGAGCACGGCGGCGCGCGCTCCTGCTCTCCGCGAGTGCGGCGGCCGTGTTGATGATGACCTTTTTCGCGGCCGACCGAATTGCGTACAAGCGAGCGCGGGGATGGGAGGACTTCCACGAATTCAACGCTCTCCGCGCCCGCATGTCGGACTTCATCACCTCGGAGCAGATCACGCCGCCGGCCCTGGCGCGACTGCGATCAGAAACCGGCTGGAGCGAGAACGATTTCGTGCTCTTCGTCGGCTGGTTCTTCACCGACCCGACGGTCTACAGCCTGGCCAACGTCCGGAAGGCTGCCGCCGTTTTCGATGACGAAGTGCGCTTCCCACTCCGCCTTCGAAGCGCGTGGCAGGATGCCGGAGCCTTCCTGCTGAACATGCGCTGGGCTTTCGTCATCCTGAGCGCTTTCGTGCTCGGCCGCGCGGGGCCGCGCCTCATCGTTTTTTTTCTAGGGGCGACACTGACGATCGTCGTTCTCTTCGGCGTGGTGAGCGTTCTGCTCAAGGCGCCGCCGCAGCGCGTTTACTGGCCAATGCTGATTCTCGGCGCGACGATGCTGACGATTGCCGCGCGGCGCGAGGAACCATCTCCTCGCGCCTGGCAGACGCTGGCCGCGATCGCGGTCGCCATTCTCGTGACCGGGCGCTCGCTGCAGACGCTGCATTCGATCTCGGATGCGCGCAAGCGAGCCGCCGGCGATGCGCGGCGCGCCGTTGCGGGATTGCGGCAAACGGGCGCGCCTCTCATCATCATTCAGGGCAACGCCTTTCCGTTCGAAAGCTACTGGCAACCGCTCCACACACCACCCGCGCCCTTCCCCTTCATCAGCCTCGGCGTCACCAACCAGACGCCGCCGGTCCAGAACGCGCTCAGACGTTATGCGAGCACCGACGTCGCCTGGTCGCTCTGTTCCGATCCGGCGCTGATCCTCATCACCTGGGATGCGGTCACGCCGCTGCTGGCCCAATCGGTTCTCGACCACCACGGCGCGGCGGTTCGCTTCGAGCCGGTATTTCGAAGCGAGCTCGCAAGCGGCTGGCGCTGCCGCCGATGATATTCAGCCGTTGTGCTGAATATTCGTTGACAAACATTCAGCGGCGTGGCTGAATGTCGCATCGATGGCGAAACGCGATTCGAAAGCGCGGCTCGATGCCTACGAGGCCGTCTTCAGCGCCCTGGCCCATGCGGCCCGGCGCCGTGTGCTGCTGGCGGTCTACTTCAACGGCGGCTCGATGACCGCTGGCGAGATCGCCTCCGTCTTTTCGCACGCGTGGCAGACGACAACGCGGCATCTGCAGGTGCTCGAAGCCGCCGGCCTGCTCACGCACGAACGGCAGGGACGGATGCGCATCTATCGAATCGAACAGAAACGCCTGAAGCTGGTCAGGGACTGGCTGGGACACTTCTTCAGAAAACCGTGACCGCGAACAAAGGAGAGAGCGATGCCCGCAACGAACGATGTACCGCAATTTTTCAGACTCAGCGTGGAGGTTGGCAATCTCGAGGAAGCGATTTCCTTCTACACGAAGTTGCTCGGAGTCGACGGCCGCAAGCAGCCCGGTGCCCGCTGCTACTTCGAGTGCGGCCCGGTAACGCTCTCCGTGCTCGACGTTTCATCCGTGCGCAAGCCCCACCCGGCGGCGAAGGCGCTCTACTTCACGGTGAAGGACCTCGACTCCGCGTTCGAGCGCGCCAAAGCGCTCGGCTGCCTCTCGCAGGAATCCGTCCACGACGAGCCAGGCGGCGGAATCGTCGTCCGCCCGTGGGGCGAACGGTCGTTTTACGCCGAGGATCAATGGGGGAATCCGCTCTGCTTCGTTGAAGAGGGGACGGTTTACACGGGGTAAGAAGAATACGTAGGTCGGACTCTCTAGTCCGACAGTCCGACGAAGTCGGACGAATCGTCGGCTGCCGCCGGCCTGTCGGACTGGAGAGTCCGACCTACGTTTGATCCTACCTCTTCAACATCGCCGCAAGAGCATCGAGCCGCTCGTTCCAGAAGGCGCGAATGCGATCCGCATCCGCTTTCGACGCCAGCTTCCGTTGCTCGAGAGCAACCTGGCTCTTGGCATCGCCCTTCGCGAAGAACCCGACGTCGACCGGTGAGCCGTCTTCCCAGCGGATGCGCATCGACTTGTTCACCGTCGACGTGCGAATGGTTAGCTTAACCCCCGGCAGCCACTTCGCCCGCTGCCGGGCATTGCTGAACGCGGCATAGAGCTTCGCCAGCGGGACGGCGATGGTCTTGCTCTTGGTGATGGTCCATTCGCCGGTGCGCTGCTGGCCCTGCGCGCGCAGTCCGCGAATACGCTCGTAGCCGACGGCCACCATCTGCGTCCACCAGCTGGGCGTCTTGTACTTCTCGCGGATGTGCTTCACCAGTTCGGGATGCGACATCTCTTTTCCGCCGGCCTTGTCGAGCACGAACACCCACTTCGTCCAATCGCAACCGGTAGCCTTCTTCACCGACTCATCGCTAAGGCGGGCGATGGCCGCGAAATCGGGAGGAGGTTCAACTGCAGGCTGTTTCTTGACGAGATGAAGCCGGGCCGTGGTGTACGACTCGCCCGTTTTCTGCATGCGCGCACGAACGACGCGCTTGAGATCTTTCTGCTGTGGCATCGCGAAATCTCCTTCGTTCTGTCCGCGAGCGTCCGCCCCCAGCAGCGAAGCCCTCGAACGAAGGTCCGCAAGTACCCAACCCGGGAGTATGCCCCCCTTTGCCTCCGCATCGGACCTTCGCTGGGAAAGGTCTCAGAAGGTTAGGCGCGAGTCGAACGCCGAGGACGAATTGTAGCGATGCGAAGTTACTTCGGCAACGTCACCACGAACGTCGCCCCTCCGCCCGTCCCGCCCTCGACCTCGATGTTGCCGCGATGCTGGAGGATCAGGTGTTTGGTGATGGCCAGGCCGAGGCCGGAGCCGGCGATTTCCTGGGAGCGGCTTTTGTCGATGCGGTAGAAGCGGCGGAAGATCCGGTCGCGCTCCTCGGGAGGGATGCCTTCGCCGTGGTCGGCGATGCGGACGATGCCGGCGTCCGGCGTCGACGAGACATCGATGTCGATCGACGTTCCTTCGCCGCCGTACTTGATGGCGTTGTCGATCAGGTTGGCGAAGGCTTGTTGCAGGCGCATGGCGTCGCCGTGGATGCGCACGTTTTCGCCGGTCATGACGAAGCGCAGCCGTTTCTGAAATGCGCGATCGCGGAAGTCTTCGCAGAGATCTTCGACCAGGCGGCGCAGCTCGATCTCGGCCTTTTCCAGACTGAGATCGCCGGCTTCGATGTGGCTCAGCTCCGAGAGGTCCTGGGCCAGGCGCTCCAGGCGCGCCAGCTGGCGGGACATGATGCGTCGCAGCTGGCTCTCCTGATCGGCGGTGAGCAGGCTCTGATCGAATTCGAAGGTCTCGACGGCCGATTTGAGCGCGGCCAGCGGCGTTCGGACCTCGTGCGAGAAGTCGGCGATGAACTCGCGGCGCAGCTCTTCGAGCCGCTCGACGTGGGTGACGTCGATGAAGAGCGCCACGGCGGCGAGATCGTGCGACGGCAGCGGGAAGGCGCGCATCTCGATCTTGCGCTCCTCGATGCCGCTGCGGATGGAAAAGCGGCTGGCGGAATCGGCGCGCTCGGCGGCGTGATCGAGGGCGTCGTCGAAGCCGGAGAGGATCGATTCGTTGCGCAGCACGGCGGCCAGCGGCTGGCCAACGAAACCGGCCTGCAGGTTGAACATCTCCGCGAAGCGGCGGTTGGCCAGGACGACGCGGCGCTGGCGATCGATGGCCAGCACCCCTTCGCCCATGCCGTTCATGATCTGTTGCAGCAGGGAGTTTTGAAACTCCGCCGCCGTCAGCTGCCGCGCCAGATCGGCGCGGGAACGATAGAAGCGCGATGCGATCTCGTCGACGGCGCCAAACGAGTCGACGTCGAGCGACGCCACGGCCTCGGCGTCGGGACGGCCGAGGCGATCGGAGAGACGGCGGATGTCGGATTGGGTGCGCGACCAGAGGGCGGCGAAGAGGATCGCGATGGCGGCGGCGATGACGGCTGTGACGATTAAGAGGAGCATATTGAACTGTCATCGTGAGCCGCCGACACCCCGTAGGGGTCGAGGACGGTCGAACGACCCCCGGCTACTCACCACCGCCCTTTCCGGGCTAGCGGCCGGGGGTCCTTCGACCGTCCTCAGCCCCTCCGGGGCATCGGCGGCTCAGGATGACAGGGTGCGTTACGCCGGCGGATCGTATCGGTACCCGAAGCCGACCACTGTCGTAATCCGCTCGGTGCCGATCTTCTTCCGGAGGTTGCGGATGTGGGCATCGACCGTCCTCGTCTCCACGTCGTCGCTCATCTGCCAGACCTCGGAGAGGATGCGGTCGCGCGAGATCACGGAGCCGCGGTTGCGGACCAGGAGGAGCAGCAGCTCCATCTCCTTTTTGGCCAGCTTCACTTCCTGGCCGAGGTGGTAGACGCGGAAGGCCTTCTCATCGATGCGCAGCTCGCCGTCGTCGTAGCCGGAGACATCGCGCGACGACGTCTGCGTGCGGCGCAGGATGGCGGCCACGCGCGCGGTCAGCTCGCGGATGCTGAAGGGCTTGGTGAGGTAATCGTCGGCGCCGAGCTCGAGTCCGGTGATGCGGTCGCGCTCCGAGCCGCGCGCGGTCAGCATCAGGATCGGGACCGACTTCGTGGCCGGCTCGCGGCGCAGCTCGCGGCAGATGGTCAGGCCGTCGACGTCGGGAAGATTGAGATCGAGGATGACGAAATCGAAACCGCCGCCCTGCACTGCCACCAGGCCTTCGTGGCCATCGGCGTAGAGAAACACGCGATAGCCCTCGCGCTCCAGGTTCAGGCGGACCGTGAAGGCGATGTCGGCGTCGTCCTCGATCAGGGCAATCTTCGTCATTCGCCCGCCGCGGCGGCGTGCGCCGTGTGCTTGATCATCTTTCCTTCGACGAGATAGACCACCATCTCGCAGATGTTCGTGGCGCCATCGGCCATCCGTTCGAAGTATTTGCCGATGAAGGTCAGGCGAATGGCGGACGAGATGTTACGCGCATCTTCGAGCATGTAGGTCAGCAGGTTGCGGAACGAGCTCTCCGTCAGCGCATCGACATTGTCGTCCTGGGCGATGACCCGGCGGGCCAGATCGGCATCGCCGCGCACGAAGGCGTCGAGGGCTTGGCGCACCATGGCCTGGGCGTCGTGGGCCAGCCGCGGCAGGTCGGAGACCGGCTTGAGCATCGGCTCGCGATTCAATTCGATGACCCGCTCGCAGACGTCCTGGGCCAGATCAGCGATCCGTTCCAGCTCCGGGGTGATCTTCATGATGGTGGCCACGAAACGGAGATCGCTCGCCGCCGGCTGCATCTTGGCGATCAGCTCGATCGTTTTCTGATCGATGACGATCTCCATCCGGTCGATCTCGTCGTCGCGGGCGATGACCTCGTTGGCCAATACCGTGTCGCGCTCGAGCAGCGCCCGGATCGAGCGCTCCATGGCGTCTTCCACCATCGCTCCCATGCGGAGCAGAAGGTGGTTCAACTCCTCGATGTCTTTGTCGAAATGGCGTTGCATAGTTTGCGCTCCGCGCGTTATCGGTTGTCGGTTAATAGCGCTTCGCGCGTTCGAGGCCGGAGTGATCGACAACGCGGCGACGCCGCAGTCAACCGACAACCGACAACGCGCCGCAGGCGCATCAACCAAATCTCCCCGTCACGTAATCTTCGGTCATCTTTTCACTCGGGTTCATGAAAATGGCGTTGGTGTCGTTGTATTCGACGAGTTTGCCGAGCATGAAGAAGGCGGTGCGGTCGCTGACGCGGGCGGCCTGCTGCATGTTGTGCGTGACGATGACGATCGTGTAGTTGTCTTTCAGCTCGTAGATCAGCTCCTCGATCTTCGAGGTGGCGATCGGATCGAGGGCCGAGGCCGGCTCGTCCATCAGCAGGATCTCGGGGTCGACCGCAAGCGCGCGGGCGATGCAGAGCCGCTGCTGCTGGCCGCCGGAGAGCGCCATGGCGCTGGCGTGCAGGCGGTCCTTCACCTCGTGCCAGAGCGCGGCGCGCGTGAGCGAGCGCTCGATGATCTCGTCGATCTGCCGCTTGTTGCGCATCCCGCCGATGCGCAGGCCGTACGCGACGTTCTCGTAGATCGACTTCGGGAAGGGATTCGATTTCTGGAACACCATCCCGACCTTTCGCCGAAGCTCGACGACGTCGGTGTCGCCGCGATACACATCTTTTCCGTCGATGGTGATCGTGCCGCTGGCCCGGGCGTCGGTGATGATGTCGTTCATCCGGTTGATGGAACGGATGAATGTCGACTTGCCGCATCCCGACGGTCCGATCAGCGCGGTGACTTTCTGCGCCGGGATCTCCAGCGAGATGCCGTGCAGGACCTGGAGCGGACCGTAGAAGAAGTCAAAGTCGCGGACGGAGATTTTGGATTCGGTCATTGTCTTTTCCATAGCCCTGTCATTCCGAAGCGGCGAAACCCCGGAGGGGTGAAGCGCGCTGAGGAATCCCCGGCCACTTGCCGGATCGGTGGCTGACGGCCGGGGATTCCTCGCCGTCCTCTGCCCCTCCGGAGCGCCGGCGGTCTCGGAATGACAGATCACCTCGGGCATGGTTGTCATCACGGGCGGTTCATCCTTTCGAGCCGGCGCACGGCCAGGCGCGCGGCGATCGACAGCGTGAGAATGATCATCACCAGCAGAAACGCGCCGGCCCAGGCCTGGCGGTGCCAATCGTCGTAGGGCGACTGCGCGTAGGTGTAGACCTGCACCGTCAGCGATGCGATCGGCTGCGTGAGGCTGGTCGACCAGAAGCGGTTGTTGAGAGCGGTGAAGAGCAGCGGCGCGGTCTCGCCGGCCACGCGCGCCAGCGCCACCAGAATGCCGGTCAGAATGCCGGGAAGTGCGGCCGGGACGATGACGCCGAAGACCGCGCGGCCCCGCGTGGCGCCGAGGGCCAGAGCGCCCTCGCGAAGGCCTCCGGGAACGAGCCGGAGCAGCTCCTCCGTCGTCCGGACGACGATGGGGATCATCAGAAATCCGAGAGCCACGCCGCCGGCGATGGCGCTGAAGCGCTTCACCGGCAGGACCACCAGGCCGTAGGCGAAGATGCCGACCACGATCGACGGCACGCCGTTGAGAACGTCGGCGGCGAAGCGGACCACCGAGGAGAACTTCGTCGACGGGTACTCGGCCAGATGAACGCCGCAGATGCCGCCGATCGGGACGGCGAAAAGGGCGGCGATCCCGATGAGGATCAGCGTCCCGGCGATGGCGTTGGCCATGCCGCCGCCGGTCTCGCCGACCGGCTTGGGCATCTTCGTGAAGAAGTCCCAGTTCAGCGCGCCCGCCCCTTCCTTGATCACGTAGAAGAGGATCATCGCCAGCGGGATGAGGGCGATGACGACGGCAAGGCCGCAGAGGATTTCGAAGAAACGGGAGAAGAGCTTGCGGCGGCGGAGATTCGCGGTCATGCCGTAGCCTCTTCGATGACCGGCATCACGATCGGGGCCACGACGCGGCGTTTCATCGACCAGATCAGCAGGCGCGAGATCATGTTCACGGCGACGGTGATGATGAAGAGGAGCAGGCCGATCTCGATCAGCGCGTGCAGATAGAGCTCATCGGCGGCCTCGGTGAATTCGTTGGCGATGACCGCGGCCATGGTGTACTGCGGCTTGAAGAGCGACGCCGTCACCTGCGGCGAATTACCGATGACCATGGTCACGGCGATCGTTTCGCCGAGCGCGCGGCCGAAGCCGAGCATGACCGCGCCGATGATGCCGCTCTTGCCGAAGCCGATGGCGACCTTGATCGCTTCCCATCGCGTGGCACCGAGCGCATAGGCCGCTTCGCGCTGCGCTGACGGGACGTTCTTCAGGATCTCGCGCGCCACCGAGGAGCTGAAGGGAATCACCATCACCGCCAGAATCAGCGCCGCGGCCAGCATCCCCACGCCGAGCGGCGGACCTTTGAAGAGCGAAAGCTGTTTCAGTGCATCCGGCGTGGCTACTTCGAGCTTCCGGACGAAGGGCACCATCACGAAGACGCCCCAAAGGCCGTAAACGATCGAAGGGATGGCCGCCAGCAGATCGGTCAGATACGCCAGCGGTGTGCGCAGCATGCGCGGCGAAAGCTCGGAGATGAAGATGGCGATACCGAGGGCGATCGGCGTGGCGAGTAGCAGCGCCAGGATGGCCGAGTAGAGCGTCCCCCAGATGAAAGGAAGGGCGCCGAAATCGCCGGAGACCGGATCCCAGGTCGACGTCGTCCAGAACTTCAGCCCGAACTTGGTGATGGATAGCATCGATTGCCGCGTCAGCTCGAAGCCGATGCCGATCACGATCAGCAACACCAGCGCCGCGAAGGCGCCCGTGCCCAGCCGGAACTTGCGATCGTCGGAAGAACGTCTCATTGAATCTTGGCGAGAGCCTGCATTTCTTTGGCGACCACCGGCCGCGGCAGCGGCGCGTATCCGAGCGACGGCGCGAACCTCTGGCCGTCGTTGAGAGCCCACTTGAGAAAGTCCAGGAGGGCAACGGCGAGGAGCAGGAGACACACCTTCACGTTCATCGCGCGCAGGGTACGGGCCGGGGATGGGAGGGGGGATGCAGGGGATGTAAATTCGGGGTGAAGTGAGGACTGTTCGGGCGCTTTGCGCGGGAACCGGCCTCTCGTGACGGCTACTTCGCCCGCGACTCCAGCTCCCCCTCCACCTCCGCCCAATCGATCCCCTCATCCGCCATCAGCACGCTGACGTGAAACACCAGATCGGCGATCTCGCTGACCAGTCGTTCGCGCGTTTCGCTCAGCGCGGCGATGACGACCTCGGTCGCTTCTTCGCCGATTTTCTTGGTGATGCGTCCCCGTCCGCCGCTGAACAGTTTCGCCGTGTAGGAGCCCTCGGGGCGTTTTTCGCGGCGATCGCGAAGGACGCCCATCAGCCTGTCGAGCGCGCGCGGCGGGACGCCGGTGAAGCACGATCGCGCGCCGGTGTGGCAGGCCGGCCCGTTCGGGATGACGCTCACGACGAATGCATCGTGGTCGCAGTCTTCGCTGATTGCGACGACGCGCTGCGTGTTCCCCGAGGTCGCGCCTTTGTGCCACAGCTCATTGCGCGAGCGGCTCCAGAGCCAGGTCTCGCCGGTCTCGCGCGTTTTCGCGAGCGACTCGTCGTTCATGTAGGCGAGCGTCAATACCTCGCCCGTTCGCGCGTCCTGGATGATTGCGGGAGTGAGTTTGTTCGCGTCGTGCATTACGTTCGTCCCTTGGAGTCGATTAGTCGACTAATCGACTGCCTACCTCACCGGTATCCCTTCGCTTGCAAGAAACTGTTTGACGTCGCCGATCGACAGGCGGCGGTCGTGAAAGAGTGATGCGGCCAGAACCGCGCGGGCGCCGCCGGCTTCGATGGCGTCGCGGAAATGCTCGGCGTTGCCGGCACCGCCCGAGGCGATCACGCCGATCTTGACGATGCTGGTGACGGCGCGCAGCAGCTCGATGTCGTAGCCGCTGTTGGTGCCGTCGCGATCGACCGAAGTGAGCAGAATCTCGCCCGCGCCCAGCTCCTCGGCGCGACGGCACCATTCAACGGCATCGACGCCGGACGATTCCTTGCCGCCGCGCACCATCGCTTCGAAACGATCGCCAGCGCGTTTGGCGTCGCACGACAGCACGACCGCCTGCACGCCGAACTCGCGCGCGCAATCGGCGATGAGCCGCGGGTCGCGGATGCCGGCAGTGTTGATAGCCACGCGGTCCGCGCCGGCGCGAAGCAGCGCGCGGAAATCCTCGATCGTTCGCACGCCGCCGCCGACCGTGAGCGGAATGAAAAGCGATTCGGAAACGCGGTGTACGACCTCCAGCGCCGTCGAACGATTGGCGTCGGTGGCGGAGATGTCGAGGATGACCAGCTCGTCGCCTCCCTCGGCCTCGTACCGAATCGCGCACTCGACCGGATCGCCGGCATCGCGGATATCGACGAAGTTGACGCCTTTGACCACGCGCCCATCGCGCACATCGAGGCAGGGGATGACTCGCTCAGGAATGGCGTTCGGCGTAGCCACGCGCGCCCGCGCCTCGGTTAGGCGAATCCGTCCGTCGAGCAGCGCACGGCCGATGACGCATGCTCCAACGCTGCCGATGCGGCTGAGCGAAACGACGTCGCTGATCGTGGAGACGCCGCCCGAGGCGATGATGCGCATGTTCGTGCGCAGCGAGCGGTAGAGCGCAAACGACGGCCCGCGCATCGCGCCGTCTTTGCTGATGTCGGTGATCAGCACTTCGCCGATCCCGAGCTCTTCGACCCGCGCGAGAACCTCGGCGAGGGATGACGTTGCGGCGCGCTCCCAGCCGGCGACGCGAACGATGCCGTCGCGAACGTCGATGGCTGCGATCACGCGATCTACGCCGAGGTCGTTGACGATCGATCGCAAAACCTCCGGCGCGTCAGCAGCAACAGTTCCGATGACGACCTTCTCCGCGCCGGCCTCGATCCACGTCCGCGCATCTGCGAGCGAGCGGATCCCGCCGCCGGCCTGGATGTGCAATCCGCGCGATGCCAGCCGCCGCACGATCGCCGTCTCCACCGGCTTTCCGCTTCGTGATGCCTCGAGATCGACGATGTGCAGGCGCGAGCCGCGCGGTACGTCGAGCGAATCGAGAACCGTCTCCGGATCGCCGTAGGCGGTCACGCGCGCAAAGTCGCCGTGCAGGAGGCGGACGACCTGCCCATCGAGCAGATCGATCGAGGGGATCACGTCCATGCGACGTAGTTCCTCAAAACGCGCAGCCCGGCAGCGGACGATTTTTCGGGATGAAACTGCACACCGAAAACGCGATCCCGCTGCACCGCGGCGGTGAAGTTTCCGCCGTAATCTCCGCGCGCAATCTCGTCGGGCGTGTTCATTGCCGCGTACGAATTGACGAAGTAGAAGACGTCGTTTTCGACACCTTCGAAGAGCGGTCCGCGCGCCGCCACGCGATTCCAGCCGATCTGCGGGACGGGAAGAACGCCGTCGAATTGCCGCACGTCGCCGCGAACGAGTCCGAGTCCGGGCGTGTTGCCCATCTCGCTCGAAGAATCGAAGAGGAGTTGGTGGCCGACGCAGATGCCGAGGAGCGATGCGCCGTTGTTCACGGCATCGCGGATGGCGGTGTCGATGTTGTTTTCGGTCAGCCAGCGCATCGCCGCGACGAAGGAGCCGACTCCGGGAAGGACGAGTTTTCTTGCGCCTGCGATCGTGCCTGCGTCACGCGTCACTTCGAGCTCGGCGCCGGCGACGCGGAGAGCGCGCGCGATGTTGGCGACGTTGGCGACGGGGGAGTCGATGAGGGTGGTCTTCATGGGGCTACTGGATTGATTTGTGCCGTTGCGAAAGCGGGCGAGACGCCCGCGCTCCCAGGCTCAAATCACACCCTTCGTCGACGGAATCTCCGTCCCCACCACCGCCTTCGCTTCGCGAAGGGCAATGGCAAACGCCTTGAAGATCGACTCCGCCGCGTGGTGTCCGTTTCGACCGCGAATGAGATCGACGTGGATGTTGCAGTTGCACTTGTTGGCGAACGACTTGAAAAACTCTTCGACCAGGGCGAAGGGAAAATCTTTGTGAATGAGCAGCATCTCGCGGTCGATCGGGACTTCGAAGACGAGGTATGGGCGGCCGGCGAAGTCGACCACCACGCGCGCCAGCGCCTCGTCGAGCGGAACGTAGGCATGGCCGAAACGGCGGATGCCGCGCTTGTCGCCGAGGGCCTGGGCGAAGGCTTCGCCGAGAACCAGGGCCGTGTCTTCGACCGTGTGGTGGTAATCGATGTGCGTGTCGCCCGTGGAGACGACGTCGAGATCAACGCGGCCATGGCGGGCGATCACGTCGAGCATGTGCGAGAGAAAACCGACCGGCGTCTCGATGCGCGAGTGCGTCCCGTCGCCGTCGAGATTCACCGTGACGGCCACGTTCGTTTCCTTGGTGTTGCGGGTGACGGTCGCTACGCGCATGACGAGAGTGCCTCCAGGAATGCGTCGTTCTGTTGCGGTGTCCCCACCGAAACGCGCAGCGCGTTCGGAACGGCCGCGCCGATGTCGCGGATCAGGATGCCGCGCGCGTGGATGTCGTTGAAGACATCCTTGGCCTTGCGCGCGGTGGTGAAGGCGATGAAATTCGAGCGCGACGGGAACGGGGTCACACCTTCGATTTGCTGCATTGCCGCAAACATCCGCCCCCGCTCGGCGATGGTGTTGGCGACATTGCGATCGCGAATCTCGCGGTGCTCGAGCGCCGTCGCCGCGATGGCCTCGCTGATGATGTTGAGCGAATACGGCAGCTTCACTTTGCGAATCTCGCGGCAGGTCGAAGCGGTCGAGGCCAGCCAGCCGACGCGCAGCCCGGCCAGTCCCCACGCTTTCGAGAAGGTCGAGAACGTGACCAGGCGGTCGTGCAGCAGCGGCATCGTGTCTTCGGCGAAGTCGCCGTACGCGCGATCGAAGAGCACGGTGGCGCCGGTGGCGAGGAGCGCATCGATGCCGCCGGCGGGGAGCACGCCGCCGGTGGGATTGTTCGGCGAGCAGACGATGACGATGGCGTTGTCACAGCGCTCGATGGCGCGCAGCATCTCGTCGAGCGGGAGAAGGCCGGTGGCCGGATCGACGGCGACCGGCAGGGCGATCCCGCCGGCGACGGCGATGAGCTTTTCGTAGAGCGCGAATGATGGTTTCGGGAAGACCACCGGCGTTCCCGGCCCGACGAAGGTCGGGACGGCCGCGGCCAGCAGTTCATTCGAGCCGTTGCCGACGAGGATGTTGTCGGTCTCGTAGCCGTACGCCTTCGCCAGCGCGCCGCGGAGGTGCATCGATTCGAAATCGGGATAGATGTTCCAGTCGCGCTCCAGCGCGCGCGCCAGCACCTCTTCCTTGAGCGCGCGCGGAAAGTCGGTCGGACCTTCGTTCTGATTGAGTTTGATCTGCGCCTCGCGCAGCTCCAGCGTGTACGCGGTCATGGCCGCAACGACATCACGCGACATGGCTCCTCCGTGCCGCGATCGATGCGGCGTGTTTCGGTAGTCCTTCGAACTTGGCGATCCTCTCCCCAGCCTCGGCGATCCCAGCCAACTCCTCGGCGGAAAGCGTGATGACGTTCGAGCGCTTCACGAAGTCGTACACGCCGAGCGGCGAGAAGAATCGCGCGCTACCGCCGGTGGGCAATACATGATTCGGTCCGGCCACGTAATCGCCCGCGGCCACCGGCGAGAACGCTCCGCAGAAAATCGCGCCGCAGTTCTCGAGCTTCTCCGCAATCTCCGCGGCTCCGTGCGCATGAATCGAAACGTGTTCCGGTGCGATGCGGTCGGCGAGCGCAATCGCGTCATCGACTGACGACACGCTAAGATTCAATGTCGCGCGTACATCGAGCGCGCCGCCGATGGCGATGCAGATGACCGCGGAGTCTTCGCCATGCTCCGCCTGCGCATCGAGATCGGCCTGCACCAGCGCGACATCCGACGACTCGTCGGCGATCACGACCAGCTCGGTCGGACCGGCGGTCATATCGATGCCGACCGTACCGACGAGGCGCGCCTTCGCCGCGGTCACGTACTGATTGCCGGGCCCGACGATCTTGTCGGCCCGTTCCAGCGATTCCGTTCCCAGCGCCGCCGCGGCGATTCCGGCCGCGCCGCCGCAGCGGTAGATCTCCTTGATGCCGAGGCGCGTGCAGGCGTAGTGGAGCTCATCGCGCGCCGCGGCCGCAGGCGTGGTGATGACCACCAGCTCGCGCACGCCGGCGATGCGCGCCGGAACCGCGCACATGATCAACGTCGAGAGATAAACCGCCCGTCCTCCGGGTGCGTAGATGGCCACGCGCCGCAGCGGCCGGATGCGGTGCTCCATCCCCTTCCAGCGATACGACTCCGGCAGCTGCGGGCGATGAAAGGCCTCGATCCGTTCGATGGCGGTCTCGATGGCGTCGCGCATGCCGCTATCGATCGTCACTTCGCGCGGTTTGACGAGAATCTCATCGAGCGTCACGCCATCGAATCGCGCGACCTGTTCGCGCACGAACGCATCGCCGCGCGCGCGAACGCCGGCGATCATCTCCTCGGCCACGCGCATGGCATTCTCATTCGACGCACCGCGGCGCGATTCGAGAGCGGAGATGGCAGCGTCGATTTCACCGATTTTCATGCTTGCCTCCCTGGGACCGTGGGCGTCCCGCCCGCCGTTCTTGCCCCAAGCGGGCGGGACGCCCGCGTTCCCAGGTTATCTCGCCACATTCACCGCCTCCTCCACCCGCGCGATCAGCTCGCGCACCTGCTTCGGTTCCGTGCGATAGAAGTTCTTGCCGACGATCAGCCGCGGCGAGATTTCGGCGATCACATCCTGCAGCTCCAGTTTGTGGACGCGCACCGTCTCGCCGGTCTCGACGAGGTCGACGACATGCGACGTCAGCTTCAGCACCGCCGCCAGCTCGACGGAACCGCCGAGGGGGACGATCTCGGCGCGGACGCGGCGGCTGTCGAGGAACTGGCGGGTGATGCGCGGGTACTTCGTGGCCACCTTCGTCAGCGGCGGCGCGCCGGGGGCGGCGATCAGCATCATCTTGCAGTGGCCGAACGGGAGCTCGACCGGCTGGTAGGCCGTGCACTCGTGCTCGAGGATCTGATCGAGACCGGCGATGCCGGCGTCGGCGGCGCCGTGCTCGACGTAGACCGGCACGTCGCAGTCCTTGACGAAAATCCACTCGATGCCGCCGCGGTCGAAGACCAGCTTGCGCGTCTTCAGGTCGGCGTCGTCCGGCACGTCATATCCGGCGCCGGCGAAGACGCCCAGCGCTTTGTCCTGCAATCGTCCTTTGGGTATCGCAATGCGCATGTCGTTCAATCCAGATCGTCGATGGTGAATGTGAAGCCGATGGCCGCGGCGCGTTGGCCGAAGCGCTCATAGAGGTTGTCGTAGCGGCCGCCCTGCGCCACTTTCGCGCGCGACGGGCCGGCGTAGACGCGGAAGCGGAGGCCGGTGTAGTAGCCGATGTCTTCGATGTCGTCGAGGTGGAGGGCGAAGGTGTCATCGCCCGCCAGTGCATCGCCGATCGCGCTGAGCCGCGCCGCGGCCTCGGGAGCGAACGGCGCGACGTCATCGAGCGTCGCTTCTCCCGAGATGAGCTTCGCCACGATCGTCTGCAGCGCTGCCGGTACGCCCGAGGTCATGCGCTTGGCCGAAAGCGCCTCGCGGACCGCGGGGGATTGCGCGATCAGGGCCGCGGCGATGGAGACGTCGTTGTAGACGATGGCCGGCTCGCTGGCCAACCCGGCGGCGAGGCGGAGCATGGCTAAATCGGCGTCGGGGGAATCGTCTCCGATGATCTCCGCGCCGATCTGGAACAGCTCCCGGTTCGCGCCGAGCCGCGAGGCTTCGACGCGGATGACGTCGCCGCGATAGAAGAGCCGCAGCGGCAGGCTTTCCTCCGCGATCGAAGGCGCCAGCGCGCGGGCCAGCATCGGGGTGAAGTCGGCGCGGATGGCTACCAGGTCACCTTCGCGATCGACGAATCGATAACTCTGTTTCGCGGCCGTGCCGCCAGTGAGCGTCGCGTACGGTTCGACATAATCGATGATCGGCAGGACGACTTCGTGGAACCCGGCGCCGGCGAACGTATCGACGAAGCGGGCCTCGATGCGGCGCCGCCGCGCCGTCTCTTCGACCAGCAACGGGTGAACGCCTGTCGGATATCTCGTGTTTGTGGCCATAAAGTCAAAAACCTCTTCCCCGCATCGGAGAAGAGGTTCAGGTCAGTCGGCTTTTGTCTTCGCTGAGCGCCCCTTGTCCGATCGGGGCGCGTGCGGCACCCCTTACATCACGTGGTGATGCTGGTGGTGGTGCGCCTGAGCAAAGTCGGTATTCATCGGGTGGCGAAGTGTAGAGACGGTTGTGCGGCGTGTCAAATTCCGGCCGCTTCAGTGCTTCACACCGCGAACGCGTGCCTCCACCATTCGCAGGGACTGACTGCCCTTTTCGTAGCGCGTGTCTCCCGAGTAGGCGAGGGTCAGTGTGTGCTGGCCGGCGGAGAGGTTGATTAGCTTCACCTCCGCCTCCGCGACGCCGGGTGATGTGGTGGAGAGGGACGCCGGCGTTGCCGGGATGACGCCGGGCTCGCTGACAGTGATGGTGCCTGTCGGAGCGGCTGAAGGGGATCCGGTGACGCGGATATGCACGGTGGCCGTCGTGCCGGCTCTCGCTGCTCCGGCCATCATGGTGACAAAACCGGTGTTGCTGATGACATTGAGGTTCAACGTCATCGGAAGGAAGTTTGTGTCTCCGCCGTAGGCGATGGTGATCGGGTTCGAGCCGACCTCCTCGGGGTAGTACGTCAGCGGAGCCTGCTGTCGAACGCCAGGTATGAGCGTCACACGTCCGAGCTCGTGCCCTTTCGACGTCAGCGTCACGGTGCCTGTCGCAGTCTCGCCGGTGAACGGGACGGTGCCAACACTGTTGATGGTGTAGACCACCGGCTGATCGAAGCGGTCGCCAATGTTTTGAGAAAGCTGAATTCCTGCCGGCCAGCGCGGTTTGGTTCCGAGAGGCAGGACATCGACGGCGAGCGTGTAAAACAGCGTGCCGGCTCTCGAGATGCGGATCGTGCTTGTGCCCGGGCTCAGCCCGCTGGCGACGAACGTCGCCAGGCCTGAAGCCTGAACGGTCACGGCCGCCGGAACGGAAAGGACCGAGGGACTGGAAGATTCGACGGTCAGGCTCGTGCCCGCCAGGCTGGTAGAGACGGAAAACCAGACGTTCCCCTTGGAGCCCGGATTGAGATAGAGCGCGTCCATAACGATCGCGCCGTTGATCGTCCACCCGACGCTGTTGTTCGATGGCTGCGGATCGCGTTGATGCTCCTTGGCGGTCGCTGACAGGTATTGCTGGCCGCTGCCTAGCGCGTTCATCACCCGCGCACGCGCCGTTGCACCGGACGCGAGCTGAGACAGCTTCGGCGCACAGCGGAAGCAGCCGAGTGTGAACGCCTCGCCAGGTGTTTGCGTTGCCGCGATACTGATGTTCGTCGCCGCACGAGGGCCGCCGTTTGTGGCATTGGCAAGGACGTCCAGCGTTTCGGGGAAGAGTGAGAAATCGAGCGACAGCGAGAGATCGGCCGTCTGATCGTCATCGTCGATGATTGCGAACCCCGCCGATTTCTCGAGTCTCGCGCCCGCGGGGTTGCGCAGCGTGACGAAGAACACCTCGTTGTTCTCGGGCGTCACGTCGCCGCGCACGTTGACGTCGATGCTCTTCGATGTCTCGCCGGCCGCGAAGGTCAACGTGCCAGATACGGAGTCGTAGTCGCTGCCGCCGGTAGCCGTGTCGTCGGACGTCGCGTAGTCGACGGTGATCGTCTGCGCGGACGGCGGCGACATCGTCACCGTGAACCGCGCGGTCTTTGTTCCCGCATCGCCCTCGGCGAGGCGAAGGTCGTTGATCGTCAGCCGAGGCGTCGATGGGAGCGGCACGGCCCACAACTCGTTTCCGGCGGCCAGGGTCGCGGCGGTGAAGTAGACACGCTCGCCTGCCCGCGTGAACAGCTTCGGACTGCTGCTGCCGGGCGACAGAAAGTTGCCGGGGGAAGTCGCGGTCTCGACGTCCGCAACGAGTCTGGTTCCCTCCGCCGTTCCGTCGGTCACCCATGGCTCGTTGCCGTGCAGTGCGTCGAACGCCGCGAAGTAGGCCAGGCCGGCGATGCTGGTCATCTCGGTCGGGCCCGAGTTCGGTTCGCCCGTACGAATGTCGAGCAGAAGATGAGTGCCCTCCGCCGTGCCATCGCTGACCCACGGCTCCTGGCCGGTAGCGAACACGCCCGCGACGAAGATCACGCGGTCGCCGGCCGCGGTCATCGTCCCGCCTGGTGTAGCCGGAAGCGAGTGCGTGCCCGACGGCGTGCCGTCGGTGACCCAGAGTTGCGTTCCGACGATGAAAAAGACATTCTGTCCCGCCGTCGTCAGCGTGCTGATCGTGTCGGTGAAGGATTTGACTTCGGTCGTGCCTTCGAACGTACCGTCGCTGCGCCACAGCGCCGTGCCATCGGTGGTCTTCTTGATGAAGTAGAGCCGGCCGCCCATGACCGCCTGGCCGATCAACGCCGGCTGAACCAGATCGGGAACCACCGCATACGTACCGTCCACGGTTCCGTCGCTCGTCCAAAGGCCGCCGTTGCTGAAGAACATCGCGCGGCCGGCAACTTCGGAAAAGCCGTTTCCCGGGATGCCGAGCGAGACCGCGGGCGCGCCGGGTGCCGTGGTGGTAACCCACAAGACGGTCGTGGAGCTGAGGCCGGGTGTGACGCTCGCGAAGATCTTGTCGCCCATCACGAAGCTGATGAAAAAGACCGAGTTGATGGGAAAACGCTTCGCGAATTCCGTCGCGGCGACCGTTCCTTCCGGCGTGCCATCGCTGGTCCAGAGGCTGCCGTCAGATTTCGAGAAGAAGAACGAATTGCCCGCCAGGGTGAATTTGGGCGATGAGGGTCCATCGGTGAGCTTGACTGTTCCCCCGGACGTGCCATCCGTACGCCAGAGCCATCGCGTCAGTGCAAAGGTATTGTTGGTTACGGTGCCGGTGCCGTCCCACGCGCCGAAGAAGAGCGAATTACCGATGGCGGTAAGAGTGCTCGGGTCGGACGACGGCTCCGAATCGATGGCGATGTTCTCCAGCATCGACGTTCCGGCGTCGGTGCCGTCGCTCTTCCAGGGCTCGTAGCCATTCTGCGAATTGGCACCGGCGAAGTAGAGGACGCCGTCGATGTTCGTCAGTACGGCGCCGCCGAGGAAGGAGGTACCAACGGCGAGACGCTGTGAGGTCTTTACCTGTTTCGTTCCGGTATCCGTTCCGTCGGTGACCCAGAGTGTGCGGTCCGTTCCGTTTGATGCTACGAAAAATACCTGGGCACCAACGGCGACCATCCCCTCCGGTGCGCTCCCCTCACTTCCCGGCAGGATGTCGCGCACGATCGCTGTACCGGCCTCGGTGCCGTCCGTCTTCCAGAGCTCCCGTCCTTCCGAAACAGTCGTCGCCGCGAAATACGCCACGTTGCCAGCCACCGCGATCGAGGAGGATGCGCTCACGCTTCCGTCCGGCCCCGGATTGATCTCGCGCACGAGGTGCGTTCCGGCAGCAGTGCCGTCGGTGATCCACAACTCCCCTCCGTGCTGTGCATCGAGACCGGTGAAGAGAATGCGATCTCCAAAGAGAGTCAAACCGGCGATCGAGTTTCCTCCTCCCGGCGCGGTCTCCGCGATTAAATGCGTTCCCGCGTCGGTACCGTCGCTCACCCACGGCTCGATTCCTGTCTGATCGGTATACGCGACCAGGAACATACGGGGACCAGCGACGAGAGCCTCGGAGACGACGATCGATGGGCTTACGACGACCGTGCCCGCCTCGGTACCGTCGCTCTTCCAAAAACCGCCGCTGGCGGTTCCGAAGTAGACCAGGTCGTTGAACACCACGAACGATCGAGGGTCGGAACCGTTGGCGCCCGGCACGAGGTCCTTGAGCAGCCTCGTTCCGGCGTTCGTCCCGTCGGTGATCCAAAGCTCACGTCCGTGCGCGTTGTCGCCGGCCGAGAAGAGCATCTTGTCGTGATAGGCAACCCGGTCGCCCGGCGAAAATGATGTTTTGCCTTCGAAGTTCCCGACAAACGTGGTTCCGACGTTCGTACCGTCCGTGCTCCAAAGATCCTGGCCGGGAACGAAGGAGGTGGTCTGGGCATTGAAGAGCAGTTTTCCGTTGACGACGATGAACCTCGACGGATTGGAGGAGTCCAGTCCGCCATTGATGTCCTTGATCGCGGTGGTGCCGGCCGCTGTGCCGGTGGCCCACAGCTCGGTGCCGGGCGTTAATGAGTGGTTGTCCGTGGCCGCGAAATAAACGCGCGCACCGAAGCGGGTGAAACCGTGCGGGGTCGACGAGGCGGGACTGGTCGTGGAGACCGGATTGAGGTCTTTGACCAGATACGGCGTTTGCGCCGCAAGCGGAAGAGACACCAGGAACAGGAGCAACGGAACGGTTTTCCGCATGGGCAGTAGCTTTCTTCGAAAGGGCGAAGTCTAACATTGGCCCCAATTACAATGCGCCCCATGACTCTCGACGAACAGCTCGACTTCCTCGGCAAGGGGACGGTCGATTTCATCGAACGCAACGATCTGAAAGCGAAGCTTGCCCGCGGCAAGCCGCTCACCGTGAAGGTCGGTTTCGATCCGACCGCGCCCGACATCCACCTCGGCCACACCGTCGTGATCCGGAAGATGAAGCACTTCCAGCAGCTCGGGCATCGCGTCATCTTCCTGATCGGCGATTTCACCGGCCTGATCGGCGATCCCACCGGCAAGAAGGCCACGCGTCCGGCGCTCTCGCGCGAGGAGATCGCGCAGAACGCCGAGACCTACAAGCAGCAGATCTTCAAGATCCTCGATCCGAAGACGACCGAGATTCGCTTCAACTCCGAATGGCTCGGCGCGCTCGGTTCCGAGGGGATGATCCGTCTGGCGGCGAAATACACGCTGGCGCGGATTCTCGAGCGCGACGATTTCCGCAAACGCTTCGACAACCATCAGCCGATCGCCATCCACGAGCTTCTCTACCCGCTGGCGCAGGGCTACGACTCGGTCGCGCTAAAGGCTGACGTGGAGATGGGCGGCACCGACCAGCTTTTCAATCTCCTCGTCGGCCGCGATCTGATGCGCGAGTACGGCCAGGAGCCGCAGGTGGTCATCACCACGCCGCTGATCGAAGGACTCGATGGCGTCGAGAAGATGTCGAAGTCCCTCGGCAACTACATCGGCATCAACGAAGATCCCGGCTCGATGTTCGGCAAGGTGATGTCGATCTCCGACGAGTTGATGTGGAAGTACTACACGCTCTGCACCGACCTGACCCCGGCCGAGATCGCGGCGAAGAAAGCCGAGTCGCATCCGATGGACGCCAAGCGCGAGCTGGCCAAATCGATCATCCGCGATTTCCATGACGCCAGTGCCGCCGACGCTGCCGAACAGGAGTTCCGCCGCGTCTTCAGCGAGCGCCAGGCGCCGGCGGAGATCGAAGAGGTGACCCTGCCGTCTGCGAGCGAGCCGCAATTGCTCTCGAAGATCATCGTCGCCGCGGGCTTGTCGGAATCGAACAAAGACGCCCAGCGTGTGATCGCGCAGGGTGGGGTACTCGTCGACGACGCGAAAGTGAGCAACCCGCGCGCCACGCTCGATTCGACGCGCGGCAAGGCTTATGTGCTGAAAGTGGGCAAGCGGCGCTTCGCGAAGATCACGTTCGAGACAAAGTAAAAAGGGACGAGGGTTGCCCCTCGTCCCTCATCCCTGCTTCACAACCCCTGTCTCACCGGATGTTCACTGGGATCGTGATGATCTCGGTCGCGCCGTCGGCGGTGACGCGGATCTTCAGGTTCAGCGTGGTGCCGGCGGTATTGGCGCTCGGGGACCAGGCGATGCCGCCGCGGGTGTCGAAGAAGCGCAGCTCGGGCGGGGCGTTGAGCAGCTCGAACGTCGCCGGGGTGGTGGAGTTGACCACCACGCGGAAGGCGATCGGCCAGGTGCCGGTCTGGACGTCGATGGAGTGATCGAGCACGCCGTCATGATTCGCGTCGGACACGCTGATCCGGCCGCTGTCGCCGAAGTCGACGCCGGCGAAGTTGATGCGCAAATCGGCGCGGGCCAGCACGCCCGGAACGTAGGTCGGATCCCCCGAGGCCTCGTTGACGATGCTGCCGTAGGCGAGGGCGCGCCCGCTGGTCACCACGGCGTGCACCGTGTCGTTGTCCGCGGGTGTCTTGGCGAAGAGCGTGGCGATGCCGTTGCCATACTGAATCTGCTCGCCGGAGAGGTACGGAACTTCTTTCGTCGCCGCGACGGTGCCGTCGGCGCGAATGAGCTCCCACTGCACGGTGGCGGCGTTGATGGCGTAGACGCCGAAGTTGAAGTGCGCCTGCGTCGCTGACGACGGCCCGCTGAGGACGAAAATGCTGCCGGTGTCGGGCGCGCCGGCCAGATCGATGGCCGGGATGTCCTGTCCGAACTCGCCGTTCGGCGACTTGTTGAACGTGCGCGAACTGACGGTCAGCTTCTGGGCGAAGGCGCTGTCGAACGTGACTTCGATCGCGCCGGTAGCGGTGGAGCGGCCGAAGCGGTTGGCCACGATGTCGGCGATGGTGATCGTCGCCCGAGGAGCGACGTCCACGGTGGTGGTCCCGGCGGCGCCGAAATTGTCGTGGAAGGTGAGCGTCGCGGTGATGGTGTTGACGCTGGTGTTGTGAAGCGTGAGCTCGGTCTGCCAGTGGCTGTCATTCGATCCCGGGCCGGTGCCGGAAGCGGGGATGACCAGCGTGGTGGCGCTGGCGGCGAGCGGCAGAAGTGCGGCGGCGATGGTGGCGATGATGCGTTTGAGGTTCATTCGGTTTTCTCCTTCGTTTGTTGCGCTCTGGTACGCAGGCACGAAAAAGAGTGTCTAGAATTTTATGCGATCACAGCATCACAATGCGATGTGATAAATAGACACGAAAAACGCACACGCGCAGCCGCATTGGGCAGCCGCAGTCGTGTGCGTTTGGCGGTCGTTGATACGCGGCGTGGGGGGAAAGCGTTGGGGCTTTCGGCATTGTCGGTGGTTGGGTCACTGCTGGGAGCGCGGACGTCTCGTCCGCCGTACTTGGCAGCATCCTGCCTAACTGCGGGCGAGACGCCCGCGCTCCCAGGAACCATCGACAACCATCCCGATATACTCCCGCCCCCATGCCCATTCCGCTGCTCGATCTCAAACTGCAGTACGCCACCATTCGCGAGGAAGCGCTTCGCGTCACCGGCGAGGTTTATGACTCGCAGTACTTCATCCTCGGGCCGCGCGTCGATGCCTTCGAACGCGATTTCGCGGCTTATTGCCAGAGCAAACACTCCGTCGGCGTTTCGTCGGGGACCGATGCGCTGCTCATCGCGCTCATGGTTCTCGGCGTTGGCCCTGGCGACGAGGTCATCGTTCCCGCCTATTCGTTCTTCGCCACCGCCGGCGTCGTCGCCCGGCTCGGCGCCACGCCCGTGTTCGTCGACATCGATCTGGACGACTACAACCTCGATCCGAAGCAGATCGAGGCGCGCATCACCTCGAATACGAAGGCGATCATGCCAGTGCACCTGTACGGGCAGTGCGCGGCGATGGATGAGATCAACCGCATCGCCGCGAAGCACAGCCTTGCCGTCGTCGAAGACGCGGCGCAGGCGGTCGGGGCGGAGTACGACGGCCGCCGCGCGGGCGTGCTCGGCACGATGGCGGCGTTCTCCTTTTTCCCTTCCAAGAACCTCGGCGCGTTCGGCGATGCCGGCGCCGTGACCTGCGAGGACGACGCGACCTACGAAAAGCTGATCGACTTCCGCGTTCACGGTATGCGGCCGAAGTACTACCACCGCTACGTCGGCGGCAACTTCCGCATCGATGCGCTGCAGGCGGCCATCCTCCACATCAAGCTGCCGTACCTCGAGGGATGGTCGGAGGGACGGCGCAAGAACGCGGCCACCTACGCGGAGCTTTTCGCCGATGCGAACCTTGGCGATCGCATCGTCCTCCCGCGCGAGCTGGCCGGACGGCGGCACATCTACAACCAGTACATCGTCCGCTTCACGGATGACGCGACGCGCGATCGCGTCATGAACCATCTCAAGAGCGCCGGTATCGGCTGCGAGGTCTACTACCCGCTCACGCTCCCGCAGCAGGAGTGCTTCACCGAGGTCCCGTCGGCCGGCGATCCGTTCCCTCATTCGGACGTCGCCGCGGCGACGACGCTGGCCATCCCGATCTTTCCGGAATTGACGAAGGATCAGATGGCGGAAGTGGTTCGGGAGATAGGAAGAGCACTGGCGTAACGGTTATCGGTTGTCGGTGCTCAAATAATTTCGACCTCCGACACCCGAGCACCAACAACCGAGCACCGAGCACCGAAATGATCCCCCTCCGCCACACCGTCCCCCTTCAAAGGAAGCCGATCGTTACGCGGGCTCTGGTCATCGCCAACGCGATCATTTTCCTGACGCAGCTTTGTCTCGGGCAGCGGACGGAGATGCTCATCAACGCCTTCGGGTTCATTCCGGCGCGGCTGGTTCATCCGGCAGCGTATGGCTACTCGATGTTCGAGGTGGCGGTCACGCTCATCACCTCGCTCTTTCTGCACGGCGGATTCGTGCACCTCATGGGCAACATGATTTACCTCTGGGTCTTCGGCGGTGCGGTTGAAGACGTCCTGGGGCACGTCCGTTACATCCTCTTCTTCGTTCTCTGCGGCGTGATCGGCAGCCTCACGCACACCATGCTCTTCCCGGCGTCGACCATTCCCTCGATCGGCGCCTCCGGGTCCATCGCCGGAATTCTGGGCGCGTTTCTGGTCTTGAGGCCGCGGGCGCGGATCCTCACCCTGCTTCCGCTGATCGTTTACTGGGCCATGGTCGAGATCAGGGCGGTGTTCCTGCTGGCGGTCTGGTTCGCCATGCAGTTCTTCAACGGCTTCCTCTCCATCGCCGCGGCGCATCGGACGCAGGAGGTGAACGGCATCGCCTGGTGGGCGCACGTAGGCGGATTCGTCTTCGGGGCCGTAGTAGGAGCCATCGCGCGACGAAGTTTGCCGCGTGTGACACCATACGATTTCAAAGGAGTGGACGTTTGAAAAAGGGAATCATTCTCGCGGGCGGCTCGGGCACACGGCTGTATCCGATGACGTCCGCGATGTCGAAGCAGCTCCTGCCGGTGTACGACAAGCCGATGATCTATTACCCGCTGACGACGCTCATGCTCGCCGGCATCACCGACTTTCTGATCATCACCACGCCGGAGGATCAGGCCAGCTTCCAGAAACTCCTCGGCAGCGGCTCGCAGTGGGGCGTCAAACTGTCGTACGCGGCGCAGCCGGAGCCGGGCGGGCTGGCGCAGGCCTTTCTCATCGGCCGCGACTTCGTGGCCGGCGAGCCGAGCTGCCTGATTCTTGGCGACAACATCTTCTACGGTCACGGCCTCCCGGACTCGCTCCGCCGCGCCGCGGAAGGCGACAGCGGCGCGACGGTCTTCGTCTATCGCGTCCCCGATCCCGAACGCTACGGTGTCGCCGAATTCGACGATCGCGGGCGGGCCATCAGCATCGAAGAGAAGCCGGAGAACCCGCGCTCCAACTTCGCCGTCACGGGCCTCTACTTTTACGACGAGCGCGTTTGCGACTTCGCCGCGAATCTGACGCCGTCGAAACGCGGTGAGCTCGAGATCACCGACCTCAATCGGGTCTATCTCCAGATCGGCGAATTGCGCGTCGAGCAGCTCGGGCGCGGCTTCGCCTGGTTCGACACCGGAACGCAGGAGTCGCTGCTGCAGGCGGCAAACTTCGTCGAGACCGTGGAGTTGCGGCAGGGGCTGAAGATTGCGTGTCCCGAGGAGGTCGCGTACTACCTCGGGCTGATCGATGCCGGGCAGCTGCGTGAGCTGGCCACGAAGCTGGCCCGCAGCACCTACGGCCGCTACCTGCACACCCTGCTCGACGAGCAGGCGCAGCGCGCGGCGCGAGCCACTTCATGAGCAAACACGTCGTCGTCACGGGTGGCGCCGGCTTCATCGGCTCCAACATCGCCGACGCCTACATCGCACGCGGCTGGCGCGTGACCATCATCGACAACCTATCCGCCGGCGACCGGCGCAACGTGAGCTCGCGCGCGGAGTTTCACCAGCTCGACATCCGCGACGCTGCCGCCGGCGATCTCATTCGCCAGCTGAGGCCGGACGTCATCAGCCACCACGCCGCGCAGATGGACGTTCGCAGATCGGTCGAAGATCCTGCCGCCGATGCCGACGTCAACGTCGTCGGCTCGCTGCGGATCCTGGAAGCGGCCGTCGGCGCGGCGGTGAAGCGCTTCGTGTTCGCATCGACCGGCGGCGCCATCTACGGCGAACCGATTGGCGATCTGCAGGATGAATCGCATCCGACCGCGCCGCTCTCGCCGTACGGCTGCGCCAAGCTCGCCGTCGAGCACTACCTGCACTACTACCGCGTCGTGCACGGGCTCTCCTCGGTCGCGCTGCGGTACGCCAACGTCTACGGACCGCGGCAGAGCGCGCATGGCGAGGCGGGCGTCGTGGCCATCTTCGCGGGGCAGTTGCTCGACGGCCAGCGGTCGACCATCAACGGCAACGGAACGCAGACGCGCGATTTCGTCTACGTCGACGACGTCGTGGCCGCAAACCTGGCCGCCTCCGAAGCCGAGTGGCAGGGGGAGTACAACGTCGGAACCGGCATCGAGACCTCGGTCAACGAACTGTACGCGTCGCTGGCCTCGATCGCCGGCAGCGACCTGGCGGCGGCGCACGGCCCGGCGAAGGAAGGCGAACAGCTTCGCAGCGTTCTCGACGCCAGCCGGTTGCGCAAACTGGCCAGCCTTCCGGAGCGAACGCAATTGCGCGAGGGCCTGGCGAAGACCTTCGCCTGGATGCGCGACGCCGGGAGATCGCGATGATCATCACGCGCAGCCCTCTGCGGATCAGTCTCGGCGGCGGCGGAACCGACCTGCCGTCGTACTACGAAAAGTTCGGCGGATTTCTCATCGCCGCGGCCATCGACCGCTACGTCTACGTCACCATCAACCGCCCCTTCGGCGCCGGCATCCGGCTGAAGTACTCCGACATCGAGAACGTCGACACGGTCGAGGAAGTGCGCCATCCCATCCTCCGGGAAGCGTTGCGGATGATGAACCTGCGCACGCCGCAGATCGAGATCACCACACTCGCGGAGATCCCCTCGGGTACCGGACTCGGCTCGTCCGGCAGTTTCACCACCGCGCTGGTCAAGGCGCTCTACGCGCATCGCCGGCGGCTGCTGCATTCGAGCGAGGTGGCGCGGCTGGCTTGCGAGATCGAGATCGAGCGGCTGCACGAGCCGGTCGGCAAGCAGGATCAATACATCGCCGCGTACGGCGGTGTGACCTGTTTCGAGTTTCATCCCGACGGCTCGGTCCACGCGAAGCCGCTGTCGATCGAGATGGACACCCTCTTCGAGCTCGAAGACAACCTCCTGCTCTTTTTCACCGGTTTCTCGCGCAGCGCCGGAAGTCTGCTGCAGGATCAGAAAGCGCGTTCCGAGGTTGCCGATCCGGAGATGATCGAAAATCTGCACTACGTCAAAGACCTCGGGTACCGCAGCCAGCGCGCGCTCGAAGCGGGGAAATGCCACGAATTCGGCGAGCTGCTGCACGAGCATTGGGAGCACAAGAAGCGGCGGTCGAAGGGGATGAGCAACCCGAAAATCGACGAGTGGTACGAGCTCGGGCGGCGCAGCGGAGCGATCGGCGGAAAGCTCGTCGGCGCGGGCGGCGGCGGGTTCCTGATGTTCTACGCCGAGGATCGCAAGAACCTGCGGCAGGCAATGAGGGATGCCGGGCTGGAAGAGGTGCGCTTCCGGTTCGATTTCGAAGGGACCAAGGTGCTGATGTCGTAACGTGCCGCAGATACAATGCGCCCTCGCCCCATGAGCTATTCACAACAACACCTGGACGAAGCAACCGCGATCATCGCCAAGCTCGACGTCGAATCGATCGAGCGGACCGCCGCGCTTCTCGCTGACCTGCGCGAACGGCATGGCCGCCTTTTCCTCCTCGGCGTCGGCGGCAGCGCGGCCAACTGCTCGCACGCGGTCAACGACTTCCGCAAAATCTGCGGCATCGAGGCGTACGCCCCGACCGACAACGTCAGCGAGCTGACCGCGCGCACGAACGACGAAGGATGGCCCTCGGTGTTCATCGAGTGGCTCAAGATCAGCCGCCTCACTCCGAACGACCTGATTTTCATTCTCTCGGTCGGCGGCGGCAATCGCGAGAAGAACGTCAGTCCCAACCTCGTGGCCGCGCTCGAATACGGGAAAGAAGTCGGCGCGAAGATCTGCGGCATCGTCGGGCGCGACGGCGGCTACACGGCGACCGTTGCCGACGCCTGCGTCATCATCCCCACCGTCAATCCGCAGAACGTCACGCCGCACACGGAAGCGTTTCAGGCCGTGGTGTGGCACCTCTTGGTATCGCATCCGGTTCTGAAAGCAGCCGAGACGAAATGGGAATCGACCAGGTAATCATGCGCGCCGTCTTTCTCGACCGCGACGGCGTCATCAACCGCGCGCCCGTTCGCGACGGCAAACCGTATCCGCCCAACACCCTCGACGAGCTGGAAGTACTCGACGGCGTTCCGGACGCGCTGGCGAAGCTGCGCGACGACGGCTTTCGTTTGATCGTGGTCACCAACCAGCCCGACGTCGCCCGCGGTGCGCAGACGCGCGAGACCGTCGAGAGCATGCACGCGCAGCTGACCTCCGCGCTGCCGGTCGACGAGATCGTGACCTGCTATCACGATGGCGATGCCTGCGATTGCCGCAAGCCGAAACCTGGTGCGCTGCTCGAGGCCGCGCGGCGCCATGACATCGAGCTGGAGCGCTCGTTCATGGTCGGCGACCGCTGGCGGGACATCGAAGCGGGACAGCGCGCCGGCTGCCGCTGCCTTTTCGTCGATCGTGGATACCGCGAGCAGCAGCCGGCCGCGCCGTTCGTGCGCGTCGACTCGCTGGCTGCCGCGGCCGAATGGATTCTCGAGAACCAATGATGAAAACTGTCGAAGAGCTCACTGTCAAAATCTTTGCCGACGGCGCCGAAAAGGCCGGCATGCTGGAGATGTACGCCAAGCCGTACATCAAAGGCTTCACCACCAACCCGACGCTGATGCACAAGGCCGGGCTCACCGACTACCGCGCCTTCGCCCGCGACATCCTCGCGGCCATCCCCGACCGGCCCATCTCGTTCGAAGTCTTCTCCGACGAGTTCGGCGACATGGAGCGGCAGGCCCGCGAGATCGCCACGTGGGGTGACAACGTCTACGTCAAGATCCCGGTGACGAACACGCGCCGCGAGCCTGCCTACGATCTCGTGCGGCGTCTGGCCAGCGAAGGGGTCAAGCTCAACATCACCGCCATCATGACCATCGATCAGGTGCGCAACGTCGTCGATGCCGTGAAAGACGGCGCGCCGTCGTGCGTCTCCGTCTTCGCCGGCCGCATCGCCGACACCGGCCGCGATCCCGTTCCGATCATGAGCGAGTGCGTGTCGATCCTGAAGGCCGCGCCGCGGGCGGAGCTGATCTGGGCCAGCCCGCGCGAGCTGCTCAACATCATGCAGGCCGACGCCATCGGCTGCCACATCATCACCGTGACCAACGACATCCTCAAGAAGCTGTCGCTGGTCGGCAAGGACCTCGGTGATTACTCGCTCGACACGGTGAAGATGTTCTTCGACGACGGACGGAAGGCAGGTTTCACGCTTTGATTTTCGTCACCGGCGCGGCCGGCTTCATTGGCTTCCATGTCGCGAAACGTCTGCTCGAACGCGGTGATCAGGTCGTCGGAATCGACAACCTCAACGACTACTACGATCCGGCGCTGAAGCACGCCCGGCTGGAGATTCTGCGGCAGTTCGATCGCTTCGAGTTCGTCCTCGCCGACGTCTCCGACCGCGATGCCATCGCGGAGCTGTTCGCGCGCCACAAGCCGGAGCGCGTCGTCCACCTGGCGGCGCAGGCGGGCGTGCGCTACTCGCTCACCAATCCGCACGCTTACACCGAGAGCAACATCACCGGCTTTCTCAACATCCTCGAAGGGTGCCGCCACAACGCCGTCGAGCATCTGACGTACGCCTCCTCCAGCTCGGTCTACGGCGCCAACACGAAGCAGCCGTTCTCGGAGCAGGACAACGTCGATCATCCCGTCTCGCTCTACGCGGCGACGAAGAAAGCCAACGAGCTGATGGCGCACACGTACGCGCATCTCTTCGGCGTCGCCTCCACCGGCCTGCGCTTTTTTACCGTCTATGGACCGTGGGGCCGGCCGGACATGGCGCTGTTCCGCTTCACACGCGGCATCCTGGCCGGCGAGCCGATCCCGGTGTTCAACCAGGGAAAAATGATTCGCGACTTCACCTACGTCGACGACATCGTCGAAGGGGTCATCCGCGTCCTCGATCGCCGTGCCGAGCCCGATCCCAACTGGACCGGCGCCGCTGCGAATCCGGCCCGGAGCAGTGCGCCGTATCGCATCTTTAACATCGGCAACAACCGGCCGGTGCTGCTTCTCGACTTCATCACCGCGCTCGAGCGCGCGCTGGGACGGAAGGCGCAACTCGATCTCCTGCCGATGCAGCCCGGCGACGTCGTCTCGACGCAGGCGGACGTCACGGCTCTGGAAGAGTCCGTCAGCTTCCGCCCGGTGACCACGATCGAGGAAGGAATTGCCCGATTTGTGGCTTGGTACAAAAACTACTTTCAAATCCCGGAGACTACGTGACCACCGCAACGACTGACGTTCAAACGCTCGACACCTTCCTGGAGGCGGTCCGCACGCGCACCGCCGTCGTCGGCGTAATCGGACTCGGATACGTCGGCCTGCCGCTCGTGCTGCTGTTCGGCGAGGAAGGCTTCCCGGTCATCGGCTTCGACGTCGATGACAAGAAAACCACCGCCCTGAACCGCGGCGATTCGTATATCAAACACATCGGCGTGGAGCGGATTCGGCGCGCCTTCAACGGCGACCGGGTCGTGGCCACGACCAACTTCGATCGCCTGGCCGAATGCGACGCCATCATCATCTGCGTCCCCACGCCCCTCGGCGTTCATCGCGAGCCCGACCTGAAGTACATCCGCATGACCGCGGAGGCCATTGCAGAGCGCGTTCGTCCCGGCCAGCTGATCGTGCTCGAATCGACCACCTATCCCGGCACCACGCGCGAGGAATTGCTGGAGCGTTTCGAGAAAAAGGGCGTGACCTGCGGACGCGACTACTTCCTGGCCTTTTCGCCCGAGCGCGAAGATCCCGGCAACGAGCACTTCAACACCAGGACCATTCCCAAGATCGTCGGCGCGATCGACAAGCCCTCGCTCACGGCCGCGCAGGCGCTCTACGCCTCGGTCATCGATCGCGTGGTGACCGTCTCGTCCACCGAGGTGGCGGAGTCGGCCAAGCTGCTGGAGAACATCTTCCGCGCGGTCAACATCGCCCTGGTCAACGAAATGAAAGTGGTCTTCGACCGTATGGGGATCGACGTCTGGGAAGTGATCGATGCGGCCAAGACCAAACCGTTCGGCTTCATGCCCTTCTATCCCGGGCCGGGCCTGGGCGGTCACTGCATTCCGCTCGATCCGTTCTATCTGACCTGGAAGGCGGCGGAGTTCGGCACCTGGGCGCGTTTCATCGAGCTGGCCGGCGAGATCAACACGTCGATGCCGCGCTACGTGATCGATCGCACCACCGAGGCCATCAACAAGATCGGCAGGAGCATCGTCGGCGCGAAGGTGCTGGTGCTCGGCCTTTCGTACAAAGCCGATATCGACGACGATCGCGAGTCGCCTTCCTTCGAGCTCATCGAGCTGCTCCAGGAGCGCGGCGCCGTCGTCTCGTACTGCGATCCGTACGTTCCCGTGGCCCGGCGCGGACGGAAGCACGACATTCACCTCAGCTCCGTGCCATGCACGCCGGAGGAGTTGGCGACGTACGACGCGGTGCTGATCTCGACCGCGCATTCGCAGTTTGCCGATCCGAAGCTCTACGCCTCGGCGAAGCTGGTCATCGACACGCGCAACATCGTTCCGCGCGACGCCGGCATCAACGTCGTTCGCGCCTAGGTGACGATCGTGACGGCCAGCGCACGGCGAACGGCTCTCATCACCGGCATCACCGGGCAGGACGGCTCGTACCTGGCCGAGCTCCTGATCGAAAAGGGCTATGTGGTGCACGGCATCATCCGCCGCTCGTCGTCCTTCAACACGGCGCGCATCGAATCGATCTATCAGGATCCGCAGGAAGAGGAACGCCGGCTGATCCTGCACTACGGCGATCTGAACGACAGCTCGTCATTGAATCGCATCCTCCGCATCGTAAACCCCGATGAGATCTACAACCTCGGCGCGCAGAGTCACGTGAAGGTCTCGTTCGATACCCCCGATTACACCGGCGAGGTCACCGGCCTCGGCGCCACCCGGCTGCTGGAAGCAATCCGCGAGCTGCAGATCCGGCCGCGGATCTATCAGGCGTCGTCGTCGGAAATGTTCGGCAAGGTGACCGAGACGCCGCAGAACGAGCGCACGCCGTTCTACCCGCGCAGTCCGTACGGCGCGGCGAAGGTTTACGCCTACTGGATGACGGTGAATTATCGCGAGGCGTACGGCCTCTTCGCCGTCAACGGCATCCTGTTCAATCACGAGTCGCCGCGGCGCGGAGAGACGTTCGTTTCGCGCAAGGTGACCCGCGCCGCCGGCCGCATCAAACACGGCCATCAGGATCGCCTCTACCTCGGCAATCTCGACGCGCGCCGCGACTGGGGCTATGCGAAGGATTACGTCGAGGCCATGTGGCGGATGCTGCAGCAGGACGAGCCGGAAGATTTCGTCATCGCAACCGGCAAGACGCACACGGTGCGCGAATTCTGCGAGCTGGCGTTCACGCGCGCCGGAATCGGCATCGAATGGCGCGGCGCGGGCTTCGACGAAAAAGGTTTCGAGCGCGGCAGCGATCGTGTGCTCGTCGAGATCGATCCGCGTTACCTGCGCCCGACCGAAGTCGATCTCCTCCTCGGCGATGCCTCGAAAGCGAAGGCAAAACTCGGCTGGTCCCCCGCCACGTCGTTTGAAGAGCTGGTCGATCTCATGGCCGACAGCGATCTCGAGCTCGCCGCGAACGAGGCGCTGCTCAGGAAGCGCTCATGAGCGCCTTCTGGCCGGATCGCCGCGTCCTGCTGACCGGCGGAAACGGCTTTCTCGGAAGCGTCATCCGCGAGCGCATCGCCAGCAAGAATCCCGAGGCACTCTTCACCCCGCGCCGCAGCGAGCTCGATCTGCGCGATGTCGCTGCCGTCCGCGCCTGGCTGCAGGAGAACCGGCCGAACCTGGTCATCCACGCGGCTGGCGTCGTTGGCGGCATCGGCGCGAATCGCAAGCATCCCGGCCTCTACTTCTACGAAAACGCGGTGATGGGAATCCACCTCATCGAAGAGGCGCGGCTGGCGGGCGTGGAGAAATTCGTCTGCCTCGGCACCGTCTGCGCCTATCCGAAATTCGCGCCGGTGCCGTTCCGCGAAGACGATCTCTGGAATGGATACCCCGAGGAGACCAACGCGCCGTATGGCATCGCCAAGAAAGCGCTGCTCGTCCAGCTGCAGGCCTATCGCGACGAGTACGGCTTCAACGGCATCTTCCTTCTGCCGGTGAATCTCTACGGCCCGCGCGACAACTTCGACCTCGAGTCCAGCCACGTCATCCCCGCCATGATCCGCAAGTTCCTGGAGGCCCGCGATCGCGGCGATGCCACCGTCACGCTCTGGGGCGACGGCTCCCCGACCCGCGAGTTCCTCTACGTCGACGATGCCGCCGAGGGAATCGTCATCGCCGCCGAAAACTACGACAAAGCCGATCCGGTAAACCTCGGCAGCGGCGAAGAAATCTCCATCCGCGACTTGGCGCGCACCATCGCCGAAACCATCGGATTCCGCGGCGAAATCGTCTGGGATACGACGAGAGCCAACGGCCAGCCCCGCCGCAAGCTCGATGTCTCCCGCGCTGCCGCGGAGTTCGGCTTTCACGCGAGCACGTCGATGAAAGAGGGGATGGCGAAGACGATTGGGTGGTACGAAGCGAATCGCTAACGTACTCTGTCTGCATAAGACCCCGGAGTCGTTTGCATAAGACCTTGGGGGTCCTTTGCATGACACCCCGAGATCTTTGCATGACACCCCGGAGTGCTTTGCATGACCCCCCCCGAGTGCTTTGAATGACACCCTGGAGTCCTTTGCATGACACCCCGGAGTGCTTTGCATGACACTCCCGAGTCCTTTGCATGAGACTCCGAGTGCTTTGCATGAGACTCCGAGTGCTTTGCATGACACCCCGGAGTCCTTTGCATGAGACTCCGAGTGCTTTGCATGACACCCCGGAGTCCTTTGCATGAGACTCCGAGTGCTTTGCATGACACCCCGGAGTCCTTTGAATGACACCCTGGAGTGCTTTGCATGACACCCCGGAGTGCTTTGAATGACACCCTGGAGTCCTTTGCATGACACCCCGGAGTCCTTTGCATGACACTCCCGAGTCCTTTGCATGAGACTCCGAGTGCTTTGCATGACACCCCGGAGTCCTTTGCATGACACCCAGGAGTGCTTTGCATGACACCCCAGAGATCTTTGCGTGACTCCCCGGGGTTCTTTGCATGACCCCCCCGAGTACTTTGCATGAGACCGTAATCTTCTTATGGTTCAACGAGTTGCGTTTTTTCATCGCCCGACCCCTTGACGACGCAATAGCGAGCTTAAACTTTTGGCCACGCAGAGGGGACGCCTGAGTCCTAGCGTCCGAGTCTCGAGCCAGGCAGCTGATCCCGCTCGTGGAACAAATGCGCGAAAGCTATCGCCGCGATTACGGAACAGACATTCCGAAGAGGTGATGCGCACGCCTTAGTCAGCGACGTGCTTTGCATCCGATGTTTCACGCGGAGACGCGGAGATCGCGGAGTACAGCAGGTTTTCAGTCTTCTCCGCGTTCTCCGCGCCTCCGCGTGAACCCATCGCCTTCAGACCGCCGATACTGGGGCGCTCGGCTCGATCGGCGATGCTGGCTTCGGTGAGCACCCGGGTCGTCGAGCGTACCGCGTTACGTTGAGTTTCCAGATGTGACCTCAACGTAGGCCCTCACGAACACGCGCATCTCATCCCGATCGTGCAGCAGATGCGCGAAAGCTGCCGCCGCGATTACGGAACGGAGATTCCGAAGAGGTAATCAGATCTTGCCGCGCGGTGACATGGCACAGACTCCGGAGCAATAACAGTCTTCCTCTCTGCGTCCTCCGCGACTCCGTGTGAGCCCGTTTCCCTTGTGGAGCATTCAGAAATTCGGCAGCGACGCCGTTCCAGAGCCGAGCGAATGAGCGTTACGCCATAGGCGTGGTCGGCGGTCGGACCGGCGCGCTCACTTTCTTCAGAATTCGGATGTCGCAGGTTCTGAGCTTCAGCAGGAAGCTACGTGGTGTGGCATGGCCGCGAGCAGAAGTAGCAACCATTGCTCTGGCGGTGTTTTTTCTTCGCCTCGATGACCGCTTCTTGACAGGTAGCGAAGTAGCCGAGATAGGTCCGATTCCCCGGGGCCGGAAGGAATGTACATGCGTCTGTGTGGACTTCGTGGTCGCCATTTGCCTGTGCATTGTCGTTCACGTAGTAGAAGCTCATCGTCTCTCCGATCGCTGAAAACTTCGATTACTCAAACCCTGCCTCTCTGAGAGACACCGCGGCAGTCGAAAAGTGGGGCCATGCGGTGATTGGGAGCCTGATGATGGGGTATGAAGTAAGACCCGGTCTGGTGGATTCAATGACGAAACAGAAGATCGACGTGGAAGACCCTCAACGCCCTGGCCACGGTCCGGAGGACCAACTTAGTGATCCCAACTTAATCGAATGAGATTCTGCGCTCGCTCATTTTCATCAAAGTGCGTGCTCGGGGCTCCGGCAGATCGCTTCCAGGATTCGCCGGCCTTCGCCAGCCTCTCGATGAACCAAATACCAGGTAGCAGCGAAGACAAGGCCTAGACAGGGCATCAGAAGGGAGAAAAAGGCCACTCCCATCTTCTTATCGATCAAAGCATCAAGGAAGCCCGCCAGCGGTAATACCAAACCAATGATACTCAACAAGACTCTCCTGGCTCGCGTGAGGCGAACGTCGACATTGATGACGGTCCCAGCTTCCGAACGGCGGAACGCACCGAAGAGATGAGGTAGCGAGCCGTTCGAATACCTGACATTACGGCAAAGCTCGAATCCCTCGTTGTCAACGTCGCCAATGAACACCGTGTTCTTGAAGGTCAAAGACATCAGGGGCAGATCGGACGTCAGGTCCCGACGGGATATCCCAAGCGGTGCCGGTTGTGTTTCGGCATCGAGGAGACCAACCAACTCTGCGACATCCCTTGTTGTTTCGAGTTCAAAGGACACGCTCGGGAACACCTTCATGACGTCATCAATCGTATCGCTATCGTGGGCAAGAACACCTCGGGCGGGGATCGCGGAGAGAAGTGGGGGCTTTGAGTTCTCCGCGTGCTCCGCGTCTCCGCGTGAGACCGGTTCCCTCGAGCCAGCGGCGGTGCTTGCACGCGAGACGGGACACGCGACCGGCTATCATTCCCCTTCATGTGCGGCATCGCGGGTATCTGGAGACGGCGCGGCAGGAACGCTGGGGAGACGGCGCAGCGGATGGCGTCGCGGCTCGTCCATCGCGGGCCGGACGACTCAGGGGTCTGGCACGATTCGCTCGCCGGTGTGGCGCTCGGCTTTCGCCGCCTTTCGATCATCGACACCAGCCCGGCCGGCCATCAGCCGATGCAGTCGGCGAGCGGGCGTTACACGATGGTCTTCAACGGCGAGACCTACAACTTCGAATCGATCCGGCGCGAGCTGATCGAGAGCGGCAATGCGCCGTCGTGGCGCGGGCACTCGGATACCGAGGTGCTGCTGGCGGCGTTCGAAGCGTGGGGACTCGAAAGTGCCGTGCAGCGCATGGTCGGCATGTTCGCCTTCGCGTTGTGGGATGCGGTCGAACGGAAACTGCACCTCGTGCGCGACCGCATGGGCGTCAAGCCGCTCTACTTCGCGCCTACGCCGGACGCGCTTCTCTTCGGCTCGGAGCTCAAGGCCATGACCGTGGCCGAGGAGTTCCCGCATGCGGTGAACCGCGACGCGCTCGGGCTGTACATGAAATACGCGTACGTTCCGGCGCCGTACACGATCTACGAAAACGTCTGGAAAGTGCGGCCGGGCACGATCGTCACCATCGATGCCGATGGCGCACACAACGAACGCGAGTACTGGTCGTTGCGCGACGTCATCACTCGCGCCACCGCCGATCGCTTTGCGGGCAATGACGACGAAGCGGTCGGCGAGTTGGAGCGCATCGTCAGCGAGTCGGTCCGCCTGCGGATGATCTCCGACGTGCCGCTGGGCGTCTTTCTCTCCGGCGGCGTCGACTCCTCGCTGGTCGCCTCGATCATGCAGGCGCAGAGCAGCACGCCGGTGAAGACGTTCACCATTGGTTTTCATGAAGCGGAGTACGACGAAGCGACCTACGCCGCCGCCGTGGCCAAGCACCTCGGCACGGACCACACGGAGCTTTACGTCCAGCCGTCCGACGCCATCGACGTCATCCCCATGCTTCCCGACATCTACGACGAGCCGTTCGCCGACTCCTCGCAGATTCCGACGTACCTCGTTTCGCGCCTGGCGAGAGAAAAGGTGACGGTGAGTCTCTCCGGTGACGGCGGCGACGAGTTTTTCGGCGGCTATCATCGCTACTTCCTCGGCCGCAAGTTGTGGGACAAAGTCGATCGCCTGCCGCACGTCACGCGGCCTCTCGCCAGCGCCGCGCTGCGCGCCGTGCCGATGGATGCCTGGAACAAGCTGCTCTCTCCGCGCCATCGTTTCGTGCCGAAGGTTCTGCGCCGCGAGCGCGCCGGCGAGCGCATTCACAAGCTGGCCCGGGCCATGACCTCGCAGGATCCCGATTGGCTGTACTACGAGGTGGTCGCGCAGTGGAACGACGTCGTCGAAGGGGCGCGCGATCTTCCGGTCGGCATCACCACGCCGGCGTCGTGGCCGCGGATCGACGACTACACCGAGCGGATGATGTACTTCGATCAGATTTCCTACCTGCCGGACGACATCCTGGTAAAGGTCGATCGCGCCAGCATGGCGGTGAGCCTGGAGGCGCGCGAGCCGCTGCTCGATCACCGGCTGATCGAATTCGCCTGGCGTCTGCCGCTGCACATGAAGCTCCGCGACGGCAAGGGGAAGTGGATTCTGAAGAAGCTTCTCTCGCGCTACGTGCCGCAGCAGCTCATCGAGCGCCCGAAGATGGGTTTCGGGATCCCGATCGATCACTGGCTGCGCGGTTCGCTCCGCGATTGGGCCGAGTCGCTGCTGGCCGAGCGCCGGCTATCCGAGGAAGGGTTCTTCGACGTGGCGAAGATCCGCCGGAAGTGGACCGACCATCTGGCCGGCGCGGGCGAGTGGCAGCAGTACGTCTGGACGGTGCTGATGTTCCAGGCCTGGCTCGACGCGCGGCGTCGCGATGGCGCGCTGAGCGCGGCCGAGCCGCCGCCAGTTTTCGAGGCTCCACTGGCCTCCGCGAGATGACCAATAACTGTTGCGGCGTGGAATTTACCGGGACAGGAACCTCATTGCCTCGCCCAACGAGCCAGAGTCCCGGCACAACTTCGTAATCACGAATAACCCTTTTCTCGCGTATGTGCGATGCACACAAAGCCGGGCCGGCCGGTGAGGAGTTGTCCATGAAGCAGAAGCCGTCGTCGCTGCGTCGTATCGCGGTGACCTGCGTGCTCGCCGCGGCGTGTTGTCTGCCGCTGGCAGCGGCCACCATAAGCAAGCTCAATGACGACGTACTGGCGCCATTGCGCGGGCCGGCCGTCGCCCGGCGAATCCTCCTGAACAACGTGCCGCTCTTCGAGCACGGCACCGCGAAGATCGAGCTCGAAGAGTTCCAGGTCTGGGCGCCCGGCGGAAAAGTCATCGTCAGCGACGGGAAGAGCGTTCAGTACCTCGATCCTCCTCCGATGCGCTTTTTCCGGGGCCAGGTCAACGGTGATCCCGAATCATTCGCCTACTTCTCCGTCGACGGAAAAACCGGAGGCATCTACGGCCTGGTGGCGACGCGCGACGGCAAGTTCTCCGTGAATGCCGCGCGGCGCCACCTGACGCCTCGCGATCGCAACCCGGACAACGTGCGCGGCGACGAGTTCGACTACTTCCTGACCGCGTCGGACGAAAGCGACGAGATGCCGATGACGGGTCAGACGTGGGAGTGCGGCGTCGAACGATTGCCTGCTTTGCCGCACGTCAACAAAAGGATTTTGACCGAGGTCGATGCCAGCGGACATCCGATGATCGCGCAAGGCATCACCGGCACGCAGTCGTTCGCGATGGCGATCGAGGTCGAAACCGACGACGAGTTTTTTGCGAATGCGGGCAGCAGCGTTTCAACCGCCACGAACTACGTCACGAACCTGACCGGTGCGGTCTCGACGATCTACAACCGGGACCTCAACACGAACGTCGTCCTGCAGAACGCCCATATCTATTCCGGCGGCCCGGGCACCGATCCGTGGGTGGGAACCGATCAATTTCAGGGTCTGGCCGAGCTGGGAAACAACTACCACTCGACACATGCCTCGCTGAAGCGCTCCGCGGTCGTGATGTTGAGCGGCAAAGACATCCCGGGCGGCGTGGCGTGGGAAGGCACCATTGGCGAGGGCGATCTGGCCGGCAGCCTCAACGGCACAGCCACGTTCAGCGGTGCCTACGCCTGGTGCGGCGGAATCGGCAAGCTCTTCGGAGCCCAGGGCCTCGGCTCAGTGCCGGATCCAAACGCCACGTCGAACGGTACGCAGTTCGGCATGCCCGGCAATGGTGTTCCCGGCGCGGCCGGCATCCAGAGCTACTGGCCACTGGCGGAGTACGCGCACGAGCTTGGCCATAACCTGGCCGGTCACCACACGCACTGCGTGGTCATCACGGCGGGGGAGGCGGCCGGGACAAATCATCCCACCCAGCTCTTTGTCGACATGTGTTTTACCGGCAACGTACCGACGGGCCAGGTCGGGACGGGCGAGGTCGAGGGCAATGGAAGCCACTGTGCGGTCGGCCAGAACTTCACCTCCGCCCCTACCGAGAAGGGCACGATCATGAGCTACTGCCACAACGTGTTCGTGAGCGGTGTGCCGCAGAGCCGCTTCACGTTCGGGCAGCCGGCCGAGGTCAGTCATCACGAGCTCGATGACTACATGCTCAACGCCAGCGGGCCGCTCGCGCCGAACGGCGGCGATTTCAACATCGCCACGGCCGTCGGCACGTTCACGATGTCGACGATCACCGCCTCATCGAGCGTTACGGCGAATTCGACCGGCAACACTGCTTCGGTCACCACCACGAACGGCGGAACCCCAACGTTCGCATGGACGATCACCGGCGGCACGATCACCAGCGCTACGAACACCAACTCCATCACCTACACCGCCGGACCGTCTGGAAACGTCGTCCTCCGCGCCACGGCCTTCAAGAACTTCGCGTCGTTTCCCATCGGCGGCGTCGGCATCACCGATTCGAAGACGGTGACCATCGTGACCTGTGTCCCGCCGGGGATCTCGACCCAGCCGCAATCGGTGGCCGTGCCGACGGGGACCGGGGTGACGCTCTCGGTCGGCGCGACCGGGACGCCGCTGAACTTCCAGTGGTTCATCGGAGCAAGCGGGGTCACCACCACTCCTATCGGCGGGGCCACGGCTGCCTCGGTCAACGTTGCTCCCTCATCGACAACGACGTACTGGGTGCGGGTGAGCAATTCCTGCGGCACGGTGGACAGCGCCGCGGCGACGGTCACGGTGCAGGCGATCGGGGCCGCGAGCTTCTTCCTCCTCGCGCCCTGCCGCGTTCTCGACACGCGCGGCGGCGCGCCGGTTCCGGCCAATGGCGTGATGAATCTGGTCGTGACCGGCAAATGCGGTGTCGCGGCCGGCGCAACCTCGGCCGTGGTCAACGTCACCGTGGTCAGCCCTGCCGTGGCCGGGCTGGTGACGCTTTATCCCGGGCCGGTGAATACCGTGAAACCGGTCGTCAGTACGATCAACTACACCGCCGGCCGCACGCTGGCCAACAACGCGCGGCTCACCATCGGCGTCGACGGATCGATCAACATCTTCAACGCCTCCGGAACACCTCTCGACTTTCTCATCGACGTAGCGGGGTACTTCAAATGAAAAAACTCACTGTCTCGAAACTCGTCCTCTTCACCATCGCCGGCCTCCTCAGCGCCGTTTCCGCGTCGGCCCAGACCGGACCGTTCCAGTTCTTCGCCGTTCCGCCGTGCCGCATCGTCGACACGCGCAATCCCAACGCGACCAATGGCGGGCCGATCATGGGCCAAGGCGGGCAGCGCGATTTCGCCGTTCGCGGGAACTGCGGGGTCCCGACCTCGGCGAAGGCTGTGTCGCTCAACGTGACCATCACCGGCGCCACGACGACCAGCTTCCTAACCCTCTGGCCGTCGGGCGGAGCGCGGCCGGTGGTTTCGACGATCAACTTCACCCAGAACGACCCGGCATTGGCCAACGGCGCCATCGTAGGCCTCTCCACGAACGCCAACGATCTCTCCGTCTTCAACTCAGGAGGCAACGTTCACGTGATTCTGGACGTGACCGGATACTTCCAGTAGAAGTTCGCCAGTACCGCGCCTCAATGAACCGTTCATTGCGGCAGTAAACAGACACTGTTGGAGTTTGCGCTGTGGATTCACGTACAGTGCTGAAATCTTGAAAGTACGCTGCGCCCTAATTATCGGTCTCCTTCTGTTAGCCCTGCATGCGGAGGCCGCCGTCACCATAACCCCCGCATCACCGACGTCTCAGGACCGGATCAGGGCAGCCGTCGACGTCCCGGCTGGGTGTTTCCAAATAGTCACGACGTCGGTAACTGGAAGCTCAATTCGAACGGACATCGTGCAGGGGGGATGCGCCGTTGGCCCCCCCGCATCGACCGTCCAGGAGGTCGTTGGGTTCGGGCCTCTCGCTCCGGGTACCTACACGTACGACGTGTTCCTGAATTTTGAACAAACTGGTTCGGTTCTTATCTCTCATCAGACGATCGTCGTCGCGCCCCCTGTTCCAAGCTTGAGCGATGTTGGCCTCGTTATTCTCGGTATGTCTCTTGCGGTGATCGCTTTGTTCAGCAATCGGCAAGAGCTGTAGTTAGCAGCCGGCCCAGCCTGAGCTCAAGTACCGTGGCGCCGGTGGAGACCGCGATCAAAGGATTCTTCGCGGCGATTCCGGAAGCGAGAGCACGTGCTCTGAGCAACAATCCGCTCGTCAAGTATGTGGAAGAAAACGCTCAATGGTATCTGTCATCGACGCCGCAGCAGCAGCAGACAAATATCAACCCTATTACCTGCGATCCGACAGTTACTACCTGCACGGGCGCGGGGCTGGTTACCGATAATCGCTTGTGGCATCTGGACCGGGCGGACCAGAACTATGCAGATCCCACAAATAATTACTCCTACTGTACCAACGGCACTGGTGTCACCGTATATGTGGTCGATATCGACGGCCTGGTGACGCTCTATCCGGGGCCGGCGAATACCATCAAACCGGTCGTCAGTACGATCAACTACACGGCCGGCCGCACGCTGGCCAACAACGCGCGGCTCACCATCGGCGTCGAGGATCGATCAACATCTTCAACGCCTCCGGAACACCTCTCGACTTTCTCATCGACGTAGCGGCACGCAGCGCGATTTCGCCGTCCGAGGAAACTGCGGCATTCCGACCTCGGCGAAGGCGGTATCGCTCAACGTGACCATCACCGGCGTCACGCAGGGCAGCTTTCTGACGGTCTGGCCGTCGGGCAGCGCGCGGCCGGTGGTGTCGGCGATCAACTTCAGCGCGACCGATCCCGCGTTGGCCAACGGCGCCATCGTCGGCCTCTCCACCAATACAAACGATCTGTCGGTCTACAACAACTTCGGCAACGTCCACGTGATTTTAGATGTGACCGGATACTTCCAGTAGAGTCGCTAATGGTGGCGTCTATGCCATTGCGGCAGAACTCTTCGGACTTCACGGTGTCCGGGATCAGTCCATGCAACACATCCGAGGCGGATGGAAGGTGCCGGACGTTCGCGTCTTGTCAGTGTCACGGTCGCCGCGACGTTCGCGGTGGGGCTGGCCATTCGTCTGGCCGTCGCCTATGCGTTCTGGGGCAGCAATGATGTGACGCTGGAGATTTACCACGGCGATCGGATCAACGCCGGCTATTCCTCCTGGACCAGCAAGCTGCCGCTCGCGTACATGCTGCCGGCGTGGATGCAGTCGTTGTCACGGAAGGCGCCGATTCCCGAGAACGCCGCCCAGAAACTGCCGGCGATCTTTGGCGACATGCTGGCGGCGCTGCTTCTGTGGCGGCTGTCGGCTCGTTCCGAGCGTCCCTGGCTCTGGCCGGCGATCTACCTGCTGAATCCCGTCACCATCATGCTGTCGGCGTACCACGGCAACGTCGATCCGCTCATGGCCGCGGCGATGCTCTGGGCGCTCGTGCTTCGATGGAAGGAGCGTCCCATCACGTCCGGCTTCGCGCTCGGGCTCTCCATCCTGATGAAGCCGACGGCATTGCTCGCGCTGCCGCCGCTGGCATTTCCACTCGGCTGGCGCGGTGTGCGATTCATCGCCGCGGCCCTGCTGACCGTGGCGGCAATCTGCGTCCCATTCGTCCTGGTCGATCCGACCTTCGGCCGGTTCCTCGGCAGCTACGGCGGCGCATATGGGGAATGGGGCCTGACGCTGATGCTTCGGGAAGTCGGACGCGCCTTCGATCTGCGCGCGGTCAACGCCTGGGTTGAGCAATTCGGACGATACCTGCTGGCCGCCGTTCTGGCCGTGTGGTTCGTTTTCCTGATGAAGCGGTGGCGGTTGGAGTCGCTGACGGCAAACGCCGGAGCGATTGCCGCGACCTTGTTGTTTTTCTACGTCACCGCCACGGGGTGGGGGCCCCAGTATCTCAGTCTGGCCTTCCCATTCCTTCTCATCGTGCGCGTGCGGCTGGCGGTCATCTATTCGGCAGCGACCGCCCCCTATTTGCTGGCGACCTACATATACGCATGGAGGTTCGAGACGTACGCCGGCAAAAGCGTTTTCAGCCATTCGGATTCTCTGCCGGCCACCGATCTGGCGATCCTTGTTGCCAACAGGGGTTTTACGGTCGTTGCGTGGACCGCGTGCGCCTTCATCCTGTGGCGTCTCTGCTCCGAACGGGAACCGCTGCGCGATCAGTGAGCGGCGGCCCGTTTTCGCGGCTCTCCCTGTTTCAGCGAGATGACCAGCATCTGTCCATCGGGAGCGGTGAGCATCATCGGCAGGCGTTCGTGCGTCAGCGTGGTGTAGTGCGTCACCGCACTGTCCAGGCCATCGAACTGCGCCACCTCGTACGGGTCGGTGCTGACCTCGATGGCCGAACCGGCGGCGATGCGATGGAGAACCAGCCAGCGCGGATTGTCGAGTCCGACCGGGATGGTCATCACCTGCGGGTCGCCCGCGGCCAGCATCAACTCCGTCGTCGCGCAGTTCCAGTCGTTGCACGTTTTCACCACCCACAGATGCGTGAGCGGAACGCAGGGACAGTCCGCCGCAAGCGGAGCAGCAACGAGCACACTGAAGAGCAGCGTACAGAGGATCGGTGAACGCATGAGTAAGTCTCCTCGCGCTCGCGCTTGAAACCTTCGTGCCACGCTTCCCCGCAACAGTTGAGACTCCTTCTCATTGGCTCCGATCATGAATTGGTCGAAGACCGATTGAGGAACTCATGCATTCTGGCCCCTGTCGAATTGCTTCCTTTCTCCTGCTCGCGTTTCTCACACCCGCCGTTTTCGCCGCGTCGTTCGTCGTTCCTTCCGATCGCGATCTGATCCGCCGCGCCGGCGCGATCGTGATCGCCACGCCGCTCGCTTCCTACACCCAGATCAACGATGAAGGCGGCATCGAAACCGTCACCCCGCTCCGGATCGACGAGGTGCTCAAGGGCGCCACCGTCGGCGACTCGCTCAGCGTCGTCGAGCCTGGCGGCGAATACGACGGGCGCGCCACCGTCATCCCCGGCGTGCCGCGCTTCAACACCAGCGAGCGCACGCTTCTCTTTCTCGTGCGCACGGGGAGAGATCGCTGGGCGGTGACCGAGCTCGCGCTGGGCAAGTTCACCTTTCACGGTGACGACCTGCTTCGCGACACCAGCGACATCACCGGTTGGGATCCCGATCTGACGCCGCACGTCGAACGCGCCCGCAACGCGGCGCGGTTCCTGTCGTTCATCCGCACCGAGAGCAGCGGCGTGTCCGCGAAGGAAGACTACTTCGCGCCCAGCACCGTGCCTGCGAGAGAGCGACCGAAGGTGACCACGTCGCTCCAGCCGGTTCCGATGGTCGCGCCGTTCACGGCCACGTCGTACACGATGTTCATCAGCGGCACGCGCGGCGGACGATGGGCGGCCTTTCCGGTGACGTTCTTCAGCGGGACGACGCAGGAGCCGGGCGCGCCCGGCGGCGGAAGCACGGGCATCACCGCGGCATTCAATTCCTGGAACAACGACTGCCTGTCGAACGTGAATTACGTCTACGGCGGAACGGACAACGGCACGCACACGCAGGGTCTGCACGCCAGCGACGGCGCCAACACCATCCTCTTCGAGCGCGATCTCAGCTCCTTCGGCGTTTCGCCGTTCAGCTGTTCGGCGAACGGCTACAGCGGAACGCTCGGCATCGGCGGAATCACCCTCGCCTCCGGGACGAACACGGTCGGCAGCGAGACGTTCGCCACGACGCAAGAGGGCGATGTCGAGATGAACCGAGGGATCGCCAACTGCACGTTGCTCTTCAGTAACGGAGACTGGAACAGCGCGCTGACGCACGAAGTCGGACACACGCTCGGATTCCGCCATTCCGATCAGACGCGCGACAGCAGTGCCGCCTGCACGAGTGACCCATCGCTCGAATGTTCGCAGCAGGCCATCATGAAGTCGTTCATCTCCACCGGTCTCAACGCCGCGCTGCAGGTGTACGACCAGCACGCGGTTCAGGCGGTCTATCCCGGCAACGTCTGCGCGCCCGGTCCGCCAACCTGCACCGCGCCATCGATCACGAGCCAGCCGCAATCGGCTTCGGTTCCGGCCGGAACCGGGGTGACGCTCTCGGTCGGCGCTTCCGGGACGTCGCTGACGTATCAGTGGTTCATCGGAACGAGCGGCGTCACGTCCAATCCGATCAGCGGCGCCACCGGCCCCTCGGTCAACGTGACGCCATCGACGACGACGACCTACTGGGTCCGCGTGAGCAATTCGTGCGGAACCGCGAACAGCTCCTCGGCGACCGTCACCGTGACGGCGATTGCGGGCGCGAGTTTCTTCCTCCTCACGCCGTGCCGCGTGCTCGACACGCGGAGCGGCACGCCCGTCCCCGCCAACGGCGCGTTGAATTTCGTCATGGCCGGGAAGTGCGGCATTGCCGCCGGCGCGACCTCCGCGGCCGTCAACGTCACGGTAGTGAATCCTGCCGGCGGCGGACTGGTGACCCTCTATCCAGGGCCTGCGAACAATGTGCGGCCGGTGGTCAGCACGATCAACTTCAAGGCGGGCCGCACGCTTGCCAACAACGCCCGCATCACCATCGGTAACGATGGATCGATCAACATCTTCAACGCCAGCGGTGCACCGCTCAACTTCCTCATCGACGTATCGGGGTACTTCAAATGACCAAGCGAACTTTCTCGATCTTCATCCTCTTCACGATCGCCGGATTGCTGGGAGCCGTTTCCGCGGCAGCGCAAACCGGCCCGTATCAGTTCTTCGCGGTGGCGCCGTGCCGCGTCGTCGACACGCGCAATCCGGTCTCGACCAACGGCGGACCGATTTTCAGCACCGGCACGCAGCGCAATTTCGCCATTCGGGGAAACTGCGGCGTTCCAACCACGGCGAAGGCGGTGTCGCTCAATGTGACGGTCACCTCCGCCACCGCGGCCAGCTTTCTCACGCTCTGGCCTTCGGGCTCGGCGCGGCCTGTCGTGTCGACGATCAACTTCAGCCAGACCGACCCGGCGCTGGCCAACGGGGCCATCGTCGGCCTCTCCACGTCGGCGAGTGATCTCTCGGTCTTCAACTCGGATGGCAACGTCCACGTGATTCTCGACGTCACCGGCTACTTCCAGTAGACCGCGGACGACAAAAAAGCCGCCCCCGTGAAGGGGCGGCTTTCGACTACATGAATTGAATCGGGCTTACTGTAATCCGCCAACGACCGAGCCGGTGAACGTGCCCTGCGTCGAGTTGAGCGTGAATACGTTGTTGACGAACGTCTCGAGCGTGCCGCCGCCGGCGTGATCGAGACCGGTCTGGTTGCCGACGATGACCGAGTCCGAAACGCGCAGGATGGCATTGGCACCCGAGGTCTTGAGACCGGCGCCGCCGTTGTGTGACGTCTCCGAGTGGTCAACCACGACCACTGTGCCGTTGGCGGCCGCGGAGAATGAGAAGACGCCGCCACCCGTGTTGTTCGAGACGACGCTGTGGTAGACGGTGACGTCGCTCTTGTCTTCCGCGCGGATGCCCTGACCGCAGAGGCTGATGTTCGAGCCTTCGATCGTGGCGCGGGCCGCGGTAGCACCAGCGAGCGGCTTCACCAGGACGCCGTTGCCTGCAGCCTGCGAGATGACGCTGTTGTGAATGATGAGACGGCCGGTGCCGAGGTCATTCTCGAAGTCGACTGCGCTTCCGGAGAACGCCTTGAGCGAACAGCCGTCAATCAGAAGACCGTCGCCCGCGATGAAGCGGACACCGTTCGTGCCGAGGGTCGTGCCGCTGCCGTCGATCAGGATGTTGCGCAGAACGACGTTACGGTTCGAGCCCGAGGTGATGTTGACGATGACGCCGTTGACGCCGGACGACAGAATGCTGGCCAGCGTGCCGTTGCCCTCGAGGGTAATCGGCTTGGTGACCGTGACGGCGCCGAACCCACCCGGATCCAACGCGTCGATGATGCCGCCACTGGCGGTCTTTGAAATTGCGCCCGCCCACGTTTTGCAGGGAGCGGTGCGGCTGCACGGGTTGACATCGTCACCCACGCCCGACACCCAGGTACGAGTCGCCTGCGCATGCGCAGCAGTCGCACCGACTGTTAAAGCCATTGCAAGAAAGAATGACTTGGACCGGAACTTCGCCATGACTGATCTCCTCCTAAATTTTTTTGCTGCAGGATTTGGGGAATGTCGGCCGATTATGCCTCAACGACCGTGATCTGGGACACAAAATTGTCTTTTTTGCATCCCGTCTGCCGATGAATTACGCCGTCGAGCCATCGATTTTGGTGCCGGAATCGCCCTTCCGGCATCGCTGTTGTGCGCGTCCGTGAGTGAGGCGGCAGAAGCGCCCAAAGGCCGCCGGCCCGTCAAGGTCAACGCGGTCGCTCTGGCCACGTTCCCCATCGAAGCGGCAGCCACCCGTTTTCGCGTCGCCCAGTTCATTCCGGCCCTCTCGGAAGCGAATATCGAGGTGACCCTGCTGCCATTCCTCACCCCTGCCGATTTTGAGGGACTCTACGATCGGGAGAGAATCGCCGGCACCGCGTTCCGCCTTCTCTTCGCCCTCTTCCGGCGGCTTGCGCACCTGCCGCAGATCCTCGCCGCCGACGTTCTCTTCATTCAGCGCGAGGCCATGCTCTTCGGACCTCCGTTGATCGAGTGGCTGGCCGCGCGCGTAGGCAGCATTCCGATCGTCCTCGACCTCGATGACCCCACCTGGATTCCGATCGCCAGCCCGGTCTATGGGCGCTACACCACGCTGTTGAAGTTTCCGGCGAAGGCGAACTGGCTGACCCGCCGGGCGCGGGCGGTCATCTGCGGCAGCGAGACCATCGCCGAGCGCGTGCGCGCCGCCGGCGTGCGCGCGGTGGTGCTGCCGACGATCGTCGATTCCTCGGTTTTCATGCCGGCTGAGCGGCAGCCGCGCGCGCACGACCTGCCGGTGGTCGGGTGGATCGGTACGCACGGCACGTGGGCCTATCTGCGAACGATGTTCCCCGCGCTCGAAAAGGTGGCCGAGTCGGTGCCGTTCCGGCTGCGCATCGTCGGTTCCGGGCAGCGCACGCTGGCCCTGCGTGGCATCGAGGTAGAGATGCTGCCGTGGCGGATGGATCGCGAAGTCGAGGACTTCCAGAGTCTCGACGTCGGGCTCTATCCGCTTCCGGATGACGAATGGGCGCAGGGCAAGTCGGGATTGAAGGCCATTCAGTATCTCGCTTGCGGCGTGCCGTATGTCGCCAGCCCGGTCGGCGTGGTGCGCGAGATCGGCATTGCCGGCGTGACCCATCTCGCCGCCAGCACGCAGGAGGAATGGAGCGTGGCGCTCGAGCGCCTCTTGCGTGACGGCGACGAGCGGCGGCGGATGGGTGCCGCCGGCAGGCGCTACATGCTCGAGCACTATGCGATTGGTGACTTCGCCCGGCGGATCGGCGAGGAACTGCGCGAAGCGGCATTGCCGGCGCGGGCCGAGGCATACGCGTGACGGCGCCGGCGTCTCTGGCCAGCCGCCTCGCGCGCCTCACGGAGGTCGTTCCGCTCGTTGCCTTCCGAGGAATCAACGGCGGGATGCCGACGCTCATCGGCCTCTACATCGGACATCGCTGGGGCCTCGCCGCCCTCGGCTCGTACGCGCTGGCCGCCTCGTTCGTCGCCGTCGGTCTCATGGTGGTCGACTGGGGCTGCACCCGGTGGCTGCCGCGCGAGCTGGCGCTGGCGCATCTGCACGAAAGCTGGGGCGGCGCGCCGACCGCAAACGCCTTGCGGCTCATGCTGGCCGCGGCGTTTCTGCTGTTCACCTGGGGGCTGGCGGTCACTGGCCGGGTTCCGCCTGAGTCGGCGCGATTCGCGTTGGAGCTGGGGATTCTCTATCCAATCTCGATCTTCAGCGTGAACGGTGTGAGCGATCGCATCGTCCGGCGCGAGGTCAACGGGATCGGAGTCGCCGTCGCCGCAGGGCTGGTCGTCTTCGGGGCGATCGCCTGGAACGGGATGCGGGCGGGCTGGGGAGCGCATGGGATCGTGCTCGCGTTTCTGGTGGGGAAGGCGATCGAAGCGCTGATCCTCATGCGTGGACGGCTGGCGTTGTTCCGCATCGCGCCGCGTCACGTCCTCACCACGGCCTACTCGCTATGGCCTTTCAGCGTGCAGGGGATTCTGGCGGTCATCTATTCGAGGCTCTCGGTTTTCATCGTCGAGCATTTCCGGCATGCGGATCTCGGTCTCGTCGGTGCCGCGATCGCGCTGCAGAACGTTCTCCTGCTGCTGCCCGTTTCGATCTCGCTGCTGAAGTATCCGGTCTTCACCACCGCCGCGGTGAAGGGCGAATGGCATCGGATTCGTGGCGCGTTTGCCAGCGCGGTGATCCTCTCGGTGGCCGGCGTTGCCATCGGTGTGGCGGTGCTGGTCGCCGGGCGCGACATCATCTCGCGGACGCTTCACATCGCGCCGGCGTCGATGCGGTTCGTGATCGTGTTCGTCTCGATCGCGGCGCTGACCACCGGCGCGGCGGCCTCGGGATTGTTGCTGCAGGCGTTGGGACGCGAGCGCACCGTGGCCAGATTGTCGTTCGTCACCCTGGCCGCTTCGCTCATCTCCCAGTTCGCCTTCATCCAGTGGCTGGGCCTGTGGGGTGTGGCGGCGGGTATCGCCGCGGCGGAACTGGTGTCGCTCACCCTGTTCGGGACGGCCGCGTTTCGCGCCTATCGCGAACGCGTTGCGCCGCAACCGGCACATGCGATGAAGGTTCCCGCGTCGGAGTCAGTGCTGCATTGAGCGAGGCGGTCCTCTTTTCTTGACCGCTCCGTGAGCTGCACGTAGTATCGATTCTCCTCCCATAATGCTTCCCTTCCTGATGCTCGTAGCCGTTCAAGCACTGCTCACCGCGGCGGCCGGATGGCTCTTGTGGAAGGCGTGGCGAGTCCTGGCGCGCCGCGACGTCGCCGTGGGCCGGATCGTCGGAGCGGGAATCCTTCTGCGGGCTTTCGGCGAGCAGGTTCTGTTCTGGGTGTCGTTTCTCGGCCTGCCGGTCGCCCGCGGGATGCAGGACGGTGATGGCTTCTGGAAGTTCGCCGTCGATGCCGAACTCTATTTCGGGTTCTCACGGGCGCTGGTGGCGAAGGGATGGAAGTCGATCGTGATGGTCGACCGGACGCTTCCCTCGCCGGCCTTTCTGCAGATCCTGGCCGTCTTTCTGCTGTTCTTCGGTCTCGCGGTGACGGTCGGCGTGCTGCTCAACCTCTTCGCGTATCTGGCCTGCTGCAACGCCGTGGTACGCCTCGGGCGATTGGATGGCCCGGCGCGGCGGCCGACGCTTGTCGCCCTCGCCGCAATCAGTTTCTCGCCCTCGCTGGTGCTCTGGTCGACGCAGCCGCTCAAGGACGCCTTCTTCGTTTCGATGGTGGCCGTTTTCGTGGCGGCCTGCGCGCAGTGGCGGAAGGAGTGGCTTACCGATCAGGTTCGCTGGCTGCCGCTCTTCGGCTCGTTGCTTCTTCTCCTCGTGACGCTGTACGCCGTCGCCGGCATGCGCTGGTATTTCGGCATGCTGCTATGCGTGGCCTCGGTCCCGTTTCTGTTCGCGACCGTGGTGACCAGCCGCCGGCGGATCGCTGCCGGCATCGTCAACGTGCTGGCCCTTCTATTGCTGGTACAGGTGGCCGCTTTTATCTCTGCACCCTATCTTCCGCCGCCGATCGCACGTCTGCTGCACGGCTCGGCCGCGCCGCAGGCAGCGCAGGACCTCGTCGTCGTGGTCGAACAATCGCGGGCAGGATTCGACAAGACCGGAGGAAAGTCCCGGATTGAGGAAGGCGAGACGCTTGCGCGCGTCGACAGGAAGGCCAAGCCCGCCGCCCCCGCTCCTCCCGTGGATGGACAGCCGCGAGTGCCCGAGACGGTTCCGCGATCGACGATCGGCCGGGTGGCCGCGGGCATGATCGCGGTGGTGATCCCGCGCTTCGTCAGCGAACGGCTCGGAATCATTCACGTCGGCGGCGGCGGTGGCTTGTGGCCGGTGATCGAAGCCGATACGCTTCTTTTCGACGTGATCCTCGTTATGGTGATCTATTACGCCGTCCGTGCGGCGGCGGCCGGCGGGCTGCGCGATCCGTCGTTCTGGCTGATCGTGCTCATCACCGGCGGCATCACCGTTCTTCTGGCGTACACGATCAGCAACTTCGGTACGCTCTTCCGGCATCGCTCGATGATTCTGCTGGGACTGGCGTTGCTGCTGGCGGTATCCCGCGCGTCCGGAGCCCGGTCGAAAACGCCGGAGCCGGTGACCTGATCGGCAGACGCGCCCATGTCCGTGATCGACAAACACTCGTTGCTCTCCGATCTGAAAAGCCGTGGTCCTGTCACCGTGGAACTGGGATGCGGACCGCGCAAGCGCTATCAGGGCTCGATCGGAATCGACGCCATCGACTTCGAGAACGTCGACATCGTCGCTGATGCCGCCGAGGCGCTCCGCGCTTTTCCCGCCGGCTCGGTCGATCTGGTCACCTCGAGCCATTTCCTCGAGCACGTTCCCGACGTCGGCCAGTTCATCGATGAGATGGTGCGGGTGGTGCGGCCGGGCGGCAGGATCGAGGTGGTCGTCCCGCACTTCGCGCATCCCTACTTTTCGTCCGACCCGACGCACAGGCATCGCTTCGGGCTGTACACGTTCTCGTATCTGGCCGAGGACGGCATGTTGCGGCGCGGCGTTCCTTCGTACGTGCGGCGGCGCGATCTCCGTCTCCGGTCGGTCGATCTGGTCTTCAAATCGACGCGTCCTTTCTACGGGCGGCACGTGATGAAGCGCATGGTGGGATGGATCTTCAACTCCTGCCGGTACATGCAGGAGTTGTATGAAGAGAACTTCTGCTACATCTTTCCCTGCTACGAGATCCGGTTCGTGCTCGAAAAGGCTGCTGCATGAGCCGAAACATCGACGCCGCGGTGGTGGACGGTTTCGGCGACGAGTGGAGCCGCTTCGACCAGAGCGAGCTTTCTGACTCCGAGGCGCGGCGGTTGTTCGAGGAGTACTTCGACATTTTTCCCTGGCACGAGCTGCCTCCCGGAGCGGTCGGTCTGGACCTCGGCTGCGGCAGCGGGCGATGGGCGCGTCTGGTCGCGCCGCGGGTCGGCCGGCTGCTTTGTTTCGACGCCAGTAGCGCAGCTGTCGACGTCGCGAAGCGAAATCTGGCGGGCGCTCCGAATGCCGAGGTGGCAGTCGCCGGCATCGACGAATTGCCGGTTCCCGATGACAGTGCCGATTTCGCCTATTCGCTCGGCGTGCTGCATCACATTCCCGACACGGCCGCGGCGTTGCGCTCGTGCGTCCGCAAGCTGCGTCCCGGCGCGCCGTTTCTGGTCTATCTCTACTATCGATTCGATAACCGGCCCGCCTGGTATCGGATGCTCTGGAAGCTCACCGAGGGCGTTCGCTACACCGTCTCGCGCTCGCCGAAGCCGGTTCGCTACGCGGCCAGTCAGTTCTTCGCCGCCACCGTGTATTGGCCGCTCTCGCGCATGGCCCGCCTCGCCGAGCGGCTGGGGATGCGCGCCGAATCGTTTCCTCTCGCTTTCTATCGCAACCGGTCGTACTACGTGCTGCGCACCGACGCGCTCGACCGGTTTGGCACACGGTTGGAACAGCGCTTCACGCGCACGGAAATCGAGAGGATGATGCGGGATGCGGGGCTGGCCGATGTCGTCTTCAGCCCGCATGCTCCGTTCTGGTGTGCCGTGGGCCGCAAGAACGCTTAATGCTTGAGCCCGTTATTGTTACGGCCATAAATGCATCCGGCCGTGGTAGTCTGTGAGCCTTCATCACGAACGCCGGAGGGGTTGAGACTCATGATCTTCGCAGTGGGGCAGATTCTTCTGTCTTCCATCGCGGGCGTTGCGATTTTCCGTCTCTGGAAACGCATTGCCGCCAGCGGATCGATCATCTTCTGGCTCGTCACAGCGGGTCTGCTCATTCGCTCGGTCGCCGGCGTCGTCGCGTTCTGGATGTCGTACCTGAACGTGCCGGTGGCGCGATCGCTACAACTCGGCCGTGGTCTCTGGCTCTTCGCTCTCGATGCGCTGACCTACGTGCAGTTCGCGATGCACTACGCGAACAAGGGTCCGCTGGCCATTTTGACGATCGACCGGTCGTTGCCGGCGCCATTCTTCATCCAGTTGCTGGCGGGGGCGATGCTCTGTTTCGGCAGCGTGGTCTCCGTGGCCATCCTGCTGAACGTGGCGGCCTATCTCGGATGCTGCGCGGTCGTGCTCTCCTTCGGCGACGCCACGCGCCGCCCGGTGGTGTTCGCGATCGCCGTCCTCAGTCTCTCACCGTCGGCGATCCTCTGGTCGCTTCAGCCGCTGAAGGATGTCGTCTTCCTCTTTTTCGTGATGGCGTTTTTCGGCGCGGCGCGCGTCTGGCAGCAGCTGTGGACAAACGAACCGGACCGGCGCCGGACCGCGCAGGGCATGCTCTGGATCGTGGTCATGGCGGCATTGCTTTACGGGATCTCCGGTGTCCGCTGGTATTTCGGGGCGGTGATCCTGCTGGCCGCGGTGCCGTTCGTTTTGTTGACGATCGCCGGCGCGCGCGGGCGCCAGGTGGCGGCAATGGTTTCGCTGGCGCTGCTCCCTCTGTTTCTGGGAGCGTTTCTGGCCTCGGCCAGCCCGTACGTTCCATCGTCGATTCAAAGCGCCTTCCGCGCGCATGACGTGAAACAAGAGGCCGCCATGCCGAAGATGGTTCTGGCGACGATGCACGAGACCCGGAGCGGCTTCGACAAGTCAGGCGGCGCAACGATCATCGGTGCCGGCAGTGCCATCCTGAAAATCGACGCCGCCCTGGCAGCGCCCGCGCCCGCGCCGCCGGTCCCTGCCCGCAGCGTCTCGAAGCGCCCGGAACATCGGATTGCCACGGTGAAGAAAAAGCACGTCCCCGCACGCCCGATTCAGACTTCGTTGTCTCCTGCACCGGTGGCCGTGACACCGGCTGTCGTCCCTGCTGCCGCGCCCGCGCCCGCGCCGCGACCGGTCCGCCCTTCTCCGCCGCCGGCAAAGGTCGTGCTGCAGGCGCCGCCGATGCCGGTGCTTCCGGTATCGCCGCTCGGCCGGATTCTGACCGGGACGGCGGCGATCGTGCTGCCGCACTCGATCGGCCAGCGGCTGGGCATCGTCGACGTTCGCGGAGGCCGTGGGCTGTGGCTGTTCGTCGAAGTCGACACGATCATCTTCGACATCGTCATCGCCTTCGTCGTTTTCTCCGTGACAGTGGCCGTGCGCCGCCGGGCCATCCATGCGCCGGTATTCTGGCTGGCATTGCTGGTGACCGCGGGGATCGGCCTTGCGCTCGTCTACACGGTGAGCAACTTCGGCACGTTGTTCCGCCACCGCAACATGCTCCTGGCCGGGCTGGTGCTGCTGCCGCTGGCCCTGGCGGCGACCGGTGCCAAGCCGGCGAAAGACGTCCCGGCTTAGGTGTGGCCGGGGGCGACGGTGCCGCGTTCTCCGTCGTTGACCGCATCGAACGCTTCGAGGCGGCCGCGGAGACGCTGGGCCAGCATCTCGTAGACCCTGGCCGTATCCGCGACCATCGTCTCCGTGCGCCAGGCCGGATCGACGTGACGGCGGCCGTTCGCACCCATGCGCGCGCGAAGAGCGGGATCGGCGAGCAGCGTGGCGATGCGGTCGGCCAGCGTCGCGTAGTCATGCGCCTTCACGAGATAACCGGTCTCGCCGTCGATCACCGCTTCGGGAGCGCCGTCGATGTCGAAGCTCACGCACGGCTTGCCCATCGCCAGCGCCTGCGGCAGGACGCGGGCCAGCCCTTCGCGAAGCGAGGTGTGGACGACCACGTCCATCGCCGCGAGCATCTCAGGGATCCGCTCGCGCGGGATCAGACCGGCGAAGACGAAGTTCTCCCTGATCCCCGCTTTGGCGGCACGCTCGCACAGATGTTCGTAGAGGATTCCGTCGCCGACGAGAAAAAACCGCACGTCGGGCTGGCGGCGCACGATTTCCGGCGCGGCATCCATCAACTCGTCGTGACCCTTGAGCGAAAAGAGCCGGGCGATCTTGCCGACCACCGGCGCATTTTCGGGGATGCCGAACTCGCGGCGGACCGCCGCACCGTCTGCCTTCGAGTTGAGAAACCAGTCCAGTTCCATCCCGCTGTAGACGGTGGTGAACTTCTCCCGCTCGTCGATCCCTGCGGCGACGGCCTTGTCGATGATGATCGACGACACGGAGAGAAAGTGATCGGTCATCGGCGCGCAGATTTTCTTGACCAGCCGCCAGGTGCGGTTGACGATCCACGGCTGGTATTCATGAAAGACCAGACCGTGGAGCGTGTGGACGATGATCGGCGTGCCGGCCAGTTTCGCCGCGATGCGGCCGAGGACACCGGCTTTCGAAGAGTGCGTATGCACGATGTGGTAGCGCCCACGCCGGATGACCCGATAGAGCGACCAGAGAGCCTTGATGTCGGAAAGCGGGTTGACGTTCCGCTCCATCTCCGGCACGACGATCAGCGCCAGACTTTTTTTCGCGCGGTCGAGCAGGTTGCCCTCGGGACCGCGATCGACTCCGGTGGCCAGGGTGACCTCGTACTCCGGCATCCGGTCGAGTCCTTCCGCGGTTAGCAGCGTGTTCTCCTGCGCGCCGCCGATGATGAGGCGCGTGATGATGTGGAGAACGCGAAGGGGCCGGACCTCGGCATCAACTGCCGGCATCGAGAATCTCCTTCATTGGCGCGAACCGAAAATCGCGCAGGAGGCGGGAGAACCGTCCCGCCGTCGCTTTGAGGTTGAAATAGCGAGTGGCGGCGATGCGCCTCGGCACCGGGATCCGTGGCGGATGCGGGTCAACCTCCCACGGATGAAGATAGAAAACGCCCGGACGCCCGAGCCGGTTGATGCTGCGGAAGCCGGCGCGTGTGACGGCATAGGGAAAAATCCGAAAGTACGCGCCGCCCGCGATGGGGATGTTCTTGCCGAGGATGCGCCAGGTGGAGATGGGGAACTCTTTCATCCGGGTCTCGCCGGACTCGATGTCATAGGGCCAGCGAGGTGCGTCCTCGATGCCGTAGCGATAGTTCATCACCGGGAAGATGCTGGTGTCGTACCGGACACCGAGCTCCGCCAGGACATCGAGCGCCCAGAGCGACTTTTTGGTGATCGAGAAGTACGGCGCGCGATGGCCGTGCACCCGCACGCCGGCGGCCTGCTCCACGGCGCCGAGAGCGCGCTTCATCTCCTCGCGGAACACCGCCGGCGTCTGCGTGTAGATGAGCGTGTGGGAGTAGCCGTGCGTCCCCAGCTCGTGCCCGGCGGCAGCGATCTCGCGCACGATCTCCGGGTGGTCTTCGGCCACCTTGCCGAGGATGAAGAACGTCGCCTTCACACCGGCCTCTCCGAGAATTTCCATCAATTGCCGTCCGGTGCTGACGATGCGGTGCTCGTACTTGCCCCACTCTGCCACCGGGATTTCCAGACACTGGTACCAGTCCTCGAAATCGATCGTCAGAGCATTCGTAATATCAGGCATCGTCAGTCAGGGCTGCCGGAAAAGGGCCGCAACGATATCGTCTGTTCCCGCGTTGTCAAGGAAGAGGATGGCGATTCAATGGTCGGCGCCCGCCTGCACGTGAATGTCGTGGATCAGGTTCACGTCGCCCTGCCGCGAGACCAGCGGCATGGGCGTGGGGACGTCGGCGATCACCCATCCGAAATCGCCGGGCACCAGCGGCTCGAACGACATGAAGGCGCGGCGCACGATCAGGCCGGCCGCGGCACATTCGCCGACGATGGCCCGAAGCCGGTCGTCGGCAATCTTGACCGTCGAGATCAGCACTTCCTCCACCTGCAGCCGGCGGCGTACTTCCGCGAATGAGGTCGAAGTCGAATAGACCGGAATGCCGTGAATGGCCCGCCCGGCCTTGGCCGCGTCATCGTCCGCGAAGGCCACCGGGACGTAGCGCAGTTCCGGGTTGTTGAGGAGCTCGCGGTACACCATCTCGCCGCCATCGCCCGCGCCGTAGATCAGCACGCGCTTTCCGCCGGGCGCATGCGCCGGGAAGATGCGCCGCATGATCCGGAAGGCAAACCGGCTGGCGGCGATGAGCATGAACAGCATGAGCGCGTCGAGCACGAAAACGCCGCGGGAGAAACCGTCGAACCGGAACGTGAAGACGATCACCAGCACCGTGCCGAGCGAGCCGAGGGCAACCGCGCGCGCGAAATCGGTCACGCTGCTGAGGCTCGCGTACTTCCAGATGCCGCGGTAGATGCCGCTGACCAGGAACGCCACCAGCTTGACCAGGACCACGAGCGGCAGCGTCTGCAGGAACAGCTGCCAATTCGGCGAGCCGTCGAGCGGGCCGAACTTGATGGCGTAGGCGAGGTAATACGCGCCCGAGATGAGCAGCACATCGAGCAGCACTTCGAAGATGCGCCGCTTGTGCGAGAGGGTGAAAAGGAATCCCACCAGCGGCTTGCTGCGCGCCACCGCCACTTCCTCTTCCGAATAGACCCGCACGCGTCCGAGGTGGATGCCGAGAAACGTCATGGCGATGATGAAACCGGCGATGGCGGCCAGGCTGATGTCGAGCGATGCCCGGCGCGCCAGCAGCGCCAGCGAGCCGGCGGCGATGGAGAACGCGTACAGCATCCACACCGCGTGTTTTTCGGAGAGGCCGAGGGCCACCAGACGATGGGAGGTGTGATCGCGGCCGCCCTGCGACGCGGCGCGCCCGGCCATCTTGCGCATCACCGTGACGAACGTCGTGTCGAAGATCGGCACGCAGAGCACGAGTACCGGCACGGCCAGAACGGCCAGCACGCTCTTCGAACGCCCGCCGCCGCTGCCGCTCAGCAGCGCCGAGCTGGCCAGGAAGAAGCCGATGAAGAGCGAGCCGCAGTCGCCCATGAAGATCGAAGCGGGGTTGTGGTTGAAGATGAGAAAGCCGAGAAGCGCGCCGGCGAAGGCCTCCAGCATCATCGCTTCGTTGAACTGATGATTGAGGAAGAAGTTCGCTCCGAGGAACGCGGCCGCCAGCGCCGCCGAACCGGCCGCCAGCCCGTCCATGTTGTCCAGCATGTTGAGGGCATTGGTGATGCCGATCAGCCAGATGAACGTCACGAACATGTTCAGCGTCGGTGACGCCGTCCAGGGGAGGAGCAGCCCGTAGTTGATGATGATGGCCGCGCCGATGATCTGTCCGATCAGCTTCTGGTACGGCTTGATGTGCAGGAAGTCATCGACCAGTCCCAGGGCGAACAGAAGCGTGCTCGCCCCGAGCACCGCCCAGCTGGCGCGCGTCTGCGGCACGAACAGGAGGACGGCTGCCATCACGGCGATGAAAATCGCCACGCCGCCCAGCATGGCCGTCGGCTTCTTGTGCCAGCGATCGGCTTTGGGCGCGGCCACGATGCCGAAGCGCCGAGCCAGTGCCCGGACGACCGGCGTAGCTATGGCGCACAGCGCAAGTCCGAAGACGGCTGTCCTCACTGCGGCGGCGCCGAAAGTGTTCCCTATCATCACGGGAACGCTTAAGTTATTCGATGTGACGCCGCAACGCAAACGTCTTAATGGAAGAGCTCGCAACCATTTGCGTCAGGCGCAACGTCACGGCCGGGCGCGGCCGGAGTAGTAGGCGATCACTTCCTTCAGGATTTCTTCGAGTTTCGTCTCGGCGCGGAAGCCGACCAGCTGGTGCACTTTCGTCGTGTCGGGAACGCGGCGCGGCATGTCCTCGAAGCCCTCCTCGTACGCTTCGCCATACGGGATGTGCTGGATTTCCGACTGCGAGCCCGCCAGCTCACGCACCCGCTGCGCCAAGGCGTTGATCGAGATCTCCTCGCTCGAGCCGATGTTGTAGACGTTGCCGACGGCGTCGGGATGATCCATCAACGCCACCAGCGCCTTGACGACGTCGCCGACGTAGCCGAAGCATCGGGTCTGCTCGCCGCTGCCGTACACCGTGATCGGCCGGCTGGACAAAGCCTGCTTGACGAAGGTGGGGATGACCATGCCGTACTGGCCGGTCTGCCGCGGGCCGACGGTGTTGAAGAGCCGCACGACGGTGGTGGGCAGCTTCTTCTCGCGCCAGTAGGCCAGCGCCAGGAACTCGTCGATCGCTTTGGAGCAGGCATAACTCCAGCGGCCTTTGGTGGTGGCGCCCATCACCAGGTTCCCATCTTCCCGGAACGGCACGTCGGTGCTCAGCCCGTAAACCTCGGAGGTCGAGGCGATGAGGATGCGTTTTTTCTTCTTGTTTGCCACCGAGAGCAGGATCTCCGTGCCGCGCACGTTCGTTTCGATCGTGCGCACCGGACTCTCCACGATGAGCTTCACGCCGACGGCGGCCGCGAGGTGGATGATGATGTCGCAGGCATCGACCAGCTCTGCCACCAGCGGCACGTTCTGCACCGTGTCGATGGTGTAGTGGAAGCGGGGATGCGACTTCAGGTGGGCGATGTTGTCGATGCTTCCCGTCGACAGGTCGTCGATGATGGAGACTTCATCTCCGCGGCTGAGATAAAGATCGGCAAGGTGCGATCCGATGAAACCCGATCCTCCGGTGATGAGAACTCTCACTGTGTCTCCCCTGCGCGTGGCAGTCGCTCAGCGCGGCGGCGGATTATACGGTACGGCTTTATTGAGAGCAGCGACGCGCGCCTGCATGCCGGCATCGACCTGTTCGAGGTAGGTCGAATCGAAACGCGCGGCGAGGGCGATGTCGGGCGTGGCGGCGTCGAGCTTTCCTTCTTCGAGATAGGTCACGCCGCGGTCGAAGTAGATCTCCGGACGATGGTCGGCCTGCAGCGCGGCGGTGTAGTGCTCGATGGCCTCGTCGTTGAGCCCGAGGATGCGCGCGTTCACCGCGGAGACGAGGTGAAAGTCGACGGAGAGCCGGCAGACGTTTGCCACCGGCTGCAGGAGATCGAAGTTTTCGCGGGCGATGATCTTGGCGCGGTCGCCGTTCATCTGCAATGCCGCCTGCGTGCGGAGAGTCACCGACTTCACCACGTGGTCGGCGTGCTCCGGCAGCCAGGCGTATCGATAGGCCGCCAGCGCCGCGGCGGCGATGGCGGCGAGACGGCAGATCGTGCGCGGGAGTGCGTTACGCATCGTCCCGATCCCACGAAATGGCCAGCGCGCCGAGCGTGAGGAACATCAGCCGCGGCGCGGCGATCTGCAGCGGAAACTGAGCGATGGCGATGACGAAGAACGTCGCCGCGAGCGGCGTGCGGATGGCCCGGCCCGCGATCTGCTCGGCCGTCCGCGGCGCGCTCTGGTCGCCGCGCTGCCGCAACGGAATCGCCAGCAACGCGATCCCGGCGACGAACAGGAGGTAGCCCGGAAATCCCATCTCCGCCGTGACCTGCAGGTGATCGTTGTGCGTCTCGCCGAAATTCATCGGCCAGCCTTTCGTCCACGCCGGCGGATAGCGTTGCTCCAGCGCCAGCCGCGTCAGCATGAAGTGATACTTGAACGCGCCCGGCCCGACGCCGGTCACCGGCCGCGAGCGGATCATCTCGATGGCGCTGAGAAACGGCACCAGCCGTTCGGAGAAGAGAACGGGATAGTTGCGCTCGCGCAAGGCCGGAACCAGCTGCCGGAAGTTGCCGCCGATGCCGGTCGACGGCCGCAGCGCCACGGCGGCGACGATGAGCAGCACCGCCGCCACGGCAAGCGCCTGGCGCCACGGCCGCAGCAACGCCACGACCACCGCTCCGGCCACGAAGGCGATCATCGCCGTGCGCGTCCGGCTCATGGCGACGCCGAGAAAGAGAGCGCCGGCCACCGATCCGAAGAACAGCCGCTGCCAGCCGCGCAACGCCGCCGCCGCGGCCAGCGCCGCCACCGCGGGGCCGGCCAGCAGAGTGCCGACGTCGTTCGGATTTCCGACCAGCCCGACGCTCTGCGCGTGGCCCTGGACCTCGCCCGGGAAGACGAATGGATTCCAGATGTGCAGTTCCTGGAGCGTTACCACGGCCGCATTCACCAGCGCACCGGCGAAGATCACGAAGAGCACCGGCAACTGCAATTTCGGCGCGACCAGACGCGTGGCGACGTAGATCGCGATCGCCGCAGCCAGGGTGACCAGGCTCTCCTCGCTCAGCGGACGATTGGTCGACGTCAACGTCGTGACGATGCTCCAGACGGCGATGGCGCCGAGCAGGTACCACTCCCTTCGCGGCAGCGCCGCCAGCGCGTCGCGCCACGAGGCGCGTTTCGCGGTCGCCGCGAATACGCCGGTCAGCGCCAGCGCGATGGCCTCGAAGCGGAAGGCCATCTCTTTCGGCAGGCGGAAGGCGTCCATGGCCCCGCCGGTGTAGAGGATCGGGATCAGGACGATGCCCGCCCCGAGCAGCGCCGCGGCGAGGAGCCAGTATCGCGAGCGATCGTTTTTCTCGCGCGCGGCGGACCGTCTCTCGCGCATCGGCGAAGAGTAGCATGGGCATCGCACACCTCCCGGCAACGCCATGGCTCCCTCTTCCAGCATCGAAGCCATCCGCCGTTTCACCGCGAAGGAGATCGCCGCCTTCGTCGATGCCAACGGCGCGTCGCTGCTCGAAGACGAGGCGCTGGCGATCCTCGACAACATCCATTGCAGCGCCGCGGTTCATCAGACCATCGCCCGGAATCCGCGGCTGACGGCGTACTACGCGGTCCGTCTGCGTTTGGTGCAGAGCCGGCTCACGCCACTGACGCATTCCGTCAAGCTGGTTCACTACCTTCACTGGCCCGATCTGTTGCGGCTTTCGGTCGACGTCAAAGTCCCTGCGCAGGTGCGGCGCGCCATCGAAACGCAATTGCTGGTGCGCCTTGGGAAGCTTTCCCGCGGCGAAAAGATCGCCTCGGCGAAGCGCTGCAGCGCGGCGCTGATCCGGGAGTTTCTGTTCGATCCCGATGAGAAGGTATTCGCCGCGCTGCTGATCAACCAGCGTTTACGCGAAGAGGATCTGCTGCTCTTCACCGGTTCCGAGACCGCCTCGGCGGAGAAACTGCAGCTGTTGGCGTCCGACGCCAAGTGGTCGTTCCGCTACGCGATCCGGCGCGCGCTGGCGCTGCATCCCGCGACTCCGCGCGCGGCCGCCGCATCGCAGTTGCGCTATCTCTCGCGGCGCGACCTCCGTTACATTCATGACAATCCCGCCACGTCGACATACCTTCGCCGCTGCATCGAGCGTCTGGATCCGTCCGTTTTCCCGCGCGGGACGGAACGAATTGACTAGAATGCGCAGAGCTGTCGGCCGCACAACCCCATGCCTGATCAGGATCCCCAGCCGCAACCGTCGGAGCTCGCGTCGTTCGGCGAGGAGCTTCGCCGCGAGCGCGAGATCCGAGGGATCTCGCTGAAAGAGATCGCCGACGCCACCAAGATCAGCAAACGCTTTCTGGAAGCGATCGAGCGAAACGACCACAAGACCCTGCCGGCTCCGGTCTTCACCCGCGGGTTCGTCCGCGAGTACGCGCGCTACCTCGGCCTGAACTCCGAGGAGATGGTGAATCGATACAACTTCGCCGCGGTGGGCGATGAACGCATCGAACAGTCGGCGCATCTCGAACGCCTGACCACGCCGCAGGCTCCGCCGCTGCCGGGCAAGAAGCAGCCGCCGAGGGGCATCCCGCCGGCGTATGCGCGGGTCGACCGCAATGTCTACATCCTCATCCTGGTCGTTATCGCGCTCGCCGGCGTCAGCTACTGGGCGTTGAAACACCGTCGCGAGACCCGGGCTGCGAATGACGAGCGGCTGGCTGTTGAAACCAAAGCGACTCCCGCTCCGGTTGCGCCGCCCGTCGCATCGCCTCCGACGGCCACCACGGCCACGCAGCCTGACGCCAACGCTGCGGTCAAACTGGTTCTCAATATCGAAGTAACCGAGCGCTCGTTCGTCAAACTGGACGCGGACGGCGAGAGCGTCATCAACGACGAACTTCGGCGCGGGTATCACCGCAGCATCGAAGCGAAAGATGCCTTTCGCTTCCGCACCATCGGCAATGCCGCCGGCATCACTCTGACACTCAACGACCTGCCGGTGCCTTCCCTCGGGCGCGATGGGCAGGTGCTGCACGACGTCGTCTTCGATCGCGCCGCATTGCAGAAATTGCAGACACCGTCACAGATCCCGCAATGAGCACAACGTCCGCCGAGCTTTCCGGCGATCTCGTCATCGACCGGATCGATGCCCACCAATTTCCCCGCGAGGTCGTGGAGACGATCGCCCGCGGCTTCCTGCCGCTGCCGCAGGACGATCTGATCGCCGTGCTGGCCTACCTGGTGCGCTCGCCGGATGCGGAGATCGCCGCCATCGCCCGCGCGTCGCTGGCCGACGTTCCCTCGCGCAGCATTCAGTCCTTCGCCTCGAACGAAAAAGCGTCGCCGGCGCACCTGGCCATGCTCATGCGCGCCAGCGAGGATCCGTTCATCCTCGAAGCGCTCATCCGTAATCGGGCCGTGCCGGACGCGCTCGTGACCGAGCTTGCGTCCGTGGCCGACGCGGCGGTGCAGGAAGTCATCGTCATCAATCAGGCCCGCATTCTTCGCGCCCCCGAGATCCTCGACGCACTTTTGGCGAACCCGCATCTCAGCGCCGACGTGCATCGCCGCGCGCTCGAGAATCGCGAGGAGTTTTTCGAGAAGAAGGCGCGCATCGCCGCGTTGCAGGCGATCGAAGATGAGGTTGGCGAAGACGAGGTCATGCTCAGCCTCTCCGACGAACCGATCGCCGACCTGCTGGCGAAGGCGATCGAGGAGCCGGAAGACGATGCACCGCCGCCGCAGCTGCTGGAAAGCGAGAAGACGGATGAGAAAAAGCTCTCGATCTTTTCCCAGATCCTTCTGATGAGCATCTCGGAGAAAGTGAAGCTGGCCTTCAAAGGCGGCAAGACCGAGCGGATGATCCTGGTGCGCGATCACAACCGGCTGATCTGCAGCGCGGTCATGCGCAATCCGCGGATGACGGAGTCCGAGGTCGAAGCGATCGCCGCCATGCGCAATATCGCGGAGGAAGCGCTCCGTCTCATCACCATGAAGCGCGAATGGATCTCGAAGTACTCTATTCTTGTGGCACTGGCCCGCAATCCGAAGTGTCCCGTAGGGGTTGTCGTGCCGTTGATCAATCGATTAACCTTGCGCGATTTGAAGGGCTTGAAGGACGATAAGGGTGTGAGCGAGACAGCCCGCTCCGTAGCCCGGCGGCTTTACGTGCAGCGCACTCAGAAATCCTGAATGAAGGTCAACTACTACGAAGTGCTCGGAGTCGATCGCTCCGCCTCCGAGCCGGAGATCCGCGAGCGCTTTCGCAAGCTTGCGCGGGAACAGCACCCCGATCGTTACAAGGGCTCCGACAAAGCCTCCGCCGAGGGGAAGTTTCAGACGCTCACTGAGGCGGTCAACGTCCTGACCAATCCGGCCCGCAGAAAGCAGCACGATGCGGAAATCGCCGCGCCCGGTGGCCGCGGGGGGGGAGCCGCCGATCTCGCGCAGGTCGGAAAGGTCTATCTGTCGAAGGGAATCAAGGCCTATCGCGAGGGCGATTTCCGGACGGCGTACGAGAACTTCGACATGGCCGCCAAGCACAACACGGCCGACGCGAAAGCGTTTCATCACCTCGCGCTGGCGGCGGCGCGCATCCCCAGTCACGCCCGCCAGGCGGTGCAGGCCATCGAGACCGCCGTCCAGCGGGAGCCGATGAATGCCGCCTACCTCAAGGACGCCGGCATGATCTGCAAACGCGCCGGTCTTCTCGCGAAAGCGGAGCGATATCTCGATGAAGCGTTAAAGTGGGACGCCGACAATATCGAAATCCGTACGGCACTGGCTGAATTGCGGCAGAGAGGCGACGCCAAGGAAAGTGGAAAGGGGTTTACCCTTTTCAAAAAGGGCTGAGTGGGAATGGACGTGAAGGCATACGGCCTCACAGATGTCGGGCGGCAGCGCCAGCACAACGAGGATTCCTTTCTCGTCGCTGATGAGGCGAAGCTCTTTCTCGTTGCCGATGGGATGGGCGGCCACGCCGCCGGCGAGATCGCCTCCCGCATCGCCGTCGACTCGATCTCGGAATTCATCGTCCATACGAAAGAGGACGACGGCACCTGGCCGCACGCCTACGACGAGCACTTCAGCCGGACTACGAATCGCCTCATGGCGGCGCTGCGCATGGCCAACACGCGCGTGCTCGAAGCGATGCGCAAAGACGCCAAGCTCCGCGGCATGGGCACCACCGTCGTGGCCTGCATGGCCGACGACGGCAAGATGTCGGTGGCGCACGTCGGCGACTCGCGCGCCTACATGATCCGCAACGGCAAGATCTCCCGCATCACCAACGATCACTCCTGGGTCTTCGAGCAGGTGCAGGCCGGGATGCTCACCGAGGCCGAGGCCGAAAAACATCCGCTCCGCAATGTGATCACCCGCGCCCTCGGCGGCGCCCTTTCCGTCAACCCGGACGCCTCGGAGATCGACAGCAAGCCCGGCGACGTCTATCTCCTTTGCTCCGACGGCCTCACTGGCATGGTTCCCGAAGAACAGATCCTCGAGCTGGTCACCGCCAACGCCGACGACCTCGAGAAGGCCTGCCGCGAGCTGATCGATACGGCCAACGAGCACGGCGGACTGGATAATGTGACGGCGATTCTGGTGAAAACAACGTAGTCGTCAGTGGCTAGTGGTCAGTGGTCAGTTAAAGCAAGACCGCGACTTCCCTGACCACTGACCACTGACCACTGACCACTAAACACTGACAACTCAAAATCATGCATATTCGAATCGACTATTGCGGCGTTTGAAACTACCTGCCGAGAGCCTCCAGTCTGGCGGCTGAAATCAAACGGGAGTTCGGGATCGACAGTCAGGTCGTTCGCGGAAGCGGCGGGATCTTCGTCATCAGCGTGGATGGAAAGGTCATTTTCTCCAAAAAGGAAGAGGGCCGCTTTCCGACCGAGCGCGAGATCCTGGACAAGCTGAGAGCCTTACAAAAGGCGTCATAGCTGGTATTTCTGGGACTGGTCGATTTTTAACCCGTACCTCAGCGCGGTTACACTCCGCCCGTGCATCCCGAGGTCCAGGAGCTTCAAACCAAACTGAAGGAAATCCTCTATGACTGCGCGGTGGAGATTCGCGCCACCAAGGCCGCGCTCTACCTGCTCGGCGTCGACGCGAAGTTCGAGCTGATCACCGAGTACGGATTCCGCGGCGCGGTGCGCGCCGTGGCCGACCGCACCGATCCGGTCATCGATCGCTGCGGCCGCGGCCGGACGCCGTTCTTCGTCAACGGCCTCAACGCCGAGCCGCGCTCTTCGCACGTGATGTTCGAGTCGGCCAGCGACCGCTTGCTGGCTGCGCCGATCTACTTTCGCGGCACGCTCGTCGGCGCCATCGACATGCGCGACAAAGCGGGCAAGGCGCTCTTCGACGCCACCGACCTGCCGAAGGCGCAGAAGATCGCCGATCGCATCGGCGAGCAATTCGTCAACAGGAACGTCTTCGGCCAGCGCTTCATCACGCTGTCCGACGCGCCGGAACGTCCGCAGCTGATCGGCACGAACGTTCCGCTGGCCGAGGCCAAGGCCGCACCTGCCGTCCCTTCCGCTCCGGACGCGCAGCCCGCCGCAAAATCGAAGGCATCACTCTGGCCGGCCGAGCGTCCGCCGGCGACGAATGTGCCGCGCCTGGCCACGCTGATCATCGAAGCGCGCAGCAACGCCGAGCGCATCGCCGTCCCCGAGTCGCCGGAATCGCTCGGCGAGAACGAGCTGGTGGCCATTCGCGACATGCTGCGCACGATGCTTCTGATCCCCGGCGCGATCATCGCCTCGGTGTCGGCCTACGGCCACATGGGCGGCGTGCAGGAAATTGCCGCGCGCTCGACCCTGACCGAGGAGGCCATCAACGTCCTGCAATCGAAGTTGAATCTCTGGCTGACCAAGCGCGGCGAAGCCGGCGGTTTCGTTCGGACGAACATCACCATGCCCTTCGGAAATACGGAGCCGCAGATCGCAGCGGCGCAGATTCAGAAAGTCTTCACCGCACCGATCGCCGCGGGATCGCTCAAAGGGATTTATCTCACCATCGTTTTCCCAACGCCGCCCGACCGATCCGCACACGACCTGCTGTCGGCGTTTCATGGCCAGCTCCAGATCGCCATCGAACATTCGATGTCGCGCGGCGCGATCCAGGCCCTGCGTGCGCGCGTCGCCGAGGCGCTGATCGAGCCCGACTTCAGCAAGTATCCCGAGCTGGAGCGGCACTCCGAGGCTGTCGCCAGCCGCACCGAGGCCTTCGCGCGATTTCTCTCGCTCTCGCCCGCGGAAACCGAGAACGCCCGCATCGTCGCGCTGGTTCACGACGTCGGCATGCGCCTGCTCGATTACGAGCGCCTCTATCGCAAGCGCGATCTCTCGCCGGACGAGCTGTCGATTCTCAAGGAGCATCCTTCCGTTGGCGCGGCGATGGTCGAGCCGCTCCTCGGCAATGAGATCGCGCGCGCCGTTCTCTGCCACCACGAGCGCTGGGACGGCGCCGGTTATCCGAGCGAGATGCGCGGCTCCGACATCCCCATGACCGCGCGCGTCGTGCAGCTGTGCGACGTCTACGAGACCATGATCGCCGCCGACAGCTACGCGCCCGCCGAAACGCTCGACCAGGCCGCGTCCAAGATCGCCCGCGGCGCCGGCACGCAGTTCGATCCGGAGCTGACCAAGCGTTTCATGGACATGCTCCGCGCCCGCGCGTGACCCCTCGACTCGCTTCGCTCGCTCAGGGCAGCAGGTGAGTAAAGCGTCTGCATTCTCTTCAATCTCGATGAAAGGGCGTAGCACGCGATCCAGAGGTTAGGAACGCGACTCCCCATCGCCACGTCTCACCTTCAACGACCCGCCGGCGGAGTCGGAAGAAAGGGAGAATTTGATGCTCACCACTTCCATGCTCCTGTTGTCCACTGTCCTCGGTCTGCGCACTCCTGATCCGCTCGTACTCCGCGCCGTCAATCCCGATCCACGAATCTCCACGCCCGCGATCGCGGAGTTGCGCGCCGCCGGCCAGCCTGCCGTCGATGCCATGCTCGCGGCGCACGATCGCGTTACCGGCGACGCCGCATCCGATGCGCGGTTCCGCGCCGCGCTCGATCGCGTCTGCCGCCAGGCCGACTGCATTTTCTCCGGCCTTTACTGGTACACCGATCTCGACGCCGCCAAAGCGGTTGCGAAAGCTTCCCACCGCCCGATCCTCTCGCTCCGCCTTCTCGGCGATCTCGGCATGGAGATGAGTTGCGCGAACAGCCGCTACTTCCGCACCGTGCTCTATCCGAATCGCGAGATCGCCTCGTATCTCCGCGATCATTTCGTTCTCTTGTGGACCTCGGAGCGCCCCGTTCCGACGGTGACGATCGACTTCGGCGACGGCCGCGTCCTCCATCGAACGATCACCGGCAACAGCATCCACTACCTGCTCGACGAGACAGGACGCCCGCTCGACGCGCTCCCCGGCCTCTACGCGCCGAAAGCGTTTCTCGCCCAGCTTCGCGAGATGACCTGGCTGTACGACCAGTGGTCGCACGCGCCGGCAGCCGACCGCGAGGAGCGTCTGCGCACGTACCACGGCATGCGCGTCCGCAGTGCGGCACAGACACAGACCGACGCCGCCGCACGTCGCGCGCGTCTTCAGCAGCCTGCGTACGCGTGGGAGATCTCGCGCCTGACCTTCTCCAAGGGAGAAGGCGAGGCGGTGATGTTCGGCAAGATCTCCTTCGGCATGAACTCGATCGTTCGCAGCGCGCAAACGCTCACGGAGCGTGTTCTGCCCGGCGATGACTTCTCGGCCATCGATGACAACGCGCTAGCACTTATCCGCGAGAAACGCGCGCCGCTGCACGAATCGCCGGAGTCGCTGGCGCGCGTGATCGAGTCCTTCCGCCGCACGCTCGCCGCCGACACGCTGCAGAACGAGTACGTGCTCCGGCCTCAGATCCATCGCTTCTTCATGGATGATCCCAGGCTGCCGTTTGCGTATTTGAACGCGCGCGTTTACTCCGAGGTGTTCCGGACGCCACGCGAAGATCCGTGGCTCGGCCTCCGCTCCGATCAGACCTTCACCGCGCTGGCCGCCGAGGGAGTCGAGCAGCGCCGCGATACACTTCGCGGCCGATGAAGATCGATCGCAACGAAGCCCGGCGCATCGCCAATCTGGCGCACCTCGAATTCGATAACGCGGGGCTGGAGCGGATGGCGGGGGAGATGACCAAGATCCTCTCGTACATCGACCAGCTCCGCGAAGTCGACGTCGCGGGATTCGAGAATGTCGGCACTGCCGAGGCCACGCCGCTGCGCGACGACGTGCCGTGCCCGCCGGTCGATCGCGATGCCGTCGCCGCCAACGCGCCGGCGTTCAGCGACGACGGCCACTTCATCGTCCCGAAGGTGATCGGTGACTGAGCTTCTCCATCTTCCGTGGCACGAGGCGCGTCGGCAGGCCAGCGAACGTGAGCTGGTCGAAGCATCGATCAACGCGATCGATGCGCTCAACCCGAAGCTGAATGCCTTCCTCCACGTTGCGCGCGACGCCGCCGATGGGATGCCGCTGGCGGTGAAGGACAACATCGTCACCACCGGCATGCCGACCACGTGCGCCTCGCGGATTCTCGGCAAGTTCATTTCGCCATTCGACGCCACGGCCATCGCCCGCGCCCGCGCGGCCGGATGCAGCATCGTCGGCAAAACGAATCTCGACGAATTCGCCATGGGCTCGTCGACCGAACATTCGGCGTTTGGTACGTCGCGCAATCCGTGGGATACGACGCGCGTGCCCGGCGGCTCTTCCGGCGGTTCCGCCGTTGCCGTCGCCGCGCGCATGGTTCCCGCGGCCCTCGGCTCGGAGACCGGCGGCTCGGTGCGCCAGCCGGCCGCGCTCTGCGGCGTGGTCGGACTCAAGCCGACCTACGGGCGGGTCAGCCGCAACGGCCTGGTCGCCTTCGGCTCGAGCGTCGACCAGATCGGCATCGTAACCAAGACCGTCCGCGAATGCGCCGAGGTCCTCGGCATGATCGCCGGACACGATCCGCTCGACTCGACATCGTCCGCGAATCCTGTCGACGACTATGTTGCCGATCTCGATGCTGGCGTCCGCGGGCTCCGTTTCGGCGTCGTCCGCGAAGCGGTCGGACAACTCGAAGGAGAAGTTCGCGCGAATTTCGACGAGGCATTGCGCGTGTTGCGTGCCGGCGGCGCCATCGTCGACGAGGTCAGCGTGCCGACGATCAGCTACGCCATCGCCATCTACTACATCGTCGCCAACGCCGAGGCCAGCGCGAATCTGTCGCGCTTCGACGGCATTCGCTACGGGCATCGCAGCGACCGCGCGAAGTCGCTCCGCGAGGTCTACTTCGAATCGCGCGGCGAGGGATTCGGCGACGAGGTCAAACGCCGCATCATGCTCGGCACGTTCGCCCTCTCCTCCGGCTACTACGACGCCTACTACGGCCAGGCCCAGGCCGTGCGCGCCAAGCTCCGCGCCGATTTCGACGCCGCCTTCGCCCGCGTCGGCTATCTCCTGACGCCGACCACGCCCGAGCCGGCCTTCCCCATCGGCGCGAAGACGGACGATCCGCTGGCGATGTACCTCAGCGACATCTTCACCGCCCCGGCGAACCTGGTCGGTATCCCCGCGATCGCGGTGCCGTCAGGTTTCTCGCGCGAGCGCTTGCCGCTGTCGCTGCAGATCATGGCCCCGCAATTCGCCGAACGCGCCCTCTTCCGCGCCGCCAGCCACTTCGAGCGCGAAACCGGCTACTGGCGCGAGCTGCCGCGGATTTAGCCTGGGAGCGCGGGCGTCCCGCCCGCCGTTGAGCAAGATGTTGCCAAGAACGGCAGGCGAGACGCCTGCGCTCCCAGGGGCTACTTGGATATCTCGTGAATCGTGAACGTCACCCGGTAATCGGCGCGCAGCCATCTCGTCACGAACGGCAGCTTCGTCCCGCCGCTCTCCCGCCAGTCGTCGTATTCGATCTCCTCGGGGAGGATGCCGAGCGGCGTGGTCAGCTCGCGATGACGTCTGGTCACGACGCCGCGCTTTTCGTCGATGGTCCAGATCTCGCCGTTGGCCATCTCGATCTGATCGTTGGCGACGACGCGTGTCGCTTTCGGAGTGGCGACGAACACGAATGGGGCCAGCGCGCGCCTCGCCTCGGGGGGATGCGAGAGGTCGGTCTTGTAGTCGATCTTGTCGCCGTTGATCGTCAGCGTGAACGGCCCGGATTTCGGATCGTCGCGACCGTTGTAGCGTTCGACCGTTCCGGTTACGACGCGCGTGGTGACGGCGGATGGACTCGGTAGCCGGGCCAGAAGCGAATCGGCCGAGGGGAGTGCGACGGCGGCTGGCGTCGTGGCGTGGTTCCATCCCGAGTTGGCGACGCTAGGAATGCCGTTCGGGCGGATGTGGCCCTGATGGCAGCTGTTGCAGGTCACCACGGTCTTGCCGTCGAAGTTGCGGGTATTGATGTCGCGCTCCATGGCGATCATCTTTCGCGCGGTCTCCTTCGCCGGTTTCTCGTCCGACTCCCACTCCTTCGTGTGGCATTGCCCGCAGGTCACGCCGAGGGAGTTGGACATGAAAGCCATGACCGGGATCAGCTGCGAAGAGGGGAGGCCTTGCAGCACCTTGATGTTTTTCTTCGTCTGCTCCACCGGCAGATCGTTCGATTGCGCGGAGGCGAAAAGCAGAAGCAATGCAGCGGTGATGATCCGCATCAATCCTCCCGTTGAAAAACGACGTGAAAACGGCCGCGGTTCGTGCTTCCGTCACAGATCAAACGGTTCCCGCTCACCCACACGTCGGCCGCTTCGTCATGCCTGCCTGGCCCGTTCATGTGGAGTTTGAGGCGCCCTTGTTGCCATGTGGCCATGCCGATCGCTCCTTTGACGTCACCCATGGCGTGCCACCGCCCGTCGGTGTCGATGTGCCAGTCATGCTCCTCGGCGCGTCCGTTGGCGACGCGATGTTGCTGCACCGAGATGCCGCGCGCGTCCTGCACGATCGATTGCTTGAACGTCTCGTAGCCGGGCGGGACATTCGCTCCGAAGTTGCTCTCCGATGAGACGATCGACCACTTGCCGCTGAGCGCGGGCCGGGCGATGGCAGGCGTGATCGACGTGCGCGAGCAGGCCGCGAAGAGCGCGAGCGGAATGACGGCGATGGCGATGATTGCAAGAATGGTCATGGCGCGGCTGTGCGCCCGTGATTGACGCAGGACTGCCACGCGCCGCTCGATTGACGTCGAGGCCATGCCGAGGACGAAGTCGCCGTGGGCGGACATCGAGGCGATGCGGACCAATGCTGCCGCGTACGCACGCGGCGACGATTGGCGGGCGGCTTCTTCGTCACAGGCCAGCTCGCGCAGTTCGGCGATCTCGCGCCGGAGCAGCACGGCCATCGGATGAAACCAGAGCGGCAGTGCGATCAGCTGCAGCACCGCGTTCACCGCGAAATCGCAGCGGCGCACATGCGTGCGCTCGTGTGCGAGCGCGGCAGGCAGCAACTCGCTGCCTTCGAGCGATCGTGGAAGAAGAATCGTGCTACCGATGGTGACGGGCGAAGTGATGTCGTCGGAGATGCGAACGCCATCCGCAAGTGGATGGGAGCCATTGAGCAGGCGCCGCGTGCGGAGTACGGACTGGAACAGACGGAATGCAGCCAGGAAGAGGCCGGCGAGATAGATGATCGCGATCAGGCCGGCCGTGTTTTTGTTCAGAGCCGGCTGCGACGCGATGACTGCCGTGTGTTGCGTCAGTACGGCATCGCGCAGCGGAGCAGCCGTCTGCGCGACTCGCTGAAGCGCCGGTTGAACGCGCGGGATGATCGTCATCACCGGTGCCGCTACCGCCGCAACGAGGGTGAGCGCGACGAGCCGGAAGCGCAGATGCGCCGGCGCGCGGCGCAGAAGGCGCGCGATGGCGATTCCTGCAAGCGCGATCACCGTCGTCTGCCACGCCGCATTGGCCACGAACGTCACCACGGCTTCAGCGATCGTTTCCATGGCGATCCTCCTCTTCCAGCATTCCGTTCAGCCGCCGCAAGGTCTCCGGCGTCAGCTGTTTCGTTTCCACGAGGCTCATCACCAGCGCCTCGGCGGACCCGCCGAAGATCCGCTGCACGACGTCGCGCAGCGTTGCGCCGAGCGCCTTCTCGCGCGTGATGGCCGCTCGGTAGCGGTAGGCACGTTCGACCAGCGTACGGCTCGCTTTTCCCTTGCGGACCAGCACATTCAGCATCGTCTGCACGGTGGTGTAGGCCAGCTTTCCGCCGAGCCGCTCCTGCGCCGCCGCCACCGAGGCAGGGCCGCCCTCCCAGAGAACCTGCATGATCTCGAGCTCGAGAGGGGTCAGCTGATCGTTTCGTTTGCGTCGGGGCATCTCGTCTCCTAAAGCGTTAGGACAACATCGGCCCGCCGCGCCGGTTTGTCAACTAAAACTTTAGGAGTCAACAGCCGAACGCTGATTCAAAAACGGTTTCGACCATAAGAACGTCGGTGCTACACTTTCGCTCGTGCGTAAGTGGTGGGTGGGCCTCCTCGGGGCGCTTCTTCCGGCGGCACTCGTCGCCGCGTCTCCTTTCAAGGTAATCACGCCCGAGCTGCGTGCGTCGCTCACATCCGATTACACGATCGAAGTCGTGGTCACGCCGCACACCGGTGATGCCTGGAGCCGGCTGGCGAAACGCGTGACCGGCGATGGCGATCGATGGAACGAGATCGCCGCGTTCAATCAAGCCGGCGACAAACTCACCACCGAGCAGCACGTCCGCATTCCGTTCAACATCCTCCGTCCCAGCCTGCAGCGCGACGTCGCCGCGGCGATCTTTCCATCCGATGGCCATGCGGCCGGCGGATGGCGTCATGTCGTCGTCGGCAACTCCGGCATCGAAGGGGAATCGCTCTGGAACATCGCCGAGTGGTTCACCGGCCGTGGCGAGAACTACGCCGCCATCCGCGCCGCGAACCCGTCGCAGGGACTCTCGACCCGTAAAGGTGACGTGATCCTCATCCCGAAGGAGCTTCTCGCTTCGGCATTCCGCCGCGGCGAAATGGAGGAACGTAATGCACCGAAGACAGCCGAGGTTCGGAAATCGGAGGACGATCCGGAAGAGCGTACGAGCGCGGATGCTCATGTTGCGGCAGCTTCGGTACCTGAAGCAGTGGCCGTTCCCGGCCAGCCGTCGCTGACGTACGACCGGAGCGCCGCCGAGCCGTTCGCGGTCTACCGGCTGCAAAAAGGCGAGGCGCTCTATTCGTCCGTGGCCATCCGGTTCACCGGCCGCGTCTACGCCAAGGACGTCGGCGATGTGCTCGAGCGCATCGTCACGTTCAACGGCATCGAAGACGTGGCCCGGATTCCGATCGGCTATCGGGTGAAGATCCCCATGTCGCTGCTGCTGCCGGAGTATCTGCCGGCGGACGATCCGACGCGCATGGCCAACGAGCAGGTCAAGCGCGAGAGCGCCAAACTTGCCGTGCGCCCCCGCGCGAAGAATCTCGCGGGCGTGCGCGTCATCCTCGACGCAGGCCACGGCGGCCGCGACGTCGGCGCCACGTACGACGACGTCTGGGAATCGAACTACGTCTACGACGTGATGTGCCGGCTCAAGCAACTGCTCGAGAAAAAATCGGGCGCGGCGGTGTCAGCGACGACGAAGTCGGCGCAGGCGGCCTACGACATTCCCGACGACGACGAGCTGGAAGAGGTGACCGATCACATCGTCCTGACCTCGCCGAAGTATGTGATCGGCGATCCCGCGGTGGGCGTGAATCTGCGCTGGTATCTGGCCAACTCCATCTTCCGCCGGGCCATGAAGCAGAGCGTTGCGCGCGAGAAGGTGGTCTTTCTCTCCATTCACGCCGATTCGCTTCATCCGTCGCTGCGCGGTGCGATGGCGTACATCCCCGGCCAGCGCTACGTGACCGGTTCGTACGAGAAGAACGATCAGGTCTACCTCGCACGCGCCGAGGTGCGCGAGAGCCCGGTGGTGCGCCACTCGGAGAAGGAGTCGCTGACAGCCGAGGGGCTGTCGCGCGATCTTGCGGATTCGATCATCGACGCGTTTCAATCGGACGGATTGAAAGTCCATCCCTTCAATCCCGTACGCGACAACGTCGTCCGCGGCGGCCGCGAGTGGGTCCCCGCGGTGATCCGCTACAACCTGATCCCCACCCGCGTTCTCCTCGAGATCTGCAACCTCGGCAACGAGAAGGACCGCACGCTGATGAAGACGAAGGCATATCGCCAGAAGGTGGCCGAGTCGATCTACGAGGGCCTGGTCAACTACTACAACGACCGGGATGACGATCAGCATCACGCGCCCGTGATTGCCAGCGGACGATAGGCTGCGCTTCGCGCGTTGTCTGCGGCTCGGGAGATCGATGTGGCACAGACACTCTTGTCTGTGCTTAGGCCGCCTCAAGGGATTTCGATCTTCAGCCGCGACGAACAAACCGACAAGAGTGTCTGTGCCACATCGTCCCCGGTTTGAAGGCTACTCCTGGCACTTCGGGCACCAATACGTGCTCCGCGCGTCCACTCCCTGCTTGCGATAGCGGATCGGCGTGCCGCATCTTCGGCACGGATCTCCTCCGCGGGTGTATACGGCGAGGGTAGACCGGCCATTTGCGCTGTGTTGCAGCAGTCTCCGTGCGTTGTCGACGATGCGCTCGAGTTGCGCGTCATCGAGATCGGCGACGCGGGTGAACGGATCGATGCCGGAGGCGAACAGCGTCTCCGATTTCCAGATGTTGCCGATGCCGGCCAGGACGCGCTGGTTGAGAAGCACGTTCGCGATCTCCTCATCAGGACGCGCGCGAATGCGGCGCAGTGCCTCGTCACGATCGAACGATTCGCCGAGGAGGTCGGGACCCATGCGGCGAAGATCGGTTTGCCGCGCCAGGCTGCGGCTGCTGTGAAACTCGGCGACCGGCACGGTGAAGGCGACGGCGATGTATTCGTCCGTGCTGATGACGATGCGCATGTCCCGCCGCGGACGCTGCCAGCGCTCGCCCGGCCGGTAGATGTGCCAGCTGCCGTTCATCTTCATGTGCGTGTGCAGGTGAAGATCGCCGGAGAATTCGATGATGAGGTTCTTGCCGGAAGGCCGGACGCGCTCGATGGTGCGGCCTTTCACCGGCGCGTCTTCATCGATGCGGGCGAGTTTCGGGAGGACGGTCTCGAAGGAGGTCACGATCCTGCCGGCGAGAGCGCGATGAAGTGCCTGCGCGGCGCGGTAGATGGAGTCGCCTTCGGGCATTGTCGCTTCGCTCCTCAGAACCACCCTGTCATCCTGAGTCGCCGGAGCTGCGTAGCCGAAGGCGGAGCAGCGGAGGACGATCGAAGGACCCCCGGCTGCTAACCCGGTTGGGAGGCCGGAGAGTGACAGCCACCCACACGACCCGTGTTATCAGCCGGGGGTCCTTCGACCGTCCTCAGCCCCTCCGGGGCATCGGCGGCTCAGGATGACAGGTTATCTCAGGGCTCTCATCTGATACCCCAATCCCGTCAGCGCAAACCCCGCCTCCGCCAGATACGACCCGAGCGCAGATTTCGACGCCGGCTCATCGTTGATCTCCGAAATCAGCATCGCCCGGCGCGAGCCGTTCGTCACGAGAGAGGCCAGCATCCGCGCGATCTCCCTCGCCGCCGTTCCGCGCATCGGTTCATCCTCGGGTAAAAACACCGACAGCTGTTTTTCGCCGCGGCCGACGTAGGCGCCGAGCAGGCCGTTGACGAGGATGACGCTGGCGCCGGGGACGCGCATCAGGCCGGGAGCGGGCCACTTGAGCAGCGCGCCGTAGGGATTGGCGGGATCGTTGGCGGCGAGCATGACGGTCTCGGGCTCGTCGGGCTCTTCGCGATTGGAGCGAAGCAGATCGAGGGCGCCGGCGCTGCCGAATTGCGTGGCGCCGAAGCCGGCCACGAAGTAGCCGCGGCGGATGCGGCCCGATTCCTCCATCGCTTTCAGCACGGGATAGATGGCGCTGAAGCCGCCGGGAACCGATTCGACCGATGCCGCTTCCCGGACGATGATGCCGTAGCGCGCCAGCAGCTGATGAGCAGTAGCCGAGGCACGCTCCGTTGCCGATCCGCGCGGCGCGGGCAGAAGCGACCAGCGTCCCTGCGTTGACGGCGGAGCGATGCGGCGCGAACGGAAGCCCTGCGTGCGCGGCGCTTTCTTCGGGCGCGTGTAGGCGCGCAGGGCGTGGAAGGTGTCGTTGGTGATCACGCCGCGCCAGACCAGGTTCCAGAGCGCATCGACGACGTCGTTGGCGAAGCCACCGAGTGCGTCCTGGATCTGGGCGAAGAACGACGCGCCGGTCGCGCGCAGATGATCGACGATGCGTTGCTCCAGTTCGCTCAATTCCGTTTCGGCGGGCGCGTGCAGCAGCGGCAGGTGATCGGTCAGATAGAGCGCGATGCGGCCGTCGCGCTCGCCGATCGGCTCGACGCCGGTCCAGACGATCTCGCCGGCGGCGCTGAGTGTGTCGAGGTCGGAGGGTTTGTAGCTGTCGATGCGCGCGGCGAGGATCTCCGATTCGAAAATCGACGCCGGCAGCGCCGCGCCCTGCAGCGCTTCGATCACTTCGAGCAATCCTTCCAGTCCGCGACGTTTCTTTGTCACGAGTTGCCATCCGCAGATCAGGCGTGTGTACGCCGCCGTGTCGACCGGCTCCACTTCCTTGCGCAGCTTGGCCAGCGAGCGTTGGCGGATGGAGCGCAGCACCTCGGCTTCGACCCACTCGCGCTGCGTTCCGCCGGGCCGGAACTCACCTTCGATAAGCCGGCCGCGCTCGACGAAACGTTCCAGCGCCATGGTCACGACGGCGACGCCGAGGCCGTAGCGGCGCGCGGCATCACTGGGCGTGAAGGGACCGTGCGTTCGGGCGAAACGGAGCACGAGATCGCCGGTCGGATCGGCGACCGGTTCCAGGTAGCGATCGGCAAGGCCGGCCGGAAGCGGTGCGCCGAGGGCGTCGCGATAGCGGCTGGCGTCTTCGATGGCGATGAAACGCTTCTCGCGCGCGACCTGGATCTCGATGATGCGGCGGGCTTTGACCAGTTCGCGGGTGGCGTCCTTGGCATCGACCAGCGAACGTGCGGCGATCTCGTCCAGCGACAGATCGCCGAGACGCAGCAGCAGATCGTGCAGGGCATCGACCGACTTCGCCTTGTGGCGGTCGTCGAGATGCTGTAGCTCGATCTCGAGCTGGTGCAGCGCGTCGGCATCGAGCAGCTCGCGCAGCTCCGGCTCGCCGAGCAGCTCGCGAAGCTGGGCCTGATCGATGGCCAGCGCCTGCGCGCGGCGCTCGGCCAGCGGCGCATCGCCGTCGTAAATGAAATTCGCCACGTAGCGGAAGAGCAGCGAGCCGGCGAAGGGCGACGGCTTTTCGGTGTCGGCCACGACCACGCGGATGGTCCGCTGCTGGATCTTTTTCATCGTCGCCACCAGCGCCGGAACGTCGAAGACGTCGCGCAGCACCTCGCGATACGTCTCGAGAATGATCGGGAACGAGCCGAATCGTGAAGCGACCTGCAGGAGGTCGTAGGCGCGTTTGCGCTGCTGCCACAGCGGGGTGCGGCGGTCCGGACGGTACCGTGGTAACAACAGCGCCCGCGCGGCGGCCTCGCGGAACTTGGCGGCAAACATGGAGCTGGCGCCGAGCTGGCGGACCACGAGCTGCTCGATCTCGTCGGCGTCGGGGATGACCAGCTCCGCGCGCGGGGCGGCGTCGGTGTCGGGAAAGCGGACGATGAAGCCGTCGTCGCTCCACATCGTCTCGACGTCGATCTGCAGCTCGTTGCGAACCTTGGCCGTCACCGCCATGGCCCACGGCGCGTGAATGCGGCCGCCGAAGGGCGTCAGGACGCAGACACGCCAGTCGCCGAGGTCGTCGAGAACGCGCTCGATGACGATCGTGCGATCGTCGGGGACGGCGCCGGTGGCGGAGTGTTGGTCATCGAGATACTGCAGAAAGTTTTTCGCGGCCAGCGTGCCGAGGTCGTGCTTCGTTGTCAGCCGTGCCACCGCGGCCTCGGGCGTCATCGCGCCGACTTCGCGCACTAGCGCGCCGATCGCTTCGCCGAACGGAACGGTTCGTTCGGCGGAATCGGCGCGCCAGAACGGCATCTTGCCCGGCTCGCCCGGCGCGGGCGTGACCAGCACGCGATCGTGCGTGATCTCTTCGATGCGCCAGGTCGACGCGCCGAGGAGGAAGGTTTCGCCGACGCGCGACTCGAACACCATCTCCTCATCGAGCTCGCCGACGCGCGCGCTCTGCATCTTCTCGCCGCCGGCCAGGAAAACGCCAAAGAGGCCGCGGTCGGGAATCGTGCCGCCGCTGGTGATGGCCACGCGCTTCGCGCCGGGCCGCGGCGTGAGGATGTTGGTGATGCGATCCCAGGTGATGCGCGGCCGCAGCTCGGCGAATTCGTCCGAGGGGTAGAGACCGGAGAGCATGTCCAACACACCGTCGAACGAGGTGCGGGCCAATTCGGAGAACGGCGCGGCCTGGCGGACGAAGGCGAACAGCTCGTCGGCGTGCCACGGCTCGACGGCGATCATGGCCACGAGTTGCTGCGCCAGCACATCGAGCGGATTGCGCGGATAACGCGTCGGCTCGATGGCGCCGCGATGCATTGCGTCGGTGACCGCGGCGCAGGCGAGGAGGTCGCCGCGAAACTTCGGAAAGATGATCCCTTCGCTGATCGTCCCGACCTGATGCGAGGCCCGGCCGATGCGCTGCATCCCGCTGGCGATCGACGGCGGTGCTTCGATCTGGATGACCAGGTCGATCGCGCCCATGTCGATCCCCAACTCCAGCGACGACGTTGCCACGAGCGCCGGCAGTCGTCCCGACTTGAGGTTGTCCTCGATCTCGATGCGCTGGGCGCGCGCGATCGATCCGTGGTGCGCCTGAACGAGAACTTCGCCCGCCAACTCGTTCAATGCACCGGCCATCCGCTCGGCCAGCCGCCGCGAGTTGACGAAGATCAGCGTCGACCGATGCGCCCGGATCAGCTCCAGCAAACGGGGGTGAATGGCCGGCCAGATCGACGCGCGAACGGTCCCGCCAGCCGGCCCGCTCGGCACTTCATCGCGCGAGTATTCATTGAGCTTGGCCATCTCCTCGACCGGCACTTCGACGTGAAGGGAGAGCTGCTTTTTCTCGCCGGTGTTGATGATTGAGGTTGCGCGGTTGCGGGGTTGCGCCTCGCGGGGTTCGGCTTCACCTTCAGCTTGGATAACCTTGCTGCCGGTGGATTCGCCCGCCGCGAGACCGCGAGACCCCGCAACCCCGCGACCGACACCTCCCAGATACTTCGCCACTTCCTCCAGCGGATTCTGCGTCGCCGACAACCCAATCCTCTGCGGCTCCTTCTCCGCCAAACGAGAAAGTCTCTCCAGCGACAACGCCAGATGCGCTCCGCGCTTGTTGGGAACCAGCGCATGCACCTCATCGACGATGATCGTCTCCACGCCGCGCAGCACCTCGCGCACGTTCGACGTCAGCATCAGATAGATCGACTCCGGCGTCGTGATCAGGATGTCGGCCGGATCGCGGAGGAAGCGCGCGCGATCCGCCTGCGGCGTGTCGCCGGAGCGGATGGCGATCGACGGCAGCTCGAACGCTTCTCCTCGCTCGGCAGCGAGGTTGGCGATTCCGGTCAACGGAGCACGCAGGTTGCGCTCGACGTCGACAGCGAGCGCTTTCAACGGCGAGATGTAGACCACGCGGCAGCGGCGCTCCTTCGGCGGACGCGGCGCGAACATCAGCCGGTCGAGCGCCCAGAGAAACGCCGTCAGCGTCTTGCCGCTCCCGGTCGGGGCGAAGATCAGCGTCCAATCGCCGCGGGCGATCGCAGGCCAGCCGAGCTCCTGCGCGCGCGTCGGCGTGTGAAAGACGCCAGTAAACCAGTCGCGCACAGCGGGATGAAACTGCGACATGGCAGCGTCGAGCGCGATGTTTTCGCGGCGTTTCAAGGTGTGATCCTTCTCACTGCGCTGGACATTAAGTTCTTCCGCTGCAAGAATAGTCTCCCTCCCAGGCGATCATAGACAGGCGGGCGAAAGACAAGGGATGCGGCTCAAAGTCCTCGGCGCTTACGGCGCGTCAGATGCTGAACATAACCTGACGGGCTACCTGATCGACGACTGGCTCGCAGTCGACGCCGGAACCCTCACCTCCAAACTCTCCTTCGCCCAGCAGGCCCGCATTCAGGCCGTCTTCATCACCCATCCTCATGCAGATCACATACGCGATCTGCCGCACCTCATCCACAACCGCTTCAGCCAGAACGCCGCCGCGCTGACCGTCTTCGCCTCGAAAGAGGTGATGCAGTTGCTGACGGACAACGTTTTCAACGGCATCGTCTGGCCCGATTTCTCGAAGCTGATCTCGCCGCTGACGAAGGCGCCCGCCGTGATCTACCGCCCGATGGTCCCCGGAAAAAAGGTGATGTTCAACGACGTCGGCCTGACCGCGGTGAACGTCCATCACCAGATTCCCGCCGCCGGCGTGATCGTGGAGATGAATGGCCAGGCCATCACCTTCACCGGCGACACCGGCCCGACCTCGGAGATCTGGAAGCGGACGAACAAGACCCCGAACGTGGTCGCCGTCGTCACCGAGGCGTCCTTCCCGAATGACCAGCAATCGCTCGCGGATGAAACCGCGCACCTCTCCCCGAACACCTTCGGCGACGAGTTGAAGAAGATCACCGTCGACGCGCCGGTCTACGCCAGCCACCGCAAGATTCCGTTCGAACGGGATATCGAGTCGCAGATCCGGAATCTGAGGGATCGTCGAGCTCGGGTGCTGTTGGAGAAGAACTACACCTTGTAAAGGCAATCAACGACAGAGACACAGAGGACACAGAGAGATTTCCTCTGTGATCTCTGTGCCTCTGTGGTTTGAGCTTTTAATGAACCCCAATCTCGGCAGCCACCGCCTTCGCGTCGAACACCTTCCCATCCTTGATCACCGTTACCACGCGACGCACATCGCTGATGTTGGTCGATGGATCGCCATCGACGATGTCGAGATCCGCCAGCTTGCCGGCAACGATCGACCCTAATTGGTCGTCGTGTTTCATCACGCTCGCCGCGCCCAATGTGGCGATGCGCAACACCTCGGGCGCCGGGATTCCGGCCTGCACGTACAACTCCAGCTCGCGATGCAGTGAGAAACCGGCCAGCGCGTCGGTGCCGGCCACGATCGGGATGTGATTGTCGTAGAGCGCCTTCACCATCGCCAGCACGTTGCGGAACGAGTCGCGGTAACGCTGATCTATCCCCTCCGGCACCGCGAGGCCGCCGGCGAGGTACCCGCGGCGCACCTGCGGCGGCAGGCGGTCGGCCACCATGGCGTAGCTCGGCGACATCGTCCCTTTGCGCGAGGTAAACATCCCTTCGAAGATCGACACCGTCGGATCGATGACGATCTTCTTCTCGCGCAGCAGATTGAGAAACGCCTGCACCGGCGGCGACTGCAGATCGAGCAGCGCCGCGCGCTCGGCGACCGAGGTGAAACGGATCGGCGTGCGCGTGTCCTGAATGTCCGGCCAGAAATTCAGGAAGAGAAAATTGGTGTGCTGGATCTCGTCGTATCCATCGCGCACGGCATCCTCGGCGCGCATGAACGCCGGCACGTGCCCGCTGACGCGCAGCCCGCGCTCGTGCGCGCGGCGCGCGATCACCGGCACCAGCTCCGGCTTCACCGAGGAGTAGATCTTGATCTGCTCGTAACCGAGCTTCGCGTAGTTGTCGACCGCGGCCCGCGCCTGATCCTCGTTATCCACGAGCACCTTGGTCGGCCCGGCGAACTTGCCCGGCCCGTCGATGATGCCGGCCATCACCACGCGCGGCCCGATGGCCACGCCGCTGTCCCACTTCTTGCGCAGGTCGAGCAGGAAGTCGGTGTCGTTGGCCAGATCGCGCACCGAGGTGATGCCGTTGGCGATGTCGAGCAGGCCGTCGTCGGCGGAATTGTGGGTGTGCATGTCCCACAACCCGGGGATCACCGTGCGGCCCTGCGCATCGATCCGCTCGAGACCCGCGGGCGCCGCAATTCCGGCACCAACGGCTTCGATGCGATTGCCGCGGATGACGATGGTCGTACCCGGCGTCGTGGTCATCGACACCGGGTCGAAGAGCCGCGCGTTGGTGATGACGATGCCGCCGCCCGCCGGCGTATGCGTGAGGCGCGCGGCCGTGCGCACGACCGCCTCATCGCGCCACTTGTCCTGCGCTTCCAGCAATTGCGGGATGACCGAATCCCAGCCGTCGGCGATGACTGACGACCACGATGACGCGGAAGCGAACAACTCGTTCCGGTCGTCGAGCCACACCGGCCCGGGCGTGAATCCGAAGCCGGTGATCTCGTAGCACGTCACGCGCTGCGACTTTCCGCCGGCGGAGACGCGCAGCTCGCCTGCTTTGCGGATCGAAGCCTCGCCCGCCGGCAGAAGCGTCAGGCGCTGATTCGGCGCCGCCAGCAGTGCCCGCGCGATGACTCCGTTCTCCTCGGGCGGGCCGTACATGGAGACGTACAAAGCGCCGGCCTTCCCAGCGTTGCCATTCTCGGCGCCGTTCGACCAGGCGCCGTTCGCGAACGTCTCCGTCACCGGCGCCTTGAGGTAGTCGTTGCCCTCGGTCTTCAGCGACGTCGTAACCGAGTGCGCGTCGGTGGTCATCACCGTATGCGTCTTCGGCCCGCGCCCTCGGTCGTTGAATTCGAAGTCGATCGTGCGCATGCCGCCGGACGTGATCACCGTTTCCGTGCCGGCGCGATGCCCGCCCATGATGAAGGCGCGCGTCTGCGTTTGCGGTGGCGTGGTGTGCGCACAGGCAGCGACGATGAGGGCGAGGAGAGCGAGCAGTCGGATTCGCATGGGCAGAGTGTACGATTTCGCTCCATGCCCCGCACTCCGGTCACGGTCCTGATCCACACTCTTGACGAGATCGAGAACATCGAGGCCTGCATCCGCTCGGTGGAGTGGGCCGACGAGATCTATCTGCTCGACTCGTTCTCAAAGGACGGGACGATCGAGCTGGTGCGCGAGAAGTTCCCCCGCGTTCGCATCGAACAGCGCGAGTACCTCGGCGCGGCATCGCAGAAGAATTACGGGATCGACCGCGCCACGCACGACTGGATCTTCGTCATCGATGCCGATGAGCGGGTGACGCCGAAGCTGCGCGACGAGATGCTGCGTACGCTCGAAGGTCCGCTCGATCTTTGGGCCTACTCCGTCGGCCGCCTCAACTTCATGCTCGGCAAGCCAGTGCGTTTCTCCGGCCTGCAGCGCGACCGCGTCACGCGGCTTTTTCACCGAGGGCACGCCCGCTACCCGAACAAACGCGTCCACGCCGATCTCCTCGTCGACGGCGCCACCGGCCGGCTGAACGCGAAGATGGATCACTACTACATCCGCACCTTCGATCACATGATCGCCAAGATGACGCGCTATGCGAACTGGGGCGCCGCCCAGATGTTCATCGACGGCAAGACCACCAACCTCCTCGGCATCCTCGGCCACCCC